>Ga0209564_1000361_pt1 | contig 84398 bp, 75 predicted proteins | sample AraplaCol_mMF_r2_FD_184272 | JGI IMG/M metagenome (GOLD analysis project Ga0209564, IMG submission 184272) | Arabidopsis root microbial communities from North Carolina, USA - plate scrape MF_Col_mMF_r2 (SPAdes) (version 3) | ecosystem: Host-associated > Plants > Roots > Endosphere | place: USA...
TGCGCGGTGGCGACGGTGGTGTTGCCGTCGAAGGTCACCACGTCGAACGGGCGGCTGAACCAGTTGGACAGGTCCGAACGGGTCTCGCGCTGCTTGTTCTGCGCGAACAGGGCGTCGGCGGTGATGGTCAGCGCGTCGGTGGGCCTGAACTGGACCACCGCCTGGCCGTTGATGCGCTCGCGCGAGCCCTCGGCATAGTGGTAGCGGCTGTCGTTCGGGATCGCGACCAGCTGGTTCGGGTTGGTCGGCGCGTTGTTGACCACGGTGCAGGTCGGCCCCGGGGTCGAGGTCGGGCAGGCGCCGCCGGACCGGGCGAAGCCGCCGGTCAGGAAGGTGCTGTAGGGGATGATGTTCCAGTCGTTCGACGTGGCGGCGATCGAGGTGTAGTTGCGCTTCTGATAGCTGCCGAACAGCATCACGCCGAAGCGCTGCTCCGGATCGCTCCAGCTGACCACGCCCGAGAATTCCGGCGTGACCTTCGAGCCGCAATCGATGCAGTCGTTGACGCTGGTGTCATAGACCGCCTTGGCGCCGATGCTGCCGTGCAGGCCGGTCTTGTTGTCGTCGAGCGGCTTGCGCGAGACGACGTTGATCGTCGCGCCGATGCCGCCCGAGGGAACGGCCGCGCGGCCGGTCTTGTAGACTTCGAGGGTGCGGACGCCTTCGGTCGCCAGGTTCGAGAAGTCGAACGAGCGGCTGGTGCCCTGGGCGCCGTCGGCGTTCTGATCGCCGCCGACCACCGACACGGCTGCGGTGGCGAGCTGGCGGCCGTTCAGCGTGACCATGTTGTAGGTCGGGCCGAAGCCGCGGACGGTGACCTGCGAGCCTTCGCCGTTGGTGCGGTTGATCGACACGCCCGGGATGCGCTGCAGCGATTCGGCCAGGTTGGTGTCGGGGAACTTGCCGATGTCCTCGGCCGAGATCGCGTCGACGATGCCGGGCGCCTCGCGCTTGATCTGGATCGAGCGCTCGAGGCTGGCGCGGATGCCGGTGACGACGATCGCGCCGTCATCCTGCGGCGTCTCGGCGACCTGGCCGCCGTCGGTGGCCTGCGCGCTGACAGCGTTGTCGGTCTGCGCATGGGCGAAATTCGGCAGGGCGAGCCCGGCCGCAACGGCGAAGATCGACGCGGAACGCGCAAGTATAGATGTGCGCTTGAAGCTAGTCATAACCCCTCCTCTTGGCGCCCGGGACCGGACGCGACTTTTTATTATTGCGGGCGAGCGAAGTGCCTCCCTGATGTTATCGCTATCATCGCCAATCGGTCTGTCAATCGGGCAGAACAAATTGGAACCGCTTCCATGTGCGGATTGATGCAAACTGTTGCATCGCTGCGACAGATTGTGACGGTAAATCGCCCGGTTTCGCGGCGCAGGTTGCTGGAGAGTCGGGCTTTTTCGGTCCGGATCGGTGCCGTTTGCGGGCGCCGAGTCGGCGAAGTCAGGCGTGGAAGCGCGCCCACTCGGCGAGCGGCGCGCGTTCGACCGGGAAAAGGTTGATCGGCGCCTCGGGATCGCGAAAGCCGATCGCCATGCCGGTGAACAGCAATTGTTCCTCGGGGATGTCGAGGAAGCTGCGGACCGTGGCGTGGTGGACCGACCAGGCTTCCTGCGCGCAGCTGTCGAGCCCGGCTTCGCGCAGGAGCAGCATCAGCGTCTGGAGGAACATGCCGCAATCGGACCATTGCGGCGGCCCGTGATCGCGGCGCAGCGTGCAGAACAGTCCCACCGGCGCGCCGAAGAACTGCCAGTTGGCGGCGAACCAGCGCAGGCGCGCGGCCTTGTCCTCGCGCGGGATGCCGAGGCTGGCGTACATCGCCTCGCCGACGGCGAAGCGGCGGTCGCGATAGGGGCTGCCGAGCGGCTGGGGGTAGACGGGATATTCGGGCGGATCGCCGAACGGGGCTTCGGCCAGCCGGTCGCGCAGGACCGCCTTCAGCCGCGCCATCGCGTCGCCGGACACGACATGGACATGCCAGGGCTGGAGATTGCCGCCCGACGGCGCCCGGCCGGCGCGCTCGATCAACTCGGCGAGCAGGCCGATATCGACCGGCTTGTCGAGGAACGCCCGGACCGAGCGGCGGCTGGCGACGGCTTCGCTGACGTTCAAAGCGACCGCCCGATCACTTCCTTCATGATCTCGTTGGTGCCGCCATAGATGCGCGAGACCCGGGCGTCGCGCCACAGCCGGGCGATCGGGTACTCGTTCATGTACCCGGCGCCGCCATGGAGCTGGAGCGCGGCGTCGCAGACCTCGCCCTGCAGGTCGGTATGCCAGAGCTTGGCGGCGGAGGCCTCGACCGCGGTCAGCTCGCCGGCGACGTGCCGCCGGATCGCCCAGTCGAGATGCGCCCAGCCGACCTGCAGCTTGCTCGCCAGATCGGCGAGGACGAAGCGGGTGTTCTGGAAGTCGAACACCGTCTTGCCGAACGCCTTGCGCTCCTTGACGAAGGCCAGCGCCTCGTCGAACGCGCGCTGCGCCGCGGCCTGCGCGCCGACCGCGATGGAGAGGCGCTCCTGGGGGAGCTGGTTCATCAGGTACGCGAAGCCGCGCCCTTCCTCGCCCAGGCAGTTGGTGATCGGTACGCGGACATCGTTGAAGAACAGCTCGGACGTGTCGGCGGAGTGCTGCCCGATCTTGTCGAGGTTGCGCCCGCGGGCGAAGCCTTCGCGGTTCGCCTCGACCAGGATCAGCGAGATGCCCCTGGCGCCCGCCTCGGGATCGGTCCTGGCGACGACGATGATCAGGTCGGCATTCTGGCCGTTGGTGATATAGGTCTTGGAGCCGTTGACGACATAGTGGTTGCCGTCCTTGCGCGCGCTGGTCTTCACACCCTGCAGGTCGGATCCGGCGCCCGGCTCGGTCATCGCGATCGCGGTGACGACCTCGCCCGAGATCATCCCCGGCAGCCATTGCCGCTTCTGCTCCTCCGATCCGTAGTGAAGGATGTAGTCGGCGACGATGTCCGATTGCAGCGTGATGCCCGCCGACGATCCCGACCAGGCCAGCTCCTCGCCGATCACCGCGTTGTAACCGAAGTCGAGGCCCAGCCCGCCATATTCTTCGGGCATGGTCGGGCAGAGCAGCCCGGCCTCGCCGCAATCGCGCCAGAACTGGCGATCGACGATGCCTTGCTCCTCCCAGCGCTCGAGGTTCGGCGTCAGCCTGGCATCGAAGAACTTGCGCACCTGATCGCGGAACAGCGCGTGGTTCTCGTCATAGGCGGTGCGGCCATTGGTGTTCAGCACATCCGGTCTCCCTTTATTTTTTGTCAGGCGTATCGGACTTCAATCAATCCTCCCCCTTGCGGGGGAGGATTGAAGGCATGCCCTAAGCCGCCTCAACCACACGTCCCACCGGTGCCACGCTGCGATATTGGTGGAGCGGCTTGCCCTGCTCGGCAAGGGCACGCAGCAGCGGGGAGGGGGTGTGTCCCATTTCCTCCAGCGCATCGGCGATCTTCGCCAGCCCCACGCCGTCCGCCCAGAACAGCGGCCCGCCGGTGAACACCGGCCAGCCATAGCCATAGACCAACGCGACATCGACGTCGGACGCGCGGATCGCCACGCCTTCCTCCAGGATATTCGCGCCTTCATTGACCACCGGGTAGAGCAGCCGCGCGACAATCTCTTCGTCGCTGAACTTGCGCTGCGCCACGCCCGCCGTCGCCGCGAAGTCGCGGATCACCTGCTCGGCAACCGGCGAGGGCGCGGCCCGGCGCTGGGCGTCATAGTCATAATAGCCGCCGCCCTTCTTCTGCCCCCAGCGGCCCATCTCGCACAGCACCTCGACCACGCTCGACGAGCTGCTCATCGCGGCATCCCAGCCGATCACGTCGAGCCCGACCAGGTCGAGCATCGCGAACGGCCCCATCGGGAAGCCATAGTCTAGCATCGCCCGGTCCACTTCCCAGGGCAGCGGGCCTTCGAGGATCAGTGCCTGCGCCGCGGCCATGCGCGGCGCCATCATCCGGTTGGCGATGAAGCCGTCGCACACCCGGCTCAGCACCGCGACCTTGCCGATCCTGCGGCCGATGGTCATCGCGGCAGCCACCACCTGCGGATCGGTCTCGGCCCCGCGCACCACCTCCAGCAGCTTCATCACATTGGCGGGCGAGAAGAAGTGCATGCCGACCACGCTTTCCGGCCGCTCGGTCGCGGCGGCGATCACATCGACATCGAGGAAGGAGGTGTTGGTCGCCAGGATCGCGTCTGCCTTGGCGACCTTGTCGAGCCGCGCGAAGATCTCCTGCTTGAGCGAGAGCTTCTCGAACACCGCCTCGATCACCAGGTCGACCGCACCCAGCGCCTCGAAATCGAGGCTGGGGGTGAGCAGGGCCATGCGCTGCTCGAGCTGATCGGCGGTCATCCGTCCCTTGTCGACCGTGACCTGATAATTCTTCCGGATCGTCGCCATGCCGCGATCTAGCGCGTCCTGTGCCTGCTCGACGATCGTCACCGGCAGCCCGACATTGAGGAAGTTCATCGCGATGCCGCCGCCCATCGTGCCCGCGCCGATCACGCCGACGCACTTTACCGGGATCTCGGGCAGGTCTGCGGCCAAGTCGGGCACCTTGGCGGTCTGGCGCTCGGCGAAGAAGAAATAGCGCTGTGCGGCGGATTCGCGGCTGCGGAACAGCTCCCAGAACAATTCGGCTTCGCGCTTCATGCCCTGGTCGAAGGGCAGGGCGACCGCCGCCTCGACGGCCTTGATGATGTTCTCCGGCGCCTTGAACCCCCTGAAGGCGCGAGCGTGCTTTGCCCTGAACGCGTCGAACAGCGCGGGATCCTGCCCGGCGATCCTGTCGGTCCGGTCGCGGATGCGGGTGCGCGGGGCATCGAGCCTGGCCTTGAGGAACGCCACCGCATCGGCGTGCAGCGCCTCCTCGCTGGTGATCGCATCGACCAGCCCGATCGCCAGCGCATCCCTGGCGCGCACCGGCTTGCCGATCGCCATCATCTCCAGTGCCGCCTCGGCGCCGACCACGCGCGGCAGCCGCTGGGTGCCACCTGCGCCCGGCAGCAGGCCGAGCGCCACTTCGGGCAGACCCAGCTTCGCGGAAGGCGTGGCGACGCGATAGTCGCACACCAAAGCCGTCTCCAGCCCGCCGCCCAGCGCGGTGCCATGGATCGCCGCGACCACCGGCTTGGGCGAGGCTTCGATCAGCGCGAGCACATCGTGCAGCGGTGCCCCCGTCGGTACCTTGTCGAACTCGCTGATGTCGGCGCCCGCGATGAAGGTGCGTCCCGCGCAGATCAGGACGATGCCTCGCACCGCGTCATTCTCGATAGCCGCGCGGAAACCCTGGTCGAGCCCGTCGCGCACCGCCGCGGACAGCGCGTTCACCGGCGGGGAATCGAGCGTGAGCGTCGCGATCCCGTCCGCCACATCGAGCTGGGCGACCGAATTTATCTGCATGACTAAATTTCCTCTCGCGATTTGTTTCTTTCGCATTTATTCGGATAATTAAATCGAGAAACAACTAGCGGAGTGGATGGGCGTGGGCAACGGGGAACGCGATCTGGAAGGGCGCGTGGCGCTGGTGACGGGTGCGTCCTCGGGGCTGGGCGCGCGGTTCGCCCGCGTCCTGGCGTCGCGCGGCGCCCGGCTGGTACTGGGCGCGCGCCGCGAATCGCTGCTCGCCGACGTGCGCGACTCGATCGAGGCGGCAGGGGGCCAGGCGCTTGGCGTGGCGATGGACGTGACCGACGAGGCCTCGGTCCGGGCGGCCTATGACAAGGCGGAGAACGCCTTCGGCCCGGTCGACACGGTGATCGCCAATGCCGGGATGAACATGGAAGGCCCGGCGCTCGACCTCGATGTCGCTGCGTTCGACCAGGTGATGGCGGTGAATGTCCGCGGCGTGTTCCTCACGGCGCGCGAGGGCGCTCGGCGGATGATCGCGGCGGAGGCGGACGGGCGCGTGCTGATCGTCTCGTCGATCACCGCCCAGTCGGTCTCGCCCGGCCTCGCCGCCTACAGCGCCTCCAAGGCCGCGGTGCTGCAGCTCGGCCGGGTGCTGGCGCGCGACTGGGCGAACAAGGGCGTCAACCTCAACATCCTGTGCCCCGGCTATATCGAGACCGATCTCAACGCCGAGTGGTTCGGCACCGAGGGTGGCCACAAGCAGATCGCCAAATGGCCCCGCCGCCGGCTGATGGACGGCGACGCGCTCGACGGGGCAGTTGCCTGGCTCTGCGGCCCGGCGAGCCGTTTCGTCACCGGATCGGTGATCACCGTCGATGACGGCCAGTCGCTCTGAAGGAGAATAGCGCATGATCCGCACCCGTTTCACCGAGGCCTTCGGCGTCGAGCATCCGATCGTGCAGGGCGGGATGATGTGGGTCGGCACCGCCGACCTCGTCGCCCCCGTCGCCGAAGCCGGGGCGCTCGGCTTCCTCACCGCGCTCACCCAGCCGACGCCCGAGGCACTCGCCAAGGAGATCGCCCGCGTCCGCGAACGGACCGACAAGGTGTTCGGGGTGAACCTGACGATCCTCCCCTCGATCAACCCGCCGCCCTATGCCGAATATCGCCGCGCCATCATCGAGAGCGGGATCGGGATCGTGGAGACCGCCGGCTACAAGCCGCAAGAGCATGTCGACGACTTCAAGGCCGCCGGCGTCAAGGTGATCCACAAATGCACCGCCGTCCGCCACGCGCTCTCTGCCGAGCGGATGGGCGTCGATGCGATCTCGATCGACGGCTTCGAATGCGCCGGCCATCCGGGCGAGGACGACATCCCCGGCCTGATCCTGATCCCTGCGGCCGCCGACAAGGTGAAGGTGCCGATCCTTGCCAGTGGTGGGTTCGGCGACGGCCGCGGGCTCGCGGCGGCGCTGGCGCTGGGCGCCGACGGGATCAACATGGGCACCCGCTTCTGCGCCACGCGCGAGGCGCCGATCCACGACAATTTCAAGGCCGCGATGGTCGCAAACGACGAGCGCGCGACCGAGCTGATCTTCCGCTCCTACCGCAACACCGCGCGGGTCGCGCGCAACGCGATCGCCGAGCAGGTCGTCGCGATCGAGCGTGAGGGCCGCCCGTTCGAGGACGTCGCCGCGCTGGTAAAGGGCGCGCGCGGCCGCGAGGGGTTGGTGTCCGGCGACACCGATCACGGCATCTGGACCGCGGGCATGGTCCAGGGCCTGATCCACGACATTCCCACCGTCCGCGAACTGGTCGAGCGGATCGTCGAGGATGCCGAGGCAATCATCGCCCGGCGCCTGGCGGCGATGCTGCAGCCCGAACCCGTACTCGCCTGAAGGAACCGCGCATGGACATGGACTGGACCCAGGCCGAGCTCGCCTTTCGCGACGAGGTGCGCGCCTTCCTCGCCGACAAGCTCACTCCCGAGATCCGCCGCGCCGGCACGCTGGCGACCAGCGTCTATCCCGATCACGAAGCCAGCATGGCCTGGCAGCACATCCTCCACGCACGTGGCTGGGCCGCGCCGCACTGGCCGGTCGAGCATGGCGGTTGCGACTGGACGGTGGCGCAGCACTATATCTTCAACCGCGAGCGGATCGCGGCGGGGGCGCCCTCGCTCTCGCCGATGGGCATCCACATGGTCGCGCATGTCATCATCCGCTTCGGCACGCCCGAGCAAAAGGCGTATTTCCTGCCGCGCATCCTCACCGGCGAGGTGTTCTTCTGCCAGGGCTATTCCGAGCCCGGCGCGGGATCGGACCTCGCCTCGCTCCAGATGCGCGCCGAAACGGACGGCGACGACTTCGTCCTCAACGGCTCGAAGATCTGGACCACCCACGCGACCGAGGCGAACTGGATCTTCTGCCTCGTCCGCACGTCCAAGCAGGGCCGCCCGCAACAGGGCATCACCTTCCTGCTCGTGCCGATGGACCTGCCCGGCATCGAGGTCCGCCCGATCCTGATGACCTCGGGCGAGCATGTGCAGAACCAGGTCTTCTTCGACAATGTTCGCGCCCCGCGCGCCAATGTGCTGGGCGACGTCGATGCCGGCTGGTCGGTGGCGAAATACCTGCTCGAGTTCGAGCGCGGCGGCTCCTATGCGCCGGCGCTGCAGGTGCGGGTGCGCGAGATCGAGGCTGCGGCCGGGGAGCGGCTCGACGACCCGCTGTTCACCGTCCGGCTGGCCGAGCTGCGCATCCGCATCGACGTGCTGGAGATGATGGAGCTGCGCCTGCTCTCGGCCAGCGAAGGCGCCAGCGTCGGCGCGCTCGCCTCGATGATGAAGATCCTCGGCACCGAGCTGGCACAGGACCTGGCGGCGCTGCACCTCGAAGCGGCGGGGGCGGAGGGGCTGGCCTATCAGCCGCACGCGGTGATGCCGGGCGGCGCGGTGCCGGCCTATGCCGCGCCGGCGGACGGCTATGCGGCGGGCGCGCCGTGGCAGGCGTTGGCGCCTTTGCGCTACCTCAACGAGCGGGCGGGCTCGATCTATGCCGGATCGAACGAGATCCAGCGGAATATCCTGGCGAAGGCGGTGCTGGGGCTATAGCCGCCCCAACCGCTGTGCCCGGCAACGCCGCCCCAAACCGTCATCCCGGTGAAAGCCGGGATCTCGTGCGGCTCTTGTCCTGCCGCTTGTGGCTTCGCCTGAGATCCCGGCTTTCGCCGGGATGACGGCTATTTGGTTTGCCGGTAGTAGGATCAAGCAGCCCGCATCAGCGCCGCATAGCGCGCCACCTGCGTATCGGTGCTGCCGAAGCTCTGTGCGATCACCGTCGCCCGCTTGAAATAATGCCCGACCGCCAGCTCGTCGGTCATCCCCATCGCGCCGTGGAGCTGCACCGCATTCTCGCCGATGAAGCGCGCCGCCTTGCCGATCGTCGCCTTGGCCGCGGCGACCGCGCGCGCCCGCGTCTCAGGCGGCGCTCCGAGGTTGAGCGTCGCGAGATGGCTCGCCGAGACCGCCTGCTCCAGCGCCAGGAACATGTCGACCATGCGGTGCTGCAGCGCCTGGAAGCTCGCCAGCGGCTGCCCGAACTGGCGGCGCTGCCTGGTGAAGGCGACGGTGTGGTCGAGCATCCGGCGCAGCACGCCAACCGCCTCCGCGCAGAGCGCGGCGCGGGCGGTGTCGAGGACCGTCTCGATCACCCGGCCGGCGGTGCCGGGTGCGCCGAGCAACGCTTCGGCAGGCAGATGCAGGTCGATGTCGAGATCGGCGGCGGGCCGGTCGTCGATCAGCTGGTAACCGTGCGGGGTGATGCCAGGCGTGCCGGCCTCGGCCAGGAACAGCGACGGACCATCACCCGAAATGCGCGCGGCAAGGATCAGGTGGCTGGCCCCCGGCGCGCCGATGACGACCCGGGCGCGGCCCGAGAGATGCCAACCGCCGGGCGCCGGCTCGGCTGCGAGCGCCGCAGGCTCGAGCGAGGCCGCGATGCGGACGGCACCGCTGGCGATCGCGGGGAGCAGCTCGGCATCATGCGCCTGGAGCAGCGCGCCGCCGATCACCACGGTCTCGAGAAAGGGCTCGGCGACCAGTGCCTCGCCCAGCGCCTCCATCACCACCATCGCCTCGACCGGCCCGCCGCCGAGCCCGCCCGCCGCTTCGGGCAGCAGCACCGCGAGGATGCCGAGATCGGCCAGGCCCTGCCACAGCGCAGCGTCCTGCCCGCGCCCGGCACGCACCCGCGCGCGCCGCGTCTCGAAGTCATACTGCTCGCGCAGATAGCGCCGCAGCATGTCGCGCAGCATCGTCTGGTCTTCGGAAAGCTCGAAATTCACCGGCGGTCCTCCACCGGTAAAGCCTTGGCGAAGCAGGCGGATGCGGCAACTGCGAGAAGTGCTAGGGCGGTCCGATGCGCAAATCGGGCTCTACCGCGCGCTGACGAACCCCAGCCCCGCCGCGATCTGGATCGCCTGCGCGCGGCCCGTGCTGCCCAGCTTCGAGCCGGCGTTGCGCAGATGGAAGCGCACGGTGGAGGTCGAGAGCGACAGGATGATGCCGATCTCGCCGTCGGTCTTGCCCGCTGCCGCCCAGCGCAGGCACTGGACTTCGCGCCTTGTCAGCACCATCGGCGCGGCGGGTGCGCGCAGGCGGGACGAGGCCTCGGCATGGCTGGCGACCAGCTTGAGCGCCAGCCCCTGCAGCCGCACCGCATGTTTCGCGAACACCATCTCGACCGCTACGGCCTCGCGCGCCGCCCACACCACCGCGCCGACGATCGCGCGGGGCAGGTGCACCGGCGCGATGATCGCCGCGGCGATGCCGGTAGTCGCGGTCACCTGGCGGCAGTCGATCGCATCGAGCAGCGCGCTGGTCCGCCAGGTGCCGAGCTTTCCACCGGCATAGAAGCACGGCTCCGCCAGCACCCGCGCGGCCTGGAGGAAGGGGGCGTGGAGCGCGAGGCGGCGATTGTGCCAATAGTGATCGGTCGGATCGAGCCACTGGAAATGCGTCTCGGCATAGGGACGGCCATCGGCGTCGCGCATCGGCTCGGGATCGGCGATGTCGCCCTGCGCCGCGACGAAGGGCAGGCCGATCTCGATCCCCGCCTCGCGCACTGCCTCGATCAGCGAATTGGTCTCCGCCCACGCCCGGTCGCGCTCGATCGCCATGCCTCTCTCCCGAAACCCTGTGACGGGTACCAGCTTGATCTGTTCTGCCGGCAGGCGATGGTCTGCAGCAAATAGACGGGCTCCGAAAGCCGGAAAACGGAGCGAAATGGGAGAGTTGGATGACGCGGTTTCGTTTCGGATCGGCGATCCCCTTCCTGTCGCTTCTGGGCGGTTGCGACTGGGGTTCGAGCGTCGATCTTCGCAATGAATCGGGGCCGGTCGTGGCGGAGCAGATCCGCAAGGTCGCGGCCGGCGGCGACTTCGCCCAGCCCGGGCGCTGGGAGACGAAGATCACCCTCAACCAGGTCGACGCGCCCGGCATGCCGGCGGCGTTCACCGAGAAGCTCAAGGCGCAGATGCGCCAGCCCCAGACCGCCGCCAGCTGCCTCACCGCCGAGGATGTGAAGAAGGGCGCCTTCTATGTCGGCGAGGAGAACCAGGCCTGCCGCTATGAGCGTTTCGCGATGGGGAAGGGGCGGATCGACGGGGTGCTGCGCTGCACCGACCAGATGGGTACCCGCTCGATGGCGATGTCGGGCAGCTATGGCCGCGACAGCTACAAGCTCGTCGTCACCACCGACAGCCAGAGCGCGCAGCAGGCGGGTGCGGCGGGCAAGGTCTCGGTGACGATGACGATGGACGCGCGGCGTTCGGGGCAGTGTTTGGGGACGGAAGGAAGGCCGCTGACGCGGTTGTAGGGCATTCTATCCTCCCCCGCCAGGGGGAGGGGGACCAGCGAAGCTGGTGGAGGGGGAGGCAAGCTACGAACTATCGATTCGCTTACCTCCCCCTCAGTCGCGCTGCGCGCGCCACCTCCCCCTGGCGGGGGAGGATATGAATAGCGGCGCCACTGTTCGCCACCCAAACCTGCCACGTTCGCCAGCTTGTTGCCCCGCCGCCTTCCCAGCATTTTCCGATCAAATGCCGGCACCGCGGCCCGTCCGCGCGATGCCCGGCGACATGGGAGAGGTGCGATGGCCAACTGGACTGCCCTGCTCGCGAGCGCTGCGATACCGCTGACGCTTGCCCCCGCCGCGCTGGCACAGACCCAGCCGCTGCTCGACGAAGCCGCGATCCGCTCGCCGCTGGCCGCGGGCTGCAACGGCAAGTCGGACGCGACGCCGCTGCCGGTCGATCCGCGCACGCTGATCACCCCCAGCGTGAACAGCAACCCCAACGGCGCGGTCCGCTTCAATTCCTTCTTCACCGATCTGCACAATCCGCCGGCGCCTTATGTGAAGCGCCTGCCGCCGCGCCCCACCACCTGCGGCGCCTGGCGCGCCAGCGTCGCGCGCGGCCGGCAGAACCTCGAGACCCGGCAGTATTTCCTGCCCTTCTCGCTGGCCCAGGATTACGACCGGCTCTGGGCGGTCTGGGGCCTCACCTCCAAGCCCGCCGATTTCAACGAGCAGGTCGAGAAGCGCTACGGCTATTATCCCGCGCCGTTCCGCAATCCCTATCCGCTGCCTGGCGAGGATCCGAACAAGACCAATGGCGGCTCGGGCCAGCTTCCGCTCGGCCTGATCCAGGGCAAGGGCGACAATGGCAAATGGACCGGCACGATCACTGCGTCCTGCTCGGCCTGCCATGATTCGCGGCTCGGCACGACGAACGAGGCGGGCTTCACCTGGGGCCTGGCCAACAGCGCCAATGACGCGGGGCTGCTCGCCTCCGACCTCTACCGCACCAGCCCGATCACCTGGCTTGGCCTAGCGCTGCCGATCCCGTGGAGCGACGGGCGCGGCTCCAGCGACGCGATCGGCCTTATCACCCTGCTGCCTGCGCTGTTCGATATGGACACGCTGCAGCTGGCGCCGAGCCTGCTCGAATATACGCCCGACACTCCGGCGGGCGGCATGACCAAGGCGCCCAACTGGTTCAACCGCGCCTTCAAGACGCGGCAGTTCTGGGACGGCTCGCTCACCTCGGACAATGTCCATTCGGAGATGGCGTTCGGCGTCGCCTCGATCACCCGCGACGCCTCGGGCCGGCGCGCGCTCGACACCGAGTTCGAGGACATCAACAACTTCCTGCTCTCGCTGTCGGCACCCAAATATCCCGGCACGATCGACCGTCCGCTCGCCGAGCAGGGCGCAGTGGTGTTCCATGAACGCGACCTCTGGGCGAACGGCGCCAATGTCGAGATCCCGCGCCAGCCGGGCAACGGCTCCTGCGCGAGCTGCCACGGCGTCTATTCGCCGCGCTATGCCAACGATACCGCCTATCTGCCCGATGCCAGGCTCAAGGGCCTGCCGGGCAACGTCACGCCGATCGCGACGATCCAGACCGATCCGCGCCGCTTCAACCTGTTCGCCGATCCGCGCCAGCGCCGCGCCTGGAACAGCAGCTGGTGGGCCTATAACGAGCTGAGCCCGAGCTGGTACGGCTATCCGGTCGAGTCGCTGCTCGCGAGCTCGATCCGCCGGGTCTATCGCGCGGTCTATGACAATGGCGGGCCGATCTATTCGCCGCTCGGGCCGAACGAATGGGTCGAGCCCAAGGGCTATGTCTCGCCGCCGCTCTACGGCGCCTGGGCTTCGGGTCCGTTCCTCCACAATGGCAGCGTTCCGGACATCTGGGGCATCCTGAAGCCGGCGGACCGCCCGGCGGTCTGGAAGCGGCCCTATTCGCCCGCCGGCATCGGCGGCAAGAACCAGGGCTATGACTATAGCTACGCGTCGTACGATTTCGCCAAGCTCGGCTGGAAGTACGAGACGCTGAACTGCAGCAGTTCGGCTTCGGTCCCGCCCTATCAGCCCTGCAACGGCCAGGCGACGCCGGATCGCTTCTACTCGGCCTTCTCCAATGCGGCGGCGGGGTATCTGAACCTGGCGTACCAGACGCCGCCGCCGATCACCGACCAGCAGATCCGTTCGCGTATGAGCTTCAACAGCAACCTCTATGGCGACGGCAATGGCGGCCACACCTTCACCCAATCGCTCACCGACGCCGAACGGCTGGCGCTGATCGAGTATCTGAAGACGCTGTGAGACTCCTTCTCCCTCTCCCCCTTGGGGAGAGGGCCGGGGAGAGGGGCAGTGTGTCTTGAATCGTCGAGCGAAGGCGTGGCGCCAGCGTCCTGCCCCTCTCCCAACCCTCTCCCCAGAGGGGAGAGGGCTTAGGCCTCCACCGCTTCCCAGTACCGATCCCGCAACAGCCGCTTGTACAGCTTCCCCGTCGGATGCCGCGGCAGCTCTGCGACGAAGTCGATCCGCCGCGGCTGCTTCACGCGCGAGAGCTGCGGCGCCAGCCACTCGGCCAGCTCCTCGGCGAGCGCAGGGGAGGGCGCGACGCCGTCGGCCGGCTGCACCACCGCAATCACCTGCTCGCCCATATCGGCATGCGGCGCCCCGATCACCGCGACGTCCGCCACCTTGGGGTGCAGCACGAGCAGATTCTCGATCTCCTGCGGATAGATGTTCACGCCGCCCGAGATGATCATGAAGCTCTTGCGGTCGGTGAGGTAGAGATATCCTTCGGCATCGACATGGCCGACATCGCCGAGCGTGGTCCAGCCATGCTTGTTCGCGGCTGCCTCGGTCTTCCCGGGATCGTTGTGATAGTGGAAGCCCGGCCCGCCCTCGAAATGGACGAGGCCCGTCTCGCCCGGCGCCAGCGGCTCGCCCTGCTCGTCGCAGATCCGGATCGTGCCGAGCACCGCCCGGCCCACCGAGCCCGGATGCGTCAGCCAGTCCCTGGCGCCGATCATCGTCAGGCCGTTGCCCTCGGTCCCCGCATAATATTCTAGCAGCACCGGCCCCCACCAGTCGATCATCGCCTGCTTTACCGGCACAGGACAGGGCGCCGCGGCATGGATCGCCATGCGCAGCGAGGTCAGGTCGTGCCGGCCGCGCGCTTCCTCGGGCAGCTTGAGCATCCGGATGAAATGCGTCGGTACCCATTGCGCATGTGTCACCTTGTGCCGCTCGATCAGCGCCAGCGCGCGCTCGGGATCGAACTTGTCCATCACCACCACCGTGCCGCCCAACCGGTGCACCGCCATGCACCAGCGCAGGGGAGCGGCATGATAGAGCGGGGCGGGAGAGAGGTAGATCGTGTCGGCATCCACCGCCGCATGCCGGGCGATGCCGACCATCGCATTGGGCATGGTGATGTCGGTCTCGGGCAGCTGCGGCCGGATGCCCTTGGGCCGGCCGGTGGTGCCCGAGGAATAGAGCATGTCGGTGCCCGCCCGCTCGTCGGCGATGCGCGTCTGCGGCATCGCGCCGGCCTCGGCTTCCCAGCTGCGGAAGGGCGGCACGGCGCCGTCGAGCATGAACAGCGCGACGTCGTCGAGCGCCACCTCCGCCGCGACGGCGCTCGCCACCGATGCCAGCGCCGAGGAGGAGATCAGCGCCCGCGCGCCGCTGTCCTTGAGGATGAACGCCGCCTCGCTCGCGGTCAGCCGCGAGGAGACTGCCACGAAATACAGCCCCGCGCGCTGCGCGCCCCAGGCGATCTCGAGGAATCGGAAATGATTCTCGAGCAGCACCGCCACGGCGTCGCCCGGGTGGAAGCCCAGCGCGCGGAACAGCTGGGCGGCCTGGTTCGAGCGCGCCTCGAGCTCGCCATAGCTCAGGCTCTCGCCCGTCTCGGCCAGGATCAGCGCGGTCTTCTCCGGCGCGGTTTCGGCGTGGACGCAGGGATGCATTCGGCCCTTACTCCTCTCCTCGGGAGCGGCTCCGCTCTCCGATGCGCAGCATAGCCGAACCGCGGAAATGCGCTGCTATCGCTAGTGATAGTTCCGCGCGGAGGTGCGCACGGCGATACCGGGTGGGCGACCAGGGAGAGGAAGATGGCGCCACACACGCCGGTGATATTGGGCATCGGGGAATCGATCGACCGCCCCTTCGCGATTTCGTCGGCCAGGGAGCCGCTGGCGCTGATGGCCGATGCTGCGCGCGCCGCCGGCGAGGATGCGGGCGGCGGGCTGCTCGCCCAGGTCGACGCGCTCGACGTGGTGAGCATCGTCAGCTGGCGCTACGCCGATGCTGCGGCATCCTTGTGTGCGGAACTGGGGATCGCGCCGGCCTTGCGGGCGAATCACGAAGTCGGCGGCGAATCCCCGGTCCGCCTGGTCCACGAAGCGGCGCTGCGCATCGCGCGGGGCGAGAGCCGGGTCGCGCTGGTCTGCGGTGCGGAGGCGCAGCATAGCGCAGCACGGGCGAAGCGCGAAGGCGAGATGCCGCCCTGGACGCCCTTTGCCAGGGACGCGCCCTCGCTCTTGCGCGGCGCGGACATCGTCCACCCGCTGGCGCTGCGCCACGGCCTGTCGACGCCCACCCAGGTCTATCCGTTGTTCGAGATGGCGAGCGCCGCCGCCTGGGGCCAGAATCCTGCCGAGGCGCGGGCTGAGTCGGGCACCCTCTGGGCGCGCTACGCCGCAGTCGCCGCCGGGAACCCCCGCGCCTGGATGCGCAAGGCGCCTTCCGCCGAAGAGATCGTCACGCCCACCGAAGCCAACCGCCTGATCGCCTGGCCCTATACCAAGCTGATGGTCGCCAATCCGGCGGTGAACCAGGGCGCGGCGGTGATCGTCACCAGCCTCGAAGTGGCGCGGGCAGCCGGCATCCCCGAGGACCGCATCGTCCATATCCTCGGCGGTGCAGCGGCGAGTGAACCACGCGACTTCCTCGCCCGCGACGGCTTTGCCGGCAGTCCGGCACAGGACGCGGTACTCGCCGCAGCATCCGCGCTGGCACCCCAAGGCTTCGACGCGCTCGAACTCTATTCCTGCTTCCCCTGCGTGCCGAAGATGGCGCGGCGCAGCCTCGGCCTGGGTTCCGATGTCGAGCCGAGCGTAACCGGCGGGCTGACCTTCTTCGGCGGGCCGCTCAGCAACTACATGCTGCATGCCGCCTGCGCGATGGTGCGTGTGCTGCGCGGCGGCGGCACCGGGCTGCTCTATGGCCAGGGCGAGTTCGTCACCAAGCATCACGCGCTGGTGCTTTCCCACGAACCCGGCGCACCGATCGCGCAGGACTATTCGGTCCAGGCTGCAGCCGACTCCCGGCGCGGGCCGGTGCCCGATCTGGTCGAGCCCGAGCCTGGCCCGGCGACGCTCGAAAGCGCGACGATCCTCTACCAGCGTGACGGCCCGGTCGAGCGCGGCGTGGTCGTGCTGCGCACCCTCGACGGCGCTCGGACGCTGGCGAGCGTGCCGGCGGAGGATCGAGAGACGCTCGCCCTGATCGCCGGCGATGCCCGCTTCCCGGTCGGCCTGATCGGCACGATCACCGAGCAAGGCACGTGGAGCCCGAAATGACCGCTACCCTCTATCACTGCCGCGACGCGCGCTCGTTCCGGGTGCTCTGGATGCTCGAGGAGCTGGAGGCCGACTACCGGCTCGAGCTGCTGCCCTTCCCGCCGCGCGACCGGGCGCCCGAATATCTCGCGCTCAACCCGCTCGGTACGATCCCGCTCTTCCTCGAAGGCGATGCCCGGATGACCGAGTCGGCCGCGATCTGCCATTATCTGGCGACGACGCGCGGCGACGGGCGGTTCGCGGTGCGCCGGGGCGAGCCGGGCTATGCGGCCTATCTCGACGCGCTTTCCTTCGGCGAGGCGACGCTCACCTTCCCGCAGACCCTGGTGCTGCGCTACGCGATGTTCGAGCCCGAGCCGCGGCGCCTGCCCCAGGTGGCCGACGATTACCGCCAATGGTATCTCGCCCGCCTGCGTGGCCTCGACGCGATGCTCGCCTCCGCCGACTATGTCGCGGGCGACCGGTTCACCGCGGCGGACATCTCGGTCGGCTATGCGCTGATGCTCGCCGAGTTCGTCCGGATCGGGGACGGCGGTTCGCCGCGCATCGCCGCCTATTGGGAGCGATTGCGCACCCGCCCTGCCTTTGCCCGCGCCAAGGCGGCCCAGTCATGAAAATGCTGGAGGGAATCCGTATCGTCGACATGACGACGATCGTTTTCGGTCCCTACGCCACCCAGATGCTCGCCGACATGGGCGCCGAGGTGATCAAGGTCGAGGCGCCGGGCGGCGACCAGACCCGCCAGTTCGGTCGCTCGCGCGCGGCAGCGCGGCAGATGGGGCCGGTGCACTGCACGCTCAACCGCGGCAAGCGGGCCATCGCGCTCGACCTCAAGGTCGCCGAGGATGCCGAGACGATGCGCCGGCTGCTCGCGACAGCCGACGTCTTCATCCACAATGTCCGCGGCGAGGCGATGGCGCGGCTGGGCTTCGGCTATGAGGCGGTGCGCGGGCTGCGGGGGGACATTGTCTATGTCCATTGCCAGGGCTTCGGCTCGGGGGGACCGTATGAAGGCCTCCAGGCCTATGACGATGTGATCCAAGCGGCGACCGGTACCGCAACCCTGCTGCCCCGCGCCGATGGCAATCCCGCCCCGCGCTATCTGCCCTCGCTGATCGCCGACAAGGTCGCCGGGCTTTACGGCGCCCAGGCGGTGCTGGGCGCGCTGGTCCACCGGCTGCGCAGCGGAGAGGGGCAGTTCGTCGAGGTGCCGCTGTTCGAGAGCTTCGCGCATTTCATGCTGCAGGAGCATCTGTTCGGCGCCGCCTTCGATCCGCCGCTCGAGCCTGCCGGCTATCCGCGCCAGATCGACCCGAACCGCCAGCCTTTCCCGACCGCCGACGGCCATGTCAGCATCGTGCCCTATACGCCGGCGACGATCGCCAGACTGTTCGAGCTGCTCGGCGCGACCGAGGTGTTCGACGATCCGCGCTTCGCCACGCCGATGGACCGGCTGCGCAACATCAGCGCGCTCTATGGCGAGATCGCGCGGTACACCCCGGCGAAGACCAGCGCGGAGTGGGTTCGAATCCTCAACGCCGGCGGCGTCCCCTGCATGCCGGTGCGCGACCTCGACGCGATCCGCGAGGACCCGCATCTCGCGGCAACGGGCTTCTTCCGCGCGCGGACGCATCCGGAGGAGGGGGCCTATGTCGAGATGCCCCTGCCGATCCGCTTCGACGCGCGGGACGTGCCGGAGGGCGCGGTCCCGCCGGCAATTGATGCGGATGGGGACGCGATCCGGCGCGAGCTAAAACGATCCGCTTCCCAATAGCCGTCATCCCCGCGAAGGCGGGGATCCAGGGTAACAGAGCGACGCCCTTCGTGACTCTGGATCCCCGCCTTCGCGGGGATGACGGTGATAGGAAAGGGCGAGGCTAAGCCGCCACCCGCGCCTTCGCCGCCGCCAGGATCATGTCGCTCGCCTTCTCCGCGATCGCGATCGTCGGCGCGTTGGTGTTGCCCGAGACGATCCGCGGCATGATGCTCGCATCGACCACGCGTAGCCCCGCCACGCCGTGCACGCGCAGCTCCGGATCGACCACCGCACGCGGGCCATGTCCCATCATGCAGGTCCCCACCGGGTGGTAGAGCGTCGTCCCCGCCCGCCGGGCATGGGCGAGCAGTTCGGCATCGCTCTGCAGCTCGGCGCCCGGCTGGAGCTCATGCTCGATGAAATCCGCCAGCGGCCGCTGCGCCGCGATCCGCCGCCCCCAGCGCAGCCCGGCGACGATCACTTCCTGGTCGAGCGGATCGCTCAGGTAGTTGGGCGTGATCCGCGGCGGCGCCAGAGGATCGGCCGAACGGATACGCACGCTGCCACGCGATTCCGGGCGGAGCTGGCACGCCGCGATGCTGATCCCGGGCAGCTTCTCCAGCTGCATCTTCTGCAGCCGCGCCAGCGCATCGCCGTCCACCGTCGCGGGCAGGATGTGGAACTGGATGTCGGGCGAGGCGAGGTCCGGCCGCGAGCGGCAAAAGGCGGCGATGTGCGCCGCCGACAGCGTCAGCAGCCCCTTGCGCGCCACCGCATAGCGCGCGACTTCGCCGAGCAGCCGCAGCCCGCGGCTCAGCTCGTTGACCGAGACGGTGCCCGGCTTCAGCCGGTAATTGGCCGAGATCAACAGATGGTCCTGAAGGTTCTCGCCCACGCCGAGCAGGTCGCGTACCACCGCGATGCCCTGTTCGCGCAGCAGGTCGCCCGGCCCGATGCCTGAGAGCTGGAGCAGCTGGGGCGAGTTGATCACCCCGCCCGCCAGGATCACTTCGCGCGCCGCATGCGCCACCAGCGTCTCACCGCCGCGCACGAACTCGACGCCGGTCGCCCGGCCGTCCTCGATCGCCACCCGCGTTGCCTGAGCATGGGTGACCACGCGCAGGTTCGGCCGCTCCATCGCCGGATGGAGATAGGCGACCGCCGTCGAGCAGCGCCGGCCGTTCCGCACGGTCAGCTGATACCAGGCGACGCCTTCCTGCTCCGGCCCGTTGATGTCGCGCTGGGGCAGGCCGAGCGCTTCGCAGGCCTGCACCACCGCCTCGGACACGGGATGCGAGCCCGCCGGATCGGTCACGCTCAGCGGGCCTCCGGCGCCGTGGGTCTCGCAGGCGCCGTGCTGCTGGTCCTCGGAGCGGCGGAAATAGGGGGCGATATCGTCCCAGGCCCAGCCTTCACAGCCCATCTGGCGCCAGCCGTCATAATCGGCGCGCTGGCCGCGCACATAGAGCAGCCCGTTGATCGAGGAGGAGCCGCCCAGCACCTTGCCGCGCGGCCAGATATGGCGGCGGCCCTCGGTGCCTTCGTCGGGCTCGGTGCGATAGAGCCAGTTGACCTTGGGATCCTTCAGCGTCTGCGCATAGCCGACGGGGACGTGGATCATCAGGTTCGACAGGAACTGGCCGCGCTCGCGCAAAGGGCGATCGTCGCCGCCGGCCTCGAGCAGCAGCACCCGGGTCCGGCCATCGGCGCTCAGTCGGTCGGCGAGCACGCAGCCCGCCGAGCCGGCGCCCACGATCACATAATCGGCTTCGAAACTCTCGGGCATCAGGCTTTCCGGCGGCGATAGAGGTAGTTGGCGGGCAGGCCGAGCCGCTTGCTGGCCTCGACCGGCGGCGTGCCCGGGATCGGCAAGCGCTCGAACAGTGCGCCGAGCGCGCGCACGGTGCGACGCTCCCAGCCGCGCAGGCGCCATTTCTCGCCGTCCAGCTCTAATGTCTTCCGAGCCCAGTCCGGCAGCAGGGCGATCGCCGCGCGCACCATCATTCCCTGGAAAGGGCGCAGCGGCAGCGGCACGCCCTTTGTGCGCAGCATGATGTCGAGGAACTGGCCGATGATCGCGTGCGGCTCCAGCCGCGGCCGCATCGCTTCGAACTGCGCCTGCTGCTCGGCCACCGACAGCGGCGCGCCATGCGCAAGGAACAGGTCGGCCGAAGGCTTGGCCTCCAGATAGGAGCGATCCTTCTCCGCGCGGGTCAGCGCGCGGCAATATGCCGAATAGGCTTCCATGAAGCCGAACCCGACCGTGCACTGCACCCAGTCGAGCAGCTCGGGATCGTTCGCGTGATAGGCCGCGCCGCCGGGCGTCGTCCCGCGCACCCGCTCGTGCATCCGCGTCACCCCGGTGATTACCTTGGTGGCGACATTGGCGGGCGCATAGACGCTGACATGGGTGACATAGCCGGTGCGCTGCAGCCGGGTGAGCGGGTCGGTCGGGAAAATCGAATGCTCCCAAACCCCCGATCGCACCCGTGGCTCGCCCAGTTCGAGCAGCACCGCCGCGATCCCGCCGACGAACAAGGCGACCGGGTTCTTGAACACCGCCCAGGCGACCGAATCCGGCGGATAGAGCGCCGCCGCGCCCGGCGGGTTGGCATAGTCGATGCGCGGCAGGATACGCTTTCCCCCCGGCGCCGTGGCGGGCGCGGGGTCGGGGGGAAGCGGAATGGCCTGCTCGCGCATCGCGATCAGAAGCCGGCGGTCAGCGAGGCGCCGAAGGTGCGCGGACGGCCGGCGTAGCGGACGTTGAGGTTCTGGTTGTCCACCACCGAGGTCCAGTAATATTCGTTGGTCAGGTTGCGGGCCCAGATCGTCAGGCCCCATTTGCCGTCGGCGCTGGCGACGCCGATGCTGCCATTGACCAGCGCATAGCCCTTGATCCGGAACAGCGGATCCTCGCCGAAATCGCTGTGCGTCTCGCTCTGATAGGTCGCGTTGGCCGTCGCCTGGAAGTTCAGGCTGGAGGAGATCGGCAGGTTTAGCGTCGCGGTGCCGCTGGTCGAAAATTCCGGCGCGAACGAGAATTCCGAACCGTCGTAATTGGTCGGGATGCCCGCCGCATTGGCACCGGTATAGTCGGTGATCTTGGTCTTCAGATAGGTCGCGTTCCAGGCGAGGGTGAAGGCCGGCGAGGGCCGCAGCGTGATCTCGCCGTCGATACCCCAGGCATGCGAGCTGGGGATGTTCACCAGCCGCTGCAGCGCGCCGAAGGTCGGATCGGCGACGTACGAGCTGAACTGCTTGTCGGTATAGTCGTAATAGAAGCCGCTGACGTTCACCTGGGCGAAGCGACCGCCGACCGCGGTCTTGATGCCCGCCTCATAGGCGGTCAGCTTCTCCTGCCGGGCGGGCGTGAACTGCACCGCGCGGTTGGCCGGCACGATCGGTACCACGCCCGATTTCACGCCGCGCGCGATCGAGGCATAGAGCAGGGTGCCCGGCGCTGCCTGATAGTTGAGCGAAAAGCGGCCCGAGAAATTGCTCTCGTCGAGCACCGAATGGACGAGCGTGTCCGAGTTGGTCGCCGGATCATAGGTGGTGCAGCCATCCTTCTGCACCATCGGCGCGAGCACGCCGTAGCTCTGGAAGATCACCGCCCGGCCGGCGGTGTTCACGATCGGCAGGTAGTTGCCGTTGTAATCGACCGAGCAGCCGTCCAGCTCGCCATGGTCGATGCCCAGGCGTGCGCCGGCATTGATCTTGAAGCCGCTGCCCAGGTCGAACTCGGTGGTGGCGAAGCCGCTGTACGTCTCGTTATAGCCTTTGGCCCGGCCCGCGCCCTCGCGGAAGCCGATGGCGACCTGGGCGGGGGTGTAGCCCGCGCTGTTGAACACCGCATTGGTCACCGGATTGGCGAGGATGCCCAGCGCGGCGAGGCGCAGGTACACGACCGAGCTGTTCTCGCCGATCAGGAAGCGGCTGTTCTCGCGCAGGTCGTCATGGGCGAAATAGCCGCCCACGGTCCAGCGGAAGCCCGGGCCGTTCCCCTCGAAGCGCAGCTCCTGCGAGAAGGACTTGATCCGCGCATCATATTGGGTCGAGACGATTTCCCACGGCGCGCCGCTGAAATCGACCACGTCCTTGCGGGTGAAGTCGTTGTACCCGGTCAGCGAGATGATCGAGAGCTGGTCGTTGGGCGACCAGGTCAGCCGCATCTGGGCCGAGACGAAGTCCGACTTGGCGCGCGGCGGCCCCATGCCGGTGGCGAGGCCGACCGTGGCGGCGCGGGCCGAAGCGGGCTGCCAGCCGGCGTCGCTGGCCCGGGTCGGCTGGTTGTTCTGCAGATAGGCGAGCAACGCCGCGGAGTTGAAGTCGCCCGGCCCGACGGCGGGGGAGGCGGCGGAGAGCCGGTTGGTCAGGTTCAGGCTGATCGCCTGGCCCGCCTGGGTGTCCGAACGGTCGCGCCAGCCCGACACGGTGATCAGCCCTTCGAACTTGCTCGACGGCTGGAAGCTCAGCGAGGCGCGGGCGCCCCAGCGCTTGACCTTGCCCAGCTTCTCGCCGCGGCTCTGGTCGATCTGCCAGCCTTCGTCGCTATTCTCGTCGCGGCCCGAGATGCGCAGCGCGGCATTGTCGCCCAGCGGCACGTTCAGATAGGCCTCGACATTATAGGTCTTGTAGTTGCCGCCCTCGATCGTGCCGCCCGCGGCGAAATCCTTGCCCGGCTTGGCGGTGATGAAGTCGATCAGGCCGGCGGTGGTGTTGCGGCCATAGAGCGTGCCCTGCGGCCCCTTGAGCACTTCGACGCGCTCCAGGTCGTAGATCGGCCCGCCCGCCATCGAGGGATAGGGATAGGCCAGCTCGTCCTGGTAGATGCCCACGGTCGAAGTGGCGGTGATGTTGGTGGTGTTGAAGCCGATGCCGCGCAGCGTGAAGATCGGCACGCCCGAATAGGCGGGGGCGACCTGCAGGCCGGGCACCGAGCTGGCCAGCGACTCGACATCGGTGATCTGCAGGTCCTTCAGCGTGTCGGCGGACAGCGCCTGCACCGCCAGCGGCACCTTGTTGATCGATTCGGAGCGGCGCTGGGCAGTGACGACGATCTCGTCGCTCTTGCTCTGCGGACCCTCCGCCTTGGGCGCGGGCGCCTCCTGCACTTCCTGCGCCAGCGCGGGCGCCGCGAGCAGCAGCCCGAGCGCGGATCCCATCAGCAAGCCTGCCTTGATCGCCATATCCCTCTTCCCCTCCATGTCGCCGCGCCGCCCGGTTTTCGGGGTCGATTTCCGGCTGTTGTTTGTTTGAATAATTAGCTTTAGGGAAGGCGCTGTGCAGCTATCGCATGTGACAGGGGCGGATATGGCCGGCGACACAGAGAACATGCCCTATGAATTGGCCGGGCGGATCGTCGAGCATGGCCGCCGCATGGGCCTGCCGCTGATCGCCGCCTGCGCCGACATCAGCAGCGCCCGGCCGGTGCAGCTGGCGGATGGCACGCCGGTCAGCGCGCTGTTCGAGTTCACCCATGATGCCGGCGCCTATTGGGCCCAGGGCGATTTCGCGCTGCGCAACGCGATCGTCTCGGTCGCGCGGCACCTCGCCGAGCCTTTCTACTACGACCAGGGCCGGATCCGCAGCTGGCGCCCGCTGCGTATCGAGCCGCAGATCGAGCGCGAGGCGATGCAGCGCAGCTACCGGGTGGAAAGCGCGATCGTCGCACCCGTGCACCTGCCCGCCGGGGTGATCGGCGCGGTGGTCTGGGCATCGACCACGCCGGGGCTCGACCTCGATGCGCTGTTCGAGCGCGAGGCGGCGGTGCTCCACCCGCTGGCGCTGCGCTTCATCGCCACTTGCAATGCCGGCCCCGACGCCTCGACCGAGATCGTCCAGCACCGGCTGACAAGGCGTGAGGTCCAGTGCCTCAAGCTCGCCGCGGCAGGCAAGACGGATGGCGAGATCGGCACGATCCTCGGCCTCGCGGTGCCGACGATCCGCTTCCACATGCGCCGCGCCAGCACCCGGCTGGGCGAGAATGGCCGGCTGCGCACGGTGCAGCGCGCGGTGGCACTGGGCTTTGCGCGGCCAAACTGACAAGGATGGGAGGTTGGCGCGGCGGTGTCGCGCCGGTTAAGGTACGGAAATGGCAAGCAACGCAAAAGTCCCGGTCGGGCGGATCGAGGCAAGCTCGGCGGATCAGCTGCTCAACGCGACCAGCGCGCTGATGATCGAGCGCAACACCGTCGACATCACCTTCGCCGATATCGCGGAGAAATCGGGGCTCAACGCCGCGCTGATCCGCTATCATTTCGGCAGCAAGCTCGGCATGTTCATGGCGCTGCTCGAGCGCGATGCCGGCGGCACGTTCGACGATCTCGAGCGGCTGGTGAAGGCCGACATGGATGCCGGGCAGAAGCTGCGCCACCACATCCACGGCATCATCAAGGTCTATTATCGCTATCCGTACATGAACCGGCTGGTCGCCGCGCTGGCGGTGGAGACCGACAGCGAGACCGCGCGCTTCATCTCCGAACGATTCAGCCGCCCGCTGGCGGCTGCGCAGAAGGCGATCCTCGAGCAGGGCGAGGCCGAGGGGCTGTTCCGCAGGATCGATCCGATGCTCTTCTATTTCTCGCTGATCGGCATGTGCGACCATCTCTTCATCGGCCGCCATTCGCTCAAATATGCGTTCGGCGTCGACGACATCGATGACGATCTGCGCAAGGCCTATGCGGTGCACGTCACTGATCTGCTGATGCGCAGCGTGCTGGTGAAGCCCGAAACCGACGCCTGACTTGCGAATCGCTTAATCAAGCGATTAAACAATGCTCGAGGGCGATAACGCCCCACGGTTTCAAACCGGCTCGAGAGGAGCGGCATATGGGCGATACATTGGTTGCGGAAGCCTCACCGGGCTGGATTGATTTCGAGGCGATGCCCCGGCTGGGCGACATCCCCGCCTATCACGCCCGGCATCGACCCGCTGCGGTCGCCACCCGCTTCGAGGGGCGCGATACCGACTGGGCCACGCTCGACCGGCGCGGCGACCAGGTCGCCCGCGCGCTCCGCGCCGCCGGCTGCCGGGTGGGGGACCGCATCGCCTATCTCGGCAAGGGCAGCGACGAATTCTTCGAGCTGCTGTTCGGCGCCGCCCGTGCCGGCGTGGTGATCGTGCCGGTCCAGTGGCGGCTCGCCACGGCCGAGATCTGCAAGATCCTCGGCAATGCCGAGGTCAGTCTGCTCTTTGCCGGCCCCGACCAGATCGGCCGCGCCAGCGAATGCGCCAACGACCTGATCCGCGAGACGATCGCGATGGAGGACGGAGCCGAAGGGTTCCGCCGCTTCGCCGACTGGCGCGATGCTACTCCCGAGCAGCCCATCCCCGACGATGTCGAGCCGAGCGACGTCGCGCTCCAGCTCTACACCTCGGGCACCACCGGCGAGCCCAAGGGCGTGATGCTCAGCCACGCCAATCTACTGCGCGGCCGCACCGATTCGATGGCGCAGGCCATGCCGTGGAACGAATGGCTGGAAGGCGACGTCAACCTCGTCGCCCTGCCGCTCGGCCATATCGGCGGGGTCGGCTGGGCGATCGTCGGCTATTTCAACGGCGCGACCTCGATCGTCCACCGCGAGTTCGTGCCCGCTGCAGTGCTCGATGCAATCGCAAGCGGCGGCGTCACCAAGATGTTCCTCGTCCCCACCGCGCTCCAGATGCTGCTGATGTTGCCCGGCGTGCGCGAGGCCGATTTCAGCCGGCTGCGCTACATCCTCTACGGCGCCTCGCCGATCGCGCTCGACCTGCTGCGCGAGGCGACCGAAGTGTTCGGCTGTGGCTTCGCGCAGCAGTACGGCATGACCGAAACCTGCGGCACGATCGTCTATCTGCCGCCCGAGGATCACGATCCCGCCGGTAACGAGCGGATGCGCGGCGCCGGCCTGCCGATGCCCGGCGTCGAGATCCGCGTCGTCCACCCGACCGAGCGCACCCCGCTGGCGGTCCGCGAAGTCGGCGAGGTCGAGACCCGCTCGGTCGCCAATATGGTCGGCTACTGGAACCTGCCCGAGACCACCGCGGAGACGGTGGACGGCGGCGGCTGGCTGCGCACCGGCGACGCCGGCTATCTTGATGAGGACGGCTATCTCTATATCTGCGACCGCTTCAAGGACATGATCTGCTCGGGCGCGGAGAACATCTATCCGGCCGAGGTGGAGAGTGCGATCTATGGCCATCCCGCCGTGCAGGAAGTCGCGGTGATCGGCGTGCCGCACGAGAAATGGGGCGAGGAAGTCAAGGCGGTGGTGGTGGCCCGGCCCGGCGCCGAGGCCGACGAGGCCTCGATCCTCGCTTATGCCCGCGAGCGGATCGGCGGGTTCAAGGTCCCCAAGTCGGTCGATTTCGTCGAGGCGCTGCCGCGCACCCCTTCGGGCAAGGTGATGCGCCGCGCACTGCGCGATCCATACTGGGCCGGCCGCGACCGGGGGGTGAACTGATGCTCGATACCGCCCGCCGCACCGGCCAGGACGAGAGCCAGGCCCTGTTCCGCGAAAGCGTCCGCCGCTTCCTCGCCGCCGAGGGCGTGCCGCATCTCGACCGCTGGGAAGAGGCCGGTATCGTCGATCGCGACTTCTGGACCAAGGCCGGGAGCGCCGGCCTGCTCTGCCCGACCGTGCCCGAGGCCTATGGCGGCCCGGGCCTCGACTTCGGCTACAATGCGATCGTCACCGAGGAGCACGCCTATGTGCGCGTCCCTTCGGGCATCACCCTCCAGTCGGACGTGCTAGCCGATTATTTCCTGGCCTATGGCTCGGAGGAGCAGAAGCGCGAATGGCTGCCCGGCATGGTCTCGGGCGAGAAGGTCGCGGCGATCGCGATGACCGAGCCGGGTGCCGGATCGGACCTGCAGGCGATCCGCACCACCGCGCGGCTCGACGGTAATCACTATGTCATCAACGGCACCAAGACCTATATCTCGAACGGCCAGACCGCCGATGTCGTGATCGTCGTCGCGAAGACCAATGTGGAGCTCGGCGCCAAGGGCACCAGCCTGTTCCTGGTCGAGGCGGATCGCGCGGGGTTCGCGCGCGGGCGCAACCTCGACAAGATCGGCCTGCACGGCGCCGACACCAGCGAGCTGTTCTTCGAGGAAGTCCGCGTGCCGGCAACCAACATGCTCGGCGAGGAGGGGCGGGGCTTCGCCTATCTGATGCGAAACCTGCCCCAGGAGCGCCTCACCATCGCGATCGGCGCCCAGGCCAGCGCCCAGCGGGCGTTCGACGAGGCGCTCGGTTTCGTGAAGGAGCGCAAGGCGTTCGGGAAGACGGTATTCGATTTCCAGAACACCCGCTTCACCCTCGCCGACCTCGCCGCGAAGCTGCAGATCGGCTGGGCGCATGTCGACTGGGCGCTCGCCCGGCATCTCCGCCACGAGCTGACGCCGGAGGAGGCCTCGGCCGCCAAGCTCTGGCACACCGATACCCAGTGGCAGATCATCGACGCCGCGCTCCAGCTCCATGGCGGCGCCGGCTACATGAACGAGTATCCGATCGCGAGGATCTGGCGCGATGCCCGCGTCTCGCGGATCTTCGGCGGGACGAACGAGATCATGAAGGAAGTGATCGGGCGGGGGCTGTAGTCATTTCTCCCTCTCCCCGCTCGCGGGGAGAAGGGGCCTATCCCGCTGCAGCCTCCCCCCGAAACCCCCCGGCCCGCGCCGCCAGCCATAGCGTCGCCACGCCAACCGCACCGCACACCAGCAGCGCCGGCAGCGAAGCCTCCGGCCCAAAGCTGCCCCCGCTCAGCCATACGCTGGCGTCACCATGCGCCACGCTACGCGCCAGCGAGGGCCCGAAGTCGCTCCCGGAGACCGCTGCGCCGAAGACATAGCCCTGGGTGAAGTTCCACGCGGCGTGCACCCCGATCGACATCCATAGCCGCCCGGTCAGCGCATAGAGCGCGCCCAGCATCACGCCGGCCTCGAGCGCGATGCACACCACGCTCATCACCGTTGCGCCGGGATTGAAGGCATGGCCCAGCCCGAACAGCGCCGCCGATGCGGCAAAGGCGACCGCTGGCCCGAAGGCGCGCCATAACAACCGCAGGATCACCCCGCGCACCAGCAGCTCCTCGACCACCGCCGACTGCATCGCCAGTCCGGCCCCGCGCCACGCTGGCGCCGCGCCGTGCCACTCGACGGAATAGAGCCCGGCGCCGATCAGGATCGTCATCACGGCCACGAACATCGCCGATCCCAGGCCCAGGCCGATCGCCAGCTGTCCCGCTGCCGGCTTCAGCGCCAGCTCGCCCGGCCAACGATCCTCGCCCAGCCGGACGAGCAGCGAGTAGATGCCCAGCGCGAACAGGCAGGCGATGCCGCTGGCGGCAAGGCCCAGCACCGGATCGCCCTTGGGCAGCAATTGCTGCGCCGGCACCATCGCCACGCGCAGCGAAAGCCCGATCAGCACCGCCATGCCGACCATCCAGGCGACCGCCCGCAACCGGCGCAGCCGTCCGGGCTGCAGGACGCGCCGCTCGCCAAGTACGATCGGAATGCCGGAAGAAATGCTCAACTTGTGTCCCCCTCGAAATGCGAATGCCGTGACGTTTGCCAAGCGTTCGCAAGGCCCGTGCCACATGCGAAACGACCCGCCGGCGCTGGGGAGGGCGCTGACGGGTCATGCAATCTCTGGTGGATTTCGCCACGGCTTGGCACCGATCCCCAAATCCGGTTGGGGCTCGGCGCCAACTCAAGTCAGGCGACGTCCCCGACCTGGTCGAGATACGCGCCATAACCCTGTGCCTCCATCTCGGCCCGGGGTACGAAGCGCAGCGAGGCCGAATTGATGCAGTAGCGCAGCCCGCCGCGATCGTGCGGGCCGTCGTCGAACACATGGCCGAGATGGCTGTCGCCATGCGCCGAGCGGACCTCGGTGCGGATCATGCCGTGCGTCGTGTCGCGCAGCTCGGTGACGTTGGCGATCGGCTTGGTGAAGCTCGGCCAGCCGCAGCCGGATTCGAACTTGTCGGACGAGGCGAACAGCGGCTCGCCCGAGACGATGTCGACATAGATGCCCGGCTCCTTGTTGTAGAGCAGCGGGCCGGTGCCGGGCCGCTCGGTGCCGTTCTGCTGGGTGACGCGGAACTGCTCGGGGGTCAGCGCTGCGATGGCTTCATCGGTCTTGCGATAGTCGGTCATGCAAATCTCCGTTTCGCTGCGCTATGTGGGGTGCCGCATGGCAAAGAAGAAGCGCCTTCTCACCGCAACCATGGCCGATGGCTATGTGAAGACGATCGGCCCGACCAGCGCGCCGTTCACGCACTATTGGCGCGTCGTCGCGCATCTCGGCGGTGGCAAGACCGAGGTGTTCTGGGGCCACGCCAAGTCGCTCAAGGAGGCGACGGGCAAGAAGGCTGCGCTGGCCGAGGCGGCGAGGCAGCGTGGCTGGGAAGGCTATGATTTCGAAGTGGTCGAGCTGGTGGAGGGGTGAGGTTTCTCTCTTCCGTCATCCCCGCGCAGGCGGGGATCCAGAGCCAAGCAGGACCGGCTGGGCAGAGTTACCCTGGATCCCCGCCTGCGCGGGGATGACGGCAGTAGCGTTAGGCAGGCGCCGAAAACCGCGGCGCCGGCGCAGGCTGCACCACCCCCTCGCGCTCGACGAACGCCCCGCGCGCGACATTGTGCGGATGTGCCGGCGCCTCGGCCATCGACAGCACCGGCGCGAAGCAGATGTCGGTCCCTTCCATCAGCGCGCACCACTCCTCGCGCGTCCTGGTCCGGAACACCGCCGCCAGCTTGTCCTTGAGCGCCGGCCAGGCCGCGGAGTTCATCTGCGCATCGAAATCGGGATCCGCATCCAGCCCTGTCACGCTACGCAGCTGGGCATAGAATTGCGGCTCGATCGCCCCGATCGCGACATGCTTGCCGTCGGCGGTCTCGTAGCTGTCGTAGAAATGCGCCCCGGTATCGAGGATGTTGACCCCGCGCTCGTCCCGCCAGCCCAGGGTCGAGCGGAACCCCCATACCATCGACATCAGCAAAGCCGCGCCCTCGGTCATCGCGCAGTCGATCACGCTGCCCTGGCCGCTGGTCTTCGCCTGGAGCAGCCCCGCGCTCATCGCAAAGGCGAGCAGCATGCCGCCACCGCCGAAATCGCCCACCGCATTGGCCGGAGGCGTCGGCTTCTCGCCCGCGCGGCCAAAGGCATGGAGCGCACCGGCCAGCGCGATGTAATTGATGTCGTGCCCCGCTGCCTGGGCGAGTGGTCCGGTTTGCCCCCAGCCGGTCATCCGGCCATAGACCAGTCGGGGATTGGCCGCGTGCAATTCGGACGGGCCCAGGCCCAGCCGCTCCATCACGCCGGGCCGGAACCCTTCGATCAGCCCGTCTGCCCCGGCCGCCAGTTCGCGGACCTTCGCGATCCCCTCAGGCGACTTGAGGTCTATCTCTACCGCCGTCCGCCCGCGCAGCAGCGGGTCGCGCGGATTGGGCGGCTGGCCGGGGCGATGGATGTACAGCACTTCCGCCCCGTGATCGGCGAGCATCATCCCGCAGAACGGTGCCGGGCCGATCCCGCCCATCTCGACGATCCGGATGCCGGTAAGGGGGCGCATTCTTCTTCCTTTGCTCCCCTCCCTGAAAGGGAGGGGTTGGGGGTGGGTATTTGCACGCGATACGGTGAGGCGCAGGATGAACCGACAGTATCGCCAGGCCGCGACCCACCCCTGGCCTCTCCCTTCCAGGGAGGGGTAAGAAGAAAGCCTACCGCGGCGCCATCCGGATGCCGCCGTCCAGCCGCACATCCTCGCCGTTGAAATAGCCCGTCTCGATCATGCACAGCGCCAGCCCGGCATATTCCTCCGGCCGCCCTAGTCGCTTGGGGAAGGGCACCGAGGCCGCCAGCGCGTCCTTCACCGGCTGCGGCGCGGCGGCGAGCAGCGGCGTGTCGAAGATGCCCGGCAGGATCGTATTCACCCGGATGCCTTCGCCCATCAGGTCGCGTGCGATCGGCAGGGTCATGCCGACCACGCCGCCCTTCGACGCCGAATAGGCCGCCTGGCCGATCTGCCCGTCCTCTGCCGCCACGCTGGCGGTGTTGACGATCGCGCCGCGCTCGCCGTCTTCCTGCGGCTCGAGCGTCAGCATCCCCGCCGCCGATTTGGCGATGCAGCGGAAGGTGCCGACCAGGTTGATCTGGATCACCCAGTTGAACGCTTCGAGCGGGAAGTGGCGGATCGATCCGTCTTCCTTGGCCCGGCTCGCGGTCTTCACCGCATTGCCGGTGCCCGCGCAATTGACCAGCACGCGTTCCTGCCCATGCGCCGCGCGTGCCTTGGCGAAGCCGGCATCGACGCTTTCGTCGGACGTCACGTTCACTTCGCAGAACACCCCGCCGATCTCGGCGGCGACGGCCTCGCCCTTCTCCTTTTGCAGGTCGAAGATCGCGACCTTCACGCCCTTGGCGGCCAGCGCCCGCGCCGTCGCTGCGCCTAGCCCCGAAGCGCCGCCGGTCACCACCGCGGCCACGTTGCTATCAAGCTTCATCCATCCCCTCCTATGATCTCAAAGTCGCTCGATGATGGTGACGTTCGCCAGGCCGCCGCCCTCGCACATCGTCTGCAGCCCGTAGCGCAAGCCCCGCTTGTGGAGCGCGTGCACCAGCGTCGCCATCAGCTTGGTGCCCGACGCGCCGAGCGGATGCCCCAGTGCGATCGCGCCGCCATTGACGTTGAGCTTCGCCGGATCGCCCCCGACATGCTTGAGCCAGGCGAGCGGCACCGGCGCGAAGGCTTCGTTGACCTCGTACAGGTCGATCTCGTCGATCGACATGCCCGCACGCTTCAGCGCCTTGTCGGTCGCGAACAGCGGCTCCTCGAGCATGATCACCGGATCGCCGCCAGTGACGGTGAGGTTATGGATGCGCGCCAGCGGCGTCAGGCCATGCGCCTTGAGTGCCGCCTCGGACACGATCAGTACCGCGCTGGCACCGTCGCAGATCTGGCTGGCGTTGGCTGCGCTGATCATCCCGCCCTCGGCAAGCAGCTTGACCGATCCGATGCTCTCCAGCGTCGCATCGGCGCGGATGCCTTCGTCGCGGCTGTGGATCACGGGGCCATCGGGTGTCTCGACTTCGAGCGGCACGATCTCGGCGTCGAAGTCGCCGCGCTCGGTTGCTGCCGCTGCGCGGCGATGGCTCTCCAGCGCATAGGCATCGAGCAACTCACGGGTGAAGCCGTGCTTGCGCGCCATCATCTCGGCGCCCAGGAACTGGCTGAACTGCACGCCCGGATAGCGCGCCTCCTGGCGTGGCGACTTGGGCCCGCCGAGCCCGGCCTGGGCGAACAGCGCGCCGGTCGATCCCATCGGCACGCGGGTCATGCTCTCGACGCCCGCCGCGATCACCACGTCCTGCGTGCCCGAAAGCACCGCCTGCGCCGCGAACTGGATCGCCTGTTGCGAGCTGCCGCACTGGCGGTCGATCGTCACCGCCGGCACGCTTTCGGGCAGCCGCGAAGCGAGCACGGCGTTGCGGCCCACCTGGAAGCCCTGCTCGCCACCCTGGCTGACGCAGCCCATGATCACGTCTTCGATCGCCGCCGGATCGATGCCGCTGCGGTCGGCGACGGCGTTAAGAACCTCGCCCGCCATGTCGGCCGGATGCCATCCGGCCAACCTGCCGCCGCGCCGCCCTCCCGCCGTGCGCACGGCTTCGACAATATAGGCGGTAGGTGCTGCCATCATCCTGCTCCTGTGTGTTTTCGAATCAGCGGTACCAGCCCCGGCTAGCGCGATCAACGATGTTAATCATCTGACTAAGTAAATAGTGGCCGTCTTTGCGGGGCCACTCTATGCTCGCGCCAAACAGAGTCTGGAGGAGAGGGGAATGACCGCGTTCGACCGCGATTTCACCATGACGATCGGCGGCCAGCCCGTGCCCGGCGCTGCGACGATCCCGGTGCTCAATCCGGCAACCGAGCAAGCCGTAGCGGAAGCCCCGGATTGCAGCGCGGCCGAGCTCGACGCGGCGGTTGCCGCCGCCCGCGCCGCGTTCCCCGGCTGGCGCGCGACTCCGATCGACCAGCGGCGCGCCGCAGTCGCCAAGATCGCCGAAGTGATTTCCACCAATCTCGACCAGTTCGCCCGGCTGTTCACCCAGGAACAGGGCCGCCCGGTCGCCAAGGCGACCGAGGAGCTGATGGGCGCCGCCTTCTGGGCCGCCAGCGTCGCCAAGCAGGAAATCCCGGTGCTGGTGAACGAGGACACGCCCGATCGCCGTTCGGAGACGCGCCGCGTGCCGATCGGCGTGGTCGGCGGGATCGTGCCGTGGAATTTCCCGATGCTGCTCGGCGTGTGGAAGATCGCCGGCGCGCTGCTCACCGGCAATACGCTGGTCATCAAGCCCTCGCCCTTCACCCCGCTGACCATGCTCAAGCTCGGTGAGCTGATGCGCCCGCATCTGCCGGCCGGCGTGTTCAACGTGGTCAGCGGCGGCGACCAGCTCGGCCCGTGGATGACCGCGCATCCCGGCATCGACAAGATCAGCTTCACCGGCTCCACCGCCACCGGCAAGCGCGTGATGGCCAGCGCCGCCGCCAATCTGAAGCGCGTCACGCTCGAGCTGGGCGGCAATGACGCGGCGATCGTGCTCGGGGATGTCGATGTCGCCAAGGTTGCCGAGCCGCTCTTCTGGTCGGCCTTCGGCAATAACGGCCAGGTCTGCATCGCCACCAAACGGCTCTATATCCACGATAGCGCCTATGACGCGCTCGCCGCCGAGCTGACCGCGATCGCCAACCGCGTGAAGACCGGCAACGGGCTGGAGCAGGGCAGTGATCTCGGCCCGGTCCAGAACCGCGCGCAGTTCGAGCGGGTCAAGGCGCTGGTCGAGGAGGCGAAGGCCGAGGGCCTGACCTTCCTCGCCGGCGGCGAGGTGCCGGAAGGAAAGGGCTATTTCATTCCCGTCACCCTGGTCGACAACCCGCCCGAGGACAGCCGCGTTGTGGCGGAAGAGGCGTTCGGCCCGGTCCTGCCGCTGATCCGCTTCGACGATGTCGAGGACGTCATCGCCCGCGCCAACAACAGCGAATACGGCCTGGCCGGCTCGGTCTGGTCGGCCGACATCGACGCGGCGCTCGCCATCGCCGAGCGGCTCGACACCGGCACCGTGTGGATCAACGAGGCCCAGCACGTCACCCCCTGGGCGCCGTTCGGCGGCCACAAGCAATCGGGCATCGGCGTCGAGAACGGCACCGAGGGCCTGCTCGAATATACCAACGCCCAGACGATCTCGGTGCGCAAGTGATGCAGTACGAGCAGATCAGCTACGAAGTCGTCGACGGCATCGTCACGCTCACCCTCGACCGGCCCGACAAGCTCAACGCCTATTCGATCCGGATGATGGAGGAGATGATCGACGCGTTCGACCGCGCCGATGCCGACGACCAAGTCGGCGCGGTGATCGTCACCGGCGCCGGCCGCGCCTTCTGCGCCGGCGCCGATCTGGAGATGGGCGCCAAGGTGTTCGACGCCGCCGGCGGCCCGGACTCGCCGATCCGCGCGGATGGCTCGATCGACTATGCCAGCCCGCATGCCCGCGACTATGGCGGCCGCCTGACCCTGCGCATCTTCGAGAGCCTCAAGCCGGTGATCGCTGCGGTCAACGGCCCGGCGGTCGGCATCGGGGCGACGATGCTGCTGCCGATGGACATTCGCCTCGCCAGCGACACCGCGCGCTTCGGCTTCGTCTTCGCACGGCGGGGGATCGTCCCCGAAGGCGCCTCGATGTGGTTTCTGCCGCGCATCGCCGGGATCGATCGCGCGCTCGAATGGTGCCTGAGCGGCCGGCTGCTCGGCGCCGAGGAAGCACTGGCGGGCCGCCTGGTCCGCTCGCTCCACGCCCCCGACGACCTGCTCCCCGCCGCCCGCGCGCTGGCCCGCGAGATCGTCGACAATGCCGCCCCGGTCTCGGTCGCGCTCACCCGCCAGATGCTGTGGCGTGGGCTCGGCATGGCGCACCCGATGGAGGCGCACCGGATCGACAGCCGCGGCGTGCTCGCCCGCGGCCGCAGCGGCGATGCGCGGGAGGGGGTGACGGCGTTCCTCGAAAAGCGCGCGGCGGTTTTCCCGGACCGGGTGTCCAGCGGGATGCCGGATTATTTCCCCTGGTGGGAAGAGCCGGGCTATTTCTAATCCAACAGATCCTCTCCCGGAGGGAGAGGGGGACCGCCGCCAAAGGCGGTGGTGGAGAGGGAACGCCCCAAGCGGTATCGCTCGTGGCAGGCCCCCTCCACCAGCTTCGCTGGTCCCCCTCCCCCTCCGGGGGAGGAATGAAATACGAGGTCGCACATGAATCCCCCAGGACTTGCCATCCAGGTCGAAGCCTTCGTCCGCAAGATCGTCGCCCCCTACGAACGCGACCCCCGCTGCACCCCGCACGGCCCCTCCGAAGCCCTCGTCGCCGAGCTCCGGGAAAAAGCCCACGCCGCCGGCCTTCTCACCCCGCATATCGCCGAGGACGGCACCCATCTCACCCACCGCGAGACCGCCCACGTCCTGCGTGCCGCCGGCCTCTCCCCGCTCGGCCCGGTGGCGCTCAACGTCGCCGCGCCCGATGAGGGCAACATGTACCTGCTCGGCCGCGTCGCTACCCCCGAGCAGAAAGCCCGCTTCCTCGATCCGCTCATCGCCGGAACCGCCCGCTCGGCCTTCTTCATGACCGAGCCGGCCGGGGAGGGCGGCGCGGGCTCCGATCCTTCGATGATGCAGACCATGGCCCGCCAGGACGGCAACCACTGGGTGATCGACGGCCGCAAGGCGTTCATCACCGGCGCGCAAGGGGCCAGGGTCGGCATCGTCATGGCCAGGACCGAAGAGGGCGCCACCCTGTTCCTCGTCGACCTGCCCCATCCCGCCATCCGCATCGAGCGGGTGCTCGACACGATCGACAGCTCGATGCCCGGCGGCCATTCGATCGTGGCCATAGACGGCCTGCGCGTCCCCGCCGACCAGATCCTCGGCGCGCCACACAAGGGCTTCGACTATGCCCAGGTCCGCCTCGCCCCCGCGCGTCTCACCCACTGCATGCGCTGGCTCGGCGCCGCCACCCGCGCGCACGAGATCGCTTGCGCCTATGCCGTGAAACGCCACGCCTTCGGCAAGCCGCTGATCGATCACGAAGGCGTCGGCTTCATGCTCGCCGACAACCGGATCGCGTTGCAACAGGCGTGGCTGATGATCGACTGGTGCGCCGGGGTGCTCGATGGCGGCGCGCCCGGCATCGCCGAAAGCTCGATGGCCAAGGTCGCGGTGTCGGACCTGCTGTTCGGCGTGGCGGACCGCTGCGTCCAGGTGATGGGCGGCACCGGCGTCTCGGGCGACACGATCGTCGAGCAGGTCTTCCGCGAGATCCGCGCCTTCCGCATCTATGACGGGCCGACCGAAGTCCACAAATGGAGCCTCGCCAAGCGCATCAAGCGCGAGACGCTGGCGGGGATGGATGGGTAGGCCAGAAGTAGAAGGGACTTCTCTTCTATACCCCGGCGAAGGCCGGGGCCCAGACTTCAAAGTCACGCGCCTTGGCGCGTCTTCGCCGCGCACGCTTAGTCTGGGCCCCGGCCTTCGCCGGGGAAAGCCTAATCCCGCAACTCCGCGAGGAACGCCCCGACCAGCCCGCCACGCTCTGCAGCCGGCGCCGTCTCCAGCGCATCCTCCAGCGCGGACGCCTTGCTGCCCAGTGCCGCCTGGCCGAACAGCCCGGCAGACCCCGCGAACTTGTGGAGCAGCCCGCCAAGCGTCTCGGCCTCCGTATCGCCCTGCTCGCCCGCAAGGAATGCCTCGGTCGCCGCGAGCAGCTCGGCCTTGCGCGCGGCGAACTTCTCCCACAGCGCCGGCGAGATCGTCATCGCCGGTTCCGCCGCGGCAACCGGCGCGGCCGGCGCCTCCGCAACCGCTGGCGCCCAGCGCGCGATCGCGGTCGCAAGATCGGCCAGCTGGATCGGCTTGGCGAGATGCGCTTGCATCCCGGCCTCGAGGCAGGCTGCGATGTCGTCGGCATAGGCATTGGCGGTGAGCGCCAGGATCGGCAGCTGCGCCGCCGCGATCCCCGCACCGCGGATCGCCCGCGCCGCGCCGATCCCGTCGAGCACCGGCATCTGCATGTCCATCAGCACCAGGTCGAAGGGTCGCTCCCCGCCGTCCGCCGTCGTCACTGCCTCGAGCGCGGCGGCGCCGTCGGTGACGATCGTCACGTCATGTCCCAGCCGGCCCAGCATCTCCTGCATCAGCAACTGGTTGACGTCGTGATCCTCGGCGACGAGCACGTTGAGCGCGTGCACGGCGCGCTCGGGTCCGCGCGCGACCGCCCCGTCGCTCTCCTCGCCCTCGGCGGCGACCAGCGGCAGGCACAGGGTGAAAATGCTGCCCTGGCCGGGCTCGCTCTTCAGCCCCAGCGCGCCGCCCATCAGCGCGGCCAGCCGGCTGCTGATCGCCAGGCCCAGGCCGGTCCCGCCATAGCGGCGCGCGGTCGATTGCTCGGCCTGGACGAACTGCTCGAAGATCGCGGCATGCCGGTCGGGCGGGATGCCGATGCCGGTATCGGCGATGGCGATGGCGATGCCCGCGCTGCCATCGTCCCGCGCCACCCGGTCCGCGCACAGCGTCACCTTGCCGTGGCTGGTGAACTTCACCGCGTTGCCCAGCAGGTTGAGCGCGATCTGGCGCAGTCGCAGCCCGTCGACCATCACGAAGCGGGGCAGGGCGGGGTCGATATGGAACTCCAGCGCCAGCCCCTTCTGTGCGGCGGCGGGCTCGATCAGCTTCAGGCAACCTCTGAGGGCATGGCGCAGGTCGACGCGCTCGGCGCTCACCTGCATCTGCCCGGCCTCGATCTTCGACAAGTCGAGGATGTCGTTGAGCAGCCGCATCATCGCCCGGCTCGAATCGACGATCAGCTGGGCGTGGCGATGCTGCTCGGGCGGCAGGTCGCTGGCGAGCAGCAGGTCGGCAAAGCCCAGCACGCCGTTCATCGGGGTACGGATCTCGTGGCTCATGTTCGCCAGGAAGCTCGATTTGGCCTGCACCGCCGCCTCGGCCCGCCCGCGGGCGGCGTCGAGCTCATGCTCCAGCTCCTTGCGGCGGGTGACGTCGCGCAGCGAGGCGATGATCTCGGCCGGCGCGCCCGTGGCGGGATCGCGGACCAGCCCGCAATGCGCCTCGATCCACTGCGCCGGCGCGGTCGGGTCGAGCAGATGGGTGCGATAGGTGATCACCCCGCGCTCCAGCTCGCCGGTGGTGAGCAGATGCTGGAATTCGTACATCTCGGCGCGGTGCTCGGCCGACACGCCGAAGCCGATCTGCTTGCCGAGCACATGCGCCGGCTCGACCCCGAGCACCGGTTCGGTGGAAGGCGAGGCATAGATGCAGCAGCCGTCGAGGTCGAAGCGCAGCACCGCGTCCGTCGCGTTCATCGCCAGCAGCGCCAGCTCCGCCTCGACCACCTGGCGCCGGGTGATGTCGTCGTGCAGCCGGCGATTGGCGTCGCGCAGGATCGTCATCCGCTCGCGCCGCTCGCGCGAGATCAGCCAGGCGAGCAGCAGGACGAGCAGTCCGCTGACGATCCCGGCGAGCTGGATCGGCGCTTCGAACCCGCGCGCGCGATCGAGCCGCTCCTGGAGCAGCCGCTGTTCCTCGTCGCGGATCTGGTTGATCTGCGCGAGCATCCGGGTGGTTTCCTGCCGGTTCGCCTCGCTGGCGAGGATCGACGTCGCCTCCGCTGCGCGATTGGCGCCGCGCATCGCCAGCGTCTGCTCGGTCTCGACCAGCCGCTGCCGGATCAGCGCGGCGAAATAGGCGACGCGCTCGCGCTGGAGCGGATTGTCGTCGGTCATGTCCTCGAGTTCGGCCAGCTCGTCGGGCAGCGCGCGCTTGATCGCCTCGATATTCTTGCGCGCATCGGGATCGCCGGTGAGCAGGTATCCACGCCGATAGACTTCGGCCCTCAGCGTCAGGATCCGCACGCGTGAGAGGCGGTCGGATACCTGGAAGGTGTGGCGCACCCAATTGTCGGCATTCTGCTTCTGCGCGAACAGCCACACGCCCGAACCTGCCGTGAAGGCGAGCAGCGCCAGCGCAGCGGCCAGGATCCATTGGGAGCGGCGCGTCAGTATCTCGGCCATCGATGCGATCCCTAGGAAAAAAGCCTTAACGCCGTGTTCTGCGGTTTCCTGCAAAACGCTGGAAAGACATAGTCGTCACAAATTTCGGCCCGGGGGAGCAACCATATCCGCTCCGAGCGTTATAATTTAGATTGGGATGACGGCGAACCGTGCGGATATGTGAGGAATAATGGCGCGTATCATCATTGCGGATGACGACGAGATCGTCGGCGAGATCGCCCGCGACGCACTGATTGCGGCGGGGCATGGCGCCGGGCTGGTCAAGGACGGCGCGGAGGCCTTGCGCGTGATCAAGGCGCGCCGGCCCGATCTCGTGATCCTCGATTGCAACATGCCCGAGCTGTCGGGCGTTCTGCTGGTCCAGGAGCTGCGCAAGATGCCGGACTTCGCCGATCTGCCCGTGATGATGCTCACCGGCCGCCGCAGCGAGCGCGACGAGGAGCTGGCGCGTTTCGCCGGCGCCAACGAATATCTCAAAAAGCCCTTCGATCCGGACGAGCTCGTCTTCCGGGTCGAGGAGATGCTGGCAAAGGCGGCCTGAGCCATGGCGCGGATCATCTATGTCGAGGATGACGAGCTGGTCGGGGCCGTGGTGCAGCAGGTGCTGAGCGCGGCGGGCCACATCGTCGGGGTGATCAACCACGGCACGCTGGCGTTCGACACGATCGCGTTCAAGAAGCCCGACCTGGTGATCCTCGACCAGTCGCTGCCGGGCATGCAGGGCGTCGACATCCTCAAGGCGCTGCGCCGCCTGCCGGCGCTCTACCTCACCCCGATCCTGATGCTCTCTGCCAAGGGCAGCGAGCAGGCGATCGACGAGGCGATGGGGGCGGGGGCGAACGACTATCTGCCCAAGCCGTTCGAGCCCGAGGAACTGGTCCGCCGCGTCGCCGACGTGCTGCGCAACAACAGCTTCCGCCGCGAGGTGACGTCCTAGGACGGCTCGCCACGATGCGGTTGCCGCCTTCAATCCTCCCCCGCCAGGGGGAGGTGGCGCGCGTAGCGCGACGGAGGGGGAGGTAAGCGACCAACTATCCGCCCGCCTTCGGCGGTCCCCCTCCCCCTGGTGGGGGAGGATAAGGGGGAGCCTAATCCCGCTGCCCGCTCTCCGCCGCAAGCACTTCGGCCGCCTGCAGGGCCAGCTCGCGCAGGCGCTTGCTCTGTTCGGGCAGCAGCTTCATCCGCGGGTGCGAATCGATCGCGCACAGCGCGCCCAGCGCTTCGCCCTCGGGCGAGATCATCGGCATGCCGACATAGAAGCGGATGTTCGGCGTGCCGAGCACCAGCGGGTTGCCGGCGAAGCGCGGATCGTTCGCCGCGTCGAACACGCACATGATTTCCTTGGGGTTGGCGATGGTGTGGCCGCAAAAGGAAATGTCGCGCGGGCCCGAGGTCAGCTCGGGGCCGTGGCAGGCAATAATGTGCTGGGTCTGGCGGTCGATCATCGTGACCACGCCCGACTGGGCGCCGAACAGCTCGGCCACTTCGTCGACGATCACCTGGAGCGCCGGCGAGTGCTTGCCGATCGCGCCCCGATGCTTGTCCACCGCGGCCTGGCGCTGCTTCTCGCCGCGCAAAAGCGGTGCGAGTGCATGGAAGATCGGCTTAAGCTTGGGCCCCATGGCAGCTCCTTTGCCACAGATTGTTCTAACTCTTGGTGAAGCAGGAAATACGCGCCTGCGTGCGTATTGGATGCAGGATCAGGCCCGGACGAACAGATTTTTGAGCCAAAGCGGTCCGGTTCGGCCGGCGTCGCGCCAGTCGCCCTCGTCCTCGGCGGCATCGGGCGTGTAGCCGCGCGGGTCGAACAATTTCACCTTTGCGCCCTTGAACGCGCCGGTGTTGCGGGTGACCAAAGTGAGCCCATGCTCGAGCGCGGTGGCGGCGAGCAGCGCGTCGCGCGTCTCGGCAAGGGCAAGCTGGCCGCGCCGCCGCGCCACCGCCGCGTCGAGCGGCAGCACATGGCCCTCGAAGGCGGGCAGCACCTGCCCGTCGATCCAGCTGCGGAGCGCCGCGCCCGCCGCCTTGTCGCGCCGCGCGGTCTCGGCGGCGCTGGTCTCCAGCTCGACCAGGCTGATCGCCGAGAGGAACAGCCGCTCGCGCGCCACGCCCGATGCCCAGGCGGTCAGCCCTGCCTCGGCGGTGCCGGCCCGCGCCTTGCGCAGCTCGTAGACGATGGGCGTGTCGAGCAGGAACATCACCAGCGTCCCGGCGGCGCCAGCTCGGCATCGGGCGTGCCCGGCGCGATGGCGAGCAGGTCGACGATGCTCTCGCGCTGGCCGCTCAATTGCCGGAACTGGTCGATGCTCATCAGCACATGCGTTGGCCGTCCGCGATCGGTGACGAACACCGGTTCGCCCCGCGCGAGTCGCTTGGCGGCGCTGACGTCCTGGTTGAATTCGCGGCTGGTGATGACCTTCATTTCGTACCTACGTACCTATATTGTCCGCGTTGTCATGTAGGTACGTTACTACTGTGTGCGCTGGTTGCAACACAAAGCGCGCCGCAGCCGGAAAAATGCATCTGCCCAGACAAATTATAGTTGCACGAACCCGCAGCCCAACGCTCCCCTTAGGGCCTGCGACAGGCGCCGAAGCGCCGCGCAGACGGATTTTCGGGGGAGGTTTAATGCTCGATCTACTGAACAGTGCCTGGCATGCGTTGACCGATGTGCTCGGTCCGCACGGCCCCGCGGTGAACGCCGCGAAGAGCTATGCGCCCGGCGACTACAGCATCCATTTCTTCCTGCAGCTGGCGATCATCATCCTCGCCTGCCGCGTGGTCGGCTGGCTCGGCCAGAAGCTCCTGAAGCAGCCCCAGGTGGTCGGCGAGATGATCGCCGGCGTCGTCCTCGGCCCGTCGCTGTTCGGCCTGTTCTTCCCGGACCTGCAGCTCGCGATCTTCCCCAAGGAGACGCGCAACGTGCTCTATACCGGCGCGCAGCTCGGCGTCGGCCTGTACATGTTCATGGTCGGCCTCACGCTGAACCTCGATCACTTCAAGTCCAAGGCGAAGAGCGCCGCGGGCGTCTCGGCCGCCGGCATCGTCGCACCCTTCCTGCTCGCCGCGCTGATCACGCCCTTCCTGCTGACCGTGCCAGGCCTGTTCACTCCCGGCATCAGCCAGTCGAACGCCACCCTGTTCATGGGCGCCTGCATCGCGCTCACCGCCTTCCCGATGCTCGCCCGCATCATCAACGAGAACGGCCTCGCCAACTCGTCGCTCGGCACGCTGTCGCTGACCGCCGGCGCGTTCGACGACGCCGCTTCCTGGTGCGTGCTGGCGCTGGTGCTGGCGACCTTCGGCGCCGGCCCGGGCGTGGCCGTGCTCGCGATTGGCGGCGCCGTGATCTACACCGCCTTCATGCTGCTCTGGGGCCGCAAGCTGCTCGCCCCGCTCGGCCGCATCGTCGAGGAGAAGGGCGAGATGACCACGGGCATGCTCGCGGTCACCATGATGCTGTTCTGCGCCTCGGCCTTCTTCATGGACGCGATCGGCATCCACGCGATCTTCGGCGGCTTCCTGATGGGCGTCTGCATGCCGCGCGGCCTGTTCGTCCGCGAGCTGCAGCGCAAGGTCGAGCCGATCGCCGTCGTCCTGCTGCTGCCGATGTTCTTCACCTATTCGGGCCTCAACACCCGGATGGACATGGTTAACTCGGTCGAGCTGCTGCTGATCGCGCTGGGCGTGCTCGCGGTGTCGATCCTCGCCAAGTTCGGCGCCTGCTGGGGCGCTGCCCGCCTCGCCGGCGAGGACAACCGCACCGCGCTCGGCATCGGCGCGCTGATGAACTCGCGCGGCCTGATGGAGCTGATCATCATCAACATCGGCCTGCAAAAGGGCATCATCGGCCCGACTTTGTTCTCGATGCTGGTGCTGATGGCGATCGTCACCACCGTGATGGCCACCCCGCTGTTCGAGCTGGTCTATGGCCGCAAGGCCCGCGAGACCGGCGAACTCGGCGCCCGCGGCGAGCCTGAGCCGCAGCTCGCGGCCGCCTAAGAGGTCCTCCTCCGCCCGCCCCGTCCTATAAAGGAAGGGGCGGGCTATTTTCGAGGAAAGCGGAATGAAGAAAGCGCTGGTTTGCGCTATGGGATTGCTCGTCGCCGGCACGGCGCGGGCGCAGGAAGTGAAGTTCACGCCCAACCTGGATGTCCGGCTGCGCTGGGAACATTTCGAGCAGGACGGCATGCCCGAAGACGCCGATGCGGTGACGCTGCGCGTCCGTCCGGGCGTGGCGGCAAGCTGGCGGAACTGGACGGCGCTGGTCGATCTGGATGCCGTGGTCGCGCTGACCCGCAGCTATAATGACGGCTTCAACGGCAAGACCCGCTATCCGCTGATCCCCGACGCCGAGAATCTCGAGCTCAATCGCGCCCAGCTCCGCTATGCCGGCAAGGACGGGCTGGCGGTGACCGCCGGGCGCCAGCGTCTCAACTTCGCCGATGATCGCTTCGTCGGCAACGCGCCTTGGCGGCAGAGCGAGCGGACCTATGACGCGGTCCGTTTCCAGTACGGCAAGCCGCTCGGGCTGAGCACCGACGTGGCGTATAGCTGGAGCGTCCGCACCACGGACGGCCGCCAGGGCCGCGGTTCCCGGCCGCAGGCGATCGGCGGCGACAATGTCTTCGCGCTGGTCAACTATGGCATCAAGGCGGGCACGCTCAGCGGCTTCGCCTATCTGGTCGATCAGGACGAAGCCGCGGTGCAGGGCTTCCGCCTGTCGACCCAGACCTATGGCGTGCGCTTCGCCGGCAGCCGGCCGCTCGGGAAGGATGTGTCGCTAGGCTATGCCGCCAGCTGGGCGCGGCAGAGCAATTACCACCGCAACCCTAATCGCTACACCGCCGATTACTGGATGGGTGAGGCCAGGCTCACTGCCAGGGGTCTCAGCCTGATCGCCGGCTATGAAGTGCTCGGCGCCGACAAGGGCGTGGCGCTCACCAGCGTCCAGACCCCGCTCGCGCCGTTGTTCAAGTTCAACGGCTGGGCCGGCAAGTTCGGCACCACCCCGCCGAACGGCCTGCGCGATCTCTATGGCAATGTCGGCTATGCCTGGAAGAAGGTCGGCCCGCTCGACGCGATCAATATCGGCGCGATCTATCACCGTTTCCACAGCGACCGGCTCGACCTGCAATATGGCGACGAGTTCGACTTCATCGCCGGCGTGAAGCGCGGCCGCTACGCACTGTCCGCCCGCTATGGCCGCTACAAGGCGAAGCAGTTCGCCACGGATACCGACAAACTCTTTCTGCAGCTGGATTGGAGTCTGTAGAGCTGAAGAAGAGGATTTGTTCACGCGGAGACGCGGAGGCGCGGAGGATGCCTCGCGCCGCGCTAGCGGCACCCTCCATTTCTGATGTCCCATTTCCCTACCGCTGACGCGGCGCGGATGCTGGCCGCGTATCCAGAATCTCCGCGCCTCCGCGCCTCCGCGTGAACAACCTCTTTTTCTTCTTGCCCCTTCTCAGGACTAAGCATTAATCGCCCGGATCAGCGCCCGGTGCGTCGGCAGGTCCTCGGTCGCCCGTTCCGAGAATCCCCGGATCCGCGCGAACAGTTTTTCCGCCGCCGCGACATTGGGGAAATCCCCGCGCCCGCCCGACAGGTCGGTGCGGAAGTCCATCCCGTAGAGGATGTACTGATAGTTGAAGAAGGCGAAGCTCTCGAGGTCGAGCAGGAAGTCGAAGCGGCCCGGCGGCCGGTGGCGCCATTGCCGGAGCAGCTCCTGCAGCGTGTCGGGGATCGATGCCGGATCGGCATTGTCGCGCCAGAACGGCTCCTCGCGCCGGCTCAGGCAGTAATGCAGCTTGAGGAAGTCGATGATCCGCTCATAGCGCCCGACGATCAGCTGGTTGAAGCGCTTCGCCGGCGCATCGACCGGGCCGCCATGCGGGAACAGCTCGGCGATCATGCCGACGGCGGCCTCGATCAGCAGCACGCCGGTCGATTCCAGCGGCTCGACGAACCCGCCCGACAGGCCCACCGCCACGCAGTTCTTCACCCATTGCGTTTCGCGATAGCCAGGCTCGAAGGGCAGCAGCCGCGCGGAGAAATCGTCATGGCCGATATAGCCACGCAGCACCTGCGCCGCTTCGTCGTCGGTCATGTGCGCGGAGGAATAGACCGTGCCGATGCCGCGCGCGCCCTCCAGACCGATGTCCCAGGTCCAGCCCGCTTCGTGCGCCGCGGCGATGGTGAAGCTCTCGATCGGCGCGTCGGGGTCGCCATAGGGGATCTTGGCGGCCAGCGCCCGGTCGGCGAACAGCACGTCGCGCACCGACTTGAACGGCGCGCCCAGCGCCTTGCCGATCAGTTCGGCGCGGAACCCCGAACAGTCGATATAGAGGTCGGCCTCCAGCGCGCCCAGCTCGCGCGTCTCGACCCGGGCGATCGCGCCATCGGAGTCCAGCGCGACATCGGTGAGCAGCCCGGCCAGATGGCGCACGCCCAGTTCCACCGCGCGCGCCTTCAGGATGCGCGCGAGCTTGGCGGCATCGAAATGATAGGCATAGTTGAGCGGCCCGGAAAACTCGCCCTCGCCCTGCTTCTTGGGCGCCCGCCGGCTTTCGGCGACGCGGTTCTGGATGGTCACGGCCTCGGCAAAGGGCGGGCGGACCGCTTCGTCCTGGAGCAGCCAATAGGGTACCAGGCTGGTCCCCTCGGTATAGAAGGGCGCCTCGAACGGGTGGAGATAATGGTGGCGCGTGCCGTCGGCCTGCGGCGCGTGCAGCCAGTCGTTGAAGCGGATGCCCTGCTTGAACGTGGCGGAGGTGGCACGGATGAACTGCGTCTCGTCGATGCCGAGGAACTTCAGCGTCGATCGGATGGTGGGGAAGGTGCCCTCGCCCACGCCGATGATGCCCAGCTCGGGCGATTCGAGCAGGCTGATCTCGATCTGCGCCTGGTCGGCGATGTCGAGATAGCGCGCGAGATAGGCCGCGGTAAGCCACCCCGCGGTGCCCCCGCCGACGATAAGGATACGCCTCTTGCCCATGCGCGGCGGAGCTTAGCGATCGTGGCTTGCGGGCGCCACCACCTCAATCCTCCCCGGAGGGGGAGGGGGACCGCCGAAGGCGGTGGAGGGGTAATCTCCGCGGGCGAGGTCGATGATGTGTCGAACTACCGCGCCCGTATCGGCGAGGACTTCTGCCGCCGCCAGCCGGCAAACCCGCACGCCCTGCGCACGTAGCCATTCGTCGCGAACCGCATCGCGCGTCGGTCTGTCTCCGCGTGAATGGGCCTCGCCGTCCACCTCGACCGCTAGCCGATGCCTCGGGCAATAGAAGTCGAGCACATAGCGACCCGCCGGATGCTGGCGCCGAAACCGCAAGTCGGACGGACGCTTGCGCAGTTCACGCCACAGCAGCACTTCCGGTAGGCTCATGGATTGGCGAAGCGCGGCGGCGCGCGCCTGTGTTGGCTTTGGACCGTGCAGAATGTGGCGCGCTACCCCTCCACCAGCCTGCGGCTGGTCCCCCTCCCCCTCCGGGGGAGGATCGGGATGCTACCAGATGGCGCACAGGCTGCCCGTCGATCTGCTCCATTCCGGACTCAACGCCCTCGGGTTGAGCTCGGCCCTCCACTCAACTAGCCTCCCCGTGCGCCAGCGGAGACCGCTCCATGAAGCTCGACGACACCGCCGCCAGCCGCATCCGCGATCGGGTGCTGGAGATCGTCGATCTCGCCGCGACCTTCGTGCTTGCCCTCGAATGCGCGCTGACCGCGGTGCAGGCGGACTTCGACCTGTTCGGCATCCTGGTGCTCGCCTTTGTCGGCTCGGTCGGCGGCGCGGTGCTCCGCGACCTGCTGCTCGGCGAGCATCCGCCCGCGCCGTTCCGCGACTGGCGCTATGCGGCACTGGCGCTGGCGGCCACGCTGGTCGTGCTGCTCGCCTCGCTCGCGACCGGCGATGTCGGCAGCTACACCCCGCCGCTGGCGATCGACATCTTCGAGGGCGGTGGCCTCGCGCTCGCCGCGGTCGCCGGTGCACGCAAGTGCCTCGACTATCGGCTCAACAGTGCCTCGGTCGTGATCATCGCCACCGTCAATGGCTGTGGCGGCGGCATGCTGCGGGACGTGCTGCTGGCCCGGGTGCCCAAGGTGCTGCACGAGGATTTCTACGCCACCGCCGCGATTGCCGGCGCGACGCTGATCGTCCTGCTCGTCCGCCGCTTCCAGGTCCGCCAGGACGTGGCGGGCGCGGCCGGTGGCGCGGCGATCTTCGCGCTACGTGCCGCGGCGCTCCTCGGCGCATGGCGGCTGCCGCACCTGCACTAGCCTCGCACCAGCTGCCATTCGCCGATCGGCAGGCCGTCGAGCGTCCAGTCCCCGATGCTCCACCGCACCAGCCGCAGGGTCGGGTGGCCCACCGCCGCGGTCATCCGGCGGACCTGGCGGTTACGCCCTTCGTGGATGGTCAGCCGGATCCAGCAATCGGGAATGTTCGCCCGGTAGCGGATCGGCGGATCGCGCGGCCACAGCGCGGGCGCGTCGATCCGCTCGGCCAGCGCCGGCAGCGTCGCGCCGTCCTTCAGCATCACTCCGGTGCGTAGCTGGTGCAGCGCCGCGTCGCCGGGCTCTCCCTCGACCTGGACGAGGTAGGTCTTGGGCAGCTTGAACTTCGGGTCGGCGATCCGCGCCTGCAGCCTGCCGTCATCGGTGAGCAGCAGCAGACCCTCGCTGTCGCGGTCGAGCCGGCCGGCCGGATAGACGCCGGGCAGGTCGATCAGGCCGGACAAGGTAGCGCGCGCCTCTGGCGTGCCGCGGTCGGTGAACTGGCTGAGCACATTGAAGGGCTTGTTGAGCCGGACAAGGGTCACGCCGCGCCTGCCGCGAGAGAGGGTCGCAAGAGCCTGCCAGCATCGATCATGACAGCCCGCCTAGCGCGGAACCGCCATGATCGCCAAGCTTCCCTATCCTCCCCCGCCAGGGGGAGGTGGCGCGCGCAGCGCGACGGAGGGGGAGGTAAGCAACCCACTATCGGTTCGCTCACCTCCCCCTCCGTCAGCCTGACGGCTGACACCTCCCCCTGGCGGGGGAGGATAAGGCCAGTCCTAAAGCGCCCGGAACCGGAAGTCCCTGAACTTCGCCGCGCCCGCGCCCGCCGAATACAGCCCTGGCCGCAGCATCAGGAAGCCGCCGCGGACATTATGGTGGTAGCCCGACACTTCCATGCCCCGGTCGAACCGCTTCCACGTCTTCCCGCCATCGCCCGACAGATGGAACGCCACGATATGCTCCCGGTTCGACACCCGCATCCGCAGCCGCCGGCCATAGGGATTGGCCGGCCGCCCGCGCTCCATGCCGTACTGGTGGGTGACGAACTTCTTCTCGTCGAAGCCGAGCCCGCAATAGAGCTTCTCGTCATAGAAGAGCACCAGCCCCGCGGTGCCGCCCGGCGCGATCTCGATGTCGCATTCGAACTCGTACCCCGTGTCGCCCGCGATCAGCAGCAGCGGGGACGAGTCCACCGGCGCCTTGCCCGAGGCTTTCAACGCCAGCGTGCCAGCTTCCACGGACACTCTGTCCGCTTCGTTCGGACCCGGCTTGAAGAAGTTCCACTTCTGCCCGAGCGCCAGCGGCCCCGAAAAGTCGTCCGACAGCTTTTGGCCATGCGGCACCCGCGCGCCGCCCTTCGGCTTGCGGATCGGTTTGGACAGGTCGCCGCCGGTCATCCGGAACCAGCCGTCCGCCGTCCATTCGATCGGGTCGAGCAGCGCCTGGCGCCCCAGCGTCCAGTAGCCGTTCTCGAAGCCGTGATAGACCGACCACCAGCTCCCGTCCGGCGCCTCGACCAGGCTGGCATGGCCGCGCGACCACCAGGCTTCGTCGTTGCGGACGGTGCGGACGAGCGGGTTGGCGGGGCATTGCTCCCAGGGCCCGTGGATCGAGCGTGAGCGTGCCGCGATCACCATGTGCCCGGTCGGCGGCCCCGCCGTGCCGCCCACCGCGGTGATCATGTAGAACCAGCCGCCATGGCGGTGGATCTTCGGTCCCTCCGGGGAAAAGCCTTCCACGTCCCAGTCTTCGGGATAGTGCCAGGGATCATAGACATGCTCTACCGGGCCCGCAGTGGACAGTCCGTCCTCGGAAAGTCGCACCCGGTCTCCGCCGGAGAGGAACAGCCAGCGCGAGCCGTCCTCGCCCACCGCGTGGCAGGGGTCGATATGGGCATGCAGCCCCAGGTCGATCGGCTCGCTCCATGGCCCGTCGATATGGTCCGCCCAGATCACGAAGATCGAGTTGGGGCTGGCCTTGACCGGAATGTAGAGGAAATAGCGGCCCTTGTGCTTCTCCAGGCTCACTGCCCAGACCGCGCCGATGTTCTTGGTCAGCGCGGCCTTGCGCGGCTGCCAGTTCACCAGGTCGCGGCTGTGCCAGATGGTCAGGCCCGGATAGGAATCGAAGCTGGAGAAGGTCATGTAATAGTCCGCGCCGTCCTTCAGGATGGCCGGATCGGGGTGGTCGCCGGAGAGCAGCGGGTTGAGGAAACGCCCGTCGCCCAGGTCGCAGATCCGCTGATTGTCGAAGCCGCGCTTCCAGTCGGGGACCGGAGCGTCCGCAGCGGCTTCGCCCGGGGAGGCGGCGGCCTCGCCCGGCGGGAGCAGCGTGGCGCCCCCTGCCAACAAAAACGCTCCGAACGTTCCGCGCCGACTGATGTCCATTCCGGATCCTCTCCTGTTTGGACCTTTATGCCACCGGTGTCATTTGAAGGGAAGGGATGTTCGCCGTCGCTAACTTAGGGCCTTTCTGTGTCCGTTGCGTCCACTTCGGCGCGATGTCGAATATTTGCTATTAATGTAGGAAATCCCGTGCCTAAAACGCTCCGACGTTTGAGGGGGCGTAATGGGGATGCGGCAAACCACACTGTCGGTTGCACTCGAGGTGAAGCCCGAGAGCTTCGACCATTTGTCGGGCCTGCTCGACGCCCTGCGCGACCGGCGCAGCCAGAATCCGTCGGGGGGCACCGGCCCCTTCGCCGACTTCCTGACCACGGTGCCGGCGGTGCACTTCATGTCGCTCACCGCCTTTCCGGGGTTCGACTATGATCCGCTCTTCGTGATCGAGGCGAATTTCGACGGCGCGCCTGGCCCCTTCTGGGCCCAGCTCGAAGCCGCGATCGGCCCGGACCTGCGCGCCTTCCTGCGCTGCTGCAAGCGCCCGCTCGACCATACCGGACCGCTCTACGACGCAGTCACCGCACCCGACAGCCGCGCGCCGATCGCCCCCTACCTCGAGGCGCGGACGCTCACCCCTACCGTCTATCACCACGGCAATCGCGGCATGACCCGCGACCGTATCCTCGACGAGTCCAAGCTGTTCCTCGGCACCCGCACCGAGCTGGCGCAGAGCAACGATGGCGGGCCCAGCCCCTATCGCAAGCTCACGCCGGTGGAGATCCACGCGAAGCTCCGCGCGGCCCTGCTGCCGCAATTCGGCTGGCTCGACCAGAAGGCGCCGGCCCGCATCCCCTTCACCCAGAGCGTCGGCGACTATCTCCGCCTCGCCTGGTTCGTGCTGCTGGTGGTGTTCGCGCTGTCGATCCCCGGGCTGGTGCTCAAGAGCCAACTCAGCTGGCAATGGTATGTCGGCCTCTGTGTCGCCCTGTTCGCGCTGTTCACCGGCGTGCTCTACCGGATGGGCAAGCCGCTTCCGGGCACCGCGACGCCTACGCGGTTCAGCTTCCTGACCTTCTTCCTCCGCCACCTGCTCGTCCCCGTCGCGATCGCGGTGGCCGCCTATGTCGCGATCGCCGCCACCATCAGTGCGCCGGTCTGGTCGTGGATCGGGCACAAGGCCTTCTGGCCGGCATGGAAGGACATGGCGATCTGGGCCGCCTGGAGCGGCGCCAGCATCGCGGTGACGGTCGCCGGCATCCTCGTCTGGCTGCGCTGGCTCGAACGGCGCGACGCCTCGCAGGACGCCCCGCCCGTCGATCCCAAGATGCTGCGCGAGATGGCGCGGCGCGAGGACTGGATCCCGCAGAACCACATGGGCTCGGTCGTGCTGATCAAGCCGGGCGTGCTGCGCGCCATCCTGATCCGCGTCGGCCATCATGGCCTGCACCTGCTGCTCCGCGCCCAGAAGGCGGCGCGCAACGGCTATCTCGGCTCGATGCGCACGATCCACTTCGCCCATTGGGCGCGGGTCAACAACGATAGCCGGCTGATGTTCTTCTCGAACTTCGACCAGACCTGGGAAAGCTATCTCGATGACTTCATCGAGAAGGCGCATGCCGGCCTCACCCTCGCCTGGAGCAGCGGGGTGGGCTTCCCGCCGACCCGCTTCCTGGTGAAGGACGGCGCCAGCCATGGCCGCCAGTTCAAGGAATGGGCACGCCATTCGATGGCGGTCAGCCGCTTCTGGTACTCGGCCTACAAGGATCTCACCGCGGAGCAGGTCGAGCGGAACTACCGCATCGCCTGCGGCCTCAGGAAAAAACAGCTCAGCGAAAAGGAGGCTGCGGCGTGGATCAACGACCTGTGAGCGAGGGCGGCGGCACGCCGAACTGGCATCTTTCCGCGCCGACCAACACCAAGGCCCAGGGCCTGGTGGTGAGCGGCTTCGCCAACCTGCCCACCGGCCGCGCGCTGTTCCTCGAATTTGGCTGGAAGGGCGTGAAGAAAAAAGGCGGCGGCGCCTGGGTGGAGGCGCTGCGCAAGGTTGCGCAGGTGACCGACGCCGATGGCCGCGATCCGCGCGCCGTTGCGATGGGCTTCACCTGGTCCGGGCTCCAGAAGATGGGGCTCAATCAGAACGCGCTCGCCTCGTTCGACCGGCCCTTCAAGGAAGGCATGTTCCAGGAGGACCGCCTGCGCCGCCTGGGCGACCGGCGCGGCGAGGACTGGCAGGGCACGGTGATCCCCGGCGGGCCGAAGTGGAGCGGCAACACCCCGCTCGACGATGCCGCGGTGGACGACGAGGCCCGCGCCTTCGACGACCGCGAGGAGATCCGCGAGCAGCGGATCAAGACGCCGGTGACGGTCCATGCGCTCGTCCTGCTCTACTGCGAGCATGACGAGGCGGCGGAGGCGTGGTGCGCCGAGGTGAGCGCCGCGCTCGCGCCCTTCGAGGTGACCGTCTCGCACCACCTCCCGCTCGATCTGCGCCTCGACAAGCAAGGCATCGCCCGCGAGCATTTCGGCTTTGCCGACGGTATCTCGCAGCCGATCCCGTTCGAAGAGGGCACCGTCGTCTACAAGGACGGCACCGAGGTGCCGAAGGACTATTGGAACGGCGTGCCGCTCGGCGAGATCCTGATGGGCCATATGAACGGCCATAACGAGATCGCGCAGGGACCGGTGGTCGCCGACGGCATCGGCAACACCAGCGGCCTGCCCGAGCATCCCAGGGGCGTCGGCTTCAAGGATCTCGGGCTCAACGGCAGTTACATGGTCGTCCGCGAGCTCAAGCAGGACGTCTATGCCTTCTGGCAGTCGATGCGGGCTGGCGCGGCCTATATCCGCGAGCGCGATCCGGAGGGCTCGGCCCATGTCACCACCACCTGGCTCGCCGAGCGGGTGGTCGGGCGCGACACGCATGGCAATCTGCTCTGCCCGCTGGGCGGCACGATCCCGGTCGAGAACAATGATTTCGGCTTCTGGGACCGCGATCTCCACGGCCATGGCTGCCCGCTGGGCAGTCACGTCCGCCGCGCCAATCCGCGCGACGGCCTGGCGCCGACGCCGGCGGACAAGCAGACCTTGCTCGATGCGGCGAACAACCACCGCATCCTTCGCCGCGGCAGGAAGTACGGCAAGACGATCAGCGTGCCGCCGACGCCCGACGACGTCGATCGCGGGCTGCTGTTCATCTGCCTCAACACCGACATCACGCGTCAGTTCGAGTTCGTCCAGCAGACCTGGATCCTCAACCCGAACTTCGCCTTCCTCTATGACGAGACCGATCCGCTGATCGGCCCCAAGGGCACGATGACGATCCCCGAGAATCCGCTGCGCCGGATCATCGACGTCGAGACCTTCGTGCAGATGGCGGGCGGCGAGTATTTCTTCCTGCCGAGCATGCCGGCGCTCGACTATCTGGGGTCCCTATGAACGCGCTCACCTCGCGCGATGTGCTGCGCCCCGGAAAGAAGGGGATTGCGCGCTGGATCGAGGGGCGGGTGTTCGCGCTGATGCCCTATGCCTTCGCCTTTTTCCGGCGCTGGAAGCCGGTGGTGAAGTTCGGCGGCATGACGCTCACTTCGCGCTATGATGACGTGAAGGAAGTGTTCGGCACCGATCCGGTGTTCGGCACGCCCTACAAGGCCAAGCTCGACGTGATCATGGGCGGCGAGCCCTTCTTCCTCGGCATGGGCGACACCCCGCTCTATCACCGCGACACCGATGCGATGCGCATGGTCGTGCTGCCCAGCGACCTGCCCGGGCTGAGGCAGAAGGTCGAGGCGATGGCCGAGGCGATCGTCGCCGCGGCGCCGGGCCGGGTCGAGGTGGTCGACACTTTGGTGCGCCGCGTGACCTTCTCGGTGCTCGCCGATTACTTCGGGGTGCCGGAGCCCAAGGGCGGCGACCTGCGCGTCTGGGGCACGCGGCTGTTCGAGTTCCAGTTCGCTGATCCCAAGGGCGATCCCGCGCTGCGTGCCGATGTCGACCAGATCGCCCCGGCGTTGCGCGCGCATATCGATGCGGAAATCGCCGCGCGGAAGGCAACGCCCGGCCGCGACGACGTGCTGACGCGCTGCCTCGCCCTGCAGAAGAAGGGCGTGCCCGGCTTCTCGGATGTCGAGATCCGCACCAATCTGATGGGCTTCATCGTCGGCGGGCCGCCCCAGCCGCCGATGGTCGTGCCCCAGGCGATGGAGCAACTGCTCCGCCGGCCGAAGGAACTCGCCGCGGCCCAGGCGGCGGCGCGGGCAGGGGACGACGATCTGCTCTGGGGCTATGTGGTCGAGGCGATGCGCTTCGACCCGCTCGCCCCCGGCCTGCCGCGCAACGTGCTGGTCGATGGCGTGATCGCGCGCGGCACGTCGCACCAGGCCGAGGTCAAGGCCGGCGACACGGTGCTGGCCGCCTTCGCCTCGGCGATGATGGACCCGCGCCGGGTGACCGACCCCGCCCGCTTCGATCCGCACCGCCCGGCGAGCGATTACATCCATTTCGGATATAGTTTGCACCAGTGCTTCGGCCGCCACATCAACCGCGCGACGCTGCACCTGATGCTCAAGCCCTTGCTAAAGCGTGCTAATCTCCGCCGTGCGCCCGGCGGGGCCGGGCGGCTGGTCAAGAACGGCCCCTTCGCGGAGTCGCTGACGGTGGTGTTCGACTGATCCGCAGTCCCTCTCCCGCTTTCGCGGGAGAGGGAGGGAGCCGCCAAAGGCGGCGGAAGGGTGAGGGTGCTTACCGCCGCGCGCTCGGCCCGCCGCGATAGCCGTTCTGGCGCTCGATCATCCAGCCGGGATATTCCGCCGGCAGCTTGCTGACTTCGTCGAGCTGGGCAAGCTCCTCGGAAGTGAACGTCACGTCCACCGCACCCAGATTGTCCGCCAGCTGGTCGGGCCGCTTGGCGCCCAGGATCACCGTGGAGACGCTCTTCTGATGCAGCAGCCAGGCCAGCGCGAGCTGCGCGACGGAGCGGCCCTTGGCCTCGGCCAGCGCGCGCAGCACGTCTATCACCGCATAGCCGCGGTCCTTGTTCACCGGCGGGAAGTCGAACGCAGCGCGCCGGCCCTCGCCTTCGCCCTCGCGGGTGTACTTGCCCGACAGGAAGCCGCCGGCGAGCGGGCTCCACACCATCAGGCCCACGCCCTCGCTGTCGAGCATCGGGATCACCTCGCGCTCCAGGTCGCGCCCGGCAAGGGTGTAATAGGACTGCAGCGAGGCGATCGGGGCATAGTCCTTCGCGGCGGCGATGCCGACCGCCTTCATCACCTGCCAGGCCGCCCAGTTGGACAGGCCGACATAGCGCACCACGCCCTTCCGGACGAGGCTGTCGAGCGCGTAGAGCGTCTCCTCGAACGGCGTCGCACTGTCGAAGCCGTGGATCTGGTACAGGTCGATAAAGTCGGTGCCGAGCCGCTCCAGGCTCTTCTCCACCTGCGCCAGGATATGCCCGCGCGATGCGCCGGCGCCGTTCGGGCCGGCGTGCATCCGGCCGAGCACCTTGGTCGCCACCACCACTTCGTCGCGCGCCACGCCCAGATTCTTGAGCGACTGGCCAAGGATCTGCTCCGATCGGCCCTCCGAATACATGTTCGCCGTGTCGAAGAAGTTGATCCCGGCATCGAGCGCGGCCTTCACCAGCGCATCGGCCTCTTCCTGCTGGAGCTGGCCGATCTTCCCCCAGAGCTCGCCTTCGCCGCCAAAGGTCATGGTGCCGAGGCAAAGTTCGGAGACGATCAGGCCGGTCCGGCCGAGCTGGTTGTAGCGCATGGGTACCTCTGGAAGGGAGGGAGGAGAGGCCCGGCAAATGTGGTCGCGGGTGCGCCGCCGCAATGGTGCCGGCTCGTGAAATTTGCTTCACGGGCGTCTGAGTCGAACACCGGCAACGGTGTCAGCAAACTCATACAATAAGTTGCGGAGCCGCAATGTTCTTGCGCGGCACGGTTAACGCATTGCAATCGCGTCAAACTCGTTGAGTGCAAATGTATGAGTTGACAGCCGCGTTCGGCAGGCATAGCCAAATGTGACCGCTAACATCGCGCAGTGCGATGCGAGCTATGGCCCGGAAGAGGCCTTACAGGAGGGGATCTATGCACGCCCGAGTTGCATCCCGTTCGGCTGCGCGCCGCATGGCAATCATGGGGGCGGCGCTGCTCGCCGGCTCGGCCTGGCCAGCGCTCGCCCAGACTTCGACCACCGCTTCGGACACACCCGCCCCGGCGGCGCAGAATGTCCCTGAGGATGAGCAGTCGATCGTCGTCACCGGCTATCGCGCCTCGCTCGCCAGCTCGACCAATGCGAAGAAGAATTCGGTCGGCTTCACCGACTCGATCTTCGCCGAGGACATCGGCAAGTTCCCCGACACCAACATCGCGGAGAGCTTCAACCGCATTCCGGGCGTGACCATCGCCCGCGAAGTGACGGGCGAGGGCCTCAACGTCACCATCCGCGGCCTCGGCACCAACTTCACCCGCGTGCTCCTCAACGGCGCGCCGGTGGCGGTCGCCTCGACCGGCCGCACCGACTCGCAGAACACCAACCGCGAAGTCGATCTCGACATGTTCCCGACCGAGCTGTTCACCTCGCTGGTGGTGAACAAGAGCGGCATCGCCGACCAGGTCGAGGGCGGCGCGGCCGGCACGGTCAACATGCGCAGCGCCCGGCCGTTCGATCGTGCGGGCACCCGCGTCACCTATGGCGCGCAGCTTACCAAGAACACCAATTCGAAGGATTGGGGCTATCGCGGCTCGCTGCTCGGCAGCACCACGATGGGTGATTTCGGCATCCTGCTCGGCGTTGCCGGCGTCCACAACAAGGTACGCAGCACCGGCTTCGAGACGATCGGCTGGACCAATCCCAATCTGAGCACGCCGAACAGCATCGCGGGCACCACCGGCGGCGTCCAGAATGTGCCCACCCCCGCGCAGATCGCCGCGTCGCAGTGCCGCGCCAACAATGCCAGCTGCAACAGCACCGGCGGCGGCAACTGGACCATTCCGGGCAGCGTGCCGATCAATGCCGGCAACGGGCTGACCACCGGCACGATCATCAACCAGGACTTCCTCCTGGCGCAGAACCCCGGCGCCTCGATCACCCAGATCGACAACGGCATCATCCCGCGCCTCGGCCGCCCGATGTTCGAGCAGGGCACCAAGGACCGAATCAACGCGATCGCCAGCCTCGAGTACAAGGGCGAGAGCTTCCACGCCTATGTCGACGGCATGTTCGGCTGGAAGGACAACCAGCTCGAGCGCGTCGACATGAACTGGGTCGGCCGCAACGGCGCGGCGATCCCGCTCAACACCCAATATGACCGTTCGGACTGCACCGCCGGCTGCGTGGTGACCAAGGGCACTTACGCCAACGCCCAGTGGTTCCTCGAATATCGCCCGTTCATCGAGAAGACCAAATTCTGGGGCGTCAATCCCGGCTTCGACTGGCAGCTTGCCGACAAGCTGAAGGTCGACGTCGCGGCCAACTACACCTGGTCGAGCTTCCACCGTGAATCGCCGAGCGTCGTGGTGCTGACCGCGCCCAATTCGGGCGTGACGGTGAACTATGACAACACCGGCGGCGACGTCCCGTCGATCACCACCAATATCGACCTGAACAACCCCGCCAACTTCGCCTGGCCGGGCGGGCGCGTGAACATCCAGGACGAGAAGCGCGAGACCGAGACCAAGGGCATCCGCGGCAACCTGACCTGGGGCGACAACAGCTTCAACATCAAGGTCGGCGCCGCCTGGGACGACACGTCGCGCCGGATCAACGCATACGACAACAGCCAGGCCTGGCAGAATGCGGTGTGCGGCAACGCGCCGAGCGTGTTCCTGCCTTCGCCGAACACCCAGCCGCCGTGCAACGGCCTGGTCCAGCCCGGCGCGGCGCCGGCCGGCTATCCGAGCTATCCGGCCTATGGCACCGGCTATTCGAGCGGCGCGACCGGCACTGTCACCTATGGCGGCTCGCTGATCTCGAACGCCCAGCTCGCCAGCCTGCTGCGCCGGACCTCGGCCGGCTTCGTCACGGTCGACTGGAACGCGTTCAAGGCGGCCTCCAACTATGACGCGTTCCACAATGCCGCGCCCGAGGCCGGCTCGTCGAACACCGGCGCCAGCGGCGGCTATGTCCGCGAGAAGGTGATCGGCGCCTATGCCGAGGTGAATGGCGACCTGCAGATCGGCGACAACAACCACCTGAACTACAATGCCGGCGTCCGCTATGTGCGCACCGACCAGACGATCGGCGGCCGCGTCTCGATCAGCGACCCGCGCAATTCGCAGGATCCGGACGGCGCGGGCCCGCTGCCCAATGCCTGCCCGGGCACCGGCAATCCGCGCGACGGCAGCTGCTACCCGAACCTCACCAACTTCGTGTACACCGACTCGCGTTACGAGAACTGGCTGCCGTCGGTGAGCGGCGCCTTCCATATCGGGGATGCGGCAGTGGTCCGCGCCGCGGTCTCGCGGACGATGACCCGGCCCAATCCCAACACGATGCTGCCGGGCCTCAACTTCTCGACGCCCTCGGCCGATGTCGGCTCGGTCGGCAACCCGTCGCTCGATCCCTATCTGTCGACCAATATCGACCTGGGCTTCGAATATTACACCGGCAAGGAAGGCTATGTCGGCTTCACTGCCTTCCGCAAGGCGGTGACCGGCTTCACCACCACAGGTACGGTGACGGTGCCATTTACGGCACTGGCCGCCTACGGCGTCACCTATGATACGCTGACGCCCACTCAGCAGATCGCGATCAATTCGCGTGGCGGTCCGAGCAGCGCCACTGTCGTGCTCAACCAGCAGGTCAACGCGACCGGCACGCTCAAGGTCAACGGCCTCGAAGTGAACTGGGTGCAGCCGCTCGACTTCCTGCTCGGCAAGATCGGCCTCAATGGCTTCGGCTTCAACGCGAACCTGACGCTGATCGACCAGACCGGTTCGGGCGCCGCCCCGGCGGTCGCGGTGGGCGTATCGCCGGTGACCTACAACATCACCGGCTATTACGAGAAGGGTGGCATCAATGTCCGCCTGTCGACGACCTTCCAGCGTGGCTCGGTCTCGTCGGACGCCAACCAGAACGGCATCGCGCTCGCCCGGCTCTATTCGAACGACTATCAGCAGTTCGACATGTCGGCGAGCGTCGACTTCGCCGAGGTGTTCGACCTGAAATGGGCGCCGGAACTCACCCTCGACGTGATCAACCTCACCAAGGAAAAGCAGCGCAGCTACTTCCAGTTCGATAATGCCGCCTTCACGCTCTACGATCCGGGCCGCCAGGTCATGATCGGGCTGCGGGGCCGCTTCTGATCGGGTCGCAAAAGGGGGAGCGGCGGCCGGGCCTTTCAACCGGCCGCTGCTGCCCCACCCGTCCTCCATGGTGATCTGGCCGCCTTCGGGCGGCCTCTTTTTTCTCCGGCGCTTTCGTGCCGGCCTTAACCACGCTAGCGAAACCGGATGACGCAGGAAAAACTGATCGCCGGGCTCGAACTCGGCGGCACGAAGTGCGTGGCACTCCTCGCCACCGGACCTGATGATGTGCGCGATCGGGTGACGGTGCCGACCACGGATCCGGACGCCACGCTGGCGGGGATCGATGCGGTTCTCGATCGCTGGGGGTTCGACGCGATCGGCGTGGCGAGCTTCGGCCCCGTCGGCCTCGATCCTGCGCGCGGCGACTATGGCTCGATCACCGCGACGACCAAGCCGGGCTGGACCGGCACCGATCTCGTCCATCGGCTCGAGGCGCGCTACGGCAAGCCGATCGGCTTCCAGACCGACGTCAACGGCGCCGCGCTCGCCGAAGGCCGCTGGGGCGCTGCGCAGGGCATGTCGGCGCATGCCTATATCACCATCGGCACCGGCGTCGGCGTCGGGCTGGTCACCGGTGGCAGGCCGGTGATGGGCTGGGCGCATGGCGAGGCCGGGCATATGCGCCTGCCGCGTGCGCCCGGCGACAGCTATGCCGGCTGGTGCCGCTTCCATGGCGATTGCCTGGAAGGGCTGATCTCCGGCCCCGCGCTGGCCCAGCGCTTCGGCATGCCGGGCGACCAGCTGCCCGACGGCGGGCCCGAATGGGACCTGTTCGTCCACGATCTTGTGGGCATGCTCCACAATCTCGTCGTCACCGCCGCGCCGGAGCGCATCGCCATCGGCGGCGGCGTGGTGGCGGCCCGCGACACGCTCTTCCCGCGCATCCGCGCCCGGCTGGTCGAGAGCCTGGGCGGCTATGGCGCGCTGGCCGAATGGGCTGAGGCCATCGACATGCGGGTCGGTGCGCCGGGGCTGGGGACGATGGCCGGGCCGCTGGGCGCGATCGCCGTGGGGCTGGGGGCATAGGTTCTCCCCAGCCTTGACCCGATAGTTCCCCGGCGAAAGCCGGGGTCCAGGGTTTCTCTGCCGTGTCGCTCGTGACCCTGGGCCCCGGCCTTCGCCGGGGAACTGGATCGCTCAAATCACGTCCATCTCCGAATTATAATGGTGCCACGCGAACACCGCCGCCGCGCCGCGGTGCGGGCGCCAGTCTTCGGCGATCTCGCGGGTCAGCTTCTCGCTCGGCCGCTCGGCATGGCCCATGATCCGGCCGACCTCGATCTGCACGGCCAGGTCGCCAGCCGGCCAGATATCGGGGCGTCCCTCGGCGAACAGCAGATAGACCTCCGCCGACCAGCGGCCGATGCCCTTGATCCTTACCAGCTCGGCGATCGCCACCTCGTCGTCTTCGGGCAGGGCGGCCAGGTCCAGCCGGCCGCTGGTCACTTCCTCGGCAAGGCTATGGGCATAGGCGGCCTTCTGGCGGGACAGGCCGGCGGCGCGCAGCTCGTCCGGAGTGGCCCGCGCGACATTGCCTGGATCGGTCAGCTCGCCCAGCTGCGCGGCCATCTTGTTCCAGATCGACTGCGCCGCGGCGACGCTCACCTGCTGCCCGACGATGGTGCGCAGCAACGTCTCATAGCCGCGGTCGCGGATGCGGGGCGGGGGATAGCCGACGCGCCCGATCGCCGCGGCGATCAGCGGTTCGCGCGCGGCGAGTGCGTCGAGCGACGCCCGGAGCTGCTCCGCGCTCAGGCCCATCGGGCACCGCCTTGCGAAGCGCCGCGTTCGGCGGCATGGACGGGGCCATAGAAGGAGAACGTCATGCCCAAGCTTATCGTCGTGACCAGGAGTGGTGAAGAGCGCGAGGTCATGGGCGAGGCGGGCCTTAGCGTGATGGAAGTGATCCGCGAGAGCGGCTTCGACGAGCTGCTCGCGCTGTGTGGCGGCTGCTGCTCGTGCGCGACCTGCCACGTCCATGTCGATCCGGAATTTGCGGCCAAACTGCCCAAGATGAGCATGGACGAGGACGACCTGCTCGACAGCGCCGGCGACCGCGACGAATATTCGCGCCTGTCGTGCCAGATCCCGTTCGGCCCGGATCTCGACGGTCTGCGGGTGCGGATCGCGGAAGAGGACTAATTCACCCTCTCCCCTCCGGGGAGAGGGTGGCGAGGCGTAGCCGAAGCCGGGAGAGGGGCAGAGCGGGAGGCGAAGTGCTCGCCTATCGTTCTGCCCCTCTCCCTTCCGCCGCCTTCGGCGGCTCCCTCCCTCTCCCCGGAGGGGAGAGGGAGAAAATCACTGCACCGCCCGCACCCGGATCGAGGCCATCGGCGCATCGTCGGTGTTGGTGTCGGTCTTCCAGGTGACGACCTTGTCCTTGCCGACGGTCACCGCGCCGGCCTCGTTGTTCTGGCTCACCAGCTCGGCATCGGTGGTCAGCACGAACGTGCCTTCCAGCCGGGAAAAGGCCTGGCCCATGTCGCCCAGGCCCGCGCCCAGCGCGCTCATGTCGCCCATGCCATTGCCCTTGCCGCCTTCGCGGACATAGCCCGGCGCCTTGACGCGGATCAGGTCCTTGCCGCGTAGCTCCACCGCGATCCAAGGCATCACCATCTGGTTGTCGAGATTGTACGGATAGACGAAGCCGTGATCGAGCGTGCCGGAGATCTGGTAGTCGACCCAGAACAAGCCATTGCCGCGATATTCGACGCTGCGATAGCCAGCCTCCTTGGCGATCTCGACCGCGAGCTTGCGGAAATTCTCGTCCTGCTTGGCCTTTTCCTCCGGCGTCAGGGTGAAGTCCGGCTCCTTCTCGGGCGTCTTGCCCTTGTTGCCGGACTTCTCCTTGGCCGCGTCCGCCATGCCCTCCTGCATCGCCTTGCCCATGAAGCCCTGCAGGTCAACCGCCGTCACCTCGCCCTTGTAGGAGAAGGTGAAGGTCCGGTCGGCATGGATGGTCAGCGCCGATTCGAACTTGCCCGGCACGAACAGGCAGCTGGCCAGCACCAGCGGCGCCACCAGCGCGAATGCGATGGCCTTCAGACGATGCAGCATTGGATCCCCCTTGGCGTTCAGCCGCGGACCGTCACCGCATAGAGGGCGATCGCCGCGGCATTGGAAACGTTCAGGCTCTCGACCTTATCCGAGATCGGCAGCTTCGCAAGTTCGTCGCAATGCGCCTCCGTGTTCTGCCGCATGCCCTCGCCTTCGGCGCCGAGCACCAGCGCGATCTTGTTCTGGCCGCCCATCACCTCGGCCAGCGTGCCCTTGGCATGGCCGGTCAGGCCGATGCGCCAGAAGCCCGCTTCGGCGATCTCCTCGAGCGCGCGGGCGAGGTTGACCACGCGGCACCACGGCACTTGCTCCAGCGTCCCGGCCGCAGCGCGGGCGAGCGTGCCTGTCTCGCTCGGTGCGTGCCGGTCCTGGGTGACGATGCCGAGCGCGTCGAACGCCGCCGCCGAGCGCAGGATCGCGCCGACATTGTGCGGATCGGTCACCTGGTCGAGCACGATGAGCGGGCGATTGTCGCCCGCCCCCTGTGCGAGCAGGTCGCCCAGCCACATCTCCTCGAGCGGATCGACTTCGGCGACCAGCCCCTGGTGCGGCGCGTCGCTGGGCACCAGCCGGCCGAGATCGGCGGCATTGGCGAAGGTGATCGGGATCGTCGCCGGGATGTCGAGATTGGCGAGCGCGTCGTGCGTCCCCCAGATCTTGCGCACCACCCGCTCGGGATTGTCCAGCGCCGCCAGCACCGCGTGCCGCCCGTAGAAACGCGGGCGGTTCGACGATGCCTGGCTCGGCCGATGTCCACGCTTTGCCATCAATGCGCTCCCGGTGCGGCGTAGAATTCGTCCGATGCCTTGGGCTCGCTCGCCAGCGGCAGGCGCGGCAGCGGCTCGGGCGCGTTGGCGGCGTTGACCAGGAAGGCGGCGAGGATGATCGCGCCCTGGCGCATGTCGTCGGCCTTCAGGTGATCGAACGTATCGACATCGGTGTGGTGGACGTTCGAGCCATAGTCGAGCGGATCCTGGATGAACTGGAATGCCGGGATGCCGACGGCGTCGAAGAAGACGTGGTCGGTGCTGCCGGTGCGGCCGGTCGCCACCTTGGTCGCGCCCATCGAGTTGAACGGCGCCATCCACTCGCGGAAGATCGGCACCACCGCGGTGTTGCCCTGGGTGTAGATGCCGCGGATCTTGCCCGAGCCATTGTCGAGGTTGAAATAGGCGGCGAGCTTCGGGTGATCGGCGCCCGGCTTGATCGGGAACGCCTTGCTCCAGTTCATGTAGCGGTTGGTGCCGGTCAGCGCCGGATCGACCGGGCGGCTGGCGACATGGTTCTCGACATAGGCCATCGAGCCGAGCAGGCCCTGCTCCTCGCCCGACCAGAGCGCGAAGCGGATCGCGCGCTTCGTCTTGATGCCCGATGCCTTGATGATGCGCGCGGCTTCCATGACCATCGAGACGCCGGCGGCATTGTCCGCCGCGCCGTCACCCATCGCCCAGCTGTCCATGTGCGCGCCGGCCATCACATAGCCGGCCTTGGCGTCGGTGCCGGGGATGTCGGCCAGGATGTTGTAGGCCTTGGTGTCGCTGTCGTCGAAGCTGACGTCGCTGCTGAGCTCGAGGCTCGGCGCCGCGCCCATCTTGGCGAGGCGGGTGAGGCGGCGATAATCCTCGGCGGCGATCTCGAAGCCGGGCAGGGGCGGCGTCGCGCCGACCTGGAACTGGCTGTTCTGGCCGTGGACCAGCTTGCCGTTGCGCGACGACATGGTGGCATAGGCGATCGCGCCCTCGGCCTTCAGGAAGGCGTCGCGCTTCGCGGCGAAGGCCATGCGGCTGGCGCTGCTCGGGCGACGATTCGCGCTGCCGCCGCCATTCTGCAGCTGGAAGGTGTCGGCCTTGTCGAGGTCGGCGTCCTCATAGCGGCGGAAGTCGGGGGTGGTCGCATCGCTGATGTCGGCCGGCTCGGTGAGCAGGACGATCTTGCCCTTGAGCTTGCCCTTGTACTGGTCGAGCGCGGCCTCGTCGGCCATCGGCGCCAGCACGACCTGGCCGGTGATCGGGCCGTTGGTTCCCGGCGTCCAGGCGAGCGGCGCCGCGATCAGGGTGAGCGGGCGCGGTGCGATCATCTTCACGCTGGCGTTCTTCGCCGACCAGCCGCGACCGAACTCGAAGCCTTCCTTGTGCACGTTGACCAGGCCCCATTCGCGGAACTTGGCCTGGGTCCAGTCCTCGGCCTGGCGCATGCCCGGCGAATTGGTGAGTCGCGCGCCGATCACGTCGGTGAGGTACTGGGCGACGCGCATCACTTCGCTGCGGTTGGTGCCCTCGTCGACGATCTTGTCGACGGGTGCGCTCGGTGCGGCGGGGCCGTCCGGGCCCTTGGCGATGGCGAGCGGCGCCATGGCGGTGGCTGCGAGCAGCGTGGCGATGGCGAAGGAAAGTCGGCGCATTGGGCCCCCGGGGAGTATATTATCAGGAAGCGGCGGACGCTATGCCGCGCAAAGACTGTGCGCAAGGCGTTGACAGGGGGCTTCTGCTTCGGCAATGGCCCCCCTCTCGCCGAACGGCGCCATGGACAGGTGGCCGAGTGGTTAAAGGCAGCAGACTGTAAATCTGCCCGTGCAAGCGTACGCTGGTTCGAATCCAGCCCTGTCCACCACCTTCCCTCCAGCGCGAATCAGGAAGGTCACTCGCCCGGGGCGAGCGGAACCGGCAGGTCCTTCACGAAATTGATGTTCCGCAGGCCTAGATGCGCGTCCTCGATCAGCCGCGCGTCGCTTGCCTGCAGCCAGCTGCGGATCGACAGCGCGCCGCTTGCCAGATGGCGGTCGAGCGCCGGGCCCAGTGCGGCGGGCCAATGCCCGACGGCCCATTGCGTCCGAAGCACGGCAGGCGATTCGCCCGCCAGAAGGCGTAACGCGTCGGGCAGGGGGTGTACGTCGATCGGCGCGCACAGCACCGTGTCGAAGCCGTTCTCTGCCGCGTAACGTAGCGCGGCGTTCAGGCCGGCCAGCGGGCCATGGCCGCCGACGGGATTGTCGGGAAGCGAAACGAGGCCCGGCCAGTCGCGTCCGCAGCTCACGACCGTATCGGCATGCGCGGCGAGCGCCTCGATCGCATGCGCGATCAGCGGCATGCCCTCGAGCACCGCCAGCGCCTTGTCGCTTCCGAAGCGGCTCGCCCGGCCGCCGGCAAGGACCGCGCCGAGGATCCGCATCAGAAGCGCAGCGTCTCGACGCCCGCGCCGGCGAACAGCGTGCCGACGCCGTCGGGAAGATGGATCAGCGTGTCGGCCAGGGCGAGCATGCACTGCGCCGAAGCCGACTGGCGGGCGAGGACGCGCACCCCTTGGTCCAGCCGCTCGGCGCAGAGGAACGCCTCGCGGTCGCCCGCGGTGACATCCTCGAGAAGCGGGGCGCGCTCCCAGCGCAGCGCCGGCCCCACACCGCGCCCACCCAGCGCAGTCAGCAGCGGCGCGAGGAACAGCCGGGCGACCGTCATCGCCGCGGTGGGGTTGCCCGGCAGGCCGAGCACCAGCTTGGTGCCGACCCGGCCCAGCCAGACCGGCTTGCCCGGCTTGATCGCGACATCGGCGAAGACCAGCTCCAGTCCGAGCGGGACCAGCGCCGCCTTGGCGAAATCCCGATCCCCGCGCGAGGCGCCGCCGCACAGGACCAGCACGTCGCTGTCCGCCAGCGCCGCCTCTGCCGCCGCGGTGAGCAGCGCCGGATCGTCGCGCACCTGCACGGCCCCGATCGGCTTTGCGCCCCATTGCCGGGCCATCAGCAGCACCGCTTCGGACAGGCTGTCGGGCACGCCGCCGCTCGCCTGCGCCTCGCCGGCCGGCACCAGCTCGTCGCCTGTCGCGATCACGCGGACCCGGGGCGTGCGCCACACGGTCAAGCTCGCCGCATCGGCCGCCGCGGCAACGACCAGCGCGCGCGGATCGAGCAGCCGGCCCGCCGGCAGCACGACCGTTCCGGCGGCCGTGTCCGAGCCTCGCGTCCGGACATGCGGCTTGGCGGGGACCGGACTGTCGAGCGTGACGGTAGAATCCGCAGCGGTGACCAGCTCGCGCATCAGCACCCGGTCTGCGCCGGCAGGCATCGGCGCGCCGGTCATGATCCGCGCTGCCTCGCCTTGCCCGACGGCGCCGGAGAACGGCGCCCCCGGATAGGCGGCACCGATTACCGCGAGCCGGCGCAGCCCGGTGGCGAGATCGGCCTCGCGTACCGCGAAGCCGTCCATCGCCGCCAGATCGCGCGACGGAATGTCTATCGCCGCACAGATCGGCTCCGCCAGCACGCGCCTGCCCGCCTTGGCGAGCGGCACGCGCTCCGTCCCAAGTGGCTGGGCAAGCGCGCCAAGGATCGCCTGGGCGGCATCGAACCGCAGCGAAGCACCGCAGGGCACGCGCTCCTCCTCGGCAATCCGGACATGCTTCATGCGCAACGCTCCGCCAGTTCCGCGGCGATTCCCGCGCCGCCGCTCGCCACTGCCTCACCGACCAGCAGGAGCGTGGGCTTGTCCTCGGCGATCGCGCTGGTCGCGATCGGCAGCAGGTCGAGCCTTGTATGGAGCAGCCGCTCGCCCGGCAGGCTGATGTCGCAGGCGACCAGCACCGGGGTGGCGCCGTCCAGCCCGGCGACGATCAGCTGGCGGCTGATCTCGCCCGCAGCGCCCCGGCCCATATAGAAAGCGGTGGTGCTGCGCGGATCGGCGAGCGCCGCCCAGTCGAGCGCCAGCGGCTCGCCGGCCCGGACATGGGCGGTGACGAACTGGACCCGGCGTGCAAGGCCCCGCAGCGAGAGCGATATGCCGGCCGAGGCCGCCGCCGCGCTTGCCGCGGTGATGCCCGGGCAGATGCGCGCCCTGATCCCGACCGCAGCCAGCGCGGTGATCTCCTCGGTCGAGCGGCCGAATACCGAGGGGTCGCCGCCCTTCAGCCGCACCACGCGTTCGCCGTCGAGCGCTGCCTCGACCAGCAGCGCGTCGATCGTGCCCTGGTCCTTCGAATGCCGGCCCGATCGTTTGCCGACCGGCACCAGCCGCACATGATCGGGGATCAGCGCCAGCACGCCGGGGCCGACCAGCGCGTCGTAGAATACCACGCTCGCCGCGCGCAGCAGCCGCTCGGCCTTGCGGGTAAGCAGGTCGGGATCGCCGGGGCCCGCGCCGACCAGCCACACCTCGCCGGGAAGGAAGGTCTCATCCATTGGCGGCACTCCTGTTCTCTTCGAGGATCCGGCGGATCGAGGGGCGGCAAGAGCCGCAATTGGTGCCGGCCGACAGCGCCGCGCCCACTGCTTCCACCGTGGTGAGCTGCTGACTGCCGATCGCCGCGACGATGGTCTTCAGGCCGATATCGAAGCACAGGCAGATGATCGGCCCGCGATCCTCGCGCGCGCCCGGCGGGGCGCCGGCGAGCAAGGCGGCGGTGGCGGCCTGGCCGAGCTGCTCGACCAGCCATTCGCGCTTGGGCAGCATGCCGCGCTCGGTGCGAAACAGGGCCGCGACCAGCCGGCCGTCGCGCATCACCGCGACCCGGTGCGAACCGCGCGCCCGGTCGAAGCTCTCGATCCGCTCGCCGCGTGGCAGCTTCGCTTCGATCGCCTGCGCATCGCCGTCGCCGGCCAGCTCGAACAGCGTGCCGCCCGGCACGGTGACGCGGGTCGCCCACAGGCAATCGGGTCGTTCCATCGCATCGGTGGTGATCAGGAAGCCCCGCCAGGCGGGGGCCACCGCCTCGATCTTCGCCGGGGTCGACTTGAAGCCGGGCTGGCCCGAATGGGGATCGACCAGCGGGCGTGGCAGCAGCCCAGTGCGGCCGCCGGTGGATTGCCGGTCGGTCCAATGGATCGGGGTGAAGATCTCGCCGCGGCGCTGGCCGGTGCTGCACTGGACGCGGAACAGGCTGGCACCTTGCGGCGTCGAGACGCGGGCAAGACCGCCATCCTCCAGGCCCTGAGCCGCGGCGTCCTCCGGATGGACCTCCACCAGCGGCTCCTCGCGGTGGCGGGAGAGCTTGGGGCTGAGACCGGTGCGGGTCATCGTATGCCACTGGTCGCGGTAGCGCCCGGTGTTGAGCGTCAGCGGCCAATTGGCGAGCGGCGCGGGCAGGGGCATCTGGCTGACGGGCACCAGCCGCGCGCGGCCATCGGGCGTCGGGAAACGGCCATCGGCGAAGGCGTCGCCGCCCCAGCGGAACGGCGCCATCGTCTCATAGTCCGCATTGCCGATCGCGACCTTGTCGCCCAGGTCGAACAGCCGGGCGCCGTCATTCTGATAGGCGGAGAGCCGCGCATGCTCGCGGAAGATGTCGGCTGGCCGCGCATAGGCGAAATCGCCCGGCCAGCCCATGCGGCGACCGATTTCCTTGATGATCCACCAGTCGGGCCTTGCCTCGCCCGGTGCCTCGAACAGCGCGCGCTGGCGGCTGACCCGGCGTTCGGAATTGGTGACCGTGCCGTCCTTCTCGCCCCAGCCGGTGGCGGGCAGGCGGACATGCGCGAAGGGCGTGCAATCGGTCTCGGCGATCACGTCGGAGATCACCACGAAGGGGCAGCGGGCCAGCGCCTCGCGGACGGCGCCGGCGTCGGGCATCGACACCGCCGGGTTGGTGGCCATGATCCACAGCGCCTTGATCCGCCCCTCGCCCATCGCCCGGAACAGGTCGACGGCCTTGAGGCCGGGCTTGGGGGCCATCGCGGGCGAGGCCCAGAAGCGCTGCACCCGCGCGCGGTTCTCCGGCGCGAAATCCATGTGCGAGGCAAGGCTGGAGGCGAGCCCGCCCACTTCGCGCCCGCCCATCGCATTGGGCTGGCCGGTGATCGAGAAGGGCGCCGCACCCGGCTTGCCGATCCGGCCGGTGGCGAGGTGCAGGTTGATGATCGCGTTGACCTGGTCGGTGCCGCGGATCGACTGGTTGATGCCCTGGCTGAACAAGGTGACCGTGCGCGGATGCGCGGCGAACAGCTCGTAGAAGCGCCTGAGGTCGGCAGCCGGCACTTCGCATGTCCGCGCCACCGACCACAGGTCGCTTCCCTCTCCAACACTGTCCCAGAAATTCTCGGGCACGTTCACGCTCGCCGCCAGATACGTCTCGTCGACCAGCCCCGCCTCGCGGCAATGGGCGAGCAGCCCGTTCATCAGCGCGACGTCGCTGCCCGGCCGGATGGCGAGGTGGAGGTCGGCACCCTCGCAGGTCTCGGTGCGGCGCGGATCGATCACCACCAGCTTGGCCCCGGCATCGCAGCGCGCGCGGATGCGCTGGTAGACGATCGGGTGGCACCAGGCGGTGTTCGAGCCGACCAGGATGATCAGGTCCGCGGCGTCGAGATCGTCATAGCTCGCCGGCACGACATCCTCGCCGAACGCGCGGACATGGCCGGCTACCGCGCTCGACATGCAGAGCCGCGAATTGGTGTCGATGTTGCCCGAGCCGATGAAACCCTTCATCAGCTTGTTGGCGACGTAATAATCCTCGGTCAGCAGCTGGCCGGAGACGTAGAAGGCGACGCTGTCCGGCCCATGCTCGGCGATCGCCTGCTTGAAGCGCTTGGCGACCAGGTCGAGCGCCTTGTCCCAGCTCGCCCGGCGCTTGCCGATCACGGGAAAGAGCAGGCGCCCTTCGAGCCCGACCGTCTCGCCGAGATGCGTGCCCTTGGAGCAGAGCCGGCCGCGATTGGCGGGGTGCTCGGGGTCGCCCTTGATCTCGACCGCGCGCGCGCCGGTGCGCGTCGCGACGATCCCGCAGCCGACGCCGCAATAGGCGCAGGTGGTGCGGACGGACGTCAAAAGCCCCTCCCCTTCAGGGGAGGGGTTTGGGGTGGGGCAGGTATCTCAACGAGACCGAAGCCCGCGCGGAAAGCCCCCACCCCAACCCCTCCCCTGAAGGGGAGGGGCTTGAGAAGGGTGTGTCCCCTCACGCCGCCGCCTTGAGCGTGCTCGCGCGGCAGATCAGCACCCGTCCGCCGCTCACCTTCACCGGGATCACCGGGGTGCAGCCCTTGTCCTCGCCCTGTGCCTGGCCGGTCGCCAGCGCGATGTTCCAGTTGTGCAAGGGGCAGGCGACGCTGTGGCCATGGACTAGCCCCGCGCTGAGCGGGCCGCCCTTGTGCGGGCAGCGATTGACCAGCGCGAACACCTTGTCGTCGCCGGTGCGGAACACCGCGATCTCCTCGCCGCCCTCGACCGGCACGGTGCGGCTGCCGCGCACCGGGATCTCCTGCAGCCAGCCGATGTCGAGCCACTCGCCGATCATGCGATTTCCTCCTGGAGCATGGGTTTGAAGGCAGCCATGTGGGCGTGCTGCTCGCGTTCCTGGCCGGCGGCGCGCTCGGCCCAGGGATCGTCCTGGCTGAAGGTCTGCGAATGCCAGAAGCGCGCGGCGAGGGCGTCGCGGAGTTCCGCGTCCTCGACGATCCGGTCCTTCACATATTGCAGCCCGACCCGCTCGATCCACGGCGCGGTGCGCTCGAGATAGCGCGCTTCCTCGCGGTACAGCTGGACGAAGGCGGCGGCATAGTGGAGCGACTCTTCCTCGGTCGCGACCTTCACCAACAGGTCGGTCGCGCGGACATGGATGCCGCCATTGCCGCCGATATGGAGCTCGTAGCCTGAGTCCACGCAGACCACGCCGAAATCCTTGATCGTCGCCTCGGCGCAGTTCCGCGGGCAGCCGGAGACCGCCATCTTGAACTTGTGCGGCATCCACGAGCCCCAGAAGCCGCGCTCCAGCTTCACGCCGAGCCCGGTCGAATCCTGGGTGCCGAAACGGCACCATTCGGAGCCGACGCAGGTCTTCACCGTGCGCAGCGCCTTGCCATAGGCATGGCCCGAGACCATCCCGGCGGCGTTGAGGTCTGCCCAGACCGCGGGCAAATCCTCCTTCTTGATCCCGAAGATGTCGAGCCGCTGGCCGCCGGTCACCTTGACCATCGGCGCGTCGTATTTCTCGACGACATCGGCGATCGCGCGCAGCTCCTGCGGGGTGGTGATGCCGCCCCACATGCGCGGGACGACCGAATAGGTGCCGTCCTTCTGGATGTTGGCGTGCATCCGCTCGTTGACGAAGCGGCTCTGCTGGTCGTCCTGATATTCGCCTGGCAGCGCGCAGAGCAGGTAATAGTTGAGCGCCGGGCGGCAGGAGGAACAGCCATCGGGCGTGGCCCAATGAAGTTTCTGCATCACTTCGGGGATCGAGCGCATGCCCTGCGCGACGATCTCGCGGCGGACATCGTCATGGCCGAAGCTGGTGCATTTGCACATCGTCTTCGGGCCCAACTGGACCGCGTCGCCCAGCGTGACCGCGAGCAAAGTCTCGACCAGCCCGGTGCACGAACCGCAGCTCGCCGAGGCCTTGCATCCCGCGCGCACCGCATCGAGGCTGCACGCGCCCTTTTCGATGCAGGCGACGACCTGGCCCTTGGATACGCCGTTGCAGCCGCAGATCTCGGCATCGTCCGAGAGCGCCGCAACGGCCGCCTTAGGGTCCGCCTGCCCACCTCCGGAGGCGAAGGCCTGGCCGAAGATCAGCAGGTCGCGGAGATCGGAGATGTCCTCCTGCTTCTTGAGCAGATCGAAATACCAGCTGCCGTCGGCGGTATCGCCGTAGAGGACCGCGCCGACGATGCGGTCGTCCTTCACCACCACGCGCTTGTAGATGCCGCGGCTGGCGTCGCGCAGCACGATGTCCTCGGCACCGTCGCCGCCGGAAAAGTCGCCGGCGGAGAACAGGTCGATGCCCGAGACCTTGAGCTTGGTCGAAGTGACCGAGCCGCGATAGCCGGTCGGTGCCTCGACCAGCCCGTCGGCAAGTGCCCGGCACATCTCCCAGAGTGGCGCGACCAGGCCATAGACATTCCCGTCATGCTCGACGCATTCGCCCACCGCGAGCACATTGGCGTCGCTGGTGACCATGTGATCATCGACCTGGATGCCGCGGCCCACTGCCAGCCCGGCCTCGCGCGCGAGCGCGGTCGAGGGGCGGATGCCGACCGCCATCACCACCAGGCTGGCGGGAATCACTCGCCCGTCCTTGAGCTTGACGCCCTCGACATGATCGGTGCCGAGGATCTCGGCGGTGTCCGCGCCGGTCAGGATCGTCTGGCCGCGCGATTCGAGTTCGGACTTGAGCAGCCAGCCGGCCGCCTCGTCGAGCTGGCGCTCCATCAGCGTCGGCATCAGATGGAGGACGGTGACCTTCATGTCGCGCAGCGTCAGGCCGTGCGCTGCCTCGAGCCCGAGCAAGCCGCCGCCGATCACCACCGCGTCGCCGCCGCGCTCTGCTGCCGCGAGCATCGCGTCGACATCCTTCATGTCGCGGAAGCTGATCACGCCGGGCAGGTCCTTGCCCGGTACCGGGATGATGAAGGGATCGGAGCCGGTGGCGATCAGCAGCTTGTCGTAGCTGACGCTGCGCCCGCTGGCCGCGGTGACGGTCTGCGCTTCCCGGTCGATCCCGGTGACGCTGTCGCCGGCGACCAGCTCGATGCCGTTGCCGTCATACCAGTCGCGCGGATTGATCACGATCTCGTCGAACGTCTTCTCGCCGGCGAGGACGGGCGAGAGCATGATCCGGTTATAGTTCACATGCGGCTCGGCGCCGAAGATCGTCACCCGGTAGCGGCTGGGATCGCGGGCGAGCAGTTCCTCGACGGCGCGGCAGCCGGCCATGCCGTTGCCGATCACCACCAGATGCGGGCGTTCGATGTGATGCGTCATGCTTGGTCACTCACAGGCTGAAATCGAGCTGGAGCCACAGCTTGCGCGTGTCGGTCGCGAAGCTGGCGGCGCGGTAATCGGCATATTTGATCAGGGCGGCGAGATGCTTTGCCGGCTTGAAGCCGAGCTGCAGGTCCCATTCCTCGCCATAAAGGCGCGCATTCCGGTCGCTGTCGAAGCGGTGGTAGATCGCCTGGAGCGTCACCGTCGGCGCCTTGTCGAAGGTCAGCGCATAGCTGCCGCCGGCATAGAGGTCGCGGATGCCATCGGCGGGGGTGACGAGGAACTTGTCGGCCCAGCCCTGGAACTTGTGCAGCGTGGCGAGCGGCGTCTGGAAGCTGGTATTGGCCAGCCCCTTGTCGGCGCCCAGAACCTCATAGCCGCCGCTCACCCCGAAGGCCTTTACCTGCAGCTGCCCCTCGGCCAGCCAGTAATCGGCGGCATAGCGATTGGGATTGTCGCGCCAGTCGGACTGGCGGGCATAGCTGGCGGCGAGCGACAGCTTGGCCGGCCCCAGCGGCAGTGTGGCCGTCGCGCGGCCGCCATAGGTCTGGCTGGAAAATTGCCGCCGCCCGGTCGCGTCCTGGTCGACCAGATAGGCGAAGCCCTTGGCCGTTACCGGACCCAGTTTCACCGTGGCGCCGGCGAAGACATTGTCGCCGCCGATCCCGACGATTGGGCTCTCGACACCATAGATGGTCCGCGCCGCCCAGGCATAGGTCAGGTCGATCGCCACCGGCCCCAGCGCCTTGCTCTCAAAGCGAACCGCATCGAAGGTCTGCTCGTTCTGCCGCCAGGCGACATTGCCGACGAAGCGCTGGTCATCGAGCGAAATGCGCTGGCGACCCGCGGTGAAAACCGTATCCTCGATCCCGCGATACTGAACCTGGATCCGGTTGATCTCGACATTCTCGGGATCGGCCACGGTAGGATAGGCGGTCCGCCCGTTGACGCTGCTGTTGTAGCGCTCGACCAGCGCCAGCGTGCCTTCGCTCTCGGCGAGCAGCACGAAATCGCCCTGCTTCAGCTCGAACCCGGCGCGGACGCGCATCGTAAGTGCGTCGGCGTCCTTCGCGATCCCCGCCTGATCGACGCCCTCATAGCGAAGCCGGGCGTCGATCAGCGGCTTCATCTCCTGCGCCGCCGCCGGGCTGGCGATGAGCGCGAAGGGAAGGAGCGCCAGTGCGCGCATCAGATCCGCACCCCCGCGGCTGCCGCCCAGCGCATCCGCCACTTGCCCTTGACGAAGGTCAGCGCGGCGAGGGCGCCGAGCGCCAGCATCGCGAAGATCAGGAAGCCGGGGCCGAAGCCGCCGGTCACCTGGCGGGCGAAGCCGAGCGAGGAGGCGAGGTAGAAGCCACCGACGCCGCCCGCCATGCCGACCAGGCCGGTCAGGATGCCGATCTCCTTGCCGAAGCGCTGCGGCACCAGCTGGAACACCGCGCCATTGCCGGTGCCGAGCGCCAGCATCGCGATGACGAACAGGGTGAGCGCCACGCCGAGGCTGGCGGGCGAGGTGCTGACGCCGAGCAGCGCGATCGCCGCGACGATGTAGACGGCAGTCAGCGCCGCGACCCCGCCGACCCGGTCGGCAAGCGCGCCACCGAGCGGGCGGACCAGCGATCCGGCGAACACGCAGGCCGCGGTGCAATAGCCGGCGGTGATCGTGCTGAGCGCGAACTGGTCGCTGAAATAGATGGTCAGCGACGAGGCGAGGCCCGAGAAGCCGCCAAAAGTGACGCCGTAGAACAGCATGAACCACCAGGCGTCGGCGGTCTTGAGCGGCTCGAGATAGGCGGCGAGCGGCTTGGGGGCGGGCTGGTTCGGCGCATCCTTGGCGAGCACGACATAGACGACCAGCACGATCGCCAGCGGGATGCAGACCAGCCCCAGCACCGCGTTCCAGCCGAACGCCTTGGCGAGCATCGGCGCGAACAGGGCGGCGAGCACGGTGCCTGAATTGCCCATGCCGGCAATGCCCATCGCCTTGCCCTGATGCTCGGGCGGATACCAGCGGCTGGCGAGCGGCAGCGCCACCGCGAAGCTGGCACCGGCAAAGCCGAGCACGCCGCCCAGCGCCAGCGTGCCGGCGAAGCTGTGCACGCCCAGCCGCCAGGCCGTGAGCAGGCCGGCGATCACGATCACCTGGCCGATCACGCCGGTGCGCTTCGGCCCGATCCGGTCGGCGAGCAGGCCGACGAGCAGGCGCAGCACCGCGCCGGCCAGGGTGGGCGTCGCCACCATCAGGCCTTTCTGCGCGGGGCTCAGCCCGATATCCCGGGCGATCTCCGGCGCGAGCGGGCCGAGCAGCACCCAGACCATGAAGGCCAGGTCGAAATAGAGGAAGGCGGCGATCAGCGTCGGCGTATGGCCGCTGCTCCAGAAAGCCGACTTCGCCTTGCGCTGCGGAAAGCTGTCGATGTCGGCACCCCCGCCGATCGCCTCGAAGCCTTCGCGTGCCAGTTCCGCGATCTTCATCCGCTCTGCCCTCCTGTGCCGCAGGCACGAAAAAAGCCGCTGCCGATCTCCCGCGAGGGGCGGGGATCGGGCAGCGGCTTTGCTGAATTCCGGTGGATGCTCGCGCCTACGTCGCCGCGAAGATCCGATATGCGTCACCCGGCCATTCGGGCGACTCGCTTAAGCTGACGCGAAGCGGGCTTCTTCGCAAGTGCAAAAATTTCAGCTTTGTTTCAGCCCGCGCAAATAGGCGTCCAGGTCCTGCGGATCGAAGGCGCGACCGTCGAAGAACCGGTCGGGCGCCAGGGTCAGGCTGCCCTCGTGCGAGGCGGCGGCGAGGGGGCTGGTCAGCGCGCCCTCCACCTTCATGCTCGCCCCCGGCATGGCGACGCCGCGCCCGGCCAGTGCGCTGCGGTAGAGGTCGGAGCGGAACACGCCGGCCGCGGCGCGCTCGGCCTCGGGGCTGGGCTCTACCATGTTCCAGCGGACGAATTGCGAATAGATCCACAGCGCCTGGCTGCGCCATGGGAAGTTCGCTGCACCGCGGTGGAAGACAGTGAAATTGGGCAGGTCGACCACGTCGCCGCCCTGCATCAGCGGCATCCGCCCGGCGAGTGCCTGGACGATCAGGTCGGCGGGCTGGCCGACATGGTCGGGGCGGGAGAGCAGGGTGGCCAGCTCCTGGCGGTTGGCCGGGTCGTCGCACCAGGCGGCGGCGCGGTCGAGCGCGCGGAGCAGCCGGCCGAGCGTCTCGCCATTCGCCTCGGCCCAGTCGGCGCGGGTGGCGAGGACCTTCTCGACGCCGCGCTGCCAGATGTTGACGCCCGCGGCGGCGATCTCGCCGATCCCCTCGGCCACTGCGACGCTGCTCCACGGCTCGCCGGCGATGAAGCCGTCGATCTCGCCGAGCCGCAGCGCCTGCACCATCAGCGACGGCGGCAGGACGCGCAGCGTCACGTCGCGGTCGGGGTTCGCGCTGGCATAGGCCAGCCAGTAGCGCAGCATCAGCGCATGGCTCGAATAGCGGTGGACGATGCCGATCACCGGCTTGCGGCGATGCAGCCCGATCGCGGCGGCGAAGTCATGCGCGGTGGCGATCGGATCCTGCACCCGGTTGCGCGGATCGGGATCGAGCGCGGCGGCCAGCTCGGCCGACAGGGTCAGCGCATTGCCATTGTCGTTGAGCTTGAACGGCGCCGCGATCGTGCAGGGTGCCTGGCTCAGCCCCAGGGTCACCGCCACCGCGAGCGGCGCGAGCATGTGCGCGCACTGCACCTGGCCATAGACCAGCCGGTCGCGCACCGTCGCCCAGCTGGTGTCGCGCACCAGGGTCAGCGCGATCCCCTCGGCCTCGGCAAAGCCGCGTTCGCGCGCGACGATCAGCGGGGCGCTGTCGGTAAGGGGGAGGAAGGCGATCGAAAGCGGCGTCATCGCCCGTCTCCAAACAGGTCGGCAGCAGTGATCAGGGCCTCGGCCACTTCGGCGATGCGCCGTCCCTGCTTCATCGCGGTGGTGCGCAGCAGCGCATAGGCCTCGGGCTCGCTCAGCCCGCGGCTCTGCATCAGGATCGCCTTGGCGCGGTCGAGCGTCTTGCGCTCGGCCAGCTCGGTGCGTGCGGCGTCCAGCTCGGTCTGCAGGCGGGAAAAGGCATTGAACCGGCGGATCGCCAGCTCGAGCACCGGCTTCACCCGGTCCTTGCGCAGCCCGTCGACGACATAGGCGGAGACGCCGGCATCGATCGCCGCGCCGATCATGCCGTCGTCGGACTGGTCGACGAACATCGCGATCGGCCGCGCCAGCGCGCGGCTCACCGCCAGCATCTCCTCCAGCGAATCGCGATTGGCGTTGCCGAGGTTCATCAGCACGACATCGGGCGCCATCCGCTCGAGCCGCGCCACAAAGGCGCCGTGCGGGGGCACGACTTCGATCTCCTCGAAGCCGGCATCGCGCAGACCCTCCTCGAGGATCGTGGCGCGCAGCCCGCTGTCGTCGATGATGGCAATACGCAACGTCAGGTCCCCAAGCCTACGCGCGCGAGGCTAGGCCGCCGGTCTCACAGGTCAACGCTGCGGAAAGCGCTTCACAGCGGGCAGGATTCGCCGGTGCTGGCCGGCTTGTCGCGATCGGTGCGTTCCCGCGCTTTCTTCGCTGCATCGCGCTTGCGTCGCGCGTCCCCCGTCTCGTCCTCGATGCCCGTTTCGGTATGTGTCTTGTGGACGTGTCGTATCATCGTCGCCCATTGGCGGAATGAACCCATCTGCGACCCCTCGCTTAAGCTTTCGTAGCGAGGGGTCATAACTTAAGTTTTGATGGGAAGTTGCGGGAAATAAATCCTTAACGCGCCGCGAATCACGTTTCTCAGTCGAGCACCGCCGCGACCAGCTGGCGGAAGGCATCGGCCCGGTGGCTCATCGCGTGCTTGGCGCCCGGCGCCATCTCGCCAAAGGTCTCCTGATGGCCGTTGGGCAGGAACATCGGATCATAGCCGAAGCCCTGATCGCCCCGCGGCGGCCAGACCAGAGTGCCGTCCACGCGCCCCTCGAACCATTCGACATGCCCGTCGGGCCAGGCGAGGGCCAGCGCGCAGACGAAATGCGCGTCGCGGCTCGTCTCGGGCGGCAGCTTGGCGAGGTTGTCCTCGACCAGCTGCATCGCCACGCCGAAGTCCTTGCTGGAGCCCGCCCAGCGTGCCGAGAAGATGCCCGGATCATTGTTCAGCGCTTCGACGCACAGGCCGGAATCATCGGCCAGCGCGGGCAGGCCGGACAGGTCGGCCGCCTGCAGCGCCTTCAGCTCGGCATTGGCGACGAAGGTCGTCCCGGTCTCCTCGGGCTCGGGCAGGTCGAGCTCGCCTGCCGAGACCGGCTCGATCCCATAGGGACCGAGCAGTTCGCGGATCTCGCGCACCTTGCCCTGGTTGTGGCTGGCGATCACCAGCTTGCCGGGCTGTAGCTTGCGGATCGCCTGCGGGGTTTCGCCTTCGCCGCTCATCCGATTGCCTTCAACTGTGCTTCGAAGATCTGGTTGCACCCGATGCGCGCGAGGCGGAGCAGGCGGAGCAGCCCTTCCTCGTCATAGGTTGCGCCCTCGGCGGTCGCCTGCGCCTCGGCGATGTTGCCGTTGGAGAGCAGGACGAAATTGGCGTCGGCATCGGCGGCGCTGTCCTCGATATAGTCGAGGTCGAGCACCGGCGTGCCCTGGTGGATGCCGCAGGAGACCGCGGCGACCTGCGCCGTGATCGGGTCTTCCTTGATCAGGCCCTGGGCCATCAGCTTGTTCACCGCGATGCGCAGCGCGACGAAGGCGCCCGAGATCGCCGCGGTGCGGGTGCCGCCATCGGCCTGGATCACGTCGCAATCGAGCGTGATCTGGCGCTCGCCGAGCTTCTTGAGGTCGGTGACGGCGCGCAGCGAGCGGCCGATCAGGCGCTGGATCTCCTGGGTGCGGCCCGACTGCTTGCCCTTGGCCGCCTCGCGCTGGCCGCGGGTGTGGGTGGCGCGCGGGAGCATGCCGTATTCGGCGGTCACCCAGCCTTCACCCTTGCCCTTCAGCCAGGGCGGCAGCCGCTCCTCGACGCTGGCGGTGACGAGCACGCGGGTGTCCCCGAAGCTGATCAGCACCGAACCCTCGGCATGGCGGGTGAAATGGGGCTCGATCGTGATCGCACGCATCTCGTCGGGGGCGCGGCCGGAAGGGCGCATCTGCTTCAGTCTCCTGCAAGGTTTCGTGCGCCACGTAGACGGAACGGTCGGAACGCGCCAGTGTCGGTGGGCGATCCGCGTAGAGGGCCGCAGGGAGAACAGGGTATGCGTAGGCTTGCAATCATGGGTTTGGGTCTGTTGGCGCTGGCGGGCTGTGTGCGGCCGAGCGGCGCGCCGGCCGGCCCGGGCAAGCCGGTGGCGATCGAGAGCGATTCGATCCGCTACGAGACCGGCCCCTGCTATGGCCGCTGCCCGGTCTATTCTGTCACCGTGCGTCCCGACGGCACCGGGGTGTTCGAGGGCAAGCGCTTCACCGCGGTCACTGGCGAGCGGGTGTTCAGGCTCACCCCCGCGCAGTACGATGCCTTCGCCGCGAAGCTCGCGCCGTACCGTCCTGCGAGCGGGCAGGTCCGCTACGCGCCGGGTGAGAAGAATTGCGAGCCGGCGGTCACCGACGCCTCGAGCGTCGACGTCACCTGGACCCGCGCGATCGGCGACAGCCAGGGGCTGTACTTCTATTATGGCTGCCGTGCGGAGAAGAACCGCCCGCTCGGCCAGGCGCTCGGCGACGCGGTCGAGGGCCTGCCGATTCACGACCTGATCGGCGAGCGGCCGTAATTCCGTTTCGCCATCCCCATTTTCCGCCGTCATCCCCGCGAGGGCGGGGATGACGGGAGTTGAGGTGGCGGGCAGCCGCTCCTAGATCGGAGACATGACCACCCCGCCGATCCGCGAACTGACCGACCGCGCCCGCGACGTCTTCCGCATGGTGGTCGAGTCGTATCTCGACACCGGCGCGCCGGTCGGCTCGCGGACGATCGCGCAGATCTCCGGGCTCAACCTATCGTCCGCCTCGATCCGCAACGTGATGCAGGACCTCGAGGAACTCGGTCTGCTCGCCGCGCCGCATACCAGCGCGGGCCGCATGCCGACCGAGACCGGCCTGCGCCTGTTCGTCGACGGCATGATGCAGGCGAGCGCGCCCTCGGCCGAGGAGCGCGCCGCGATCGAGCGCAACGCCGCCGAGCGTGGTCCGGTCGAGGAGGCGTTGGCCAACACCACCGCCGCGCTCTCGGGCCTCTCCGCCTGTGCCGGGCTGGTGCTGGTGCCCAAGGTCGAGCCGGTGCTGCGCCAGTTCGGCTTCGTGCCCCTGAGCCATGACCGCGCGCTCGCCGTGCTGGTCGGCGAGGACGGCTCGGTCGAGAATCGCGTGGTCGAAGTGCCCGGCGGCATGGACCCCACCGCGCTGCAGCGCGCGGCCAACTATCTCTCCGCCACCTTTGGCGGGCTGACGCTCAGCCAGGCCTTTGCCCGGGCGGAGCGCGAGCTCGGCGCGCAGCGCGCGGCGCTCGACAGCGCGGCGGCGGCACTTGTGGAGCGGGGACTCGCGGTATGGAGTGAGGACAGCGGCCGCCGCCCGGTGCTGATCGTGCGCGGCCAGGCCCGTCTCATCGACACCGCCGCGGCCGAGGATCTCGACAAGGTCAGCCAGCTGCTCGACCAGCTCGAAGGGCAGGAGGAGATCGCCCGGCTGCTCGATTCGGCGCGCGAGGGCGAAGCGACCCGCATCTTCATCGGATCGGAAAACAAGCTATTCGCGTTGTCGGGGTCGTCGGTGATCGCCAAGCCGGTGCGCGCGCTCGACGGCCGCGTGGTCGGCGTGGTGGGCGTGATCGGCCCGACTCGGTTGAACTATGCGCGCGTCGTCCCCATGGTGGATTTCACGGCGGCCACTTTGGCCCGACTACTGGCCTGAACAGGGAAATATGACGGAAGAATCGAAGGTGACGGACTCGGAAGACACGACGCTGCGTGCGGAAACCGCGGAAGGCGCGCCCGAAGTGGCCGAGCATGACCGCGCGGGCGAGCTCGAGGCGCAGATCGCCGAGCTCAAGTCCGCGGTGCTCTATGCCCAGGCGGAGACGCAGAATGTCCGCCGCCGCGCCGAGAAGGAAGCGCAGGACGCCAAGACCTATGCCGCGACCGCCTTTGCGCGCGACGTGCTGTCGGTCGCCGACAATCTCAGCCGCGCGCTCGCCGCGATCCCGGCCGAGCTCAAGGACGACGAGAAGTTCAAGGGCTTGGTCACCGGCCTCGAGGCGACCGGCCGCGAGCTCGATTCGGTCTTTGCCCGCCACGGCATCTCGAAGATCGTCGCGATGGGCGAGGCGCTCGATCCCAATCGCCACCAGGCGATGATGGAGATGCCGAGCGCCGATGCCGAACCGGGCACGATCGTCGCCGAGATCCAGGCCGGCTACATGATCCGCGACCGCCTGCTGCGCCCGGCACTGGTCGGCGTGGCGAAGAAACCGGACTGATCCTTCTGCTTATGCATCCGTAACGGTAGCGATTGTGCAGGCATCTCCTTTACCCCTTGGGGGTAGGGGAGTAGCCTCACGGCATGTCCAACGAAGATCCCCGCGCACGTGCATTGCGTCTGGCTGCAGAGGCCATCGAGATTTGCGATGCGGCCGGCTTCAGCGTGGCTGCAACCTATTTGCAGCACGGGCACGATCTGATCGCAGCGGGCCCGCCCCGTGTCCGCCAGAATCGCTGGGCCTGGAACTCAGATGAGCCCCAGGTTCCGCATGCTGACGATGGCACTCCCCGCCACCACTAGATGATCGTGGACGACGACGCCGAGTAGCCGGCCGGCTTCGATCAGCTGCCGGGTGATGTCGATGTCCGCTTCACTCGGGGTGGCGTCGCCCGAAGGGTGATTGTGCACGACGATGATCGCGCCCGCGCCCACCTGCAGCGCCCGCCGCAATATGTCGCGCACATAGAGCGGTGCCTCATCAAGACAGCCCTCGCTGACCGTCTCGTCGCGCAGCAGCCGGTTGGCCGAACTGAGGAACAGCACGCGGACCTGCTCGGTGCGCTTGTGCGCCAGGTCGGCCCGCAGATAGGCGACCAGGCCGGTATAGTTGCTGATGATCTCGCGGTCGCGGACCGGCTCCCGCAGCAGGAATAGATGGGTATCGCGCACGGCGGCGAGCAGCGCGGCGGCGCGATCGTCGCCGCCCAATTCCTCGCCCAGCAGCGCCTCGTCCGCATTCAGCACCGCGCCGAGCGAGCCGTGCGCGGCGATCAGGCCCCGTGCGACGGAGCCGGAGCGGTCGCCGAGGAAGGGGGCGATGAGCCGTTCCAGGACGGGTCCCGCCCCCGGCGTTTCAGCCGTCGGCGGTGATTGCGGGTCGCCACGATCAGGATGGCCAGGATCAGATAGCTCCACAGGCTGCTCGTCAGCCAATAGAGGAACGGATAGATGTGCGGGTCGAGCGTCTTCAGGAAATGCCCTGCGACCTGAACGATCAGCAACGCGGCCATGGGGATCGGCCATAAACGGTTCGCCCTGACGACGAGGATGAGAATCGCGGCCAGCATCGTCGCGTCGACGATCAACAGGCCCGTTTCCAGATTGAGCCAGCGCGCATGCGCGCCGGACACGGCGAAGAATGACGCCAGGGTGCCCCCCAGCACGACTGCCGCTCCGATCCGCTCAGGCGCACCGCCCCGCCACAAGGCATAAACGGTGCTCACCACGAGCAGGAGGAGGAAAGCTGCGACGTGCCACATGGAACGGACGGCTGCCCGTCCCATGTGGCGAGGTCAAGTCGTTACGCGGCCGCGCGCAGCAGCGGAGCCGGCTCGGCGGCGCCCCGGGGGAAGGTCGGGCAGGGCCACAGGTCGCCAAAGGCTTCCGGCGACGCGCCGAGCTTCCTGGCCAGCGCGCCGAATTCCTGATGGGCCATCACCACGGCGCGGCGGCTGTCGAACGCCGCGATCATCGCCGTCCGCAGATGGTCCAGCGCCGGCTGGGTGGCATGCGGCGGGAGCTGGATGGCCTGGGCCTGGCTCGTGGTCATGCTGACGAGATCGGCGAGGTTGCGCAGGGCGTCGTCGGTCGCCCGTTCGCCGGCGATCGTTGCCTTGGCCACCTGGGTGATGGCGTCGAGATGCGGAAGAGTGGACATGCGTTTCCCTTTCCCCGCGCGGCGGCTCCGCGCGGGTTGTTGCGACATTGGTGCTGTTGGCGAAGGCTAGCGGAGGAGGAGACGGCCCATGGCGACGACGCCGTAGAGCAGCATGCTCAACCCACCGAGCAGCATCGGCACGCCGATGGCGATCAGCAGCGTGAGGATGAAGCGCTGGGCGGTGCCAAGATCATGTGGTCGTACCCCTTTCAGCAGCCGGCGCAGGGTCTGATGCGCTTCCAGTGGTTCCGTGCCGAACGCGCTTCGCGTCGCCTGGACCCGCTGGACGGGCATGTCGTTCCTGTCCGCCGCCGATTGGAATGCCGTTGCCGGGGCCGGATAGACAAGCTCCGGCGGGTCACGTGTGATTCGATCATATGCCGGTTCGATCTCGGCGAAGAGGCGCGCGGCCTCGCGCCGGGAGGAGGCGCCGAGCACCTGGCGCGCGCGGTCGAGCCGCTGGTCGATGGCCGATTTGGAAATGCCGAGCAGCCGCGCGATTTCCTTGGAGGACAGGTTCTGCTGGACCAGCCGCAGCACTTCGATCTGCTCGGCGGTAAGTCCGGCGGCAGGCTCGCTCATGCGGCGTTCCGGCGCCCGCCGGCAGGCAATGAAAGACCGCGTAGGTGCTGCGGCATGGCGGCTGTCCGATCCCCGTTTCCCTGGAATCCGTCATCGCATCCGGATGCCATTGCTATCAACTGTTTAAGCAACCGCGGCTGCGCCCTGTTTCATGACGGTTTTTTCATTTGTAATTCGAGGGGGAGGGGCCCATCTCGCCCCTCGGATGCACAACCGTGCAGCCACAACCGCCAGCTCCGAGAATGGGGTCATGTCCAGCAACGACCATAGTCGATCGACCGTGCCGTCCAGGGCCGCCGCGCTGAGCTGATCCGCTCACCTCCTG
>Ga0209564_1000363_pt1 | contig 84210 bp, 72 predicted proteins | sample AraplaCol_mMF_r2_FD_184272 | JGI IMG/M metagenome (GOLD analysis project Ga0209564, IMG submission 184272) | Arabidopsis root microbial communities from North Carolina, USA - plate scrape MF_Col_mMF_r2 (SPAdes) (version 3) | ecosystem: Host-associated > Plants > Roots > Endosphere | place: USA...
GGGGATCGGGTGAATTGGGCCAGTCCTTGAAAGGCCGGGCCAGACGTTCCACCATGTCACCAAAGCGCCGCGCATCCGCCAGCAGCTGCTCTGCGGGCTGGTCCGCCACGTAGTTGTGGATAAACAGCAGGTTGTTGTGCGCTATCGCGCAGCCGGCATCGAGTTCAAGCGCTTGGCGCAGGACGTCCAGCGATTCATCGAGGTGGCCAATGTCCTTGAGGACACCTCCAAGATTGGCATAAGCGTCAACATAGCCGGGCTGGATGTCGATCGCGTGTTCAAGGCTTGCGACGGCATCATCCAGCCTTCCCGTGCGACTGAAGATGAGGCCGAGATTATTGTGGGCGATGGCCAGTTCCGGATCGATTTCCAGCGCCCGAAGGTAGCTCGCTTCCGCCAAATCCAATTTGCCGAGATGTTGCAATACCGTGCCATAGTTGGAATGGGCCACCGCGGAACCGGGATTGATGTCCAGTGCGCGCTGATAACTCTGCGCAGAGGCATCTATCTGGCCCAGCGATTGCAGTACGTTGCCGAGGTTCAGGTGGGCATCGGCGAAATCGGGTTGGAGCGCCAGCGCCTGGCGAAAGCAAGCCACGGCGGCGTGAAGCTGGTGGCGCTTTTTCATGATGACGCCCAGGTTGCTGTGCGCCGCGACGTAGCCGGGGTCGATTTCAAGGAGGTGCCGATAACATGCTTCGGCTGAATCAAGCTGCCCAAGTTCCTGCAAAGCAATGCCCAGGTTCAGGTTGGCCTCGATATTGTCGGGATCAGCTTGAAGGGCATGGCGGTAACTCACGACGGCATCCGCCGGCTTGCCGGTATCTCCCTGAATATTGCCAAGCCGGATCAAGACCGCGGGGTCGTCTGGCTTGCTCTCCAGGACCCGGCGGTAGCTCGCGATGGCCATCTCAATTTGGCCGAGGGCTTTCAAGGCATCTCCCAGGTTCATCTGGAGGGCGGCATTGGCGGGGTCCGCTTCCGCAGCGAACCTGAAATAGGAGGCGGCTTCTTCGACCCTTCCTTCCCGCAACACAATGCCGCCGAGGTTGTTGCACGCATCCACATGGCCGGGCTGAATTTCAAGCGCCTTGCGGTAACAGTCCGCAGCCTGGTCAAGTTGATCAAGGTCCTGCAACGCGAGGCCTTGCCGGAACCAGTCCTCGGCGCTGTTGGATCCCATGGCCAGCACCGCCTGCAGCGCGGCCTCCGCGTCTGTAAAACCGGGCTTCAACAGAAGGGCCTCTCGATAGGCCGAAACAGCCGCAGCCGCATTCCCCAGCCGCAAAAGGGCGTTGCCCATGTTATAGCTGGCCCCTGCGGAATCCGGTTTGAGTGACAGGGCGGTGGTGAAGTCCTTCAGTGCTGCTTGCGCGTCGCCCCGGTCCAGCAGGATGGTGCCCCGGTTGAAGTGCGCCCGCGCCAGCTCGGGCATCAGGTCGATGGCGGCGCCATAGCATTGCAGGGCATCGTCCAAGCGGCCCTGATGCTCCAGGCGCATGCCTTCTTCGAGAAGACGGTTCGCGTCCTGCGCGACGGGTGCCGCTGTCTTCTCACGCATGCCGGTAGGTGTTTCGCGAGGCTTCAGAAGTCGATCAAGAAATCCCATGGCATGGTTCTTTATTGGCGCGTTTCGGTGATGTAATAATCAAAGAACGTCCGCATTGGATGGCGGGAAAGCGGGAGAAGCGACATGATACTGAGTTGGTTTGATGCTGGGGAAGCCAAAAAATTTGGTGAATCACTCGCACGGTTCTTCATCGCGAGTATGCCTGCCGGCGCTCATGTGGGTGAGAAGGCGTTCGAGCAGAAAGCCGTCAAAGTCTTGGGGCAGATGGCCAGCCAGGTGGCTCATTTCAAGCAAGGCCACAAACTAAACACTTACAAAAAGGCCCAGCTCGGAAACGCTTTCACCTGGACCCTCAAGGATGCAAACATTTCCTCTGAGTACTCCGACAAGCTGACCGAATGGCTGATGCTTCAGGTGGGTCAGTAGCTGGTTGTTTCTTGGACTTCGATATCGGCCGTACAAAAATGTCACGTTTTATGGTTGGGTGACAAAAATCGCTCCGAAATGCCTGGCTCCGCCCGAGTTTTGGGTCAAAAGGCTCGTCATTTTCTGGCTAAAACCGCTGGCATGAAATCTGCTGTAAAGAACCGTCCCTTTCTTTAACCAAGGAGTTTTTATGAAGCGTACTCTGCAACAGGGTTTTACCCTGATTGAATTGATGATCGTTGTGGCGATCATTGGTATCTTGGCTGCGGTTGCTCTGCCAGCCTATCAAGACTACATGGTCCGTGCCAAGATGTCTGAAGTCATTCTGGCCGGTTCTTCGGGCCGTACCGCCGTGGCTGAAACCTATTCGCAAAAGAACACCATGTCGCTGACACAGGCATCCATGGGTGTGCAAGACCAGCAGTCGAAGTATGTGCAGTCTGTTTCCTACACTGGCACCAGCGCTACCGTGGGTGACATCATTGTGACCACCAAGGACACAGCTTCCGGTCTGCCAGCTGCAGTGGCCAGCAAGACGGTTGTGCTGCGCGGCACGGCCAACACCTCTACTGGCCAAGTCGGTTGGACCTGCGGCGGTGGTACTTCCCCCGTTCCGGCAAAGTACCTGCCCAGCTCGTGCAAAGATTTCTGATCGGTTGACGATCTCTTGCGAAGCCCCTTGGGTGACCCCAAGGGGCTTTTTCATTGGGCCTTTGCGTGCAAATCAGATTTCCCGTTTTCACCGTTGCCGCCGTGCTTGGACTTTTGGCGTTTGCCATCTATTGGCCGGGCCTCCAGGGCGGTTTCTTTTTTGATGATGGCCCCAGTATTCTTTTTGCGCCGGGCGTCAGGTTGCAGAACCTTTCTGCGGACTCCCTCCGTCAGGCGTGGCTCAGTGGCGGCGCCGGGCCATCCGGGCGGCCGATTGCGCAACTCAGCTTTGCGCTGAACCATTACTTCAGCGGCTTTAGCCCTTTCGCGTTCAAGTTCACCAACCTGGCGATTCATGTCCTTTGCGGCGCCCTGGTTTTTGCCGTGGCGCAGCGCCTGCTGCTCATGCTGCATGAGGCAGCGGGGGGCATGCGCATTCGCGCGGTTGCCGGCGCCATAACCGCCGTTTGGCTTTTGCATCCGATTCAATTGTTGCCCGTGCTCCACGTGGTGCAACGCATGACCAGCCTGTCCGCGCTGTTTCTGCTGGCGGCATTCTGGATGCATATGAAGGGTCGACAGGATGGCGGCCGCCGAGGGCTGGTGCTGCTTTTTGTCGCGTGGATTGTTGTGTGGCCGCTGTCCCTGCTGAGTAAGGAGACCGGCGCTTTGTTCCCGGTGTTTGTCCTTGCCTGGGAAGTTCTTTTGAGAAGAGCTTCGGTGGGGCGCCTGGACCGGTTTGGCCGCGGACTCGTGGTCTTGTCAGCCGTGGCGGCTCTTGCCATGACGGTGTACCTGATTTCAGCGAAGGCCCAATGGCTATGGGCGGGGTATGAATTGCGGCCGTTTTCATTGGCACAACGCATGATGACAGAGGGGCGCGTGATCTGGATGTACCTCGGCCTGATGCTGTTGCCGCGTCTGCCGGCATTTGCCCTGAACCACGATGACATCGAAATTTCCGCGGGCTGGCTGGCGCCTTGGACGACGTTGCCTGCCACTCTCGGTTTGGCCGCGCTTGTTGTGCTGGTCTGGAGGCTTCGCACCCGCGCGCCCCTGATTGCATTTGGGATTGCGTGGTTCCTGGCTGGGCATTTGATGGAGTCCACTTTTTTGCCCCTGGAGATTGCGCATGAGCACCGCAACTATTTGCCGCTATTTGGTGTTGCGCTGGCGGCCGGCGGACTGTTGTTGCACGCGATCGAACGGGGGGGCGCTTTCAAAACCATTTGTATCGGGCTAACCACGGTGATGCTGCTGTATTTCTCGTTCATCACAGCGTTGCGGGCAGATCAATATGGAGATGAGTTGCGGCGAACGCAACTCGAGACCCAATATCATTCAGCGTCGGCGCGGACTCAACATGAGGCGGGCGCAGCCTTGGCCGGTTTGCCGGAGGCCGCGGTTCCTCATTCGGCCATCAACATCTCGGCGCGGAACCATTTTGAGCTCGCCAGCCGGATTGACCAGAATCTCAAGATCAGTTTGCTAGGCTTGATCTCGCTGGATTGCAGATCGGGATTACCAGTGGCGCGCGCCTCCATTGATGAGCTTTCCCGGCGTTTGCGGGACACGCCGTTCGCCCCCGGGGACAGAGGTGTTTTGTACAGCCTGAAAGAAATGGCCATTACCGGCCCGCCGTGCCTGGCGCGGCCGGAAGTAGATGGCCTGTTTGATGCCGCGATTGCCAACGCGAGTGCCTCGGGGGGAGTCAGGGCCTTCCTGTATTCCTGGCACGCAGACTATTTGTGGTTGCGAGAACGGGATCTTCCGGGAGCCAGCCGGGCTCTGGCGGCTTCATTGAAGCTAAATCCTCACAATGCCAGCAATCGCCTGAAGTGGGCACAGCTCGTTCTCATTTCCGGCGACAAGGAGCAAGCGCGGCATTTGCTGCTCGAACTGCGGAGCCAGGATCTTTCCGCAGAAGAGCGCCGCACCCTCGATGAGCTGCTGGCAACGGTTAACATTGTCCACCATTGACTCTGCGGATCCATTCCCCAATGACTCAAGCAGCAAAGATATCCATTGTCATTCCTGCCAGAAATGAGGCTGAAGGATTGCGCGAGCTGTTGCCCAGGCTTTTGGCGTTGATGCCGGGAGCGGAAATACTGGTGGTCGATGATGGGTCCACCGATGGCACGTCCGCTGTATGTTCTGCCCTGCAGGTGAGGACCTTGCGGCACCCCTATCCCAAGGGCAACGGCGCGGCCATCAAGACCGGCGCTCGCATGGCGCAAGGCAGCGTGATCATCTTCATGGATGCCGATGGCCAGCATAAGCCGGCGGATATACCCGGTTTGTTGGCGCAGTTCGACCTAGGGTACGACATGGTGGTGGGCGCTCGCCAGTCAGGGTCGCAGGCGGGCTTGCACAGGGCCGTTGCCAATGATGTGTTCAGCCGCTTCGCCAGCTGGATGGTCATGCAGCCCATCGCGGACCTTACCTCCGGATTCAGGGTGGTGCGAGCCTCGCGGTTCCGCCAGTTCCTGTATCTTCTGCCGAACGGATTTTCATATCCCACCACCATTACCATGAGTTTTTTCCGCGCCGGGTACAGCGTGGCCTACGTCCCTGTCCATTCGCCCCGCAGAAGCAGCGGCGCGAGCCATATCCATCCGCTTCGAGACGGCTTGCGCTTCCTGCTGATCATCATCAAGATAGGAACGCTTTTTTCACCGCAAAAGCTATTCCTCCCCATCAGCGCCGGTTTCTTCCTGATGGGCTTCGCTTACTATCTGTACACCTACTTTACGGCTGGCCGTTTCACCAACATGAGCGCCTTGTTGCTCATCTCGGCGGTTTTTACCTTTCTCATAGGCATCGTCTCGGAGCAGATCTCCGCTTTGCACTACAAGAACATCGATACCGATGACCGTGACAGCCCCTAGCTTGAACGTCCTGATGAGTAGCACTTCCTACCCGGAAAGCTCACAGGACTGGCGCGGCCGCTTCATTGCCAACCAGGCCGGTGCGCTGGCATTGCGCCCTGGTGTACACCTTTCGCTATGGGCGCCGCCGGGCGAACTGCCCGCCGCGGTGGCCGCGGCGGCGACACCGGCCGATGCGCGCTGGCTGGGGCGCCTTTCCCGGCAAGGTGGCATCGCGCACCTGCTGCGTACCCGGCGAGTGTTGGCCGCCGGGACCATTCTGGCTTTGCTGATGCGACTGGGCCGTGCCTATCGGCATTGGCCGGCTGACGTTGTACATGTCAATTGGCTGCAGAATGCCTTGCCCTTGTGGGGCACCACGACACCGGCGTTGATTACCGTGCTAGGGAGCGATTTTGGCCTGCTGCGCCTACCCGGCATGAAAGCACTGCTGCGCGCCGTGTTGCGGCAGCGCCGCGCCATCCTGGCCCCCAATGCCGAATGGATGCAGCCGGCGCTGGAGCAGGCCTTCGGTGATCTTGCCGAGGTCCGTCCGATTGCTTTCGGTGTGGATGACCCCTGGTTTGAAGTGACGCGCCAGTCTCCGGCGGGCGAGGTGCGGCACTGGCTGGCGGTGACTCGGCTGACCCGGGGCAAGATCGGCGACCTGTTCGATTGGGGTGACGGCCTTTTCGGCGATGGACGGCAGTTGCATTTGTTCGGCCCCATGCAGGAGACGCTCGAGCTCCCGTCCTGGGTGCAGTACCACGGCCCGACGCATCCGGCGGACCTGCTTCAAAACTGGTTCCCCCAGGCCTGCGGGCTGATCACCCTGAGCCGTCACCACGAGGGGCGCCCGCAAGTGATGCTGGAGGCCATGGCTGCAGGCCTACCTGTGCTTGCTTCCGACATATCGGCTCATCGCGATATGGTGCAACATCGCATCATGGGCTGGCTTGCGGCCAGCCGCGAGGAGCTATGTCTGGGTCTGGATTGGCTGGAAGACCCTGTGCGCAATCAGGCAGCAGGCCAAGCCGCACGCGGCTGGGTCAGGGAATCGGTGGGCACATGGGATGATTGTGCCGGCCGTTATGTGGCCGCTTATCAAAGCTTGCTGAGGCGCGGGACATGACGCGCAATGACGTACTGCTACTGGGAGGCGCCGGTTTTATCGGTGCCGCGTTGGCCGCGCGGCTGAAACAGGTAAACAAGCCCGTGCATGTTCTGGGCCGTCAGCAGGAGGCGCAACTTGAGCAGATACTGCCCCGATGCGGCACGGTAGTGCATCTCGCTTGCTCCACCACGCCAGGAGCATCAGCCACCAATCCAGGTATGGAGCTGGCCAACCTCACATTTACCTTGCGTTTGCTGGATCTATTGAAAAGCCAGCCGGAGACTCACCTGATCTTCTTCTCCTCTGGCGGCACCGTGTATGGCAATCCCCGGATGCTCCCCGCGACGGAAGACAGTTCGCTCACGCCGCTTTCCAATTACGGCGCAAGCAAGGCCTCGCAGGAGGCCTTCTGCAACGCGTTAAGAGCCGCGGGTCATTTCATTACGATCATTCGCCCTTCCAATGCCTATGGACCGGGCCAGACAATGAAAAGCGGCTTCGGTCTTGTTCGAACCATGCTCGAGCACGCGCGTGCGGGGACGCCGCTGGAAATCTGGGGCGACGGTGAAAATATCCGTGACTTCATCTACATTGACGACATTGTTGATGCCACTGTGGGCTTAATCGATCTGCCCAAAGACTCAGGCACTTACAACCTCGGCAGCGGAGTGGGTCTCAGCATCAATCAGGTTCGGGGCATCGTCGAGGCGCAATGCGGCAGATCACTGCATACGATTTTTTGGCCGGGAAGGTATGGAGATGTTCGTAGTGTGGTGCTCGACAGCTCGCGCCTCCAGAAGAAACTTGACTGGCAACCCACTGTAGAGTTGGCTATTGGAATAGCGCGTACCTGGGCTTGGCTAAATACGCATGGTTGATCACCCGCCTTTGATTTCAGTATGCATTGCCAACTACAACGGCATGGGAGTTATTGACGATTGCCTGCGATCTGTAATCGAACAGAAGGGCCACCTTTCGATTGAGATATTGGTTCATGACGATGCTTCCAGCGATGGATCGGTCGAGCATATTCGCCGCCGTTACCCGGAGGTGAAGCTGATCGCCAGTGAAAGCAATGTCGGCTTTTGCGTTGCCAACAACCGCATGGCGGTCGAGGCTAAGGGCAGGTATCTGCTGTTGCTCAACAACGACGCAGCGCTTTATCCTGATGCTTTGCAAACCCTGCTCTTCGAGGGGAGTCGGATCGGCCGGCCCGCCATTCTTAGCCTGCCTCAGTACGATTTTGACAGCGGTGAGCTGCTAGACATCGGTAGTTTGCTCGACCCGTTTCTTAATCCGGTGCCCAACCATGATCCGAGCCGAAGTGAAGTGGGCATGGTGATGGGGGCGTGTCTATGGATCCCGAGTGCTCTTTGGCAGGAGCTCGACGGATTTCCGGAGTGGTTTGGCAGTATTGGGGAAGACCTTTATCTTTGCTGCCATGCTCGCCTGCTGGGATACCGGGTGGTGGCCGTACAGGCAAGCGGCTACAGGCACCGCGTCGGCCAAAGCTTTGGCGGCGGAAAGGTGAACCATGGCCGCCTCGTGACTTCCTTTCGCCGCAGGGCACTTTCCGAGCGGAACAAGTCCTATGTGATGGTCCTGACCTACCCGGCCCCTTTTTTTGCCCTACTGTTTCCCCTGCACCTCGCAGCGTTGGCGGTCGAAGGGATGACGCTAACTTCCATCAAACGCGACCCGCGCGTTTGGCGTCAAATTTATGGTGCTTGTCTGAATTCGCTCTGGCGGCAGCGGCGTTTGCTGCGCGAGCGCCGTCGAATGATTCAGATGAGCAGGCGCGGCACTGCGCAGCAATTCTTTTCGGTTTTTCAGTGGATCCCGTACAAGCTGAGGATGCTGTGGAAGCATGGCATCCCGGCCTTGCGATAGCCGCCCCTTGAGGAAGGCTTGCGGTTTTCTAAAGAAACCTGAGCATAATGGGCTGTCCAGCAGGGATGGTCCCGCTATGCTCGATCGCAGCGCTCACGTTAGCCCCGGAGTATTGGAGAGAATTGATGATCCGCACCAATGTAAGGCGTGTCGGAACGCGCCTAGCCCACATGCTCCGCCTTCAGCATGCGCCGGGCTGGGGGCGCTTTGTCGAGCTTGTTAGGCCACTACTAGTGGAACGCAGCTACGCCGAAAAGCTCGCGGCGGAGATCCGGACTTTTGGGGGCGTCGAGAAGGTCGCGAACCTCCCGGAGATTCATGGCTACTGGGCTGATAGGTACGTAAAACCGCTGCTTGAGAAGTTCAATTTCGCCAACGAAACTGAGTTCCTGTTCAAGCACACTGACGAGGTGCTATTGACAGCAGCGGGACGAACAGCACGAATCATCACCTTCGGTTCGGGCAATTGTGAAGTCGAGATCCAGTTAGCGCGGGCGCTAATCCAAAAGGGTCACAGTAACTTCACCATTGAGTGCATCGATCTCAATTCTGCCATGCTGGCCCGTGGCAAGAAGCTCGCACGGGAGGCGGGTGTGGAGGAGTGGCTGCGCTTCACCGCGACGGACATCAACAAGATTCGGCTTGCAGGTGTTTACGACGTGGCAATCGCCATCCATGCCTTGCATCACTTCGTGGCGTTGGAACACATTTTCACTGAAATCAAGACGCACTTGCGTCCCGACGGCTATTTCCTCATTCACGACATGATCGGACGCAACGGTCACATGCGTTGGCCAGAGGCGCTGGAGGTTGTGCACTCGTTCTGGACGGAATTGCCGGAAAGCTGCCGTTACAACAACATGCTACGCCGGCACGAGCCGCTGTATGTGAACTTTGATTGCAGCACCGAAGGCTTCGAAGGCATCCGAGCGCAGGACATTCTTCCTCTCCTCATTGAGCATTTTCACTTCGCGCTGTTTGTGCCGTTCGGCAACGTGATCGATATTTTTGTGGACCGCTGTTTTGGCCACAATTTCGACGCGGCCGATGGCTGGGCTACGGAATTTATCGATCGCGTACAGGCAAAAGACGAGGCTCTCATAAACGCCGGAACGATCACCCCCACGCACATGTTTGCAGCAATGAAAGTCGGCAAAGTCGCAGCCCCACGCTTCCATATGCATTTGACACCTGAGTTCTGCGTTCGGAAGGTCAAATAGCCGGCGTGGCGACGAAGCTCCGCGCGCGCCCAGCTTCTGAAAAACGTTGCAGACGCATGACCGGCAGATGCATGGGATCAAATGGAGAGGCTGATCGTCAACGACAGCAACGTCGGATTCTGCGTCGCTAACAACAGGATGGCGGGCGCGACCAAAGGACAGTACATTCGCTGCTTGACAATGATGCCGCAATCTATCCGGATGCACTGAGGACCTGCTCGCCGAGGCCACCCTGCTTGGTCGGGCAGCTGCCTTGGTTTGCCCCGGCGACGCCGCGAGTGGCAAGCCATTGGCTATTGGGGGGCCTGCTCAATCCCTTCCTCAACCCTATACCGAATCTTGACCCTCATGCAGTGGGGGTTGGAATAGTGATTGGTGTTGAATTCCGCTGAAGTCTGACCATTTCGACGGAACTCAACAATTACGGCTTTCCCTTGACGAATGCCCGTGCTTTTCGCTGCAGTATCTCTTGGCTACGAACGATCAGCCCTGCATAACTCTCATTTCCAAAACCCCATAAGGTCGAACTGTCTTCCTCGGAATGGCCGGCGATAAAGGGTACGGCCGTAATCACTCGGAGTCCTTCCATATTCTCCAGGTATCGGTCGATCGTATTGGTTTTAGGGTCCTCATTCAATTCGCTCCACGAACTGAGTACATCGTAAATCGTGTGGTTGTAGATGTTGAGCACCATTCCTGTCATCTTGTTGAGATGAACAAATGTCACCCCGTTAAATTCGGCAACTTGGCTGATCTCAACATCGGGATGAACGTGCGAAATTAATCCAACAAAGATGTCCCATTCACCCTTCAAGGACTCCAGATAAGTCTCGGTAGCAGCGAGCGCCGCCTCGCCTGCATGATCGAGCACAACATCGTCCTCGCAAATCAATAGCTGGGGCAGGCCTGCTTTCTTTGCCTGTTGGATCAGGTACTTGTAGCTCAATCCGCATCCGATCCAACCCTGTGTATGCCGCAGTCCATCAAAGATCTCGAAATCCGATAATCCTCGGGATAGAAAAGATGCTCGGCGTTTAGCCGTTTCAGGAAGGCTCAGACATATCTTGCCGGTGGTGAAGCTCGGTGAGCAAGTGAAATTGTTAGAGGTGAATGTGTCCAGATCGAGGAGTCCGCTTGCCAGTAAGAACCGGTTCAAATAGAAGTGTGAAGAGGCATCGCCTGCACCCCCCGAATCCTCAATCTCGGCTTTCGTGTCGGGAGCGGAAACTCCAGCATCAAGTACGGCTTCTATCGCTTTTATCATCCCAGCCACGTCGCCCATCTCTACAAACCGAACCTGAGATTCCAACTCGGGATACTCGGCCCGATCCTTGGTTGTCTCAGACACTACAGGAGCTCCGAGCGAAAGGCACTCAAAAATCCTAGTCGTCTCAAGCAATGCCGTCTCATAGTAGTGGATATTGACGACGACTCGCGCCTTCAATAAATACCGATAGAGTTCCTGGCCGAACAGGTTTCCAACAATCGTGATGTCAAACCGCTCGCTCAATGCATCCAGGATCTTTTTTCGGCGGGGATTGTTGGTGTCACCGTAGAACAATACCTCGTATTCTTTTTTTTGACTTCCTTCCAGATGCAGGCCCTTTGTGGCTAGAAACTCCAAATAGTTCGGAATCTTCGTGATGGGCATATAGAAGAGGCTTCTGTACGGAAGCCCCTGCTGTTCCAGAAATTCGATATTCGTCCTCGAGTAGTCAAGTACTGCCAGCGATGCACGCAATTTCTCGAAGTAACTCGGCGTGAACCAGCGGGAGCTGGTCGACTGTTCCATCTGGAAAGAGATCAGGTTCTTTGGTAGCCGCGAAAACATTTGGGGGCACAGCACAATGTAGACATCTTTCCCATAGCCCAAGGGCGGGGGAGAGGTGATCACCGAAACTTGAAATCCCGCTTTTACAAGAGCGTAGTTCAGCACATATGCCACGTACAAGGTGTGCGGCGTCGCCAAGATCGTGATCTTCTTTTTATCTGCCAGGGTTGCAAGGGTGCTTTTCCGACGTATTTGTTCGACCTCCGCTCGCCTGGTGCGCAAAGTGTTTTGAAATTCATTAATCAGCGAACGCAAACCGGATTGGCTCAAGAGCATCCATGACAGTCGGCCTACTTTACGCGTTGCGGCAACAGTACCGCCGTTCTCTTGTATGTATCGGCCTATTGCTCTAAAGATCTGCATTTTCTTGTTGCATTGATGTGGCGCGACATGGTAATTATCTAGATCGGCGATTCCCGTTGCGCACATTTTCTGCGTGCCCAGAAAGTCATTCAAAACTTATTTCTAAAAATTGAAAATTCACGAGTTGAAGAGGCACAAGGGAACGTTCATAGAGAAGATTCTGGTCTTTAGTCCAAGCTTTATAGCCGGAAAACGGCCGTTAACGGTGTTCATCAGCAGTACAGAATTCGAACCGTTTGACAAAGCAACCTTACTGGCGAAAAAGCCGCAATATCAGGTTAAAGATCACGCGAAATGGTGCCGTGCAGCGCCATGAGAACGTGGATTTCACACGCAAAACCTCGTTGGCAAGCCGAGCGATTTCCCTATTGCATTCATCAACACTCACTTGATGGCGATTCAATCGGGCTACTAGATGAATGTATTGTGCGTGTTGCTTTTGAATTTGGTCAGTACTATTGTTCTCAAGCTGCTTGGACAATGCACTTGGGGTCGTGCTAAAAAGGCGCTCCAAGTTCTTGCGTAAATCGAGAAAAGTCTCCGCGTATTCCGCGAGCATATTCAATTGCGCCAAAGATTGGTCATACCCGCGAGTTAGCTCTCGAGCAATCTGCTCCGAATCTTTCTTTTCAAAACCTCGTCCAGAAAAATTATTCCGGCCGGCAAGGGCAAAGTTACTTTCGTTGAGCCAACCGGGTCCGCCAAAATGATCGTAGCAGTACACGGGAATTTTTAGAGCAAAACAGTATGCGGTTGTCTTTCCAATAGTGACCACGGCATCGTACTCCAGAAGACGCTCCGGGCTTATCAGTGCAGATGTACCTCCCAAGCCGATGTGGGCGACATCAACCCCCTCACGTTTAAGAATTGCCGCTGCATCGAGCAATTCGGGAGGTGGATGATTGCTAACAATGACGAGTTGCTTCAGTGTGGAACGAGAGAATTGGTTGGTATAGCCCTTATATGCGGTTGGTACAGCATTTGGGAAAACCAGGACTTGATTTACGTCGCTCAGCCCGAGCTCGTGCAATATGAAATCTCTGTTCTCGAGCGAGTGAGCTAATAAATAATCAATACGCTCCCCGCATCTTGGGACAGCTTCGAGTGGCTCAAAATGAGACAAGCTACAAAAGACCACTGTCGCGGCTTTAACTTTCTTGGTAACAAATAGCTCCTGAAATACAGGGCCGTGGTGAACCCATGCCAAGTCCCATATGATGCTTCCAATCTTGGAAAACTCACTGTGTAAGTCTATAACGCGCAATCCGCGCTTTTCGAATTCCCCCCTCATAAGATCGCCTGAAGCCAGGGTCGCGACTACAACTTTCCATCCCATTTCTCGTAATTCAATAGCAAGCTCTAACGTGAATACCTCGGAACCTGCAAAGTCAATTAGATCGTGAGTTGCGATAAGCACCTGCTTGACAGGGGCGACGTTTAGCTGAGGGAGGAATTCGTCTCTACGAATTTCTGATGTATCCGCCACTACTGGACTCATCTGAACTGAACTGCTGAAAAGGGCCGGCCCCCATTCGATCAGTGTTCTCGAAAAATCCGACTGCGCATGAATCGCGTGACCTTTTCGTGCCAACCACTTCTGTCCGTAGGTTTCGGCTGGGAAGTGTCGAACATAGTAGTCACAGGTGTCTTCCCACTGTTGAACGGAAAGGGCCTTTCCATAGTGCTGACAATAAAAATGAGTGATGACTTGATCGACCCCGGTGGGCTCTCTGGAGTCAAAACCTTCGTACCGCACGGTCGGAAGATTTCGCCACAGCATCAAGATATCTCGTTGTTCAGGGCCGAAAAATCGCCGGAAACCGAGCAAGCGCTGTCCGCGCAGAAGGGGTGCGTGATCATCGGCGGTCATATAGGCGTCGAACAACCGGACCCGTACCCCATTGCAGCTGCTGGCGCACGCGCTACCAATGAAGCCGCGCAGATCTCCTATGATCCGTTCGTCGGCATCAAAACAAAGAGCCCAGTCAAAATTCAGCTTTGAGCGTGCGAGCTGAAGTAAAAGCCCTCTGTGCCTCGTTTCGGCCGAAAGCCTTGCCACTGGATCACTTTCCCACAAGGTATTTGCGATGACCAGGGCGACCTTTGGGTGATTTCGAAGGATCTCGAGCGTATCGTCAGTACTTGCATCGTCATAAGCGATGATGGCATCAACCTGCGCCCCGACATAATCAAGAGTGTCCTGGAGTATGAGTGATTCATTGCGAACTCGAGTGATCCCCACCAGGACGTGCTTACCCGATAGGAGCGTTCTGTTGCCGAGCGCAATGGTTTCGGATTTGCGTAAATGCCACTTACCACCGCCAAGTATGCGCACAGGCAACCTCTCCTTCCCACCGGGGAATACCTTTGCGATTGAATTCCTGCAGCACCTCAAACGAAGAGCATTGCTCAAATTCATCGTAGGCAAACATAGCTTCGCGATCACAGACATTTGCTGACACCCAATAACGCCCAGGTATGAACCCGATGCTGGGCAAACAAAGGCTGATGTCCTGAGTTTCTCCGGAGAGGAAAACGTTGTCTCGGATGGTGTTGAAAATTGCGACCAATCTTCCCTGCTCGTTGTGAATCTGCACCCCCAAGCCAAACTCAGCCGGCGCAGGTTGCAGCTCGGAAAAGCGCAGTAAAAATCGTAGTGCCAAACTTGCTCCGACGTGCAGGTGCTCTGTCTCGACTTCAGTCTTTGCAATGGTGATGATTTTGTTTCGCCCCGGCCGGGGGGCACTCCCGTCTTCCTGAGGTGCCGTAGGGGGATTTCCTCTTGCTTGATTTTGCCTGCGGACATCCTGATTGATCCGCTCTTGATAGGCGGCGCAAACCTGGGATGCTTCACCGCTTTGCACTACTGTTCCGTTATCCAGCCAGATTGCTCGTTGGCAAAAATTTCTGACGGCGGGCATGGCATGGGTAACGAGAAGAATGGTGGTTCCTGCACTTTGGAGGCTTTTCATTCGCGAGATTGAGCGCTCCTGGAACTCCATATCTCCCACGGCCAAAGCTTCATCCACAATCAAGACGTCTGGATCGACATTGACGGCTACTGCGAACGCGAGGCGAACAAACATGCCGCTCGAATAAATCCTTACGGGCTGATCAATAAACTCGCCGATATCCGCTAGCCCGACAATCTCGTCAAAGCGGGCATCTATTTCGGATCGCTTGAGCCCCATCACCGCACCCTGAAAATAGACGTTTTCTCGCCCAGTGAATTCCGGATTGAAACCCGCCCCCAATTCCAGCAATGCCGAAACTCGTCCATTAGTTTGCACTGAACCCGAGGTTGGTTTAAGAATCCCGCACATCAACTGCAGCAAAGTGCTTTTACCCGATCCATTGCGGCCAATGATGCCAACGGTCTCTCCCTTTCTGATCTCAAACGAGACGCCTTTCAATGCGGTGAACTCGCGGTGAAAGCGCATGCGACCAAACGAAAGAGCTTGCTTGATACGGTCGCCGGGATGGCCGAAGATGCGGTACGTCTTGCTCAGGTTCTTGACGGAAATGGCGACATCAGAGTGCATCGGCAAACTCCTCCCGGCTATGCTGAAAGAAGGCATAACCCAATATCGACATCGTCAGGCTAAAGGCGAATGCGATGGCCCAGGGGCCCCAGTTGATTGCCTGACCGGTGACAATAGCGCGGGAGGCCTCAATGGCGATCCCCAGCGGGTTGTACTGGTAGGCGGGGCGCAAAACGGCCGGCACTGCGCTCATCGGATAAAACACGGGCGACAGAAACATCAGCATCTGCACAAACATGGGCAGGATCTGGGTCATATCCTTGATAAACACGCCCCAGGCTGCCACGAACCAAGAAAATCCCAAAGCCAGCAAAAGGACCGGCAACACCAGCAACGGGAAAAGCAGGAGTTGGCCGTGGATGCCGCCCGCCCACGCCAGAGCGGCCACCAAAATCAGGAAGTTGAACGCGGCATGGACCAGGGCGGCGCCCAGAGGCACCACCGGAAGGATGTTTACAGGAAAGATGATTTTCTTCACAAAACTGGGATAGCCGCGCACCGATGCCGGTGCTCGGGAAACCGTCTCGGCAAAGATGTTGAAAGTGATCAAGCCGCTGTAAAGCAGCAACCAGAATGGCAGGCCGCTATCTTGTTGGGGCCAGCGCGCCTGGAACACCTGGCCGAAGATGAAGGCGAAAATCGCGAGCATCAGCAGCGGACTGAGAAAAATCCACAACACGCCAAACATCGCGCCCCTGTAGCGCAACAATACATCCCTTCTGATAAGTTGGCCGAGCAGGTAGCGGTGCCGCCAGACATCGGAGACGATTCGCAAAGGATTTAAAACAACGGTGCTCATGGCTTGGCTCGTGCCCCATATGCCGGCCTGGGAAAGCCGGTTTGAGCTATGCCTGGTGGCGGTTGTTCACAAGAAGTGTGCATGGTCTCTTCAGTGGGCTGGCTCTGTGGCGGAAGGCCTGCTCGCAGGTGATATCGGAGCGAACGGCCCGATGCTAACGCATGAGGCCTCGAAAAGCCGTACCGTGGTGATCGAGATGGCTTACCGGGGGCGCTTCACGGACCAACGGCAGGTACGGGTCGATGGCGTCCGGCTGACCTTTACCCGGGGAATTGAGTTGGGCCCCGGATCAGGTAATCTCGCAAATCCCGCCTTTTTCCTCATTTCGACAAAAGCGACCAGTTCCGGTTTACAGGCGTCCCCACGTTTATGCAATTGATCGCCACCCTCTTTCTGGCATTCCCCTGGCTCAACCCGCTAGCGCCCGGCCCTTCACCGGGTGTGGTGCCCTGGCTGGTGACGCTCGCGGCGGCGGCAGCCCTGGTGTTCATGGCCTCGCTGCGCACCGCCCCTGGTTCAGCGGTGGGTGATGCCTCTTTTGCCCAGCGTTGGGTGGTGCCGGCGGCCTGGGCCTGGCTGCTGGCCGGCCTGCTTAGTAGCCTGATAGGCCTGCTGCAATATTTCGGCGTCGCGGCTGCATTGGGGGGGTGGGTGAGTCAGACACCGGCACCCGCAGAGGCGTTTGCCAATCTTCGCCAGCGTAACCAGTTTGCCAGCCTCACCAACATTGCTCTGGCGGCCCTGGTCTGGTTTGCCAGCCGGCGAGATACCGCTGGCCCGCGCCAATGGTTGATGTATCTGGGGGCCGGCTTGCTCGCGGCTGGTAACGCGGCATCTTCCTCGCGCGTAGGTCTGCTGGAGTTGGTTGTGCTCTGCGTCCTTGCCGTCGTGTGGGGCGAGTGGTGCCGGCCTCGCGTCTTTCGCGTTCTGGCTATAGCGGCGCTGGCCTATGCCGTTGCTACGCTGGCGTTGCCTTGGTTATTGGGGTTCGATCCGGCGACGCACGGCATGGTGGCTCGCCTGCGCGGGGGCGAGCGGGCTTGCGCGAGCCGTATTGTGCTGTGGTCCAACGTGCTGGACCTGATTGCGCAAAAACCCTGGCTGGGTTGGGGTTGGGGGGAGCTGGACTATGCCCACTATGCCACTTTGTATGCCGGCCCGCGGTTTTGCGACATTCTGGACAATGCCCATAACCTGCCTTTGCACCTGGCGGTGGAGTTGGGCATTCCGGTGTCGCTGCTGGTTTGCGGCTTGGGTGTGTGGTGGATAGCGCGGCAGCGGCCATGGCGCGAGACGGATGGCGTGCGTCAGCTGGCCTGGAGTGTGTTTGGGGTGATCCTGTTGCACAGCCTGCTGGAATACCCCTTGTGGTACGGGCCGTTCCAGGTGGCGTTTGGGCTGTGCGTGGGTTTGTTGTGGCGCCGCGGGGGAGAAGCACCGGTGTCCGGTACATTGAAGGCGCCCGCATTGAAGATACTGCTGTCTGTAGTGGCCATGGTGTGTTGCGCATACGCCGCATGGGATTACCATCGCGTCAGCCAGATCTACCTGGCTTCGCAGGACCGTGATGCGGCCTACCGCGACGGCACCCTGGCCAAGATCCGGGATTCCTGGCTGTTCCGAAACCAGGTCCATTTTGCGGAACTGAGCCTGACGCCGCTGACGCGAGAAAACGCGCGGTGGACTTTCGATACGGCGACGGCGCTGCTCCACTACTCGCCGGAGCCGTCCGTGATTGAAAAAGTGATTGAAAGCGCCGTCATGCTGGGACTTGATGACGAGGCGATCATGCACCTGGCGCGTTACCGGGCGGCTTTCCCGAAAGAGCATGCGCGCTGGGCCGCGGCGAAGGCCGGCCTGCCTGAAGGGTCGGCGCGTTTGCCATAAGCCCGGCCACCCCGGCTCAGGGGTTGGTGAAGCTGCCGGATTTGCCGCCGTGTTTTTCGATCAGCCTGACATCGGTGATGGTCATGGCACGGTCGGCCGCCTTGCACATGTCGTAGATGGTGAGCAGGGCCACCTGCACCGCGGTGAGGGCCTCCATTTCCACTCCGGTCGGGCCGACCGTTTCCACGATGGCGCGGCAGGTGATGCTGGGGTCGCCCTCTTGCGGCAGGAAATCGATGGCCACGCGGGACAGGGCAAGCGGATGGCACAGGGGGATCAGCTCGCTGGTTTTCTTGGCGGCCATGATGCCGGCGACGCGCGCGATGCCCAGCACGTCCCCCTTTTTTGCGTTGCCCTGCAAAACTATGGACAAGGTCGCCGGATTCATTACGATACGGCCCTGCGCAATGGCGACACGGTGCGTGGCCGCCTTGCCCGCCACGTCAACCATATGCGCCTGGCCTTGGCCGTCAAAGTGGGTGAGTGCGGGAGGGGAGGCCATGTTTTTACGAAACCTTTACAACGGGCCCTCATCATAAGACCATGTTTGTGAATCGAAGTCCCCTCCAGAGCCGGCTGCTGGCGGCAGGTGTGCATTTTGGTATCAGCGTCGCGATTGCGGCTCTCGCGGCTACGCTGGTTTTTGCAGTCTGGTATCCATATCCCTACCGGGAAATCTCAGGCGGCCGCGAGCTGTTCATGATCGTGGTGTCCGTCGACGTGGTCCTGGGGCCACTGCTGACCCTGGCGGTGTTCAATGTCAAAAAATCCGTCAAGCTGTTGCGGCTCGATTTGACGGTGATAGGCCTTTTCCAACTGGCGGCTCTGGCCTACGGCTTGTGGACGGTGGCCGTGGTGCGCCCCGTGCACTTGGTGTTTGAAATAGACCGGTTCAGGGTCGTTCACGCCATTGAGGTGCCCAGGGAGGAGCTGGGACAGGCCCCGGCCGGACTGGCCACGTTGCCGCTGACCGGCCCGACCTTGCTGTCGGTGCGTGACTTCAAGAACGACAAAGAGCGCTCAGATATGACTTTTGACGCTTTGGCGGGCAAGCCCCTGGGTGCGCGCCCCGGTTTCTGGCAGCGTTACGATCAGGGCAAGGCCCAGATTCTGGCGCGTGCCAAGCCGCTTGAAGACCTCAAAAAACGTTTTCCGGCGCAGGTGGGTGAGATTGACGCCGCGCTGAAATCCGCCTCGGGCGGAAGTGGCAAGACCGGACCCATAGGCTATATCCCCATGGTGGGACGCAAAACATTCTGGACGGTCCTGCTGGACACCAACACCGCAGAGGTCATCGCTTTTGTACCCATTGATTCGTTCTAGGCGCGCAGGCTTGCCGAGGTCCGGCCTGGCTTTGACCCGGCTGGCACTGGGCGTGCTGGCGTGGGTGGTCTCCGCCAACTTTTCGCTCGCGCAGGCGCCCGTCAATGCACCCGGCGCTACCACGGGCTCCCTGCCTTCGCTGGGCGAAACTTCCGAACTGGCGGCCGCCGCGGAGCGCCGTATCGGCGACCGCATCGCCGCCAGTATCTACCGGGACCCGGATTACATCGACGACCCGCTGCTGACGGACTATGTGCAGAGCATCTGGCAGCCTCTGGTCGCCGCCGCACGGACACGTGGTGAACTGCATGCAGAGCTTGAAGAGCGCTTTGCCTGGCAGCTGTTCCTGATCCGGGAGCGCAGCATCAATGCCTTCGCCTTGCCCGGCGGTTACTTTGGCGTGCACCTGGGCCTGATTGCGGCGGTCGGCAACGCGGACGAAATGGCTGCCGTGCTCGGCCATGAGCTCAGCCACGTCACGCAGCGGCATATTTCGCGCATGCTGACGCAGCAGTCGCGCCAGACGCCCTGGATGATTGCCGCGATGGTGCTCGGGGCCCTGGCGGCAGGCAAAAACGGCGATGCCGCCAGCGCCGCCATTGTGGGCGGCCAGGCGGTTGCGGTGCAAAACCAGCTCAATTTCTCCAGGGACATGGAAAGGGAGGCCGACCGCATCGGTTTTGGCGTGATGACCGACGCTGGTTTTGAAAGCCGCGGCGTGACCACCATGTTCGAAAAGCTGCAGCAGGCCTCGCGGCTGAACGACAACGGCTCTTTTCCCTATTTGCGCTCCCACCCGCTGACGACCGAGCGGATCGCCGCGGCGCAGGCGCGCGTGCAGCTGGCATCAGCCGAGGCCCCAAAGCCCTCGCGCGAGAAGCTGGTCGAGGCCGGCAAGGCGCGCGTGCTGCATGCCATGATGGCCTCGCGCGCGCGCATTCTGGCGGCGCCGGGGGTGGACGCGTTGCGGTCCATGGTGATGGAAGCCCAGCGCCGGACCGCGCCTCTTCTCTTGCAGTCGCCGGCCTCGGCGGACAACGTGCGCGATGCCGGCGTTGTGTACGCAGGCGCTTATGCGTCGGCGCAACTGCGCGATTTCGCGGGCGCCCGGAACTTGCTCGCAAAACTCAGGCCGCTCGTGGCGGAGGTGCCGCAGGCTGCCGAAGTGGCGGATTTGCTGGCCGTTGAGATCGACCTGCTGGCTGGCGTGGTCCCGGCCACGGCCGCGACATTCGATATTTCAAAGGCGCAGTCGCGCGCGGAGATCCTGGTCCAGGCTCGCTCGCTGCTGGCGGCCCAACGGGCCCAGGATGTCTCCGGCCGGCTGCAGACCTGGGTGGCCGCGCACCCCAAGGACGCCACGGCCTGGCAGTTGCTCGCGGTCGCGTACGGCAACCAGAACCAGAGCGTGCGGGCGATTCGGGCCGATGCGGAAAGCCGGGCGGCGCAGCTGGACTACCCGGCGGCACTGGACCGGTTCAAGGCGGCGCAGGCGCTGATGCGCAGCAACCCCGGCAGTGCGGACTACGTGGAGGGCTCCATCCTGGACACGCGAACGCGCCAGACGGAGTCACTTATCAAGGAACAGGCGCTCCAGGACAAAGTCGACCACTAGCTGCAGCACGGAGTAGATCAGTGAGCCTATCAGCGCCGCGCCGAAGCCGGTCACGTTCAGGCTGCTGGTGAGGCTGGCGGCGGCCCAGAACATGAGCGCGTTGACGATGAAGAGGAAAAGCCCCAGTGTCACCACCGTCACGGGCAGCGTCAGCAGGACAAGAATGGGACGCACTACCATGTTGAGCGCGCCCAGCACAGCGGCCGCGACCAGCGCACCGGTGAAACTGCTCACCACCACGCCCGAATACAGGTATGCAACCCCCAGCAGGGCGGCCGCACTGAAAATCCATTTAAGAATGAGCTTCATGGCCAAAGAATACCATCCGGCCGTCCAAAGAAAAATGCGCCCCGGGGGGCGCATTGGCAATGAGCGGCAGTGCTATCAGTCGGTCGCGACAAGCAGGCCAGCGCCGGCCAGCGCGGTGGCGTAACCCAGCACGCCCTTGCTTTCCTGGGCTTGGGAGGCTGTCACCGGTTGCATGTCCTGGCCGAACTTCGGCCGGCGGGCATCCAGCACGCGTGCGGCGCCATGGCGCTTGATCAGGGATTCGGTCTGGCTGGTCAAGGTGGCCTGCGCCAGCTGGGTCAGCACCGTATCACCCTCTTTTTCCAGCAGGGGCGTCAGCTGGGCGAAGACTTTCTCCGCCCACTTGCCGCGCCAGCTTTCGCGCGCGCTGTGCGTCACCCATTTGCTGACGCGGTGCGTCACGCGGGGTGCGCAGCCGACCACGATCCAGCGGGTGGGGTTGCGGGGGCCGCCGCTGGGCAGCATGGGTTGCAGCATCTGCAGGGCATATGCGGCGTCGTCAACGTACACGATGATGTTGTCCATGAAGTTCTCCTTGAGTTGTCGTCGTTGTAGAAAGCTTGCTGGTTACTAGTTGCTGGTTTCAGTGAGGGATCAGGTCCGCGTCGCGGGTCGAGCGGTTGCGGCGGGTGGCCCACCATCCCGCGCCGAGCACGCCGGCCACCGCCACCGCGTAGGTGATCCACTGGGCTGCGGTATGCATGTTGGCGGCGGAGGGCAAGGCGCCGGGGCCACCGTAAATGGGATCCAGCAGCTGTTCGCTCACGATCATCTTGGCGGCGGTAAAGGCCAGCACAGCGGCCCCCAGGTTGATGATGATGGGAAAGCGTTCCACCAGCTTGAGCACCATCGTGCTGCCGAACACCACAATCGGAATGCTCACCAGCAAGCCGATGACGACCAGATCAAAAGAGCCGTGCGCGGCGCCTGCGACGCCCAGCACGTTGTCGATACCCATCAGGGCGTCGGCTACGACGATGGTTTTCATCGCGCCCCAGAAGGTGCTGGCGACAGGGCCGTCATGTGCCTTGTCGTCCTGGTCGGCCAACAGCTTGTAGGCTATCCAGAGCAACCCCAGTCCGCCTATCAGCATCAGGCCGGGGATCTTCAGCAGCCACACCACGCCCACCGTCATGGCGGAGCGGACCACGATGGCCCCCACGGTGCCCCAGACGATGGCTTTTTTCTGCAGGTTGGGCGGCAGGTTGCGTGCGGCCAGGGCGATCACGATGGCGTTGTCGCCGGCGAGCACCAGGTCAATGAGGATGATCGCCAGCAGGGCGGACCACCAGGGGGCGGTAAATAGTTCCAAAGCTCACACTCCATGTCAAGTTTCGACTTGGAAATCCGCGCGAACAGATTTCCGGATTCGTGAAACCGGAAAAGGCCTGTGAGTGGTTCGGGTCTGGAATGGGTGCCGCGAACGCCTCGATCAAACCTGTTCAGGTTTCAATCGAAGGTCTGGCTCGACATGCAGTGTCGCTGCATGCCCAGCAAGCCGGAAGCGTGAGCTTCGTAATGACGACTTGCTGTTAGCGATTTTGCTGTGGTGTCTGTTATCGAATATTGCAGCAAAACGAGGGAGTTACTCCCCTTCGTCTGGATATTGGACAATAAAAAAGGATTTTTTGCAAACCCCCCCTTTTTTGCCCGGCCCTGGCGCCCAGGTGGCGGCTAAACCCGTTCCGGCGAGGCGATTTTGCCGTCTGGCCGATAATGAATGGCCCGGCCCCGCGGCTTCGCGCATCTTTTCCCTGGCGCAGCCAGCCACCTGATTTGGTACTTTATTCCCATGCCCGGCATCCACATCACTGATATCGAAGCCGCCATCAATTACTGGCGCGACAAAAAGCCTTCGCCCGACGGCGTAACGCTCGCGCCCGAACTGCGCGCCCTGGCCGAGGTGTATGCGCTCATGGTCTTCTACCATGAGGACGAAGCCGACGAAAAAAGCTTCCCGCCCAAGGCGCTGGCGGCCTGGCGCGCCTGGTACGACACCACGGCCGACACCCCCTGCATTGCCATCTGCTCAACCAGCCAGGGCGACGCCCTGTGCAAGGGGTGCGGCCGCACCTTCGACGAAGTGCAGCACTGGCCCGAAATGACACCCGGCGAGAAACGCGCGACCTGGCGGCGCATCACGCAGGAGGCGACCGCCTGGCGCTTTGGCCGTTATGCCGACCGGGCGTTGGAAGCTAAAACACCGGCTTCCACCGAAGAAACGCCCTGAGATTGCGGCTATCCATTTAGTAGCGGCCTGCGCCCGTGCGGGCTAAACTGCCCTATGCTCAGGCTGGCCCGCGCTCCCAATATCGCCATCGCTTCACTATGGGTGGATGCCCTGCGGCAGGCCGGCTTTGCAGCCAGCGTGCAGCGTTATTTTCTGGGCAGCGTTGCCGGCGAGCTACCGCCCGACCAATGCCTGCCCGAAGTCTGGCTCACGCATGACCACGAGGAAGCGGGCGCGAAAGCACTGCTGAACGACTTGCGGAACATCCCGCAGCGGCGCTGGCTGTGCGCCTGCGGCGAAATCGTGGAAGGCGGATTTGAGCAGTGCTGGCAGTGTGGCGCTGACATGCCGACCTGACGAAGGCATACAACCAGTAGGGGCCGCGGAGCCGGCTTTGCCGGGCCGCAGGCGCCGCCCCCTGGAAGGGGGGAACAGGCTACACGCAGTGAGACTGGAAGGGGGTCAGACTCTCTTTGCCAGTTCGGCCGCCAGGCCGACATAGCTGCCCGGCGTCATGGCCAGCAGGCGGGTTTTCTCGGCTTCGGGAATTTCCAGCGAGCGGATCAGTGTGTGCAGGTCTTCCGCTTTCACGGTTTTGCCGCGCGTGACTTCCTTGAGCTTTTCATAGGCGCCCTGCACGCCGTAGCGGCGCATGACGGTCTGGATGGGTTCGGCCAGCACTTCCCAGGAGTTGTTGAGGTCTTCGCTGAGCGCTTCACGGTTCAATTCGAGCTTGTTCAGGCCCACGCTCAGGGAGTTGTAGGCCAGCACGGCATAACCCAGCGCCACCCCCATGTTGCGCAGGACGGTGGAGTCGGTCAGGTCACGCTGCCAGCGGGAGATCGGCAGCTTTTCGCTCAGGTGGCGCAGCAGCGCGTTGGCCAGCCCCAGGTTGCCTTCGGCGTTTTCAAAGTCGATCGGGTTGACCTTGTGCGGCATGGTGGACGAACCGATCTCGCCTTCCTTGAGGCGCTGCTTGAAGTAACCCACACTCACATAGCCCCAGATATCGCGGGCCAGGTCGATCAGGATGGTGTTGGCGCGTGCCACGGCGTCGAACAGCTCGGCCATGTAGTCGTGCGGCTCGATCTGGATACTGTAAGGCTGGAAGGTCAGGCCCAGGCCCAGCGGCTCGGGCGTTTCGATCACGTTGCGGCTGAAGGCTTCCCAATCAAAATCGGGCCAAGCCGACAGGTGGGCGTTGTAGTTGCCCACTGCGCCATTCATTTTCCCCATCAACTTGACGGCTGCGATCTTCTCGCGCGCGGCGGCCAGACGCACCACGACGTTGGCGATTTCCTTTCCGACCGTGGTCGGGCTGGCGGTCTGGCCGTGGGTGCGGCTGAGCATGGGCTCGGCGGCGAACGAATGGGCCATTTCGCGCAGCTGGGTGATCACTTTGTCGAGGGCGGGCAGCACCACCAGGTCGCGGCCGCTTTTGAGCTGCAGCGCATGGCTGGTGTTGTTGATGTCTTCGCTGGTGCAGGCAAAGTGCACAAATTCGCTGGCGCCCTTGAGTTCGGGCCTGGCCTCGAATTTGGACTTGATCCAGTATTCGACGGCTTTCACGTCGTGGTTGGTGGTTTTCTCGATCTCTTTGATAGCTGCGGCATCAGCTTCCGAGAAATTCTTGACCAGGCCCAGCAAATACGTGCGCGCACCTGGGCTCAGAGGCTTGAATTCGGCGAATTTGGCGTCGGACAACGCGATGAACCAGGCCACTTCCACCTGGACGCGGCGGTGCATATAGCCCTGTTCGGACATCAGGGGGCGTAATTGGGCGAGTTTGCCGGCGTAGCGGCCATCCAGCGGGGAGATGGCGTTGATGGTGGAAAACGGGTTGGAAGAGCTCATCCTCCAATTGTAGGGCGAGCGATCCCAGGGGCCGTCCCTGCGGGACTGTCCAGATTTGCGACGTTTGCGGGGGCTGTCAGCCCGGCGCTGGGCTTACTCGATAGAATGCACTTCCCTCGGACCACGATCTCACATCACCATGAAACTCATCGGATCCGCCACCAGCCCCTATGTTCGCAAAGTGCGCATAGTGATGGCCGAGAAAAAACTCGACTTCCAGTTCATCCTGGAAGATGTCTGGGCGGCGAACACCACCATCAGCGCATCCAACCCCCTGGGCAAGGTGCCCTGCCTGGTCATGGAAGGCGGCGAAGCCGTGTTTGATTCCCGCGTGATCGTCGAATACCTGGACACCCTGTCCCCCGTCGGCAAACTGATTCCCACCCAGGGCCGTGAACGGGCCGAAGTCAAAACCTGGGAAGCCCTGGCCGATGGCCTGGTTGATGCCGCCATCCTGGCGCGCCTGGAGGCCACCTGGAGCGGCCGCAACCCCAAGCAGCGCAGCGATGCATGGATTGACCGCCAGATGGGCAAGATAGACGCCACCCTCAAGGCCATGAGTACCGGCCTGGGCGACAAAGCCTTTTGCAGCGGCATCCACTTCAGCCTCTCGGACGTGGCGGTCGGTTGCGCGCTGGGTTATCTCGACCTGCGTTTCACGCAAATCAACTGGCGCGAACTCTATCCCAACCTGGCTCGCCTGCAAGACAAACTGATGCAGCGTGCCAGCTTCGCGGAAACAATCCCGCCAGGCTGATCTTCAAGCCCCTGCTGCCGCAGGCAGCCATGCCAAATTGATGGACCGAACACAAGGCTCATCGCATGGATGCGGGCCTTGCGTGGTGGAATATAAAAATGCTGCGAAGCGCCCCGGCGCGAACGAGGGAGGGAGGGAGGAGGAGGAGCGCCCCGGGATTGCAGCTGGGCCTGGACGGCTCAGAAGGCTTCGCAACAATGAAACTGTTTATGGCAGCGCTGCCGGCATCAGCCAGCAATGTGCGCTCGCATAAGTATGAGCGCACAAAAGGCCCGGAGTTCCCTCCACAGGTGGCGCATCAGGTAAATTTTTGTTAACGGTTCTTGTTGATTCTTTTCTGCGGTGGCGCTGCCCATCCGGCGCCATCACTGGGTCTGGACCGCGAGCTGTTTTTCGATTTCCTGGATAAAGGAACGACTGGCCGGATCGGCCATGGAATTGAAACCGGTGACACTGTTGCCGTCGCGCGCGATCACGTATTTGTAGAAATTCCAGCGCGGCGTGGTGCCTGTTTTGGCCGCCAATTGCTTGAACAGCGGGTTGGCGTCTTTGCCGGTCACGCTGGTCTTGGTGAACATCGGGAATTTCACTCCAAAGGTGTTCTCGCAAAAATCCGCGATCTCCTTGTTGCTGCCGGTTTCCTGTGAAAAGTCGTTGGAGGGAAAGCCCAGCACCACCAGCCCCTTGTCCCTGTATTTGGCATAGAGCTCTTCCAGCCCTTTGTATTGGGGCGTGAAACCACAGAAGCTGGCGGTGTTGACCACGACCACCACCTTTCCGCTGTATTGGCACAGGGATTGGGGCTTCTCGTCCTGCAGGCGCAAAAAGTTTTGTTGCAAAAGACCGGTGCAGCCCTGGGGCACTGGGCCAGCCGGGGCGGCTACCGCTGGCGCGGCGGCCTGCAGGGCGACCCAACAAAATAGGGCCAGCTGAAGAGTTCGGGGTGTGGAAACCTGCATGGTTAAACTCATGGGCAATTGAGGTGAGGTGCGTTTTCATTCTGGCGCGGTTCGGTTGCCGGTACAAGTTGCCAAGCAATGTAAAACCAAGCCAAGCGGGTAAACATGCCGGAATGGCCTTGAAATCGCCGGATTTGCCGGTAAATTGCCGATAAATCACAAGTTGTCACATTCGCCGCCTAAAATCACCCTCATACCCAGGATGCGCCGGCAGGCCATCCAAGGCAGATTTATCTGCGTATCGATTGCGAAGGAGTCCCTATGCTTTACCCCGAACTGTTCAAACAGCTTGAATCCGTCCGCTGGGACATGGACAAAGACATTCCCTGGGCCAGTTTTGACCCCGCCAAGCTGACTGACGAGCAGGCCCAGACCATTAAGATGAACGCCATCACCGAATGGTCGGCGCTGCCCGCCACGGAAATGTTCCTGCGCGACAACAAGGACGACAGCGACTTTTCCGCCTTCATGTCAATCTGGTTCTTTGAAGAGCAGAAGCATTCGCTGGTATTGATGGAGTACCTCAAGCGCTTCCGGCCCGACCTGGCGCCCACCGAAAAAGAGCTTCACGAGGTGCGCTTCGAATTTGAACCCGCGCCCGCGCTGGAAACCCTGATGCTGCATTTTTGCGGCGAGATCCGCCTGAACCACTGGTACCGCCGCGCCAGCGAGTGGCATACCGAGCCGGTCATCAAGCAGATTTACACCCAGCTGAGCCAGGACGAAGCACGCCACGGCGGCGCCTACCTGCGCTACATGAAGCGCGCCATCAACAATTTCGGCAATGAAGCGAAAACCGCCTTCACCAAGGTCGGTGTGCTGATGGCCAGCGCCCGCCGCACGGCCCAAGCCCTGCATCCGACCAATCTGCACGTCAACAAGAGCCTGTTTCCGCGCGACACCATCCAGAGCCGCCTGCCCAACCCGGAATGGCTGGAGCACTGGCTGGACACGCAGATCAAGTTCGACGCGGTCTGGGAGGGCAAGGTGGTCGAGCGCATCCTGCACAACCTGAGCCTGCTCATGAACCAGAGCTTCAAGACCGTGCAGGAACTCAACCGCTACCGCAAGGAAATCGGCAAGGAGCTTGCCGACTCCATCATCGCCAAGCCGGCACCTGCCGGCGCCTGATGAAAGACCTGCGATGGCCGAGCGCCTCAGGCGGCAGGAGCCGGGTGGTTGCCCGCGGCGCCCAGGTGTTCGCGGTGGCGAATGCCAGCGACGCTTCGCTGGATTTTGACGGGCAGCTTTTCCAGACCCTGGAAATGCTGGATGCCCACCTGGCGCATGTGGGCGCGTCGCGCGCATCGCTGCTCAGTGTGCAGATATTCCTGGCCGATATGCGGCACAAAAAGCAGCTGGACGTCGCCTGGCGCGCCTGGATAGGCGACGACAGTGCCGCCTGGCCCCAGCGCGCTGTAGTGGGCGCGCAGCTGGACGGCGGCCTGCTGGTCGAGATCGTGGCTCAGGCCTTCCGTTAAAGTCGCGGGATGCCCAGCGATCCCCAGCTCCCCCAATTCCTGCAAAAAATCGTTTCACGCGAAGAGGCGCGGCGGCGCCTGGCCGCCTTACCCCGTCCTGTCGTCTTCACTAACGGCGTGTTTGACGTGCTGCACCGCGGGCATGCCACTTACCTGGCCCAGGCGCGCTCGCTGGGCGCAAGCCTGGTAGTAGCCTTGAACACCGACGCCTCGGCCCGGCGGCTCGGCAAGGGGCCGGACCGGCCGCTGAACAATGAGCAGGACCGCGCCGTCATGATGGCGGCGCTGGAGTCTGTGAGCCTGGTCACCTGGTTTGACGAAGACACGCCGCTGGAGCTGATTTCCGAGCTGCGGCCTGACCTGCTGGTCAAGGGCGGCGACTACGACATGGACAAGCTCGCCGAAACGGCAGTGGTCAGGGCCTACGGCGGTGATGCGCGAGCGATTCCGTTTGTGGACGGCTATTCGACCACGGCACTGGTGAAAAAAATCAGGGCCACATAAGTGGCTTAGAACGGCGAGCGCGGCGCTTGAAGCCGCCGCAACTGCTTCAGGCGGCTTTTGCGATCAGCACGGCGTTGGAGCCGCCGAAGGCAAAGGAGTTGGACATCACCGCGCGCAGGCCCTTGGCGCTGCGCGGCGTCAGCGGGACGTAGTCCAGGTCGCAGCGAGGATCGGGGTTGTGCAGGAAGGCCGTGGGCGGCAGTTGCCCGGCGCGCAGGGCCATCACGCTCGCGATGAATTCCATGGCGCCGGCCGCACCCATGGCGTGGCCGTGCACGCCTTTGCTGGAGCTGATCGGCAAGGTCGCGGCCAGGTCCTGGAAGGCCAGCTTGATGGCGCTGGTTTCCACCACGTCGCCTACGTCCGTTGCGGTGCCGTGGGCATTGAGGTAACCGATGTCTGAAGCCTGCAGTCCCGCATCCGCCAGTGCCAATGTCATAGCGCGAGCCTGGCCCTGTGCGTCGGGCTGCGTCAGGTGGTGGGCGTCGGTGGTGGAGGCGTAGCCGCAGAGCTCGGCCAGAATATTGGCGCCGCGGCGCTTGGCGCTTTCCCAGTCTTCCAGCACCAGCATGGCGGCGCCTTCGGCCAGCACCAGGCCGCTGCGGTCCGCGGAAAACGGGCGGCAGGATGTTTCGGGGCCATCGGCGTGGGGCTTGGCCAGGGTGTGCATGGCCTGCCAGGCCTTGATGGTGCCGCGGTTGAGCAGCGCCTCCGAGCCGCCCGCCAGCATGGCGTCGGCATAGCCGTGGCGGATCTGCCGGAAGGCCTCGCCGATGGAAGCGGCCGATGAGGCGCAGGCGTTGGATATGGTGCTGCTCGGCCCCTTCAGGCCGAACTCCATGGACACATGGGCTGCAATGGCGTTGTTCATGGCCAGCACCACGGTCATGGGGCGCAGGCGCGCGACTTTTTGCTCCAGCAGGGCCGTGTAAGCCACATCGGTGGAGCTTGCGCCGCCGCTGCCCGTGCCCAGCGACACGCCAAAGCGATCGGCCGCGAAGCTGCGTTGCAGAGAAGCCGGGTCTCCCAGGCCGGCCTGGGCCATGGCTTCGCGGCCCGCCACCAGCGCAAACTGGCTGACACGGTCCATGGTCAGTAGCCGGGCGCGGGGGAAATGGGGGTCGGGATCAAAATCGATTGCGCCGGCCAGCACGCTTTCGGTGCCGGTGGGAAACGGGATGTCGACTGCCCGGATTCCGGAACGGGCGGAAAGCAGGGCGTCGAAAAAAGCCGGGGTGCCGGTTCCGATGGCGGAAATGACGCCCAGACCCGTGATGGCAACGCGACGCATGGTTGTCCTGGGGCGCCCGCCAGGGGCTTAAACGGCGGGCTTGCCCGGTGGCAGCAAAGGCTCGATCAACTGGACCATTTCGGCCAGGGTGCGGGGTGGGTTGGCCTGATCAGGGATCTGGATGCCGAACTGGTCTTCGATCTGGAAGAGGAATTCGATGACGGCCAGGGAATCCAATCCGAGGCTTTCCAGCGTGGCATCGGGCAGCAGTTTTTCCTCGCTGATGCCAAATGTCTCGGCAAAAAGTTTGATCAAATCAGAATTCATCACCCAACCAATACATGTATGCAAAGCGTCATTGTCCCACCATCTTTGACGGCCGGGCCAGTTGACGATTGTTCAGATTTCAAGGCCATTTTACAAAAGCGGCGGCGTTGTGTTTGCGCTTCAGGGTGTGTACATCTGCCGGACGGCGTCCGACAGGCTGAACGTTCCCAGGAGCTCCCCCAGATAACTGATGGGCGCCGGAGCAACGGCTGCCGCGCCGATTTCGGCACGCAAGCGGGCGTTGCTGAACACCGCATCGGCCGTCAAAAAAGGCAAATAGGGCTGCAGCGCCTCGAACATCCAGCGCTGGCGGGCAAATTTGGGTGTGGGCACAAAGTCGCGTCCCCGCATCACCATCTTGCCTATGCCCGGCATGGTGGCCGTCAATTCATCGGCCAGTGCCTTGAAAGTCATGGAGTCTTCGCCGGTTGAGACGTGGTAGCAGTCGTGCGCCAGCTCTTCCTTGAGCAGCATCTCGGCGAAGGCGCTTGCGATGAAGTCCACGGGTGCGAAATCGAGCCTGGCCAGCGGTTCCAGGGGAACATCCCCCAGCTCGGCCATCACGGGAATCGACCACAGCATGTTGCGCGCGAGCTTGGCATCGTCGATGCCGCGCGACAGCACGATGCCGGGACGCAGGCTCACAAAGGGGCTGCCGGCGGCGCGCAGCAGGGTTTCGGCGTCGCGTTTGGACCGGATGTAGTCATTGGCATAGCCGGCAAAGGGCATATCTTCCGTGATCACGCCGCGCGGCTCGGTGGTGACCGCCGCGGTGCCGACAAAAAAGCCGCGTTGCGAGGGGGCCAGGTTTTTGAGGATGCCGGAAAACTGCTCGGCCGCCTTGATGTTGATAGGGTAAACCCCAGCGCCGGGCTTGAAGGAGGTGCTGGCCGCCGAGTGCAGGATCACGTCGGCTGACTTCAGCACGGCGGTGCTCAAGCCGAAATTGGGCTCAATGACGTCGCCGGCTTCGGCGGACACCATGTCGGCGAACTCGGGTTTCCAGAGAACGCTCTTTTTGAGGCGCTCCAGGAGGCGGTCGCGGGCCTGGTTCGAATCGGCGGCGCGCACTACAGCGGTGCTGTAGACGCCGCGCGCGGCCAGAAGAAGCATTAACTCGCCGCCAATCAGGCCGGTTGCGCCTGAAAGCAGTACGCGTTTAGACATGTGAAGAAATGTAAAGCAGAACCCTCAAGTATAAGCCAGCCCATGTGACAGAGCTGTAAAAACCTCGTTGGGCAAAGCCGTCTAAATCAGCAAAATGACACGGTAGCCGGACTTTTTTGGGGAGAAAGGCGAGCAACGCCCCTCGCCGCTTTACACCCGGTCATTCCCCGGCAGGCGCCTCCGGCTTAGGGGCTTCGCCATGCCGGCCGCGCAAGCGCCGGCCGGTTCGCTGGATGAAATGCTCCAGGTCGTCGATGTAGGTGAACACCGCCGGCACCACCAGCAGGCTGAGCACGGTGGAGGTGATCAGGCCGCCGATCACAGCGATCGACATCGGCGAGCGGAAGCTCGGGTCCGCCGCGCCCAGGCCCAGGGCGATGGGCATCATGCCGGCGCCCATGGCCAGCGTGGTCATGATGATGGGCCGCGCGCGCTTGTGGCAGGCGTCCAGCAGCGCGTCCCAGCGCGACATATTGTGGTCGCGCCGCGCCACGATGGCGTATTCCACCAGCAGGATGGAATTCTTGGTGGCGATGCCCATGAGCATGATCAGGCCGATCAGCGAGGGCATGGAAAAGCTCTTCTGCGCGATCAGCAGGCCGACGAAGGCGCCGCCCAGGGACAGCGGCAGGGCCGCCAGGATGGTCACCGGGTGCAGGAAATCCTTGAACAGCAGCACCAGCACGATGTAAATGCACAGCACGCCCGTCAGCATGGCCAGGCCGAAGCTTGCGAACAGCTCGCCCATGACTTCGGCATCGCCGATTTCCACGACCTTCACGCCCGCCGGCAGGTTCTTGATGGCCGGCAGCTGCTTGACCGCCTCGGTGATATCACCCAGGGCCCGGCCCGACAGCTCGATTTCGAACTTCACATTGCGCGAACGGTCGTAGCGGTCTATGACCGCCGGTCCGCCGGTAATTTCCAGCGCAGCCACCTGGCCCAGCATGACCGGGCCGACCCCCGGCTTGACGCTGGGTACTGCCAGGCGTTCGAGCACGCTCAAGTCCTTTCGGGCCGCGTCGTCGAGCTTCACGACGATGGGCACCTGGCGCTGCGAGAGATTGAGCTTGGGCAGCGACTCTTCATAGTCGCCCACTGTGGCGATGCGCAGTGTTTCACCCATGGCCGCGCTGGTCACGCCCAGGTCGGCCGCGCGCGCGAAGTCCGGCTTGATAGCGATTTCAGGTCGCACCAGGCTGGCACTCGATGAAATATTGCCCAGGCCGGGAATGGTGCGCAGGTCTTTTTCGACCGCCAGCGCGGCGGCCTGCAAGGCGTTCGAATCCTGCGCCGTCAGCACCAGGATGTAGGCTTCGCCGGAGCCGCCCAGGCCGACCTTGCTGCGCACGCCGGGCAGCGATTCCAGAGCGGCGCGCATCTTGTTTTCGATGCCCTGCTTGCGCGGGCGCTCGCTGCGGTCGTCGAGCAACACGGTCAGCGTGGCCTTGCGGGTTTCCGCCGCACCCTGCATGGCGAAGGGGTCGCCGCCGGCGGTGCCTCCGGCGATGGTGGTGTAGACGGTTTTGATGTGCTCGACCTTGCTGACGAGCTGGCGCGCGTGCTCGGCCGAGGCGCGGGTCTGGGCCAGCGTGGCGCCGGGCGGCAGCTCCAGGTAGACCTGGGTCTGCGAGTTGTCGTCCGGCGGGATAAAGCCCGTGGGTAGTAGCGGGATCAAGGCCACCGAACCGAAGAAGAACAGCGTGGCCAGGGCCATGGTCTTCACGCGGTGATGCATGCACCAGGTCGCGGCGCGCATGTACCACTTCATCCAGCCCGGCTCGTCGTGCGTGCCGACGACGGGCTTGAGGATGTAGGCCGCCATCATGGGTGTGAGCACGCGCGCCACCACCAGCGAGGCGAACACGGCCAGTGAAGCCGTCCAGCCGAACTGCTTGAAGAACTTGCCGGCCACGCCGCTCATGAAGGCGGTGGGCAGGAACACGGCGATCAAGGTAAAAGTGGTGGCAATCACGGCCAGGCCGATTTCGTCGGCCGCCTCCATCGCGGCTTCGTAGGGTGTTTTCCCCATGCGTAGGTGGCGCACGATGTTTTCGACCTCGACGATGGCATCGTCCACCAGGATACCGATCACCAGCGACAGCGCCAGCAGCGTGATCACGTTGATGGAAAAGCCCAGCAGGTGCATGCCGATGAAGGCCGGGATCACCGACAGCGGCAGCGCCACCGCGGAGACGAATGTGGCGCGCCAGTCGCGCAGGAACAGCCACACCACCAGCACGGCCAGAATGCCGCCTTCGTAGAGCAGGTGCATGGAGCCGTCGTATTCCTCCTGCACCGGGTTGACGAAGTTGAAGGCCTCCACGAGCTCCACGTCGGGGTACTGCTGCTTGAGCTCGGCCAGCGCGGCCTGCACCGCGGCGCCCACCGCGACCTCGCTCTCGCCGCGGCTGCGCGAGACTTCGAAACCGACCACGGGCTTGCCGTCCAGCAGCGCGGCAGCGCGCGGCTCGGCGGTGGTGTCGGTTACGGTGGCGACCTGATCCAGCCGTATGCGCCGGCCGTCGCTCAATGCGAGTTCGATGCCGGCCAGTTCCGCGGCCGATTTCACCGTTGCCAGCGTGCGCATGGGCTGCTCACTGCCGCCCAGGTCGGCACGCCCGCCGGCGCTCTCCGTCTGCACCTGGCGCAACTGGCGTGAAATGTCGGACGCCGTCGCGCCCAGGGCTTGCAGCCGGGATGGATCCAGCGCAACGCGCACCTCGCGCGAGACGCCACCCACGCGGTTGACCGCGCCCACACCGCGCACCGCCAGCAGCTTGCGCGAGACGTCGTTGTCGACAAACCAGGACAACGCCTCTTCGTCCATGCGCGGCGAGCGGATGGTGAAGGCCAGCACCGGCTGGCCGGCCAGGTCCATCTTGGAAACCACCGGGTCGCGCACATCCGCGGGCAGCTCGCCGCGCACCTTGGACACCGCGGCGCGCACGTCGTCCACGGCTTCCTGCACGGGTTTTTCAAGCCGGAACTCGGCCGTGATGGTGGCGCCGCCGTCCTGCACCTTGGTGTAGATGTGCTTGAGGCCCTGCACGGTGGCGATGGAGTTTTCCAGCTTGCGCGCCACTTCGGTCTCGAGCTGGGCGGGCGCCGCGCCGGGCAGCGAGGCGGACACGGTCACCGTCGGCAGGTCGATGTCGGGAAAGTTCTGCACCTTCATCGCCTTGAAGGACAGCATGCCGGCGAAGGTCAGCAGCACAAACAGCATGACCGCCGGAATCGGGTTCTTGATCGACCAGGAGGAGACATTCATGGGCCTGCTCCTTTCTTACTTGCTTGCAGCCGCCGCCGGCTTGGTGGAAGCGGAAGCCGGCGCGCCGGGAACGGCATCGCTGACCCTGACCAGGTCGCCGTCGTTCAGGAATCCCGCGCCGCTGACGATGATGCGCGCGTCCGCGGCCAGGCCGGAGGTGATCTCCACTCGGTCGCCGGCCAGCCGGCCGGTCTGCACCTTGAGCTGGCTGATGCGGTTGTCCGCATTGAGGCGGAACAGGTAGTTGAACCCGTCCCGCACGACCACAGCCGGCTGCGGCACGGTCAGCGCGGGCGTTTCGCCCAGCTCGAACTCCCCGCGCGCAAACATGCCGGCCTTGGCGGGCGATGCCATGCCGGCGGACACCGGCAGGTCCACATAGACCAGTGCCGCGCGGGTCTGGGGGTCCACGCTGGGCGCAATCATGCGCACCCGGCCCTTGAGCTCGGCGCCGCTGGCGGCCACCACCCTGGCAGTGGTGCCGGCCTTGATGCGGCCCAGCTCGGCCGAGGTGACCTCGGCGCGCCATTCGAGGCGCCCGCCGCGTATCAGGCGAAACAGCTCGGTGCCCTGGGGCACCACCGAGCCCACGGTCGCGGTGCGGGCAGAAATCACGCCGTTGTCGGGCGCCAGCACCTGTGTGTTCCTGCCGCGCAGCTGCTGCGCGTCGAGCACGGCCTTGGCTGCCTCCACGCGCGCCTTGGCGGTGTGTTCGGCGGTGTTGTACTGGTTGATCTGCTGCTCGCTCAGCGCGCCCGAACTCGCCAGCGTGCGCGCGCGCGCCGCGTTGTCGGCCGCGTCTGTCGCATTGGCCTGCGCCTCGATCAGGTTGGCGCGCGCCTGGGCGGTATCGGCCATCACACTGTCGGCCGAGAACACCGCCAGCACCTGCCCGGCCTTGACCTGGTCGCCAACATTGGCGTGCACCTGCACCAGCCGCAAGCCGTTGGACTCGGAGCCGATCACCGCCTCCTGCCAGGCCGTGATGTTGCCGTTGGCGTTGAGCCGCACCGGCAGGCTCATCTTCTGCGGCAGCGCCGTGGCGACCGTCAGGGCCGGCTTGGCCGTGGGTGGCACATCACTCTTGGCTTGCGACCTGGAGAGGAAAAAGGCGGCGCCTCCCGCCACCAGGACGGCAGCAGCGATCAAGGCGATGGCAAAAGGGGTGGGCTTGAGTTTTGGCATGGTGTGCAAGGGCTCTGTCAAAGGTGGCTCAGTGATGGGACGGCGCCTCAGGGCGCGGTGATGGCGGCGGGTGTGAAAGGTGCGGGCACATCCGACACCAGGGGCGGCACCGCCGGCTCGGCCGTGGTCCAGCCGCCGCCCAGCGCGCGGTACAGCGCGACCCAGGCGCTGCGGCGCTCGCGCTGCAGCGTGACCACATTGCTCTGCGCGGCCAGCAAGGTGCGGCGGGCGTCTTCAAGTTCGACCAGGCTGGCCAGCCCGCTCTTGTAGCGGGCCTCGGTGCCGGTGAAGGAAGCGCGATAACCCTGCGCGGCGACCAGCGCGTCCTCGTTGCGCTCGGCGGTGCTCTGCAGCTTGACCAGCGCTTCTTCCACCTCCTGCACGGCCTTGCGCACGCTGGCGCGGTACTGGGCCGCGGCATCCTCGTAGCGTGCCTTGGCGGCTTCCACATTGGCTTCGCTGGCGCCGCCGTCAAACAGTGGAACCGTCAGCTGCAACGGACCGACCGTCCAGGTGTCAAAGCGCTGCGTGGAGGCGCTGGTGCGCGTCTTGGTAGTGAACACGGAACCGCTCAGGCTCAGCCTGGGAAAGCGTTGCGCGCGGGCGCTGCCCACTTCCAGATGGGCGGCGTCCACTTCGCGCGCCGCGTTGAAGATGTCCGGTCGCTGGGCCAGCACTTCGGCCGGCACGCTGATGACGGGTGGTATGGATTCCCGCGTCAGGTCGACGGGTGCGCTGGCCAGCTTTTGCCGCAGGGTGGGCTCTTCCATGGCCGTCAGCGCCACCAGCGACTTGATGTCCAGGTCGCACAGCGCGCGTTGCTGGATGGCATTGGCATGCCCTTCCGCGGCGCTGGCCCTCGCCAATGCGGCGGTGGCGGGCGCCTGGAAGCCGGCCTTGGTACTCAGCTCCGAGAGCCGTGCAGTTTCAGCCCGCGAGGCGGCATCGGCGCGCGCGACCTCCAGCAGTTTCTCGCAGGCGCGCAGGCTGTAGTACTGCGTCGCGACCTCGGCAGCCATTGACACGCGTGCGGCGTGCCAGGTCGCCTGCGATCCCTCAAAGCGCTGCTGGTCGGCATCGCGGCTGGCCGCGTACTGGCCGAACAGGTCGATTTCCCAGGACGTCTGCAGGCCCGCCTCCAGCGTGGTAGTGACCGGCGGTGTTGCCCGGTTCACGGGTGCCGAGCGCCCACGGCTGGCGCTGCCGATGGCGTCGAGTGTGGGCAGCATTGCCGCACCAGAGGCCACACGCGAAGCCCTTGCCTGCTCGATATTGGAGCGTGCGGTCGAGACGGTGGGGCTGACCGCCTCCGCCGCCATGATCAGCTCCACCAGCAGCGGGTCGTTCTGTTGCTCCCACCAGCGGGACAGGCCGGCCAGGCTGCCGTCGTGGGGCAGGGCCGCGGTGGTGCCCGGCGCAGCAGACGGTAAAGGTGCCTGCCACTGGGTCGGGATGGGCGCGGCCGGCATGTTGTGGGGGATGTCTGTGGCGCAGCCTGCCAGTAGCAGCGCGCAGGCGCCGGCCCAGACGCCCGGCCCCCGCAGGTGGAACGGCTTGCGGCTGAAGTCAGGTTTTTTCATGGCTCGGAGTTTTCAGGCGCGGCGCGCCGGCCGCGGGATTGTCGGAAATGTGTTGCCGGCGTGCCGTTTCGACAGTAACCATGGCTTCGGCATAGGCCACCAGGCTGGCGGCCCACTGCTCCACGGCGTCGGGTGCGTCAAACAGCTGCGGCCGGATAGTGTCCACCACCTCGCGGCTGACAAACATCTGGATGGCCAGGCCGGTGATGGAAAACGCCAGCCGGTGCACCTCGTCGTCGGCCTTGGAAATGTCCAGGTGGCGGCACAGCACCTTCACCAGGGCTTCATGTGCCGGCTTGATGCCGTTGTCGATTTCCTCGGCCCACAGGCCCGTGGGCTCAAGCATCTCGCGAAAGTGCAGCCTGGTCGACAGCTGCACCAGTTCCCCCTGGCGCAGGGGCTCCAGGAAGCCCGCGAAAAACCCCTCCAGCGACTGGCGCAGTGTGAAATGCGGCTGGTTGTACAGCGCGATATCGTCGCGCGCGCTGCCCAGTGGCTCGGTGAATACGGCACGGTACAAGCCCGCCTTGTCGCCGAAGTAATAGCTGATGGCCGCCACGTTCGCGCCCGCAGCCTGGGCGATGTCGCGTATCGAGGTCTTGGCAAAACCCTTCTCGGAGAACAGGCGCAGTGCCGCATGCAGCAGGTGCGCCCTGGCGTGGGCACCGTCCGAGCGTTGCTTGCGGGCTTCGCCTTCGGCGCCGGTCGCGCGCGAGGAGGCTTTGGGGCTCAGGTTGGCATTCATGTGCAAGCATTAAAGCACATGAATCAAACGATTGATTGAATTAAATCAATCGTTTGATTTAAAGGTGGCTATCCACAGCTGCCGGATGGCATCGCACTCCGCCTGCAGCGCGGGGGGCGTAACCTGGGTGGGCTCTTCGTTGAGGCGCGCGTGGTGCTGGACGCGGCGCAGTTCGCGGTAAGCGGCCGCGGCACGCTGGCCCACGTTCTGCGGGAGCAGGCCGGCGGCCTCGGCGCGCTGCAGCAGCGAAATATTGCCGACGTTGTCGATCAGTTCCGGATGCCGTGCGGATTCGGACAGCACCAGGAATTGCACCGCGAACTCGGCGTCCACCATGCCGCCGGGGCTGTGTTTCACGTCGAATTTGTCGCCCCGCACCGGGCGCGCGCTGCGCACTTTCTCGCGCATGGCGACGATCTCGTCGCGCAGCGCCGCGGTGTCGCGCGGGGCGGTGATGACGGTCTCGCGCACCTGGTCGAAGCGCTGGCGCAGCGAATCGCCGCCGAGCACGCAGCGCGCGCGCGTCATGGCCTGATGCTCCCAGGTCCAGGCGGTGTTGCTGCCGCGCTGTTGCTGGTAGCGGGTATAGGCCTCGAAACTTGTGACCAGCAGGCCCGAATTGCCGTTGGGACGCAGGGCGGTGTCGATTTCGAACAGGTCGCCCTCGCCGGTCTTGACGGTCAGCCAGTTGATCAGCTTGCGCACAAAGGTCGCATAGACTTCGGGCGCGCGTTCATCCTCGTCCTCGTAGACGAAGACGATGTCCAGGTCGCTGCCGTAGCCCAGCTCCTTGCCGCCCAGCTTGCCGTAGGCAATGACGGCGAACTGCGGCGTTTCGCGGTGCCGGTTCTTCAGGCGCTGCCAGCACCAGCGGCTGGTGATGTCCAGCACGGCTTCGGCGAGCGCGCTCAGGTCGTCGGCCACCTGCTCCACCGTGAGCACGCCCTCCAGGTCCCGCGCCAGCGTGCGGAACACCTCCGCGTGGTGGGCGCGGCGCAGCAGGTTCAGGCAGGCTTCCTCGTCGTCCTCGCCGGTGCCGCGCAGGGCTGCACGCCGCTGTTCCACGTCGCGGACGAAAGCCGCGCTGTCAAAACGTTCCTTGAGCAGCTCGTCGCTGGCCAGCTCGTCGATCACACCGGGGTGCTGTAGCAGGTAACGCGCCGGCCATTTGGCCGCGCCCAGCAGGCGCAGCAGGCGTTCGTGCACCGCCGGCCGTTCCAGCAACAGCGCCAGGTAGCTTTCGCGCCTGAGCAGGGGCTCTATCCAGTCGATGATGCGCACGGCGGCCTCTTCGGTCACTGCGCCCTCGGCCAGCCAGGTCGCGGTGCGCTGTACCAGCCGCGTCAGGCGCGCGCGCGAATCCTCGCGCAGGCCCAGCACCCGGGGGTGCTGGCGCCACAACGCCAGGCGGGCGCGGAACTGTTCCGGCCACTGTTCCGAGAGCTGCTCCAGCAGATCCTCGAGTTGCTGCGGTGCGGCCTTGGCCTTGCCGCCGCAGCCCTTGCATTCGCTCTTGCCGCCCAGCAGCTTGTCGAACTCGCCGGCCACCAGTTCGCGGTGCGTGTCAAGTTCGCTCAGGAAGGGGCAGCAGTTGCCATAACCCAGCGTTTCCGCGATCCAGGCCAGGTCGTCGTCGCGCGTGGGCAGTACATGGGTCTGCTGGTCGTCGAGGTACTGGATGCGGTGCTCCACCCGACGAAGGAAATCGTAAGCCCGCGCCAGCGCGTCGGCTGTTTCCTGCGGCATCAGGCCCGCGCGGGCCACGCGCTGCAGGGCGTCCACCGTGGGGCGGGTGCGCAGCTCCGGAAACTGCCCGCCGCGCACCACCTGCAGCAGCTGCACGGTGAATTCAATCTCGCGTATGCCGCCGCGCGACATCTTGACGTCGTTGGCGCGTTCGGGGTGGCCGGCGCAGCGTTTGGCCGCGTGCTCGCGGATCTGCCGGTGAAGGGTGCGCAGGGCATCGAATACGTTGTAGTCGAGGTAGCGCCTGAAGACGAAGGGAAGCACCGAGCCGCGCAGCGCCTGCGCGGAACCGTTCTGTACGCATTCCAGCGGCGCGACCACACGGCTCTTGAGCCAGGCAAAACGTTCCCATTCGCGGCCCTGGGCCTGGAAATATTCTTCCAGCGCATTCAGCGACACGGCGGGGGGGCCGGAATTGCCGTTGGGCCTGAGCGCCAGGTCCACCCGGAAGACAAAGCCGTGCTCGGTGGCGTCGCCGATCAGGCTGAAGACGGCCTTGACCTGGTGGGCGAAATATTCGTGGTTTGATATCTGGCCGCGGCCGTCGCTGCGGCCCGCGGTTTCGCCGTCGTGGTCGTACACATAGATCAGGTCGATGTCGCTGGAGACGTTGAGCTCGCGCGCGCCCAGCTTGCCCATGCCTACCACCCACATCTGGGCGCGTCCGCCGCCAGGAGCCTGCGGCGCGCCGTGTTGGGCATCGAGCGCTTTGGCCGACTCCCGCATCGCGACATCGAGGGCCAGTTCCGCCAGTTCGGTCATGGCGCGGGTCACCACCGCCAGCGGCGCCTGGTGCTCACAGTCGCCATCGCAGTCCAGCACCACCAGCCTTTCCATCACCAGCTGGCGCAGTACCCGCAGCGCGGCGCCGGTCTCCAGTCCCTGCGCGAGCAGGGCATCCAGGGCGGTCTGCATGCTCGCGCGCACGGGCGCACCGGGCGCGAGCAGCGGGAGCCATTCGGCATAGCGGCGGCGCACGCGCTGGACGAAGCGGGAATAGCCTGACGCAGCCGGCCCGGCGGCGGATGGGGAGTCAGGGCTGGCGGTCAGGGCAACGGTCATCACACTACTTCACAAAACTTCATGGTCCCTCGCCGGACGGACAAGGGCCCCGGCGGTCATAATTCTCTGGTCAATGGAGCCAACGATTCCCAGCCCGCCTACCCTGCCGCCGCGCCGCTTGCACTGGCTTGCCTTGATCCTGCGCATCTTGTTGTGGCTTGTCGCCTCGGCCTGGCTGCTCTTCGGCTTGAGCTGGTTCGTGCTGCATGGCTGGATTGTGCCGCGAATCGGCGAATTCCGTCCGCGCCTGGAATTAGAGGCCAGCAAGGCGCTGGGGGTGCCTGTGCGCATAGGCGGCATCACCGCGCATTCCCAGGGCATGATCCCATCTTTCGAGCTCAGCGATGTCACCCTGCTGGATGCGCAGGGCCGCGAAGCGCTGAGGCTGCCGCGCGTGCTTGGCGCCCTGTCGCCATCCTCGATCTGGGGGCTGGGCTTTGAGCAGATCTACATCGACAAGCCTGAGCTGGACATACGCCGCGCGGCGGACGGAAAAATCTATGTGGGCGGGCTGGACGTCACGCAGGACCGGGCCGGCGGCCAGAGCGCTGCGACCGACTGGTTCTTTTCGCAGACTGAATTCGCCATACGCGGCGGCACTGTGCGCTGGACCGACGAATTGCAGCGGGCGCCGACGCTGGCCTTGACGCAGGTCGACTGGGTCATGCGCAATGCGCGGCGCAGGCACCTGCTGCGGCTGGACGCCACGCCGCCTCCCGAGTGGGGTGACCGCTTCACCGTCAGGGGCATATTTCGCCAATCGCTGCTTGCCGGGAACGCCGGCGACTTCGACGCCTGGAGCGGCCAGCTCTTCGCCGAGTTCGGCCGTGTGGACGCGTCCCGCATCCGCCAATACCTGAACATGGACACGCTGGGCGTGGAGCTGGCGCGCGGCAATGGCGCGCTGCGCGCCTGGGCGGATGTGAGCAAGGGCCGGATCACCGGCGGAACCGCCGATGTGGCGCTGCGGGACGTCGACGCGCGTTTTGGCGCCAAGCTCCAGCCGCTGGCCTTTGAATCCGTCGCGGGCCGCGTCGGCGGCGGCCAGCGCGCCAACGGGTTTGACTTCAGTACCGAGGGCCTGAGCTTTCGCACGCGCGACGGCCTGCAGTGGCCGGGCGGCAATGTGGCCCTGGCCCATACCAGCGACGAAGCCGGCGCGCCGCAGCACACCGAACTCAAGGCCGACAAACTCGACCTGGCCGCACTCGCGCAGATTGCCAACCGCCTGCCGCTGGATGCCGCCACGCATGGCTTCATTGCCTCCTTCGCGCCCAAGGGGCTGGTGGAGGCCATTGAGGCGCGCTGGCAGGGGTCTATCGCCGCGCCCAGAAGCTACGCGGCAAAAGGCCGGGTCGCCGGCCTTACCATAGCCGCCCTGCCTGCTGTGCTTCCGCCGCCGGCCGCTGCCGTTGCCGCCGCCGCGGCGCACCCCAGGCCCGGCAGGCCGGGCGTCAGCGGCGCCACGATTGACTTTGACCTCACGCAGGATGGCGGGCAGGCCAAGGTGAGGATCGCCAACGGCGCGCTCGACTTGCCCGGTGTTTTTGAGGAGTCGCTGGTGCCTTTCGAACAGCTGGCTGCAGATGCCCAATGGAAATTCTCGGGCCGCAAGATCGAAGCGCAACTGCGCAACCTCCAGTTCGCCAATGCCGATGCGCAGGGCCAGGCGCAGGCCAGCTGGCGCACTGAAGACGTGGCCGGCCCGGCTCCCGCAACCGGCGCGCCCGACCACCGCTTTCCCGGCGTGCTCGACCTGCAGGGCAGCCTGAGCCGGGGTGACGGCGCAAGGGTCCACCGCTACCTGCCGCTGGTGCTGCCCGAGCAGGTGCGCCACTACGTTCGCGACGCGGTGGTGCAGGGCCAGGTCAGCGACGTGAAGTTCAAGGTCAAGGGCCCGCTCGAACACCTGCCCTTCGCCAACCCGGCGCTGGGCGATTTCCGGGTGTCCGCGAAGATTCGCAACGGCCACTTTGCTTACGTGCCCAAAACCATCCAGCCGGCCGGCGCCGCGCCATGGCCTGCGCTGACCGAGCTGGGCGGCGAACTGGTCTTTGACCGCGCCTCGCTTGAAGTCAACGGCGCCAACGGCAAGGTGGCGGGCCTGCCCGGCCTGCAACTGGCCAAGGGCGATGCGCGCATTCCGGACCTGACCCATGACTCGACGGTGCATGTGAACGCCGACCTCAAGGGCGCGCTGGCCGACGCGCTGGGCTTCGTCAACCAATCGCCGGTAGGCGGCATGACCAGCCACGCACTGGCCGCGACCAAGGCCGGCGGCACGGGTGACTACCGTTTCCGCCTGGAACTGCCTATCCATTCGATCGACAAATCCCGCGTCGAAGGCACGGTCACGCTGCCCGGCAATGATGTGCAGTTCGCGGCGGCCGTGCCCATGCTGTCCAAGCTCAAGGGTGTGGTGAGCGTCAGCGAAAAAGGCTTTACCGTCGCCGGCGGGCAGGCAAGGCTTCTGGGTGGCGACGTGCGCTTTGACGGCGGCCTGCGTTCGCAGCCGCGCGCCACGGGCAGCGCCGAAACAGAAACCGTGGCGACCTTCAAGGCGCAAGGCAACGTCACTGCGGAAGGGCTGCGCCAGGCCAGGGAGCTGGGGCCGCTGGCCCGCATGGCGCAAAGCGCCAGCGGTAGCACGGCCTACACCGCGGCACTCGGGTTTCGCCGCGGCATGCCGGAGCTGGCAATCTCAAGCAACCTGCAGGGCATGGCGCTGAACCTGCCCGCACCGCTGAACAAGACAGCCGAAGCTGTCCTGCCGCTGCGCCTTGAAAACGTCCTGCTGCAGGCATCCATGGGCCCCGGGCAAAAGCTGGAAGACCAGCTCTCGGTCTCGATTGGGCGAGTGGCCTCCGTTGTCTATGTGCGCGACCTGAGTGGCGCCGAGCCCCGCGTGTTGCGCGGCGGCATCGCCGTGGGGCTGGAGCCGGGCGAAACCGTACCGCTGCAGGAAGCCGGCGTGGCCGCCAACATCAACCTGGCCCAGGTGGACCTCGACGCCTGGCAGAAGCTGCTGGGTGACTCCGCGTTCGGCAGCCCGCTGGCGGCGGCCCCGGCCGCGGCGCCTGCCCCGCTCAACCGCAGCGCGGCGTACGCCGCCATGAGCTACCTGCCAACCACCATGGCCATTCGTGCCCGGGAATTGACGGTCGAAGGGCGCAGGCTCCACAACGTCGTGGTGGGCGGCTCGCGTGAAGGCCTGACATGGCGCGCCAACATCGATGCGACCGAGCTCAATGGTTACGTCGAGTTCCGCCAGCCCGGCGGCATTGGGGCCGGGCGCGTCTATGCACGGCTTTCACGCCTGAGCCTGGAGCCCGGCACGGCCAACGATGTGGAGGCCATCCTGAATGAGCAGCCGGCCAGCATCCCGGCTTTGGATATCGTGGTGGAAGACATGGAGTTGCGCGGCAAGAAGCTGGGGCGGGTCGAGATCGACGCCGTCAATCGCGGCGCCTCGGCCGCGGCGCGCGAGGGCGTGCGTGAATGGCGGCTGAACAAACTCAACGTGATCCTCCCCGAGGCCGTGCTCACCGCCAACGGCAACTGGGTCGCCCTGAACGCGCAGGCCGCCGCTGCGGCAGCGACAAATCGTGCCGCGCGCGTGGCCGCCGAACGCCGCCGCACGGTGATGAATTTCAAGCTCGAAGTCGCCGACTCGGGGGCGCTTCTCAAGCGCTTCGGCATGGGCGAGGTGATCCGCCGCGGCAAGGGCAAACTCGAAGGCCAGGTGGCCTGGGTGGGTTCGCCGCTGAGCTTTGACTACCCGTCCATGAGCGGGCAATTCAATGTCAATGTTGAATCGGGGCAGTTCGTCAAGGCCGATCCGGGCATCGCCAAGCTGCTGGGCGTGCTGAGCCTGCAGTCCCTGCCGCGCCGGCTGGCGCTGGATTTTCGCGACGTGTTCTCCGAAGGCTTCGCGTTTGATTTTGTGCGCGGCGACGTCAACATCAACCAGGGTGTAGCCTATACCAACAACCTGCAGATGCGCGGGGTTAACGCGGCCGTGCTCATGGAAGGCTCGGCCGACATCGCCAAGGAGACGCAGGACATCAAGGTCGTGGTGGTGCCTGAAGTCAACGCCGGCACGGCCTCGCTGATCGCCACCGCCATCAACCCCGCCATCGGGCTGGGCAGCTTCCTGGCCCAGATGTTCTTGCGCAGGCCCCTGATGCAGGCGGCCACCCAGGAGTTCCACATCGACGGTACCTGGTCCGACCCGCGGGTCACCAAGCTGGACCGCAAGGCCCAGGCCGACAACAAGCCCAGCCAGGCTGCCACGGAGACACGCTGATGAAAGTAGCCGCTATTCAAATGGTGTCGGGTACCCGCATCGAGGACAACCTGGAGGTGGCCCGGCAATTGCTCGGGCAGGCCGCGGCGCAGGGCGCCGAGCTGGCGGTGCTGCCAGAGTATTTCTGCATCATGGGCCGCAAGGACACCGACAAACTGCAGTTCCAGGAGCGCCCTGGGCAAGGGCCCATCCAGGATTTTTTAAGCCGGGCCGCGCGTGAACTCGGCTTGTGGGTCGTGGGCGGCACCCTACCCATGGCTACGGACGACCCGGCCCGCGCACGCAACTGCTCGCTGGCCTACGCGCCTTCCGGTGAAAACGCGACCCGCTACGACAAGATCCACCTCTTTCGCTTCGCCCAGGGCCAGGAAGACTATGACGAAAGGCGTGTGCTGGAGCCCGGCACGCAGCCCGTGCGTTTCGAGCTGGCGTCGCGCGACGGCCATGTCTACACCGTGGGCATGAGCGTCTGCTACGACCTGCGCTTTCCCGAGCTGTATCGCGCTTTAGGGGCCGATGTGCTGCTGGTGCCCAGCGCCTTTACCTACACCACCGGCCAGGCGCACTGGGAAGTCCTGCTGCGCGCGCGGGCCATCGAAAACCAGGCTTACGTGCTGGCGGCGGCCCAGGGCGGCACCCACGAAAACGGCCGTCATACCTGGGGTCACACCATGGTCGTCGATCCCTGGGGCCAGGTGCTTGCCGAGCGCGAGGAAGGCGCCGGCGTGGTGATGGCCGAGGTCATGGCCGCCAACCTGCGTGGGGTGCGCGAGCGCCTTCCGGCCTTGGGCCACCGCGTGTTGTAAGGAGCCGCCGGGCGTGAAGTTCCCACGTGTCAATGTGAGCCGAGCCAGCCGGCGCTGGGCGCTGTGGGCCCTGCTGGTGGCGCTGGTCGCGGCCTTGCTGGGCATCCTGGTCTGGCTGGCGGGGCGCTATGAATCCAGCATGGTGCAGAGTCGGCTTGAACATGACGCCGCTGAAACCGTTACCGACATCCGTTCAGGCCTCACGCGCAACATCCAGACCTTCCAGGCCCTGCAGTCCAGCGAGCGCACGCCCGGTGCCTGGCACGCGCCGGCCGCCGAATTGCTGCGCGAGCACCGCGAGATCATGCGGCTCGAATGGCGCAGCGAATCGCTTGACGTGCTGGCTTTTGTCGAAACCCCTTACCGCACCTCGGTGTTCGAGCGGCTGGGCAGGGCAAGCATGCAAGCCGACGTGGGCCTGACCTGCACCACGGCCCGGCGCCTGAGCGGCTCTGCCTACTCCACCAGCTATTTCATGCCCCAGCCCGACGGCCTGGGCCTGGAGGTGCTGGACATGTGCCTGCCCATCGTGGTCTCCGGCCGCATCACGGGCTACACCGTCGCCACCTATTCGCTGCAGGACATCCTGGGCGAACTCGTGGGCCGGCAGCTGGCGCGCGGCGTCGGCCTGTCTTTTACCGAGGCCGACGGCACGCGGCTGGCCCTGCACGGCGTGCCTTCGCGCGGCAACCGCATTTACATCGCGCAGCAGCTGCTGGATTTGCCGGGCAACACGCTGGTGGTGCGCATGGAAAGCCGGCTGGGCACACCGGCCCTCTTTCCCAACGTGCTGACGGCGCTGGTCACCGCTATGTCGCTGGCCCTGATGGCGGTGCTCTACCTGCTGGCCAGGGACATGCGGCGCAGGCTCAAGGTCGAGCACGACCTGGGCGAGGCGTTAGCCTTTCGCAAGGCCATGGAGGACTCCGTGCTCACGGGCCTGCGCGCGCGCGACCTGCAGGGCCGCATCACCTATGTGAATCCGGCGTTCTGCAAGATGGTGGGCGTGGAAGCCAAGGATTTGCTGAACCAGAGCTTCCCCTCGCCCTACTGGCCGCCGGAACTCGCCGGCGTCTACCAGCAGCGCCAGGAAATCCGGCTGGCCGGCAGCAATCTGCCGCGCGAAGGCCATGAATCGGTGTTCATGCGGCGCGACGGCACGCGCTTTCCGGTGCTGATCATGGAGGCCCCGCTGATCAACGCGGTGGGCAAGCATACCGGCTGGATGAGCGCCATCCTGGACGTGAGCGAGCAGCGCCGCATCGAGGAGCTGTCGCGCGCCAGCCAGGACCGCCTGCAGGCCACGGCCAGGCTGGCCATGGTCGGCGAAATGGCCTCCTTGCTGAGCCATGAGCTGAACCAGCCGCTGGCGGCGATTTCAAGCTACGCCACCGGCTCGCTCAACCTGCTGCAGGAGGAAACCAGTGCGGCTGCTCCGCCGCCGGCCCCGCTATCCGAAGACCTGCGGCAGGCCATGCGCCGCATCGCCGAGCAGGCCGAGCGCGCCGGCAAGGTCATCAAAAGCGTGCACGACTTTGTGCGCCGCCGCGACCAGGTGCGTGAGGCGGTGCCGCCGCGCGCGCTGCTCGACGCCATCATGCCGCTGGTGAGTCTGCAGGCCCGCAAGCTGGGTGTGCGCGTCGTGATCGAGGTCGATGAAGCTTGCGACCCCGTGCTATGTGACCGCACCATGGTTGAGCAGGTGCTGCTCAACCTTTCGCGCAACGGCATGCAGGCCATGCAGGGGCAGCCGCAAGCGTCGCAGCCCGGCGGCGCGGCGCCGGTGGAGAAGGTGCTGACATTGCGCATACGCCCCGCCGCCTCCAATGCGCACAGCCGCTGGGTCGAGTTCGCGGTGATCGATCGCGGCGAGGGCATTGCCGGGGATGTCGCGGAGCGGCTGTTTACGCCTTTTTTCACTACCAAGGAAGAAGGCATGGGCCTGGGGCTCAGCCTGTGCCGCACCGTCATAGAGCAGCACGGTGGTTTCCTCGGATTTGAAGCGGCCGAGCCGCAGGGTACGATTTTCACTTTCACCCTGCCCGCGGCGCCGTCCCGGGACGGCGATCCACCGCAAGCCTGAAGGAAGCCATGGAACCCATTCACAATGCCACGGTCTACATCGTCGACGACGACGCCAGCGTGCGCGACGCGCTGGCCTGGCTGCTGCGTTCACGTCGCCTGCTCAGCGAAACCTTCGACAGCGCCGAAGCCTTCGACGCGCGGGTGTCAAAGGGCTTCGAGGTGCGCTCGCCCTCCTGCGTGCTGCTGGATGTGCGCATGGCCGGCCTGAGCGGGCTGGCCATGTTTGAAAAGCTGATCGGCTACGGCCTGCTGCCGACCCTGCCGGTGATTTTCCTCACCGGCCATGCGGACGTTCCCACCGCCGTCGACGCCGTCAAGCGCGGTGCCTTTGATTTTTGCGAAAAACCGTTTTCCGACAACGCGCTGGTGGACCGCATCGAGCAGGCGCTCAACCATTCCGCCGCGGCGTTGGCGCAGCACAGCGAATCCACCGGCCTGCAGGCCCGTATCGACGGCCTCACCGACCGCGAGCGTGATGTGATGCGCCTGGTCGTGGGCGGCCTGCCCAACAAGCTGGTCGCGGACCAGCTGGATATCAGTGTGCGCACGGTGGAAGTCCACCGCGCGCGGGTGTTTGAGAAAATGGGTGTCAAATCGGCGGTGGAACTCGCCAATCTTTTGCGCAGCCTTTAATGCAGGCAAAGCAGGCAGGGGCTATTTGTTGCGTGACTCCGCATCGGGCGCCGGTTGTTCCGGGTCCTTCAGTTCGCCGTTCTTGCGGCCCGAGAACATCGTCCACCACACAATGAACACCAGCAGCAGCAATGCCCCCAGGGCTTCCAGCAAAAGTAAGGCCATGACATTTCCTTGGATACCGTTGATACGCGCCGCGCATGAAGGGCGATCCATGCGGCTTGGGGCGATTATCGCCATCACAGCCTTGCTGGCCTCCTGCGCCAGCCCGCCCTTGCCGCCTTCATCCGTGCCACCACAAGTGGCGACCGGCAGCCGTCCCGGCGATTCGGCTCCCTTGCCCCCGCCCCTGCAGCAGGGCAAAAGCCGCTGGGTGGCGGTCCGCTGGGCGGAGCTGCCGGGTTTTGAGGAGGACGCGCTGTTCGAGGGCTGGAATGCCTGGCTCAAGAGTTGCGAGCGGCCGGGCCCGGTGTTCGCGCCGCTGTGCGCCGAGGTACGCCGCCTGAGCATTGCGTCCGCCGAAGAGCAGCGCAACTGGATGGTGAGCCGCCTGCAGCCCTACCGGGTCGAGAGCCTGCAGGGCGCGGCCGACGGGCTGCTGACCAGTTATTTCGAGCCGGTGCTCAAGGCCAGCCGCCAGCCCGGCGCCGGCTATGACGTGCCGCTGTACAGGCCGCCGGCCTCGCTGGCCAGCCGCAAGCCGTGGTTCTCGCGGCAGGAAATCGACACCCTGCCCGAAGCCAGGGCGGCGCTGCGCGGCCGCGAGATCGCCTGGCTGGCCGACCCGGTGGAGGCCATGTCGCTGCACATCCAGGGTTCGGGCCGGCTCAGCGTGACCGAGCCCGACGGCTCGCAGCGCATGGTGCGCGTGGCCTATGCCGGCTCCAATGAGCAGCCTTTTCGCAGTGTCACCCAGTGGCTGTTTGAGCAGGGCGAAGGCCGCATGGCAACGCCCTGGGTCGAATCGACCAAGGCCTGGGCCGCGAAGAATCCGCAGCGCGTGCAGCAAATGCTCTGGAGCAACCCGCGCTACACCTTTTTCCAGGAGCAGCCCCTGAGCGAGCTCGATACCGCTTTTGGCCCCAAAGGCGCGCAGGGCGTGGCGCTCACGCCAGGGCGCTCCATCGCGGTCGACCCGGGCAGTATTCCCTATGGCACGCCCGTCTGGCTGGCTTCGCGCGGTGGGGCCGGCAACCTGCAAAAACTGGTGCTGGCCCAGGATACCGGCAGTGCCATCGTGGGTGCGGTGCGAGCCGATTACTTCGCCGGCACCGGGCCCGAGGCCGGCCAGTTCGCGGCGCGCATGAACCAGCCGCTGCGGCTGTGGGTGCTCTGGCCGCGCTGAAACCTTCACAACCGCCCACGACAGGAGCTTTTATGAACAAGTCATGGAACACCTGCGCCGCCCTGCTGGCTGCCATGATGCTGGGCGGCTGTGCCGGCAGCAACTGGCAGGGCACAGGGCCGCTCTACCGCTGCGAGCACGGCATCGAGTTTCGCGTCAAATTTATCGACGACACCGCGTTGCTGGACGGCCCCGGCGGGCAGGACTTGCTGCAGCGCGATGCCGGCGGTGAGGGGCCAAGGCAGACGGTTTACAGCAACCCGCGCATGCGCGCTGAATTCGGCCTGGGTGCCAGCGGGCGCGAGGCCATCGTGCGCTACCCCCAATTGCCATTGGTGGCGCGCTGCGTGCGCGACTGACCAGTTTTTGCCGGCGGCGCCTAGCGCACCGAGAGGCGGACTTCCACCCGCTGCCCGTCGCGCCGGGTGGACTGCCGGCTGTCGGCGATGCCGCTGCTGCTGCCTGAGCCGGCATCGTCCGACTCCGCCACGGTCACCCACTCTCCGAGGCGCACGCTCAGCGAAGTACTGGCGGACGATGAAGACAGGGGCGAAAGCGGCGATGACCCTGTGCGGTTGGCCTGCCCCGCGGACAGTTCCAGCTCCACACTGTCGCCGCCGTACCAGACGGGCCTTGCCGAAAAGCCGCTGTTGGCATCAACGAACACGGTCGCGGCCTGGCGCCCCTGCACCAACCGCAGCGGCTGGCTGTTGCCCAGGTTGATGTTGGCGGGGCGGCCGTTGAGCACCAGTATGCGCTGCACCAGGTCGCGCGTGTCGCTGCGCTGGCTGTCCTGAGCCGTGGCCTGGGCGTTGACGCCCGAGCGGCCTGGCTGCAACACGACTCCGCCCTGCACGCCCAGGGCACTCTGGGAACGCAGGCTGCTGCCGGCCTGCCGCACTTCGATCTGCAGGTTGCGCATGGGCAGTGATTCGGGGCCGGCTGCGGGGTTGACCGTGGTTTGTGCCTTCAAGCCGGGGATTGCAGCCAGCAGGGGCATCAGCAGCAGGACTGCAAAGGCGTTGCGGAATGTCGTCATTGGCGCGCTCCAGGATGGGTGCAGGGCGGTAAGGGATGGGCGATGGTATGGGTACGATGAAGGATAGCCCATGAGCCAATGAGCAAAGGTCATCGCCGTGGTTTTTGCCCCTTGTTGCAGCGTACCGTGCCTTTGTCGGCTGGGTGCGTATGGCATTACCGCACCGCCATCGAGCAGGGTGTCGAGAGTCATGGTGTGTCAGGGCTAACGGTAGGGTGGTCAGTACCGAGCAGAAAGCCGCAGGCCCTGATCAGGCCAAATGCCCCAGCGGCAGCGCGCTGCTGGCCTTGACCTCGCCCAGTGAAAAACTGGTGTGCAAGTCCTTCACATTGGGCAGGTTGATCAGGTTTTGCAGCGCGAACTTGCTGAAGGCTTCCAGGTCCTGCGCCACCACCTGCAACTCAAAGGTACCGGTGCCGCTGATGTAGTGGCAGGATACGATTTCCGGCAGCTTCTTGATGGCCTCTTCCAGCTGCCGTGTGGCGTCGCCGTTGTTGCGGTCGGCGTCCAGCCGCACAAAAGCCAGCACGCCCAGGCCAATCTTGTGGCGGTTGATTTCGGCCCGGTAGCCGGTGATGAAACCGCTTTCCTCCAGCGCTCGCACGCGCCGCCAGCAGGGCGCGGCCGACAGGCCCACACGCGAGGCCAATTCGGTGTTGGTCAGCCGTGCGTCGCGCTGCAACTCATTCAGGATGGCGACGTCAAACTTGTCTAATGTTTCCATATTTGCCATTTTGCAGCAAGATTCTTTCTGGATGTGGCCTAAATAGGGCAAACAAAGCAAAGACATATCAGGGCCGGCGGCATACACTTTGCATGCATATAGAGGGCCGGCCCTAACCGGGCAGGAGCCTTTCAACGCCCGCCTACAAGGCGGCATTAAAAACAGTCCTGGAGACCCACAACGATGAACGCGCCCCTCCCTGAACATATCCGCAAGGCATTGGAAACCGTCACGCTCGACGACAAATACAGCCTGGAGCACGGCCGAGCCTTTATGAGCGGTGTTCAGGCGCTGGTGCGCCTGCCCATGCTGCAGCGCACGCGCGATGCCATCGAGGGCCTGAGTACGGCGGGTTTTGTCAGCGGCTACCGCGGCTCGCCGCTGGGCGGCTATGACCAGGCGCTGTGGGCCGCCAAAAAGCACCTGGCCGCGCAGAACATCGTGTTCCAGCCTGGCGTGAATGAAGAGCTGGGCGCGACCGCCGTCTGGGGCACGCAGCAGCTGGACCTGTATCCGCAGAGCAAGAAATTCGACGGCGTGTTCGGCATCTGGTACGGCAAGGGCCCGGGCGTGGACCGTTGCTCGGACGTCTTCAAGCACGCCAACATGGCCGGCACCGCGAAGCACGGCGGTGTGATCGCCATCGCCGGCGACGATCATGTCTCCAAGAGCTCCACCGCCGCTCACCAGAGCGACCACATCTTCAAGGCCTGCGGCTTGCCGGTGTTCTTTCCGTCCAATGTGCAGGACATCCTGGACATGGGCCTGCATGCGTTCGCCATGAGCCGTTTTTCGGGCGTCTGGTCGGGCATGAAAACCATCCAGGAAGTCGTGGAGTCGTCGAGCTCCATCCTGGTCGATCCGGACCGCGTGAAGATCGTCATCCCCGAAGATTTTGAGATGCCGCCGGGCGGCCTGCACATCCGCTGGCCTGATCCCCCGCTGGAGCAGGAAGCCCGGTTGATGGATTACAAATGGTATGCGGCGCTCGCGTACATCCGTGCCAACAAGCTCAATTACAACGTCATCGCCGGGCCGAAAGACCGCTTCGGCCTGATCGCCAGCGGCAAGGCATTCAACGATACACGCCAGGCCCTGGCCGATCTCGGTTTGGATGAAGAAACCTGCCACCAGTTGGGCATACGCCTGCACAAGGTGAATGTGGTCTGGCCGCTGGAAGCCACCATCACCCGCGACTTCGCCGAAGGCCTGCAGGAAATCCTGGTGGTTGAAGAAAAGCGCCAGGTCATCGAATACCAGATCAAGGAAGAGCTCTACAACTGGCGCGCCGACGTGCGGCCCAACGTCCTGGGCAAGTTCGACGAGCCGGAGGGCGATGCGTCGGGCGGCGAATGGAGCCGATCCAACCCGAGCGACAACTGGCTGTTGCGCGCCAAGGCCGACCTGACGCCAGCCATCATCGCCAAGGCGATCGCCAAACGGCTGAAAAAGCTGGGCGTGCCGGCCGACGTGGTCTCGCGCATGGACGAGCGCCTGGCCGTGATCGAGGCGCGCGAACGCGCCCTGGCCGAAGCCAAGGCCGACACCGGCGAGCGCGCGCCCTGGTTTTGCAGCGGCTGCCCGCACAACACCAGCACGCGCGTGCCCGAAGGCTCCCGCGCCGTGGCCGGCATAGGCTGCCACTACATGGCCACCTGGATGGATCGCTCCACCTCCACCTTCACCCAGATGGGCGGCGAAGGAGTGACCTGGGTGGGCCAGGCGGCTTTCACAACCGATGAGCACATTTTTGCCAACCTCGGTGACGGCACCTATTTCCACAGCGGGCTGCTGGCGATACGCCAGGCCATTGCCTCGGGCGTGAACATCACCTACAAGATTCTGTACAACGACGCGGTCGCCATGACGGGCGGCCAGCAGGTCGGCGAGCGGCCCGAGGGCCATTCGGTGCTGCAGATCATGCAGAGCCTGCGCGCCGAAGGCGTGGCCAAGCTGGTGATCGTGACCGACGAGCCGCAAAAATACAACGGCGCACCCTTGCTGGACGGCGTGACAGTGCACCACCGCGACGAGCTGGACCGTATCCAGCGCGAGTTCCGCGAGATCAAGGGCACGACCGCCATCATTTACGACCAGACCTGCGCGACGGAAAAGCGCCGGCGCCGCAAACGCGGCACCATGGTGGACCCCGAAAAGCGCGTGCTGATCAACGAGCTGGTCTGTGAGGGCTGCGGCGACTGCTCGGTGCAGTCCAACTGCCTGTCGGTGGAGCCGCTGGAAACCGAATTCGGCCGCAAGCGCCGCATCAACCAGAACACCTGCAACAAGGACTATTCCTGCGTGAAGGGGTTTTGCCCCAGCTTCATCACCGTTGAGGGGGGCCAGCTGAAAAAACCGAAGAAGGAAGAGAAGAAGGGCGCGCTGTCCTCCTTGCCGCCGGTTCCCGAGCCGGTACTCCCCGTGGCCGAAAACGCCTGGGGCATTGTCGTGGGCGGCGTGGGCGGCACCGGCGTCATCACCATCGGCCAGCTGCTGGGCATGGCGGCCCACATGGAAGGCAAGGGCGTGGTCACGCAGGACGCGGGCGGCCTGGCGCAAAAAGGCGGCGCCACCTGGAGCCACATCCAGATCGCCAATCGGCCCGAGGCGATTTACACCACCAAGGTGGACACCGCCAAGGCCGACCTGGTCATAGGCTGCGACCCCATCGTGGCCGCCAGCAAATACACCCTTACCGTCATGCAGCCGGGCCGCACCTATGTGGCCATGAATTCGCACGGCACGCCGACAGCGGCTTTTGTGAAGAACCCGGGCTGGCAGTTCCCCGGAGGCAATTGTGAAAATGCCGTGACCAGCGCAGTGGGCGCTGACTTGCTGGGCAGCTTCGACGCCGAACAGGTGGCGGTGCAACTGGTGGGTGACTCGATTTACACCAACCCGCTGATGCTGGGCTTTGCCTGGCAAAAAGGACGGGTGCCGCTGTCGCACGCCGCGCTGATGCGGGCCATAGAGCTCAACGGCGTGCAGGTCGACAACAACAAAGCGGCTTTTGAATGGGGCCGCCGCTGCGCCCATGACCTGGCCTCGGTGCAAGCGCTGTTCAAGGCTGCACAGGTGATCGAGTTTGTGAAGAAACCGGCGCTGGCCGAAATGCTGGCCAAGCGGGTTGAGTTCCTCACGGCCTACCAGAACGCGGCTTATGCCCAGTCCTACCAGTCCTTTGTCGAACAAGTGCGAGGCGCGGAAGCCGTGCTGGGGAAAACAGCGCTTACCGAAACCGTCGCGCGTTACCTGTTCAAGTTGATGGCCTACAAGGACGAGTATGAAGTGGCACGCCTGCACAGCGACCCGGCCTTCCTGGGCAAGGTCAATGCCATGTTCGAAGGCGACTTCAAGCTCCATTACCATCTGGCGCCACCCGCCATCGCCTCCAAAAACGAGAAGGGCGAGCTGCAGAAAAAGCAGTTCGGTCCCTGGATGCTGGGCGCTTTCAAGGTGCTGGCCCGCTTGAAGGGGCTGCGAGGTACGCCGCTGGACATTTTTGGCCGTACCGAGGAGCGCAGGACGGAACGGGCGCTGATTGAGGAATACCGGGCCAGCATGGAAGAAGTGCTGGCGGGGCTGACGGCCGAAAACCACGCCACGGCACTGGAAATCGCCCGGATTCCCGAAATGATCAAGGGTTACGGCCATGTCAAGGCGCGCCACCTGGCCGCCGCGCGCCCGCAGTGGGCCGCGTTGATGCAGGCCTTTCGTACCTCCGGAACTACCGTCCAGCGGAAAGCGGCCTGACTTTCCTTTCGCAGAGGGCGCCGCTGCGGCCCTCTGCGCGTAAACACGGCTTGAAAAGCCCCTGGCGCGCGCCAGTTACCCCTTGGTGCGGCGGCCCTGCCGCATACAATCGTGGACTTCGCGCCCCGTCCGTGCCGGACGGCGCGTGCGCCAGTGTGTCTTTACTAAGTGGAGTTAGCCGTGTTCATTTCTTCCGCCTTTGCCCAAACCGCTCCCGCTGCAGCCGCCGGTGGTGACATGATGTCCTCGCTGACGGGCATGCTGCCCCTGGTGCTGATGTTTGTGGTGCTGTACTTCGTCATGATTCGCCCGCAGATGAAAAAGCAGAAAGAACACCGCGCCATGATTGACGCACTGGCCAAGGGCGATGAGGTCGCGACGGCCGGCGGCCTGCTCGGCAAGGTGACCAAGCTGGGCGACGCCTACCTGACCCTGGAACTGGCCCCCGGCGTTGAAGTGCAGTTGCAGCGCAGCGCCATCATCCAGGTCCTGCCCAAGGGCGCGATCGCCACGGCCAAGTAAGTTCTTCATGGCCCCCGTGATGGTTCACGAGGGGCTTCGGTATTTTGGGGCTGCTGCTTGATGCGGGCGCCCCTTTTGTTCATTTGCCCACCAGGAACAGCCCTCCCATGAATCGTTATCCGGCCTGGAAGTACGCCATCATCGTGGTCGCGCTGCTGATCGCGGCCTTGTACACGCTGCCCAATTTCTTCGGCGAAGCGCCTGCGGTGCAGGTGTCCAGCGCCAAATCCACCGTCAAGGTCGACGGCACCACCCTGGCCAGGGTCGAGCAGGCCCTGAAGGATGCCAGCCTCACGGCCGACGCCATCGCGCTTGAGGGCAACTCGGTCAAGGCACGCTTTGGCGACACCGACGCACAGCTCAAGGCCAAGGATGCCATCCAGAAGGCCCTGGTACCCGACGCGAATGACCCGGCCTATGTGGTCGCTCTCAACCTGCTTTCGCGCTCGCCCGCCTGGCTTACCTCGCTGCATGCCTTCCCGATGTACCTGGGGCTGGACCTGCGCGGCGGTGTCCATTTCATGCTGCAGGTGGACATGCAGGCGGCGCTCACCAAGCGGGCCGAATCCCTGGCCGGTGACATCCGCCTGTCCCTGCGCGAAAAGAACATCCGGCACGGCGGTATCAGCCGCAACGGGCAGGCCATTGAAATCAGGTTGCGCGATTCCGCCACCGTGGCCTCGGCCAAGGGGCTGATCCAGGATCAGTTCGCCGACCTGCAGACCGTCGAGGCGCCGGACGGCACCGAATACAAGCTCACGGCCAGCATCAAGCCCGAAGCCGCGCGCCGCATCCAGGACCAGGCCCTCAAGCAGAACATCGTGACCCTGCACAACCGCATCAACGAGCTAGGCGTCGCCGAGCCGGTGATCCAGCAACAGGGCCTGGACCGCATCGTGGTGCAGTTGCCCGGCGTGCAGGACACGGCCAAGGCCAAGGACATCCTGGGCCGCACCGCCACGCTGGAAATGAGACTGGTGGACGACAGCGCCGAAGCGCGGGCCGCCACGAGCAACACAGGCGCGGTTCCCTTTGGCGACGAGCGCTTCTTCGAGCGCAACGGCCAGGCGGTGATCGTCAAGAAGCAGGTGATCCTGACCGGCGAGAGCCTGACGGATGCGCAGCCCGGCTTTGACTCGCAGAACCAGCAGCCCAAGGTGGACCTCACAGTCGACGCCAAGGGCGGGCGCATCATGCGCGACACCAGCCGCGAGAACCTCAAGAAGCGCATGGCCATTTTGCTGTTCGAAAAAGGCAAGGGCGAGGTCCTGACGGCGCCCGTCATTCAGGGCGAATTGGGCAACCGCTTCCAGATTTCCGGCTCCATGAGCGTCACCGAGGCCAATGACCTTGCGCTGCTGTTGCGCGCCGGCTCTCTGGCCGCGCCCATGGAAATCATCGAAGAGCGCACGATTGGCCCGACCTTGGGCGCCGACAACATCTCCAAGGGCTTTCACAGCGTGTCCTGGGGCTTTGTCGTGATCGTGGCGTTCATGGCGGCTTACTACATGCTCTTTGGCCTGTTCTCGGGGCTGGCGCTGGCCGTCAACCTGCTGCTGCTGGTGGCGGTGCTGTCCATGCTGCAGGCTACCCTGACGCTACCCGGCATGGCGGCCATGGCGTTGGCGCTCGGTATGGCCATCGACTCCAACGTGCTGATTAACGAGCGCGTGCGTGAAGAGCTGCGCAACGGGTCTTCGCCGCAGGCGGCCATCCATGCGGGTTATGAACGGGCCTGGGCCACCATCCTGGACTCCAATATTTCGACCCTGATCGCCGGCCTGGCCCTGCTGGCCTTTGGCTCCGGCCCGGTGCGTGGCTTTGCGGTGGTGCACTGCATAGGTATCCTGACCAGCATGTTCTCCGCGGTGTTTTTCTCGCGCGGCCTGGTCAACCTCTGGTACGGCCGCCAGAAAAAGCTCAAGTCGGTTTCCATTGGCACCGTGTGGCGGCCCGCCGCATCCGGCGCCGTGGCGACCAAGTAATCCTGGCCTTTTTTCCTGAGTTTCCCAAGGACCCCAGATGGAATTCTTCAAAATCCGGCGCGACATCCCGTTCATGCGGCATGCCCTGATTTTTAATGTCATCAGCTTTGCGACCTTCGCCCTGGCCGTTTTCTTCCTGATCACGCGCGGCCTGCACTTGTCGGTGGAGTTCACCGGCGGAACGCTGATGGAGGTGAACTACACCCAGGCCGCCGATGTCGGGAAGATCCGCGACACCGTGGCCGGCCTGGGATTCACCGATGTGCAGGTGCAGAACTTCGGCACCTCGCGCGACGTGATGATCCGCTTGCCGGCCCAAAAGGGCGTGAGCACCGCCCAGCAAAGCGAGAAGGTGCTGACAGCCCTGAAGGCGGCCAGCCCCGACGTGACGCTGCGCCGCACCGAGTTCGTCGGCCCGCAGGTGGGGGAAGAGTTGGCCCACGACGGGCTGAAGGCGCTGGCCATGGTGGTCTTCGGCATCATGGTCTACCTGGCTTTCCGCTTCGAGTGGAAGTACGCAGTGGCGGCCATCATCGCCAACCTGCACGACGTCGTCATCATCCTGGGTTTCTTCGCCTTCTTCCAGTGGGAGTTTTCGCTCGCCGTGCTGGCCGCCGTGCTGGCCGTGCTGGGTTATTCCGTCAATGAGTCGGTGGTGATTTTTGACCGGATCCGCGAGAACTTCCGCCGCTACCGCAAGATGAACACCGTAGAGATCATCGACAACGCGATCACCTCCACCATCAGCCGTACCATCATCACCCACGGTTCGACCCAGATCATGGTCCTGTCCATGCTGCTGTTCGGCGGCCCGACGCTGTTCTACTTTGCCCTGGCGCTGACCATAGGTATCCTGTTCGGTATTTATTCCTCGGTATTTGTGGCTGCCGCGATCGCGATGTGGCTGGGCATCAAGCGGGAAGACCTCGTCAAGGCGCAGACCAAAAAAGGTGAGGACCCAAATGACCCCAACGCGGGAGCCACGGTGTAAGCTATAGGCTAACCATCCAGGGCGGTTGTGCCAACTCACAAAAATAGCAGTCTTCTGGTCGACCAGGCTCGCGCGCTGTTTACGGAGCGTGCGGCGCGCATATTGCCCGCGCTGGCCAAAACCATCCAGAGCAAGCTGACCGCGCTGGTCGACCAGCCGGGCAGCACCCGCGAAATGCAGGAGCGGCGGGACGGCTGGATGGCCTTCCAGAAAAGCGGCGATGCGTGGGTTCGAGGCACGGCTGCTGCCTGGACGAACGCGCAAGCCATCCCCGCTCCCAACTCGCCGGCGCGCTTCCTTGATAGCGGCAAATTCGAACTGATGGACAACGACGTGATGGAGGACAAGATCCTCGCTTCACGCCTTGCCCTGCGTCTGCTTGACTTCGCGAGCTGGGAACTCAACGACCTTCGCCTGCGCATCCAGAACCTGGAGGGCATCGCGGAACTCAACAAGCAGGACATCCTTCGTCCCGAAGTGCTCGCTCAGCACCTCGTAGAGCAATGGAGCAAGGCCGGCCTGCCGCGCGAGGTCTGGCTTGCCGTTCAAAGCGGCATCCAGAAGGACCTGGGCGAGCACCTGCTTGAGACCTACCACGCCACCAACGAATTCCTGGTGCAGCAGGGCGTGATGGCGGAGATCGACCTAAGGCCGCTGGTCAAGCGCACGCCTTCGGCTGCGGGTCCTGGCCTTCCCCCAAAAACAACGGCTGAAGCCCAAAGAGGGAACGCCCCGCCAGGCGGCGAGTATCCTGCCGGGTCTGGGGTGGGGGGCGGCCGGGGCGGTAGTGCCCGCGCGGATGGCTCCAGCGGTGTTGCGGGCGGGGCCTCATTCAGGGCGGGCGGCGCTGAATCATCCTACGGAGGTGGCGGCCGGGGCGGCGCAACCGCAGGCCCGCGAGGCCCAGGCGGCGTTACCGGTGGGGGTTCGCAAGGCGGTCCGGGAGCGGGTGGTTTTTCGGGTGGCGGTGCGGCCGCGGCTCCTGGTGGCGGTTTCCGGGGCGGCGGAGGCTTTGGGAACGGCGCCGGGAATGGCCACGGCCAGCCCAACGCGGCAAAAAGCCCTGAAGCCAGCACAGGCCCAGGCCAGGGGGTGTACGACGAAACCCGCATGCAAACTGCCACCACCCCTCTGGCCCGGGCGCGCATGCGCGCCCAGGGGGTGATGGGGCAACTCAAGCGGCTGCTGACAAACCAGGCAGTAGGCTTTGACGACACGCGGCCGAGCAATGCATCGCCGCAGCTGGCGCAGGCTATGGCCAGCGTGGAGCGCGCACAGGAAACCGGCGCGGAACGTACTTTGCTGGTGGATGCGCCGGGGCAGGTCTACGGCCAGGTGCAGGTGGACCAGGCTGTGGGTGTCTTGCGCGAGCGCACGACCAAGCTCAAGGAGGCCGCCTCCACCTCTTCCGAGAAGGCCACGATTGAAATCGTCGCCCTGATGTTCCAGAGCATCCTCGCCGAAGACCGGATTCCCGCCGTGATCCGGGTCTGGTTCGCACGCCTGCAGATGCCGGTGTTGCGCGTGGCGATCTCCGAGCCGGAGTTCTTCGAGTCCCTGCAGCACCCGGCCCGCCGCCTGATAGACCGCATGGGTTCGTGCGTGCTTGGCTTCGACGTCACGGTGGCCGGCGGCGTGCTCGAGGCCGAGATCAAGCGCGTCGTACAGGTGATCGAGCAATACCCGGAGACCGGGCGCCGCGTATTCCAGCTCGTTTACGACGAATTCGACAAATTCCTGTCCCGGTTTCTTTCGGAGCACGGCAGCGCCGCCCGCGTGGTGAGTGTGGCCCAGCAGGTCGAGCAAAAAGAGACCATGACCATCCAGTACACCATTGAGATGCGCAACATGCTCAATGACATGCCGGTTCGCGATGAAATCCGCGAGTTCCTGTTCAAGGTGTGGGCCGAGGTGCTGGCGATCGCCGCCATGAAGAACGGCCCGCAGCATGAGGAAACCCTCACACTCAAGCGGGCCGCCGTCGACCTGGTGTGGGCGGCAAGCGCCAAGCCCAACCGCAACGACCGCGCCCGCGTCATCGCAGACCTGCCCAAGCTGCTGCAATTGCTGCGCATGGGCATGGGCATGTTGGGCCTGGCCGTCGCCGACCAGGACGGGCACCTGAAAATCATCAGCGACACGCTGGCCGACGCCTTCATGTCCAAGACCGCCGCCATCCCTGTGGAGAAGGTGGAAGCCATGGCCAAGCGCCTGACCAACCTCGAGGACTACCTGTCCGACGAGGATGTCGGGGACTTGCCGCTGGACACCGACAGCCTGGTGACCATGATAGGCATAGATGCCACCGACATCGAAGTGATCGCCGACGGCGGCAGCCATCCCACCGAAGCCATGCGCGCCTGGGCCAAGGAGTTGCAACTGGGTTCCTGGTTCAGCCTGGACCACAATGGCAAGGTCAGCCATGTGCAGTTTGCCTGGTGCAGCAGCCGCAAGCAGCTGCACCTCTTCGCCTCCACCGACGGCCGCAATTTCCTGATCCAGGCGCGCCGCCTGGCCGCCTACCTGCAGGCGGGTTTGCTGGTGCCGACGGAAGAAGAAGCACTGACGGTGCGCGCCACGCGCGACGCGCTGGCCAAGCTCGACGCCAACCCCGAGCGTCTGCTGGGGTAGGTCCTTATCGCCGGGTTGTTAGAGGGCGGCCTTGGTGCATTGGCCGACCACAAGAGGCCAAGCACCGGGTTTCAGCGCCTAGCCAATGAATCAGTGATCAATGCAATGATCAGTGGGCAAGGCGAAATTCCGTGTCGTCGCACAGTTCGTCGAGCACCAGCGCGTCGGGCTCTTCACCGAAACTCCAGTACACCATGAGGACGATGATCTTGAGATCGTCCAGCGTGACAGGGTCGCCGGGAGCTGCCATGGCGCGGTCTATGACGATCTCTCGCATGTGCGGCGGCAACACGCCGGAAGATTCGAGAAAGCTCACAAATCCCAGGCTTTGCGCACCCAGGTGCACCTGCTCCGCGACGGAGTACACGCGCAGGCTGCCTGCGGATTGCGGCTGGATGGCGCAAGTGTTCGCATGGGGCTCGCCCGTGTCCTGAGCGGCTTTGGCCGGCAGGCTGATCTGCGTGCCCTGGGCCGCGATATTCAGGCCGTCAAGCCAGACAAGGGCTGCCTGAATTTCTTCGGCGTCGAATCCCGCCGCGGTGAGTTTGCGGCCCAGTTGGTGAAGTTCGGGGCAAGCGTCACCTTGCCAGTAGTTCTCGTAGACGTACACCAGTACTTCAAACATGTACCCAATATAACGCAGATGCAGCCGGCCGTGTCAATCCTTCTGCCTCACCCGCCGCGCGCGGAAAATCCGCAGGCCTTAGCCCGTGAACAGGTTAACAGGTTCTTAGGCAGCGGCCAGGCGCTGGAAGAGCCCACCGGGCAGGCGCACCACCTGGCCGCTCAGTTCGAGCTCCAGCAGGCTGGCTTGCAGCCGTGCGGTGTCCAGCCCGGTGCGCGCCTGCAGGGCGTCCAGGCTCACGGGGTCAAAGCCCAGGGCCGCGATCAGCGGGTCGCGGGCCTGTGGCTCTGCCGCCGCGTCAGCGTTGCCGGCGGTGTGAGCCGCGCTGGAAAGATTCAGTTCCTCCAGCACATCCTGCGCCAGCTCCACCAGCTTGGCGCCCTGCTTGATCAGTGCGTGGCAGCCGCGCGACTGGGGTGAGTGGATGGAGCCGGGAATCGCAAAGACTTCCTTGCCTTGCTCAGCCGCCAGCCGCGCCGTGATCAGCGAGCCCGATTGCAGCGCCGCTTCCACGACAAGCGTGCCGCGGGACAGGCCCGAGATGATGCGGTTGCGCCGCGGGAAATTGGCGGCCAGGGGCGGCGTGCCCAGAGGAAACTCGCTGATGATCATGCCCTGCTGTGCGATGCGGTGCGCGAGCGCCAGGTGCTTTTTGGGATATACCCTGTCCAGTCCCGTACCCACCACCGCAATCGTCTGGCCGCCGCCCAGCAGAGCGCCGTCATGCGCCGCGCCGTCGACGCCCAGCGCCAGACCTGACACCACGCAAAGCCCGGCATTGCCGAAGGCCTTGGCGAACTGCCGGGCATTGGCTTCGCCCTGCGGCGTCGGGTTGCGGCTGCCGACGATGGCAATGTGGGGCGCCGCCGTCGGCTGTCCGGCGAGTGAGCCCAGCATGTAGAGCATCAGTGGCGGGTCTTCGATGTCAAGCAGGGCCGCTGGATAGGCGGCGTCGCCCAGCGTGGCAACCCGCCGTTCATCGCCAGCCTGCAGCCATTCAAGGGTGAGCTGCAGCTGGTCCGCCAGGCCTGGTGGTTCAGCCAGGATGGCCTTGGCCAGTTTGGCGGTGCCGAGCTGGGTGAGGGCGGCCGTGCTCTGGCCGAAAATGGCCTGCGCGGACCCGAAGGCGGCCAGCAACTTGCGTGCAGTGTCATTGCCCACGCCGGGGCTCAGGGTCAGCCGCAGCCAGGCTTGAAGTTCGTGAATGTCCACGTCGATCTGAATGGGAAGGGCTGGCTGTTGGCGGAGCAAACAGCCGAGGTCGCCCGCCACGCCCGGGAATACGCCCAGGCGCAGACGCAGGCAACGCGCTTAATTCGGGTTGATGAAGCGGTCGCCGACCTTCACGCCGTCGGTGATCTGCAGGATCAATGCATAGGAAAGCTTGTCAAAGGTGCGGAACACCATCATCAGGCCGTTGCGCTCATTGGGCAGCTTGATCTGCGGCCGCGCGCTGTCGGTTTTGTCCGCCAGCCGCTCGCCGTCCTTCATGATGGCCATGACATGGCCGCGCTCAAGGCCGTCGGCGGCGCCACGGTTGATCACCACGACCTGGTTTTCCGCCGCGTTGGCTACGGCGCTGCCGTAAATGGAAACGATCTGGCCCGTGATCGGCGTGGCGGGCGCGTGCGGCACGTAGCTGACCAGCTCGCGGGCAGGCTCGGGAAGCAGGCGGTCTCCCACCCGCATTTCTTCCTTGGTGGCCACGATATCAATGGTCGCGGGGACGATTTCGGTTTGCGGTTTGCCGTCCTTGCCCGTTACCTGCGCGACGGACTCTCCGCGCATCAATTCGGCCTTGCCGATGTATTGCGCTTCATAGCCGAGGATTTGCTGGGTGGTCGGGTCCTTCAGCGGGGTGGCATTGCGGTAGACGCGATAGTCCAGCGGTTGGCCTTTGGCATCACTCAGTGGATTGCCGGTGGCCACGCCGCCCACGTATTCGCCGCGTGCATAGGCGCGATCGCCACGGCTGAGCAGCACACGGCCTTCCTGGGCGGCAACGATGCGGGGAGCTCTTGAGAAGGTCGCATCATCCACCAGGACGGCTTCCGAAAGGAAGGGTTCGATGGCATTGGGCGACAGCGTTGGAATGGAGGCGTCGGCCAGGTTCTCAAAACGGGTGCGGGGCGACACACGCACCGTGTCGGTCGGCGGGCCGTCGCTTGAAGAGGCCTGGCGCGTGCGCAGGGTGGCGCGGCCGCCGGTTTTGTCCAGGTAAAGATGCTGCCCCGGGTAGATGCGGTGGGGATTGCGGATGTCCTGCATGTTCATGCCCCACAGTTCCGGCCAGCGCCAGGGACTCTTGAGGAACATGCCTGAAATCGCCCACAGGGTGTCGCCACGCTTGACGGTGTATTCGTCCGGCGCATTGGGAGCCAGTTCGCTCAGGGGAACGCCCGCCTGGGCCACCTGCGTGGCTGTTGCTTTTTGGCCCGGGGTGATGGGGAAATTCTGGGCATGCAGGCCGCCGGCAATGCCCAAAAGGGCGGTTGCGGCTATTGAAATTTGACTGAAACGACCAAAAATTGTTTGCATCTTTGTAGGCCTTCGGCTCTTTTAGGAGACTGGAACGGCGCGTTCCGCGGCGCAACGGGGCGGAAAAAGCCGTGTCATATCTTGATAAATTACTAACGATTTTGTACCTAAGCCCTTGATTAAGCAACGAATACGCGATTCTGGGAACATCAGGATGCCGAAAAACCGAGAAAAGTGGCGAAAATAGCGACATCTCCCCCTCGGGCCCTTCTTTCCCCTTGCCTTTCCCTCATGAGCCAGCTGACCATTCTTCGTTATCCCGATCCTCGCCTGCACACGGTGGCCAAACCCGTGGCGGCGGTTGATGCGCGGCTGCGCAAACTGGCCGAGGACATGTTTGACACCATGTACGAGGCTTCAGGCATAGGGCTGGCCGCCACCCAGGTCAACGTGCATGAACGCCTGATCGTCATCGACGTCAGCGAAGACCGCAACCAGCCCATGGTGCTGATCAACCCTGAAATCCTCTGGGCCAGCGAGGAAAAACGCGTGGGCGACGAAGGCTGCCTGTCGGTGCCCGGTATTTATGACGGGGTGGAGCGCTCCACCTCCATCAAGGTCCAGGCCCTGGATCTGGACGGCAAACCCCAGATTTACGAAGCCGAGGGCATGCTGGCGGTCTGCATCCAGCATGAAATGGACCACCTGTTGGGCAAGGTGTTTGTCGAATATCTTTCTCCCTTGAAGCGCAACCGTATCAAGACCAAGATGATCAAGCAGAAAAAGGACGAGGATCGCGAGTCTGCCCGCTGAGACTGGCCCGTCCGGGATGCGGGCTTTGCCGACCCGGCCCCGGAGATTTCCCTGGGACTCCTTAGAATCAGGCGCCATGCGCGTCATTTTTGCCGGTACCCCTGAGTTCGCCCGCGTAGCCCTCGAGAGACTGCACGCAGCCGGTTTTGAAATCCCCCTGGTCCTGACCCAGCCCGACCGCCCTGCCGGCCGCGGCATGAAGCTGCAGGCCTCCCCCGTCAGGCAATGGGCGGCGAGCACCGGCATCACCGTTGCCCAGCCGCGCAGCCTGCGCCTGGAGGGCAAATTTCCCGATGACGCAGCCAGCGCCCGCGATGCCATCATCGCCGCGAAGGCCGACGTTATGGTGGTTGCGGCCTACGGCCTGATTCTTCCGCAATGGGTGCTGGACGCGCCCAGGCTGGGTTGCCTCAATATTCATGCCTCCCTGCTGCCGCGCTGGCGCGGCGCCGCACCCATCCACCGCGCCATCGAGGCTGGTGACGCTGAAACCGGCATCACCATCATGCAGATGGATGCCGGCCTGGACACCGGCGACATGCTGCTGGTGGAACGCTTGCCCATCGCCCCCCAGGACACCACCGCTTCCCTGCACGACAGGCTGACGAGCCTGGGGGGGCGCCTCGTCGTCGAAGCGCTGGAGCTCGCCGCATGCGGCGGCCTCAAGCCGGTTCCCCAGCCGGCAGACGGTGTCACCTATGCCCACAAGATCGAGAAACACGAGGCGATGACCGATTGGACACAGGGCTCGGCCGCGGTTGAGCGGCGGATTCGGGCTTTCAATCCCTTCCCGGGCGCTGCCGGCGTACTGGACGGGCAGACGATCAAGTTCTGGCGGGCCGATATCCTGGCTGGCGCGGCACCGCCTGCGGATGCGCAGCCAGGCCAGGTGTTGGCTGCCGGCCCCCAGGGCGTGGATATCGCGGCCGCCGATGGTGTCCTGCGCGTGGGCCGCCTGCAAAAGGCCGGCGGCAAGGCGCTGGAGGCGGCTGACTTTTTGCGGGGATTTGATATCCGGCCCGGCATGGTGTTTGGCCGGGCGGCGGTTCAAGAGGAATGAGGGTTTTGTGAAACAACTGTTCAAGCACCCGGAATTCCGGGCGGGCGCCAGCGATATGGCGGCGGTCGCTCCGGGCATCGCCGCCTGGGGCCTCATGACGGGCGTGGCCATGATCAAGTCCGGCATGAGCCTCATCGAGGTCTTGCTGATGGCCGTCCTGGTGTTTGCCGGCAGCTCGCAACTGGCGGCCCTGCCGCTTATCGTGGCCGGCGCCCCCATGTGGGTGATCCTGGCCACCGCGTTTTGCGTCAACCTGCGCTTCATGGTGTTCAGCGCCCATTTGCGGCCTTATGTCATGCACCAGCGCATCTGGAAGCGCCTGGGCTTCGGCTACCTGATGGCCGACCTCAACTACGTGCTATTCACCAAGCGGTTTCCGCACCCCGGCACAGACCCCGCCGTCATTGAAGCGCAGGAGGCGTATTGGATAGGGAACTGCGCGATCGCCTGGATCAGCTGGGTGGGCGCCAGCTTGCTGGGCATTGCGCTGGCCAACGCCATCCCGCTGTCCTGGGGCCTGGGCTTTGCCGGCATCCTGGCCTTGCTGGGCATCATGTGTTCACTGGCCACCACGCGGCTGCGGGCCGTATCGGCCGCCATCGCCGGCGCAGCGGCCGTGGCCACCTTCGCCCTGCCGCTCAAGCTCAATATTCTGGTGGCCATAGCCGCCGCAGTCGCGGTCTGCCTGCTGCTCGAAAAACAGGCGCCGGCCAGGCCCGCGACGCCTGCCACCGGAACTGGAGATACGGCATGAACGAGACCGACCTCTGGACCGTTGCCACCATCCTCGGCATGACGGCAATCACCGTCATCACACGCTGCTTCTTTTTCCTGTCTGACAAACCCTGGACGCTGCCCGCCTGGGCCCAGCGCGGCCTGCACTACGCGCCCATCGCCGCGCTGGCAGCGGTCATCGTGCCGGAAATGGTGATGAGCCAGGGCCACCTGATCGCGACCTGGAAAGACGCGCGCCTGTTTGCCGTTGCTGCGGGCACGGCCTGGTATTACTGGCGCCATGGCGTGCTGGGCACCATCCTGGCCGGCATGGCGGTCTACCTGCCGCTGCACATTGCCCTGGGCTGGTAGCTGGTAAGCAAAAGCAAGGGCGTTCTGCAGCCGGGTTTGGAGGAAAACGCCCGCCTACAATTGCGGCAGCTCGGGCCGGCAGCGGCCTGAAACTCCACTTCCCTTGCGAGCTTTTTCCATGAATTTCATCCGTTTTTCCGACCTGTGCGCCAGCGGCAAAGTTGCCGGCAAGCGCGTATTCATCCGTGCCGACCTCAATGTGCCGCAGGACGACGCCGGCAACATCACCGAAGACACGCGCGTGCGCGCCTCCATCCCCTGCATTCGCATGGCGCTGGACGCCGGTGCCGCGGTCATGGTGACCTCCCACCTCGGGCGGCCCGTCGAGGGGGAATTCAAGCCGGCCGATTCGCTGGCGCCCGTGGCCAAGCGCCTGGGCGAGGTCATGGGCCGCGAGGTGGCCCTGGCCTCCAATTGGGTGGACGGCGTGGACATCAAGCCCGGCCAGCTGGTGTTGCTCGAGAACTGCCGCCTCAACAAGGGCGAGAAGAAAAACAGCGAAGAACTCGCACGCAAGATGGCCGCGCTCTGCGACATCTTTGTGCACGACGCTTTTGGTACCGCGCACCGCGCCGAAGCCTCCACCTACGGCATCGCCCAGTTCGCACCCGTGGCCAGCGCCGGTCCGCTGCTGGCCGCTGAAATGGACGCGATTTCCAAGGCGCTGTCCAGCCCGCGCCGGCCGCTGGTTGCCATCGTGGCCGGCAGCAAGGTATCCACCAAACTGACCATCCTCAAGTCGCTGGCAGCCAATGTGGACCAGCTCATCGTGGGCGGCGGCATTGCCAACACCTTCATGCTGGCCGCCGGCCTGAAGATTGGCAAAAGCCTGGCCGAAGCTGATCTGCTGGCCGAAGCCAAGGCCGTGATTGAAGCCATGAAGGCGCGCGGCGCTGAAGTGCCCATCCCGACCGACGTGGTTACCGCCAAGACTTTTGCCGCCGATGCGCCGGCCACCGTCAAGGCCGCCACCGAGGTCGCCGACGATGACCTGATCCTTGACATCGGCCCGCAAACCACCGCCCGGCTGGCCGCTCAGCTCAAGGCCGCCGGCACCATCGTCTGGAACGGCCCGGTCGGCGTGTTTGAGTTCGACGCTTTTGCCAAGGGCACCGAAGGCATTGCCCGCGCCATCGCCGAAAGCAGCGCGTTCTCCATCGCGGGCGGCGGCGACACGCTGGCCGCGATCGCCAAGTACGGTATCGAGAAACAGGTGGGTTATATCTCCACCGGCGGTGGCGCTTTCCTTGAAGTGCTGGAAGGCAAGACCTTGCCGGCCTTTGAAATCCTGCAAAAGCGCGCCGCGGGCTGAGTCATTTGGCGGGCGCGTGAGGCGGCCCTGGGATAGCCCCAGTCGCCAAATTGGTAACGCCTCTGTAACTGTTTCCGTGTGAGAATCGGAAACTAAATTACATGGAGACATTTTCTATGCCGCGTCGCGCCACCAAGATCGTTGCCACCCTCGGACCCGCCTCCAGCGATCCTGCATTGCTGGAGAAAATGATCCGCGCCGGCGTCAACGTGGTGCGCCTGAACTTCAGCCACGGCACGGCCCAGGACCATGTGGACCGGGCCCAGCTGGTGCGCGAAGCCGCCCAGCGCGCCGGCCGTGAAGTCGCCATCATGGCCGACCTGCAGGGCCCCAAGATTCGCGTCGGCAAGTTCGCCGAAGGCAAGGTCCAACTCGAACCCGGCGAAAAATTCATCCTTGATGCCTCGCGCACCGAACTCGGCGACCTGAAAGGCGTGGGCCTGGACTACAAGGAACTGCCGCGCGACGTGAAAGCCGGCGACGTGCTGCTGCTCAACGACGGCCTGATCGTGCTCACGGTGGACATGGTGCGCGGCGAAGAGGTGCACACCACCGTCAAGCTGGGCGGCGAGCTGTCCAACAACAAGGGCATCAACAAGCAGGGCGGCGGCCTCACCGCCCCGGCGCTGACCGGCAAGGACATGGAAGACATCAAGACGGCCATGAGTTTCCAGGCCGATTACGTCGCCGTGAGCTTTCCCAAGAACGCCACCGACATGGAAATGGCCCGCCAGCTCTGCAACGTGGCCGCCGCACCCTACAAGCACAAGCCCGGCCTGATCGCCAAGATCGAGCGCGCCGAGGCGATCCCCAAGCTGGAAGAAATCCTGCGTGTCAGCGACGGCATCATGGTGGCCCGCGGCGACCTGGCCGTGGAAGTCGGCAACGCCGCCGTGCCGGCGCTGCAAAAACGCATGATCAAGATGGCGCGCGCCGACGACAAGGTCGTCATCACCGCCACGCAGATGATGGAGTCCATGATCGTCAACCCGGTGCCCACGCGCGCCGAGGTCAGCGACGTCGCCAACGCGGTACTGGACGGCACCGATGCGGTGATGCTGAGCGCTGAAACTGCCGCCGGTAAATATCCGCTGGAGACCGTCGAGGAAATGGCCAAAATCTGCCAGGAAGCCGAAAAAGCCGAATACAAGGAACTCGAAGGCGACTTCTCCGGCAAGACCTTCAGCCGCATCGACCAGTCCATCGCCATGGGCGCCTTGTTCACCGCCCACCACCTGGGCGCCAAGGCCATCGTCGCGCTGACCGACAGCGGCTCCACCCCCCTGTGGATGAGCCGCCATGACATCCGCGTGCCGATTTACGCGCTCACGCCGCGCCTGGCCACGCAGCGCAAGATGGCGCTCTACCGCAATGTGCGGCCCCTGCTGATGGACACCAGCGCCGACCGCGACACCGCGCTCGAGCAGGCCGAAGGCCACCTGCTGCGCCGCGACATCGTGCAAAGCGGCGATGTGTATGCCATCACCTGCGGCGAGCCCATGGGTGCGCCGGGCGGCACCAATATGCTGAAGATCTGCAGAGTGGCTTGAGTCCCCACGCTTTTCACTCCGCCTTCGGCTCCGTGTAATGCGCGAGGCCTTGCAAGCCGCGGCTCGCGAGACGCTTCGCCTCTGTCGCCCGTCCAAGCCTGCGCAGGCAGGCTTGGAGCCGCGGGCTCCAGCCCCTCGGGGGCGCTGCGCCTGCGGTCTGGCAAAGCCAGTCCCGCGGCCCCTGCTGGTCTTGAGAGACTCTGTGGCGTTTGGTTCTTACCCTCACGCTGACTCGTATCTCCATGATGTTTACACGCGGTTACCGCGTGTATTTGGGCGCAATTCCGGCCAATAACCCCAACTTCCGCAGCCGTTAGAATCAAAGCCTCGGTTACTTCGCGGTTACGGCCCTTACAGGCAGCCCTCGTGCTGCGCGGCCTTCCGCCTGGAACCCGCCTTTTCGGGCAGCTTTTTCAACTTTCTGGGGATTCTGATCATGGCACTCGTTTCGATGCGCGAGCTGCTGGACCATGCGGCGGCCAATGGCTACGGCATTCCGGCTTTTAACGTCAACAACCTCGAGCAGGTGCAAGCCGTCATGGAAGCGGCCAAGGAAACCGGCGCGCCCGTGATCCTGCAGGCCAGCGCCGGTGCGCGCAAATATGCCGGTGAGCCCTTCATCAAGCACCTGATCCAGGCGGCCATCGAGATGTATCCGCAAATCCCCCTCGTCATGCACCAGGACCACGGCCAGAACCCCGACGTCTGCCAGGGCGCGATCGACCTCGGTTTTTCGTCGGTGATGATGGACGGCTCGCTGGAGGCCGACGGCAAGACCATCGCCAGCTATGACTACAACGTCGAAGTGACCAAAAAAGTCTCGCAGCTGGCCCATAAATATGGCGTCACTGTTGAAGGCGAACTCGGCTGCCTGGGCTCGCTGGAAACCATGAAAGGCGACAAGGAAGACGGCCACGGCACAGACGCCACCATGACGCGCGAGCAGCTGCTGACCGACCCCGAGCAGGCCGCCGACTTCGTCAAGCGCACGCAGATCGATGCGCTGGCGATTGCCATCGGCACCAGCCACGGCGCCTACAAATTCACGCGCAAGCCCACCGGCGACATCCTGGCGATTGACCGCATCAAGGAAATCCATAAGCGCATCCCGAGCACCCACCTGGTGATGCATGGCTCCTCGTCGGTGCCCCAGGAGCTGCTGGCCCAGATCCGCCAGTACGGCGGCAACATGAAGGAAACCTACGGCGTGCCGGTCGAGGAAATCCAGGAAGCCATCAAGCACGGCGTGCGCAAGATCAACATCGACACCGACATCCGCCTGGCCATGACGGCCGCCGTGCGCAAGTTCCTGGCCGAGAACCCCGAGAAGTTCGACGCGCGCGAATGGCTCAAGCCCGCCCGCGAAGCCGCCAAGCAGGTCTGCAAGCAGCGCTACATCCAGTTCGGTTGCGAAGGCCAGGGCTCCAAGATCAAGGGCGATACCCTGCAGGTTGTGGCCGCCAAATACGCCAAGGGTGAACTGGCCCAGGTCGTACATTAAAAGCCCTGAATTTCCCGCCTCCCGCCCGCACGGATTGGCGATAATTCAAAGCCCGCGACTCTTGCGAGTCGCGGGCTTTTTACTGTGACTCCTTCTCCCATGCCCTCCACCATGACCCAAGCACTCCACACCTCCGCCCTGACTTCCCTGCCCCTGCTCGCGCGCGGCAAGGTGCGCGACAACTACGCCGTGGGCAAGGACAGGCTGCTGATGGTGGCCAGCGACAGGCTGAGCGCCTTTGACGTCATCCTCGGCGAGCCGATCCCCGGCAAGGGCGCGCTGCTCACGCAGATGGCGCTGTTCTGGTTCGCCAAGCTGGGCCACATCTGCCCCAACCACCTGACCGGCGAGGCGCCCGAAAGCGCGGTCACGCCGGCCGAAGTCCCGCAGGTGGCGAACCGCTCCATGCTGGTCAAACGCCTGAAGCCGATTCCGGTCGAGGCCGTGGTGCGCGGCTACCTGGCTGGCAGCGGCTGGAAGGAATACCAGGAGAGCCAGGCCGTTTGCGGTGTGCCCCTGCCCGCGGGCCTGAAAAACGCCGGCAAGCTGCCCGAGCCCATCTTCACGCCGGCGGCCAAGGCCGAGGCCGGCGAGCACGACGAGAACATCAGCTACGAGCAGGTGGTCAAAGTCGTCGGCCCGGAGCTTGCCGCGCAGATCAAAAAAATCAGCATCGAGATTTACAGCACCGCCGCGGCCTTCGCGCTGACCAAGGGAATCATCATTGCCGACACCAAGTTCGAGTTCGGCCTCGACGAAAACGGCACGCTCACGCTGATGGATGAAGTGCTGACGCCTGATTCCTCGCGCTACTGGCCCGTTGAAGGCTATGAAGCCGCCTATGCGGCCGGCCAGAATCCGCCCAGCTACGACAAGCAGTTCGTACGCGACTGGCTGGAGAGCGTGCGCATCAACGGCAAGCCCTGGGACAAGACGCCTCCCGCGCCACACCTGCCGGCCGACGTGGTCGCCAGGACCGCCGCCAAGTACCAGGAAGCCCTGACCCGCCTGACGGCCTGAAGACCAGGCCTCGCACGGCGGCGCGATGGAATTCCTGCTGGAGCTGCTGTTCGAGTTTTTCGGCGAGCTGTTTCTGCAGCTCTTTGGCGAGATGTTCGGCGGTGCGTTCAAGGCTGCCTGGTACAAGCTGCGCGGTCGCGACCATGAATTGACGGCGGCGCAGGAAACCGCCTGGTCCGTCATGACGGGCATTGCCGCCGGCCTGCTGACCGTGCTGGTCGTTCCCCACCTGGCGATCCGTGTGCACTGGTTGCAAATTCTCAACCTGTTGCTGGCGCCCGCGGTAGCGGGCCTGCTGGTTGAGCGCTTGCGCGCCTGGCGCGAATCGCGCCGCGAATTCAGCGCGGAAGTCGCTGGTTACGCGGGGCTCTTCGGGTTTGCCTTTGCCCTGACCCGCTGGCTGTTCGGCCAGTAGCCCACTAATCCCTAGCTCAACACCACGCTGCTCAGGCGCCGGCGATACGTCGCCACGGTTGGGTCTTCGGGCGGAATCTGCCCGTCAGCCACCTTGGGCTTAGGGGCTTCCATGATGTCGAGGATGGCGATATAGGTCTTGCGCGCGAGTTCTTCGTTCCAGGATTTGTCGCGCATCAGGATTTCGAGCAGTTCGTCGAGCGCGTCAGTCCATCGCTGCTGCACCATCAGGCCGCGGGCTTTGTCAAAACGGGCGTCGAAGTCGCGCTTGTTGGCGGCGATCCTGGCGTCCAGGCCTGCAGCGGCGCCCGCATCCTGGGTGGCGGCAAAATCCATGGCGTCCATCCAGCGCTTGAGCGAGTCAAAGCGCCGCACCACCGTGGCCTGGGCAATCACCGGGGCAAACGCCACCTTGGCGTCGTCCTCGCGGCCCATCTGCAACAACAGCTTCACGTAATCGAATCGCGCGTTGTCGTCGGCCGGGTTGGCGGCGACCGCATGCTGCAGTTTTTCCAGTACGGCGCTGGGGTCGGTGCTTTCTTCCTCAAGCGCCAGTTCCGGCTCCTCGGACTCGCTGGCCGGCGGCAGGTGCTTGTCCAGGAATTCCTTGACCTTGCCTTCCGGCAAGGCGCCGGCAAAGCCGTCCACCGGCTGGCCGTTCATCATCAGGATGCAGGTCGGGATGCTGCGGATGCCGAAGGCCGCGCCCAGCTGCTGTTCCTGGTCGGAGTCGATCTTCACGAGCTTGAAGCGCCCGGCGTATTCGGCCTCGACTTTTTCAAGAATCGGGCCCAGCGACTTGCAAGGGCCGCACCACGGCGCCCAGAAGTCGATCAGCACGGGAGTGGTCATGGAGGCGGCAACGACTTCCGCTTCGAAATTGGCAATGGTGACGTCGATCATGGTTCAGTGAAATTGGGGCTGGAATAAGGGGTTTCAACCGCCGCGGCGCGGCCGGCCGGGCGCGGGAGCAGTCCCAAACGATAGCATGGGCTCCCAAGCCTTAAAATCAGGGGTTACGGGCGAGCAGCCCGCAAATCCCGACCTCCAAAACCAAAGACCCCAGAAGGTCCCCATGACGACGACAAACAATCCGGCCGCATCCGCCCCCCTGGTGGGCGTGGTGATGGGCTCCAGCAGCGACTGGGAGACGATGCAGCACGCGGTGCAGATTCTCAGCCAGTTCGGCGTGGCGCACGAAGCCCGCGTGGTGTCCGCCCATCGCATGCCCGACGAGTTGTTCGCCTATGCCGAAGCCGCCCAAGGCCGCGGCCTGCAGGCCATCATCGCCGGCGCCGGCGGGGCCGCCCACCTGCCCGGCATGCTGGCTGCCAAGACGGCCGTGCCGGTGCTGGGTGTGCCGGTGGCCAGCAAGCATTTGCAAGGCGTCGATTCGCTGCACAGCATCGTGCAGATGCCCAAGGGCATTCCCGTCGCCACTTTCGCCATCGGCAATGCCGGCGCGGCCAACGCGGCCCTGTTCGCCGTCGCCATGCTGGCCCTGCACGACAAGGCGCTGGCCGCCAGATTGCAGGCGTTCCGTGCCGAGCAGACCGCGGCCGCCCACGCCATGACCTTGCCGCCCGCATGAGCCTTCCTTCCGGACTCCCCGTTTTCCCCGGCACTGTTTCCGCCCCCGGCCAGCCCGCCACGCTGGGCGTGATGGGCGGCGGCCAGCTGGGCCGCATGTTTGTACATGCCGCGCAGCGCCTGGGCTACTTCACTGCCGTGCTGGACCCCGATGCGCAAAGCCCCGCCGGCCTGGTGAGCCACCACCACATCCAGGCCGGCTACGCCGACGAGCAAGGCCTCAAGCAACTGGCCGCGTTGTGCGCCGCCATCACCACCGAATTCGAGAACGTGCCCGCCGGTGCGCTGAAGGCATTGGCTGCCAGCCGCCCCGTCGCGCCGGGGGCCGCCGCAGTGGCCATCGCGCAAAACCGCATCGAGGAAAAATCGCACTTCACCGCCAGCGCCGCTGAATCCGGTGCGCTGGCCGGCGTCAGCTGCGCGCCTTATGCGGTCATCGAAACCGAAGCGCAGTTGCGCGCCGTACCTGCCGACCTGTTGCCCGGCATTTTGAAAACCGCGCGCATGGGCTACGACGGCAAGGGCCAGGTCCGCGTCAAAACCGTGGCTGAACTCGCCGCCGCCTGGGCCGGCCTCAAGCAGCCGCCCTGCGTGCTCGAAAAAATGCTGCCGCTCAAGGCCGAGTGCTCGGTCATCGTGGCGCGCGGCTGGGACGGCCGCATCGTGAGCTTCGCGCCGCAGCGCAATGTGCACGTCGACGGCATCCTGGCCGTCACCCAGGCCTATGAGGGCAATATGCCGGCGGCCCTGGCGGAGCGCGCGCTGGCCGCGACCCACACCATCGCCCATCACGTCGGCTACGTCGGCGTACTTTGCGTCGAGTTTTTCCTGGTCGACGACGGCAGCGCCGACGGCGCGCTGGTCGTCAACGAAATGGCGCCGCGCCCGCACAACAGCGGCCATTACACGATAGATGCCTGCGACGTCTCACAGTTCGACCTGCAGGTGCACGCCATGGCCGGCCTGCCGCTGCCGCAGCCGCGCCAGCATTCACCGGCCATCATGCTCAACCTGCTGGGCGACGTCTGGCTCGATGCACACGGCCAGGCGCGCACGCCCGACTGGAATGCCGTGCTGGCCTTGCCGGGCACGCACCTGCACCTTTACGGCAAGACCGAAGCGCGCGCCGGCCGCAAGATGGGCCACCTCAACATCACCGGCGCCAATGTCGCTGCCGTCAAGGCCACGGCACGCCGGGCCGCAACCATCCTTGGGCTGCCCGGCCTTGAAGACATCTGATGATTCTGCACGGCACCGAGACGCAGGCCATTGCTGAGGCCGCCCGCCGCATCCAGGCGGGCGAACTGGTCGCTTTTCCGACCGAAACGGTCTATGGCCTGGGCGCCGACGCCTCCAATGATGCCGCCGTCGCCGGCATCTTCGCTGCCAAGGGCCGGCCGGCCGACCATCCGCTCATCGTGCACGTGGCTGACGCGGCGCACGTAGAGGCTTACGCGAGCAGCGTGCCGCTCTTCGCCGCGCGCCTGATGAAAAGCTTCTGGCCTGGGCCGCTCACCGTGATCCTGCCGCGCAAGCCCGGCGTGGCTGCCGCAGCGGCCGGCGGCCAGGACTCCATAGGCCTGCGCTGTCCCGCACACCCGGTCGCGCTGGCTTTTCTCAAGGCCTGCGATACCGGCGTGGCCGGCCCCAGCGCCAACCGATTCGGCCGCGTCAGCCCCACCACCGCACAGCATGTGCAGCAGGAGTTTGGCGACAACCTGCTGGTGCTGGACGGCGGCCCCTGCGACGTCGGCATCGAGTCCAGCATCGTCGATTGCACACGCGGACGGCCTGTGCTCCTGCGTCCGGGCGTGCTGACGCGCGCGCAGCTTGAGGCCGCCTGCGGCCAGGCCGTGCTGGACAAGGACGAGCTTGAGGAAGCCCTGGGCGACGCGCCGCGCGCCTCCGGCACATTGGAGGCGCATTACGCGCCCGATGCCAAAGTGCGCCTGATGGACGCCGGCTCGATACAGATCGCGCTTGACCTCTTGGGCACGGACGCGGCCCACATTGCGGTCTATGCGCGCAGCATTGTGCGCATCAAGTCGGAGCGCGTGTTGTACCGCCGCATGCCCGACGACGCGTTGGCCACCGCGCAGCAACTGTTTGCCGTGCTGCGTGATTTCGATGCCAAAGGCGTCAAGCTGATCTGGGTCGAAAACCCGCCCGCCACCGCCGAATGGGACGGCGTGCGCGACCGGCTGGGGCGGGCTGCCGCGAGCTAAGAACCTGTTTACGATCTAAGCGGGGCTCGCGAAGTGCCGCTATCATGGGGCGGCATATCCTGACAACAAGGTGGCCCATGCTCTCCATCCTCCTCACCATCTGGTTTCTCCACGTCGCGGCCATGATGAGCCCCGGCGCCAATGTGTTGCTGGTGTCGCAGCTGGCGGCCAGTGACCGGGCGCGCAGCGCGGTGTTCGCGGCCCTGGGGGTGACGGTGGGCGCAGCGATCTGGGCGCTGTGCGCGGTGCTGGGTGTCAATGCCGTGTTCCAGATCTTTCCGGGCTTGCGCCTGGCGCTGCAGGTGGCCGGCGGCCTCTACCTGCTCTATGTGGCCAGCAGGCTCTGGCGATCAGGGGGGTTGGCGCTCGGCGATGGCGGTCCGGCGGTGTCATCGCTTGCCGCGTTCCGGCTGGGCTTCCTCACCAACATCACCAACCCAAAATCGGCGCTCTTTTTTGGCAGCGTGTTTGCCGCCTCGTTCCCAGCTTCGCCCAGCCCCGTCTTGCAAGGCGTGGCGGTGGCCATGATTGTGGTCAATGCGCTGTGCTGGCACACGCTGCTGGCCTACTTGTTTTCGCGCCAGCGGGTACGGCTGGCGTATGCCCGCACGCGGGGGACCGCTGACCGCATTGCTTCAGTCGCGGTGGGTGCGCTGGGCCTGGGCCTGCTCGCAGCCTCCCTGCGTGAGGCGCGATCCTAGGCGCTGCTCTTAAGGCAGCGCGAATTGCCCTTCGGGCTGCGGCTCGTCCGGCGCGCCTTGTGTGCCTTCAGCTATCCATTGCAGATAAGCCCCGGAGCCCGCGGTGATCGGGACCTGCACAATCTCCGGTGTTTCGTAGCTGTGGTGCGTGGCGATAAAGCGTTCCAGCGCCGCATACCGCGCCTGTGACGTTTTGACAGACAGGCGAAATTCCGTGTCATTGCACAGCGTGCCCTGCCAGCGGTAAACGCTCTGGATGGGCTGGATCTGCACGCAGGCGCCCAATCGGCTCTCCACAATGCCTTGCGCCAGGCTTTGCGCTTCTTCCGCTGTGGCGGTGGTGGTCAGCACGAGGCAGTACACCTGGTTACCGTTGGTGGTGTGGTTGGCTGCTTGCATTGTGGTGCTCCGGTTCAACCTGCCGCGCCGGGCAGGCACTGCCCAAATTTCAGGCATTGTGGCGCAAGCCGCGCCGGATGGGGGTTTGGCTCGCAAGCCGCAGGGTCATCAACAGCCTTGTCCACACCCCGCAGGGATAACTTTCCCCGCCGGAAATTCACCCGCCGGCTAGCGGGCGATTTCTTTTACAGTCCATTCCAGCAACGCATCCAGCGCCGGGCGCGCGGCGCCCGCGTTCGGGTGGTTGATCAGCCCCACGACGATATAGCGGGCGCCGCTGTTGCCATTGGCATAACCCGCGATCGCGCTCACGTCGCGCAGCGAGCCGGTCTTCAGGAAGGCCAGGCCCGCGACGCTTTTGCCGCGTTCGCGCAGCGTGCCGTCCACGCCCGCCACGGGCAGCGAATCGGCCAGGTCGGCGGCCAGCGGGCTTCTGGCAGCGTGTTGCAGCAGGGCTGAGAGGCCTGCCGCCGTGATGCGCTCCTGGCGGCTCAGGCCTGAGCCGTTGTCCATCAACGGGGGCGGCGTGCCCGGCAGGTTTTTTTTCCACCAGGCCGCCAGCGCGGCGTGCGCTGAATCGAGCGTACCGCTTTTGGGCTGGCCGAGATTGGCATGCAGGCCCAGTGTCAAAAACAGGTGCTGCGCCATCACGTTGTTCGAATACTTGTTGATGTCGCGCACGACTTCCAGCAGCGGCGGCGACTGGTGCTCAAACCGTATGGCGGCTTTCTCGCCCGAGAGCGTGCCGGTGCTGCGCAGCATGGCGAGTTCTTGCGGCGTGGCATCGCGCGCCGTGCCCGTCAGCAGCCCACCCAGTTGCCGCCATGAGCCTTCGATGGCGCGCGCGGCGAAGCTGGCCGGGTCGGCATAGGCGCTGGGCCAGACTTTTTCGCCGCAGGCCGAGGAATACGTGCCCAGGAATTCGATGTTGACCGGGTTCTCGACGCTGGCGCGCAGTTCGCTGCGCCAGTCGCCGCAGCGCGCCACGCGCACCAGGGGCACGCTGGCGCTCACCTGCACGCCCGCCAGCGGCGGCTCGTAGCGCACCAGCGCGCGGCCGCTGGGCAGGTCCGGCGTGAAGGTCATCACGATGGACTTGAAGTTGATGAGAAGCGCGTCGGGCCGCGCGTTGTAGGGCCGCAGCGGTTCGCCGTCGAACTCTCCCGGGTCGATGGCGGGCACGCTGAAGGCGCTGCGATCCAGCACGATGTCGCCGCGGATCACCCGCGCGCCGCCGGCCTGCACCTGCGCCAACAGTGCCTGCAGGCGTTCCACGACGAGTTTGGGGTCTCCCCCGCCCTGCACCACCAGGTTGCCGTTGAGCAGCCCGCCCGAGGTGTTGCCGTCCAGGATGATGCGGGTCTTCCAGGTGAAGTCGCGCCCCAGCGCATCGAGCGCCGAGTAGGTCGTGACCAGCTTCATCACCGAGGCCGGGTTCATCGGCGTGTCTATCCGCCAGCTCAGGCGCGGCACCGGCTTGCCGCTGCCGGCCTCCACCACCAGCATGGACACGGCGTCTCGCGGTACTTTGGCGCGCGACAGGGCTTTTTCAATCGGGGCGGGCAGGCGCGGGGCCTGCGCCAGCGCGGCGCGGGGAGCGAAGGACAGGGTGGCGGCCAGCGCGGCGGCCAGCACGCCCAGTGCAACAGAATGCGGCGCGCGGGGGCGCGGCAAGTCATGGGTCATGTGGGGATTATCGCGGCAGCCCGCCGTCCCTGGCGGGGGATAATCGGGGTGCACCCACCCGCCGGCACCTGCCTCCAGCTGCCGGCGGCCCCGATGACCCGCCCCACCGCATGCCCCAGTTCCTCAAATTCCTCGCCTTTGACACCAGCACAGACCAGATGTCCGTGGCTGTGACCGACGGCGCACGCACCTGGCAGCACAGCGGCCCCGGTGGTGCCCAGGCCTCGACCACGCTGATCCCGGCCGTGCTGGCATTGCTGGCCGAGGCCGGGCTGGCGCTGGGCGAGCTGGACGCCATCGCCTTCGGCCGCGGCCCGGGCTCCTTTACCGGCCTGCGCACAGCCTGTGCCGTGGCGCAGGGCCTCGCACTGGGCGCACGGGACGGCGCGGGCATGCCGGTGCTGCCCATAGACACGCTGATGGCCGTGGCCGAGGAAGCCCGCTTCCAGCAGGCCGGCGCAAAGCCGTCCAAGGTCACGGCACTGCTCGATGCGCGCATGGACGAGATGTATGTGCAAAGCTTCGAATTCAGCGGGGGGCAATGCCGTGTGCTGGGCGAATGCGAGCTGGTGCGGCCCGAGGACTTCGCCCCTGATGCCTCGGCCGGCCTGCTGGCCGGCAATGTGTTTTCCGTTTATGCGGAGCGCCTGCCGGCCGTGCTGCCGGCGCAGGTTGGGGCCCTGCCTACGGCCACTGCGCTGCTGCGCCTGGCACCCGCATTGGCCGCCGCCGGCCAATGTGTCAGCGCCGACCTCGCCCTGCCGATCTATGTTCGCGATAAAGTAGCGCTCACTACGCAGGAGCGCGAGCAGGCCAGGGCCGCCAAGCTCGCCGCCCAACCGCCTTCACCATGAACGCCATCCTCAAGCCGCTTGAAGCCCAGTTCGAAGCCATGACACCCGCATGGCTGGACGCGGTGCTGCAGGTGGAGGAAAGCGCCTATCGCCAGCCCTGGACCCGGGGCAATTTCATCGACTCACTCAACGCCGGCTACCACGCGCAGCTGCTGACCGGCGGCAACCCGCCCGATGCCCAGCTCTTGGGCTATTTCGTGGCGATGAAGGGTGTAGACGAGGTGCACCTGCTCAACATCACCGTCGCGCCCGAGCACCAGCGCCGCGGTTGGGCCCGCATCATGCTTGACGGGCTGGCGATCTGGTCGCGGGCCCAGGGTGCGCAGTGGCTGTGGCTGGAAGTGCGCGTGAGCAATGCGCGCGCCAAGGCGGTGTACGAGCACTACGGCTTTCGCCATGTGGGCACGCGTCGCAATTACTATCCGGCGGACGGCTCGACACGCGAGGACGCCATCGTCATGAGCCTGGCCCTATGAGCCTGAACCTCGACAAACGCCATCGCGCCATGCTGCGCGAGATGGGCGTGCGTGTCTGGTTGCCGCAGGCGCCCGCCGTGGCCGATGCCGCGGTGGACATGGCAGTAGCCGCTGGGAGCCCTCCGGAGAATGCCGCGGCTGTCCTGCAGGAAACCCGTCCGGCCGCGGCCCCTGCGCCGCGAGAAGCGCCTCCTCCTGTGCGCACTCCACCTCCTCGCCCGATGGCGGCCCCGCCGCAAGCCGAGGTGCGCGAACCGGCCGCTGCGAACGCTTCCGGTGCCTGGGGTATGGGTGCGGCGCAGGCCTTGTATGCCGAGGCCGCCCATGCCGAAGGCGCGCGCTGGCTGGTGCTGGCCGAAACGCCGGCGGCCGCGCTGCAGCGCGAATCCTTCGGCCCTTTCGAGGGGGAGGCCGGCAAGCTGCTCGACAACATGCTGCGCGCCGCACGCCTGCACAAGGCCGGTGTGGTACTGCTTGCGCCGCTGGTGCGCGGTGCGGCGACCGGCGTGGGCGCTGCCCTGCCTGAAGCGCTGCCGGCGCTGCTCTCCAGCGCCCAGCCCGATATCGTGCTGGTCATGGGCCGGCTGGCCGCACAGGCCTTGCTGCAATCGAGCGAGCCTTTCGGCAAATTGCGCGGCCAGGTGCATGGCCTGCACGGCACGCAGACAGTGGTCACCTATGACGCCACCTATCTGCTGCGCAACTCCTCCGACAAAGCCAAGGCCTGGGACGACCTGTGCCTGGCCATGAGCCGGGTTCGACCTGTCGGCTGAGTCAGCCCTTGGCGGCGCCGTCCCGGCCAGGCGCCAGCACCGAGGCAATCGCCGCCACCATCAGCACCACTGCCGCCCAGTCCTGCCAGTGCAGCACTTCGCCCAGGCCCAGCGCGCCTGAAAACACACCCAGGATGGGAATCATCATCACGCTCAGCGTCGAAGCGATGGGCGGCAGGGCGCGCGCCAGCGTGAACCAGGCCGCGTGCGCAAAGCCGAAGATCAGCACCGCGTTGTAGACAATCGCGGCCCAGGCTGTGGGTGACGGCGTCTTCCATTGCGGCATTTCAAACATCGTGCCCAGCACTGTCATCACGACGGCTGTCATGACTGTCATCCAGAAGGACAGCGTGAGCGTTGCGGCGGGAATGGTGGTCTTGCGCAGCAACTGCGTACCCAGCGCCCACGTGGCTGCCGCCACCAGCGCGCACAGCACACCCAGCGGCCGCCCGGAAAGATTCGTCAGCTCGTACCACAGCAGCAGTGCCACGCCCACAGCGGCGGCCGTCACACCCAGCCAGTTGCGGGGCTTGAGCCTGGCGCCGAAGAACCAGGCGCCCAGCAGCGCCGAGAAAATCGGCATGGTGTAACCCAGGATGGCCGCGCGCCCGCTGCTGAGGCTTTTCACCGCCAGGATGATGAGCGCGTGCCAGACAAACATGTTCGCCGCCGCCAGCCAGAAGAGCTCACGCCACTTGTCGCGCGGCACAAAAAACGGCACCCTCAGCAGCACCATCGCCAGCCCCAGCACCGGAATGCCCAGCCAGATCGAAATCGCCCGGAAGGTCAGCGGCGGGTAGTCCGCAACACCCATCTTCATCACCGGCCAGTTCAGGCCCCAGACCAGGGTAAGCAGGACCAGGATAATGAGTTGGCGCTGGGAGAGTTGCATAGCCGGGCGGAGGGTGAAGGTGCTGCTATTGTCCGGGCAGCGAGGAAATCCTGCAGTGAACGGCCGTGGGGCCATGTTCTTACAATAGGCGGATGAACTTCCTCGACATGCTGGGCGCCGCAGAACGCCAGAACCATTCCATGCTCTGCGTCGGCCTGGACCCGGAACCGGCTAAATTCCCGGGCAAGCTCAAGGGCGACGCCAACAAGATTTACGATTTCTGCGCCGCGATTGTCGACGCCACCGCCGACCTGGTGATTTCCTTCAAGCCGCAAATCGCCTATTTCGCCGCCCACCGCGCCGAAGGCCAGCTCGAACGCCTCATGGAACACATGCGCCGCGTCGCGCCGCAGGTGCCCATCATCCTGGACGCCAAGCGCGGCGACATCGGTTCCACCGCCGAGCAATACGCGAAAGAAGCCTTTGAGC
>Ga0209564_1000366_pt1 | contig 83994 bp, 81 predicted proteins | sample AraplaCol_mMF_r2_FD_184272 | JGI IMG/M metagenome (GOLD analysis project Ga0209564, IMG submission 184272) | Arabidopsis root microbial communities from North Carolina, USA - plate scrape MF_Col_mMF_r2 (SPAdes) (version 3) | ecosystem: Host-associated > Plants > Roots > Endosphere | place: USA...
CAATCGATGTTACCGTGATTTGGGACAGCGAAAAGCGGCACGCTGGCACCTACGCTCGAACCAGGGCATTCGCCGTCGTGGGCCCCTCCGGAGCCACGTCGGTCTTCAGCATGGATAAGGCACTCCGGGCCATCGCGCGATAGTCCACTCATAGGGCGGCGGGCCGGATGATACTGCAAAAGGGCGCGTATAACAGCATCACGCGCGCCGAGTGTCGCAACTCGATGAAGTTGCCGCTCATATGTCGAGCCAAGTTAGGAAAGCACGGCTTATCGACAGAAGCAGGAAGCGACCGTCAGCGCGATTCTCGCTCGACGCCCACCGACCGGACGGCCGCGAAGCTGATTATGCGGGCCGCCGGGGTAGGTTCGACGAGAATGCCGGCCCTATGGGTCGCCGGTCGTCTGATCGCGCGGCATAGCTTGCAGGTCTGACAGGGCCCCGTTTTCGGCCGCGCCCCTATCTTGCGTCCCGCTGGCTGTTGCCTGGTCCCTCCGGCGCCCGGCCGTCCCCTAGCGTGCCGGACGGCCCCGCATGACATAGCGGTCCTTACGCCCCGCCGCTGCGATCTCTTCCACCAGCCCATGATGAGGCGACAGGCTGCAGACTGGGTCGGTGTTGCGGGCGTCGCCGGACAGCGCGAGCGCCTGGCAGCGGCAGCCGCCATGGTCGATGTCGCGCCGCTCGCAGCTTCGGCAGGGCTCTCGCATCCATTCTGTTCCGCGGAAGGCCTCGAAGGCAGGCGAAGCGCGCCAGATCTCCGCCAGCCCATGCTCCCGGACATTCCAGAACTCCAGTCCCGGTATCGTCTGAGCGGCATGGCAGGGCAGGACGAGGCCGCTCGGCGTCACGTTCAGTGACTGGCGCCCCCAGCCATTCATGCAGGGCTTCGGATAGCGGGCAAAATAATCCGGCGGCACATAGTCGATCGTGATCGCGTCGGCGTGACGAGCGCGCAGCTCGGCCACCTCGTCGCGCGCCGCCAGCGCCGCCTCCCGGTCCGGCATCAGCGCCGCACGGTTGCGCTCGCCCCAGCCATAATACTGCGCATGGGCAAGCTCGATCCGGCGCGCACCGAGCGCGATGGCCTCCTCGACCATGGCTCCGAGCCGCGCGATGTTGCTCCGGTGCAGCACGACATTGACCGTAAGCGGCAGGCCGGCGGCCCTCACCTGCCCCGCGAAGACGCGCTTGCGCCGATGCGCCCCGACCAGACCGGCGATGCGGTCGGCATTCTCCGGCTCGGTGTCCTGGATCGAGAGCTGGAGATGGTCGAGCCCTGCCGCCGCGAGTTCCCCTAGCCGTGCTTCGTTCAACCCGATGCCGGAGGTGATGAGGTTGCTGTAGAGCCCCGCCTCGCGCGCGGCGGTGACAAGTTCGGCCAGATCGTGCCGGACGGCCGGTTCTCCGCCAGAGAGATGCAGTTGCAGGATGCCGAGTTCGGCGGCCTCGTTGAAGACCCGGACCCAGTCTTCGATCGCGAGCTCGTCACTTTTACGGTCGAGCTCCAGCGGATTCGAGCAATAGGGGCAGGCGAGCGGGCAGCGATGCGTCAGCTCCGCGAGCAACGCGAAGGGAGCGGGCGCGTTCACGTCTCGACCAGGCGCCGCGCCTGCAGCGTCTCGATCAATGCGGTGACATCGTTAGCCAGTTGCTCGCGCTCGGCTGCGAACTGACCGGCCAGATGATCGACGATCTCGCCGAGGCTGCGCTGCCCGTCGCAGAGCTGCAGGATCGCGGCGGAGGAGGCGTTGAGCCGCAGCACATGCTCCGGCGAGAGCAGGTTGAAGCCGCCGCGGACCCGGTCCGGCTGGAGCCTGACGCCCGGGGCCAGGCGCGGCGTGCTGTCGCCGGTAATCACGGTCGCTGCGAGCCAAAGGCGCCGGGCGGGATGTGCCGCGGCTCGACATAGGCGTGGTGCAGCGCGTCGAGCATGGCCCAGAGCACGTCGCATTTGAATTCCAGCGCAGCCAGCACGGCCTGCTGACCCGGTTCGGTGCGGGCGTGGCGCAGCACATGGTCCAGCGCGTGCTCGACATCGCGCGAGGCCTGCTCCGGCCGCTGCGTGAAATAGCTCAGGCTCTCGGGCGTGACGAAGTCGTAATGGGCGAGCATGCCTGACACTCGCGTCTTGATGATCTGCGGCGAGAACAGCTCGGTCAGCGAGGAGGCCACCGCCTCCAGCAGCGGGCGCTCGCGCACGAAATCGAGATAGGCGCCGACCGCAAAGCGCGTGGCCGGCAGAACGCCCTTATGGGTGATGACGTCGGCGCGCTCGAAGCCGAGGCTCTCGCAGAGCTTGAGCCAGCGCTCGATTCCGCCCTCGCCATCGCCATGGCCGTCATGGTCGACGAGCCTTTGCCGCCATGCGCGGCGCAGCGCCGGATCCTCGATCCGGGCGATCAGGCTGGCGTCCTTGCGCGGGATGGCGGCTTGGTAGGCATAGCGGTTGAGCGCCCAGGCCTGCACTTCCATGCGGCTGCAGCGCCCCTCCTGCAGACGCAGTTGGAACGGATGCTTGTCGTGATAGCGCCGCGCGCCGATCTCGCGCAGGGCCTCGACCAGAGCTTCCGGGGACATCAGGCTCACAACACGATCTCCAGCCCGTCATGGGCGATCTCGACCCCGGCGCTCTCGACGAGACGGCGCTCGCGCGAGCCCTCGATCAGGACCGGGTTGGAATTGTTGATGTGGACATAGATCTTGCGGCTGGCCGGCAGCGCGGCAAGCCAGTCGAGCGAGCCGCCGGGGCCGGTCATCGGCATGTGGCCCATGCGCCGACCGGTCTTGGTGCCGAGCCCGGCGCGGATCATTTCCTCGTCGTCGAACAGCGTGCCGTCGAACAGGATCACATCGGCTTGCAGAGCCTTCTCGTTCAGGGGCTCGGAAATGTCCGCGCAGCCCGGGACATACAGCAGCGACGCGCCGCCCTGCCGAGCAACGAGCCCGGCGACCTCGCCATCGGCGCTCTCAATGACGCCCTCCGCCTCGAGATACAGCGGCACCTTCCCGGGGACCGGAAACAACGAGAACCACAAGCCGCTCGACCGTTCGAACTGCTCGTCGGCAGCCGCCGTAACCCGGCGCGCCTGCAACGGCTCGAACAGCGGGTTCCCGACGATCGCGGCCTGTACGGGCGAAAGCGCCACCAGATCGAAAGCGTGGCGCTCGCGCAGCGTCGCGAGCCCGGCGACATGGTCGATCTCGGCGCTCGTCAGCACCACGGTCGAGACCGGCGAGTGGCGCGATGACCGCGGCTGCAGGAGATCGTGCGAGCGAAGCTGCTGGCCGATATCGGGAGAGGCGTTGACCAGCACGACATCCTCCCCGGCGCTGAGCGCCAGCGAGGATTGCGTGCGCCATCGCGCTCTCGGGTCCTTCTGCCACGCCAGTTCGCAATTGGCGCAGCGGCAGTTCCATTGCGGAAAGCCGCCGCCCGCGGCGGAGCCGAGAACGACAGCCTTCATCCGGTCAGAGATCGCGCTCGTTATGTACGGGCTCGACAGGCTCCCGCTCGCCTTCGTCGGCGGGGGCATAAGCGGTCACTTCCATGCCGCAGGAGATCTCTTCGATGGTCGGCGTTTCCCAGGTCAAATCGCGCTCCTCATAGGTTGCCCAGTCCGAAGATAGGTCTCCCTCGCGGGAGTTGATATGCCCGCGACGATCCACTTCGCGATCGTGATCGGGCATCCTGACGAACCAACCGTCGAGCCGCAGACGCGTTCCCCAACCTCCCTCACGCATCCGCGAGGCTAGGCACAGGCAGGCAAGGTCGCTGCCGCCAGACCGGCGAAGCAGACTGCCAGCGCCGAGAGCGCGTCCAGGGCGATGGCGATGCGGGCGAGTTCATGCCGGGCCCCGCCCATTTTTCTGCGACTCCACTGGCTTCCGCCATGCCAGGCGATAGACAGCAGCGCCACCAGGGTCGCTGCGGTGACCACGCCATCGTGCCAGCCGGCCGCGCCAGCCCGACAGAGCAGCGATTCCGAGGCGTAGACCGCGAGAAAATGAGCGGCCCAGATTGTCGGGCCGACCAGCGCGGTCGCTGCCGCGCGCAGGGGCAGCGGCCGGCTCATTGCGCTACCAGCCGCGGAAAGCCATGGGTCAGCAGCAGGCCGAATGCGGCCTGTCCCAACGCATAGGCCCAAAGCAGAGCGAGATTGTCGAAGACGACGCGCCGGATGCGATCGATGCGTCCTGCAAGGAGCCGCGCCGCCGCGAAAGCCCCGGTGAGCAGCACGGCACCCGCGATCTGCGCCTGCAGCGTGGCATTGGCATAGACCATCGCGGCATAGCCGCTCGCTTGGGGCCGCAAGCCCGTTTGCCAATGCTGCAGGATGTCGACGCTAAGCGCGCCGACGAGCGCTGCGGTACCAAGGACGAGAAGAACCGCGATCAGGGCGGGCCGATTGCCCTTGCCATCCAGCAGGCGTCTGGAGGCTTCGAGGAGCACACCGCTGACGAGCAGCAACGCGGCCGGGACCAGCATGACCGCCAAGGCGGGCGAGCCATCGCTCTTAGGCCAGAACTGTGGCGCGACGGTCCAGAGATAGAGATAGCCGAAGAGGTAGGAGAGATAGAGCGCGGCGGCGACCATCATCAGCACCACCATCGCCCACCAGCTATGCGAGACGGGCCCAGAGGCATAGCTCGGCAGCCTGATGCCGCCGCCGATGTCGATCTCGCCCGCCGGCGCCTGATCGCACTCCCACATCCAGACCATGATCGATGCGATGGCGCCGACGCCGCAAAGCCCGGCGAGAAACACCGCCTTTACCGTCAGCAGCAGGAAGAAGCCGGCGGTGAAGACTGCCGCCGCGAAATGGGCATAGCCGGGGCCGGTCAGCCGCATGACATATTGCGGCTGCGCCTCAACCGGAGAGGTGACGATGGTTTCGCGCCCGCCGGTGGCGCTCCGCGGCAGGTAGTGCGCCCCCGCCTCGACCTCTCGGGCGAGGCCCGGCTGCTCCCAGAGCGGCTCGCGGCTGTCGACCCGCGGGATGCTGCGCAGGCCGAAGGCGTGGTTCGGCAGCCATTCGAGCGTGCCCGCCTGCCAGACGTCGCCGGCGGGCTTCACGTTGGTCAGCCGGATGTTGCACATGACATCGACGAGGAAGACCACGATGCCCGCTGCCAGCATGAAGGCGCCGAGCGTCGAGACGAGGTTGAGCGTCTCCCAGCCCATGCCGGCCGGGTAGGTGTAGACGCGCCGCGGCATGCCGATCAGCCCGGTGATGTGCATCGGCAGGAAGGCGATGTTGAAGCCGAGGAAAATCAGCCCGAAGGCCCAGCGCCCCAGCCGCTCCGAGAGCGGGCGCCTGCTGAAGGCCGGCGCCCAGTAGTAGATCGCGGCGAAGAGCGGGAAGACCATCCCGCCGAACAGCACGTAATGCAGATGGGCCACGATGAAGTAGCTGTCATGCGCCTGCCGGTCGAACGGCACCATCGCCACCATGACCCCGGTCAGCCCGCCGAGCGTGAAGATGATCAGGAAGCCGATGACGAACAGCGACGGCACGGTGATCTTCAGCCGGCCGGCGGCGATGGTGGCGATCCAGGCGAAGACTTGGATGCCGCTCGGGATCGCCACCGCCATGCTCGCCGCCGAAAAGAAGCCGAGCGAGCGTGCCGGGATGCCGGTGGTGAACATGTGGTGGACCCACAGCCCGAACGAGAAGAAGCCGACCGCGATCAGCGCCACCACGATCAGCCGGTAGCCGACCAGCGGCACGCGCGCCATGGTCGGCACGATCATCGAGACCATGCCCGCCGCCGGCAGGAAGATGATGTAGACCTCCGGGTGGCCGAAGAACCAGAACAGGTGCTGCCAGAGCAGCGGGTCGCCGCCCTTCTCGGCGATGAAGAAGGGCCAGCCGAAGGCGCGCTCCAGCTCCAGCAGGATCGTCGCCAGGATCACCGCCGGGAAGGCGAAGACGATCATTCCCGCGAAGATCAGCAGCGTCCAGGCGAAGATCGGCATCTTCGTCAGCGTCATGCCCGGCGCACGCGTCCGCAGCACGCCGACGATGATCTCGATCGCTCCCGCGATGGCTGAGATTTCGATGAAGCCGATGCCGAGCAGCCACCAGTCGGCACCGATGCCGGGCGAGAAGCGCTCCCCGGTCAGCGGCGGATACATGAACCAGCCGCCATCGGGCGCCGTGCCGAAGAACAGCGTGCAGAAGAACACCAGCCCGCCGACGAAATAGGCCCAGAAGGCGAAGGCGCCGAGCCGCGGAAACGGCAGGTCGCGCGCGCCCAGCATCTGCGGCAGGAGCAGGATGCCCGCGGCCTCCACCGCCGGCACCGCGAAGAGGAACATCATCACCGTGCCGTGCATGGTGAAGATCTGGTTGTAGGTCTGCGGCGAGAGGAAATCGTTGCCCGGCACCGCCAGCTGCAGCCGGATCAACAGCCCCAGGATGCCGGCGAGCAGGAAGAACAGGAACGCCGTCGCGATATAGAAATAGCCGATGACGGTGTTGTTGACTTCGGTGATGACGCGCCAGCCACGCGGCGAGCGCCAGATCGCTTCCAGGCGCTCGCGTTCGCCCTCCGGCCGCGGCAGCTCCGACGGCAGAGGCGCCGGATCGTTGGGAGGCCGGGATGCGATGTCCGTCATTTCAGGCTCGCGAGATAGGCGGCGAGCGCTTGCTGCTCGTCGGCCGAGAAGATGGCGAAGGGCGGCATCAGGCTGCCCGGCTTGATGGCCGCGGGATCGGTGATGAAGCGGCTCAGGTTCTCGGCCGTGTTCGGCAGGCTCGCGGCTGCCAGGAAGCGCCGCTCCCCGATGCGGGACAGGTCCGGGCCGATCGCCCCCTCCGCTGTGGTACCGCGGACGGCATGACAGGCGCCGCAGCCGGATGCGAGGAAGAGAGCCGCGCCGCGCCGCTCTGCTTCGTTTTCTGGAGCGGCAGGCGTGTCGGCTGCGGCCAGCCAGGCGTCGAACGCGTCCCGCGGTAGCGCGACAACCTCAAACGACATCTGCGCATGGGCCGTTCCACAATATTCAGCGCACTGGCCGCGATAGATTCCGGGGCGCTCGGCCTTGAGCCGCAACCTGTTGGTGCGCCCGGGAATCATGTCGAGCTTGCCGCCGAGGCTCGGCACCCAGAAGGAATGGATGACGTCGGCCGTGCGAAGCACGAATTCGACTTCGACACCGACGGGCACGCGGATCTCGTTGGCCTCGGCAATCCTGCGGCCGCCGGGGCCGTCATAAGCGACGCGCCACCAGAACTGCTCGCCCGTGACCTCGATCCTGACCTCGGCCGCGCTCGGCGAGGCGATCGTGTCGCGCATCAACCAGAGCCCGTAGCCCAGCAGCGCGACGAGCGTGACCGTCGGAAAGGCGATGCCCCAGAACCGGACCGAGCCCTCGGCGCGCAGCAGGCGCCGCGCGCGCTCGGGGCCTGCGATGGCGAGGCCGAGCGCAAGGACCACAATCAGGAAGATCGTCGCCGCACCCGCAAACAGGATCCAGCTGAGCAGGGCGACGCGCGCCGCATCCTCTCCGGCGGGCGCCAAGGCCGATTGCTGCTGGCACCCTGCCAACGCCAGCACGACGGCGCCGAGCGTGAATAAGCGCAGCGCGTTCATGGCCGCCCCCGTTCTGCCGGCGTCAGGCTGGCGAAATAGGCGGCGAGGTCTCTTGCCTGCCCGGCTGTCAGGCGGCGCCCGATCGGCGCCATGATGCGTCCGGTCGGGCTGCGGTCGTTGAGCCCCTTTCGCCAGGCCGTCAGCTGCCTTTCCAGATAGCGCGACCATTGGCCTGCCAGCCGCGGATAGGAAGGCGAGGCTTCTGCGTCGTGGCAGCTTAGGCAGGCAGGCACGCCGCGCGAACTGTCACCCTGTCGCGCCAGAGCTTCGCCGCGTGTCACGGCCTCGGCATCCCGCGGCTCGGGTGGGATGGCTGGCCGAGGCAGCGCTGCGTAATGGGAGGCGAGCTTCCTGATCGCACTTTCGGTCAGGCCGGCGGCGGCGGTCTGCATCACGCCGCTGTCGCGCAGTCCGGCGGCGTAGTCGCGCAGCGCGCGCTCCAGACTCGCTGCAGGCTGGCCGTGAAGGATCGGCACCAACCGGCTGGCAGGAACAGTGTCATTGCCATGGCAGCGCGCACAGGCACCGATGGCTTCCTGGTCTCCGCCGGTCTCCACGATATCGGCGCCGCTGGGCCGCTCTGGAGCAACTTCACCCAGCGCCAGCCTTCGATACGCGTCGCGGTCGAGCTCCGGCAAGCGGCGCAGGAAGGAGACCATCGCCCAGATCTCGTCATCTCGCTCCAGCGCGGGAAAGCCCGGCATGCCGGCATATTTCAGCCCGTGCTTGACGATCCAGAACAGCTCGCCGTCCTTCCAGACACCGACCTTGTCCTTGAGGTCCGGCGGCGGCGGCAGCATCCTCGCGGCGACCGGCGGAGCCGGCGAACTAGGCGTGCCGTGACAATAGGCGCAGCCTGCGTGGTAATGCCCGGCGCCGAGGCGGATCAGGTCCTCGTCAGGCTGCTGCGGCAGCGTTTCGTCCGGGGCGCGCGCCCTGACCGAATTCTCCATGCCGAAGCGCAGCAGCAGATCGATGACCTTCAGATGCCCCCGGCTGGCGGCGATGTTGTAGATGCCCGACCAGGCGAAGAGCAGCCCCGCCACCACCGCGATCGCTGCGCCGGCCGCGATGGTCAAAGCGAGACGGCCGGGCGTCGCCAGGACCCAGGCCGCCGCCAGCCTAGCCCGCGCCAGCGGAGACACGGGGACGTCCCTGGGCTCCGTCGAGCCGGATCAGCATGCGGGCGGCGAGCGCCACTCCGACGACGAGATAGCTCAGCGGACAGCCGACCACCATCAGCAGTCCGGCCAGTTGCTGGTCGTCGAGACTGGAGGGGCCGGTGACGCAGAGCGCCTGCGCCAGGCCGGGGAGCGAGTAGAGATCGCGCGGGGCGAAGATCAGTAGCGCGCCGAGCAGGCAGGCCAGCTTGCCGGTGATGAGCAACGCTCCGAGAGCGCTCCAGCCATTGGCGCGGGCGGCGTCGATCACCGCCTGCCAAAACCAGAGCGCGGCACCCGCCAGCATCGCGGTCAACCCGATCTGGGCCGCCGCCGAGCCGGCTGCGAGCTGTTGAACCGCCGGCAGATGCCACGCCCAGAGGACGATGAGTTGGAAGATTGCGGGCAACAGCACCGCGCCGCGCCGCTGCATGCGGGCGCGGGGCAGAGCCAGCGCAAGGATCGGCGCTAGGACGTTCATGACGACGAGGTGCTGCAACATCTGCAGTGAGAGCGGGCCGACATCCAACATCGGCACGGTCGCGAAACCGGCCAGCGTGAGCACGCCAGCGCCCGCCAATATGGGCCCCGCGACGCTATGCGCCCCATCCGAGATCTGGCTTTGCTGCAAAACGAGCCTCCCCCGAAGCGGCAACGGGTCAGCCGCGCCGCGGTTCCGTTTCCGCAACTAAAACGGGCCCTTTATCCGAACCTGCGCGCCCGACTGACGTTCACCTTCGACACCTGCCTGGCTACGCATGAAGGAGGCCCCATGGCGCGCTCCCATAAAATTCTCCTGCTCATCGGCGTCGCTGCCTCGGCGCTCGCTCTCGCCGGATGCGGCGACAAACCGCTGCCCGAGGAGGCCGGCTACGGTCCGAATCCAACGCTGCCGCCGCCGAAATCCTCATGGCTTCCGACGATCAAGGTCGCCAAGGCGGTGGGCTGGAAGGAAGGCGAGAAGCCGACGCCGCTCGCTGGGGGCCAGGTCACCGCCTTCGCCACGGGCCTTCAGCACCCGCGCTGGCTCTACGAACTGCCCAATGGCGACATCCTCGTCGCGGAAAGCGATGCGCCGCCCAAGCCGGAAGACAAGCAAGGCGGGGTTCGCGCTTGGGTTCAGGGCCTCTTCATGGAGCGCGCCGGCTCGCGGACGCCGAGCGCCAACCGCATCAGCCTGCTGCGCGATACCGACGGCGATGGCGTCGCCGAGACGAAGAGCGTCTATCTGGAGAGCCTAACTTCGCCGTTCGGCATGGCGCTGGTGGGAGACCAGATCTTCATCGCCAATGCCGATGCCGTGGTGCGGGTGCCCTACGTCGCCGGCGAGACGAAGAACAGTGCGAGGCCGGTCAAGGTCGCGGACCTGCCGGCGGGCCGCAATCACCACTGGACCAAGAGCCTCGTCGCCAGCGCCGACGGCTCGCGGCTTTATGTCGGCGTCGGCTCGAATTCCAACGTCGCCGAGAACGGTATGGCGGAGGAGGAACGCCGCGCCGCGGTTCTGGAGATCGATCCCCAGAACGGCAGCACACAGCTCTTCGCCGGCGGCCTGCGCAACCCCGTCGGCATCGACTGGAATCCGGCGACGAAGGAACTTTGGGTCGCCGTCAACGAGCGTGACGAGATCGGTGACGACCTCGTGCCGGACTACATGACCTCGGTGAAACGAGACGGCTTCTATGGCTGGCCCTACAGTTATTACGGCCAGACGGTCGACACGCGCGTGGAGCCGCCAAGGCCTGACCTCGTGGCCAAGGCGATCAAGCCCGACTACGCGCTGGGGTCCCATACCGCCTCGCTCGGCTTCACCTTCGCCAAGGAAGGTCAACTTGGGGCGCGCTACGCGGGCGGAGCCTTCATCGGCCAGCACGGTTCCTGGAACCGGGCCAACCCCGTCGGCTATCGCGTGATCTTCGTGCCGTTCAAGGCGGGCAAGCCTGCCGGCATGCCGGAGCCTATCCTCACCGGCTTTCTGAATGAGCAGGGCGAGGCGCGGGGCCGACCGGTCGGCGTGCTGGTCGACCGACGAAACGGTCTGCTCGTTGCCGACGACGTCGGCAACGCGATCTGGCGCATAGTGCTGCCAGAGGGCTGAGCGGCGCGGCGACATGTCGACGCGAAGCGCTGCACGGCGCTTGGTCGGACACCAACCAAGGCGAGGAAGGAACCTCCCTCCGCGGCTGTTGTTCTCCAAGTCTACGGCTGGGGCCAACGTGCGACAGGAGGCTCCCAATGGGATGGTTCACCAAGGATATCGAAACCATGGACGACCTGTTCGTCCACACGCTGCAAGACATCTACTACGCCGAGAACCAGATCAAGAAATCGCTTCCCGACATGATCGAGAAGGCGACCAGTTCCGAGCTGAAGCAGGGGTTCCAGAGCCATCTGCAGCAAACTGAGGGGCATATCGCCCGGCTGCGCCAAGTGTTCAAGCAGCACGGAGCTGAGGAAAAGGGTGTCAACTGCCCGGCAATCGACGGCATTCTTTCGGAAGCGAACGACATCGCTGGCGACGTCGCGGATAAGCAGGTGCTCGATGCCGCGCTGATCGCCGCCGCCCAGGCGGTCGAGCATTATGAGATCACGCGCTACGGCACATTGGTCGCATGGGCCAAGCAACTCGGCCGGGAGGATTGCGCGTCGCTTCTGAAACAGAACCTCGACGAGGAATCCGAGACCGACGCAAAGCTGACGAAGCTAGCCCTCAGCGGCATCAATCGCAGGGCAGCCTGAGGCTCCCCCGAGTGGAAGCGGGCAAACCCGCTTCCACTCGCCATCAAAAACCGAGGAAACGCGATGTCTGCCGTCGAAGCCATGATTCACGAGGATGGTCTGCCCGGGCATGAATCGGAGCTTGAGCCGAAGCCCGACTGGTTGCCACGATACAAAGGATCCGGTCGCCTCGCCGGAAAGGCCGCTCTCATCACCGGCGGCGACAGCGGCATTGGTCGCGCGGTGGCGGCGCTCTACGCCCGCGAGGGCGCCGATGTGGCCATCGTCTATCTCTGTGAGCACGATGACGCTGCCGCGACCGTGGCAATCGTCGAGGCGGAAGGTCGACGCGCCATCGCCATTGCCGGAGACGTCGGCGACAAGGGCTTCTGCGTCTCGGCAGTGACTCGGACGATCGAGGCATTCGGCAGGCTGGACATCCTCGTCAACAACGCCGGCGAGCAGCACCCTGACAAAGACATCACCGACATCACGGAAGAACAGCTTCGTCGAACCTTCCAGACGAACATCTTCGGCATGTTTTTCATGACGCAGGCTGCGCGACCCCATCTGAAACGCGGCGCAGCCATCGTGAACTGCACTTCGGTGACCAGCTATCAGGGGTCGGCAGAGTTGCTGGACTACAGTTCGACGAAAGGCGCCATCACTGCATTCACGCGCGCACTGTCCGAGAACCTGGTTGGACATGGCATTCGCGTCAACGCGGTGGCGCCCGGACCGATCTGGACGCCGCTCAATCCGATGGGCGGAGCGAGCAAAGAGAAGCTGAAGCATTTCGGCGAAGCCACGCCGATGAAGAGACCGGGACAACCCAATGAGGTGGCGCCGAGCTTCCTTTTCCTGGCGTGCGACGACGCCAGCTACATGTCCGGCCAGGTGCTGCATCCCAACGGAGGGACGGTGGTCAATGGCTAGTCGCCGCCGCCAGCACCTTTCCGCAAATGCTGGCGCCAGCAATGGCAAGTAAGGGTGAGCACCGGCGATGGCGAAGACCAAACCTCCCAGAGCGGCATCAGGAGCGACGCCTGCGCCCCGCAAAGGCATGCCGAGTCCGAAGCTCGGCGAACTGGAGTTCAAGCACCGCTACATGCGACAGTTCGTCGATCCTGGATTCGACCGGCTGCGGTCGGAACTGGATGCTGTCGCCGAGGTCGCGTGGCAGGCTTACGCGGATTCGCGCAAGAGCCCGCTGACGCGCAAGGCCGGGGCCGGGTACGCAGATCCGGATTATGATCTCTCGGTCGACTGGCTCGCTGCGAAGTCCGCGGTGGAAGCGGCAGGCGTTCGCCACGCTGACCGTAACGGTGCGGGACATGTCCTGATCGTCAACGCATCCCCCAGAAGCGAGCACACCTGCCCCGGGGGAGATGTCGAAGAGCTATCGACTCGCCACGCTGGCGCAGTCGGTGTTCACGGAGGAAGCGGGTTTTACGGCCGAGCTATTGGATCTCTCGCGCTTGGCCTCCGAGTACGGACGCCAGATCCACCCTTGCAAGGCCTGCTTCTCGACGGCTGCGCCGCTCTGCCACTGGCCTTGCTCCTGTTACCCCAATCATTCGCTGGGCCAGAGCCAGGATTGGATGAACGAGATCTACCCGATGTGGGTCGCGGCGCACGGCATCATGATCATCAGCCCGGTGAACTGGTATCAGGTGACTTCGCCGCTGAAGCTGATGATGGATCGTCTGGTGTGCGCCGATGGCGGCAACCCCGATCCCACCGCGACGCAAGGCAAGGAGGCCGCCCTCGCCAAGGAGATCGAACTGGCAGGCTGGGACTATCCTCGACATCTTGCCGGCAGGCTCTTCTCCGTCGTTGTCCATGGCGATGTCGAGGGTGCGGAGAACGTGCGCCGTTCCGTATCCGACTGGCTGCGCTTCATGCGTCTCGAACCGGCAGGGCCTTTGGCTGAACTCGACCGCTATATCGGCTACTGGAAACCCTATGCGACCAGCCATGACGAGCTGGATGCCGATGTCGCGATGCAGGATGAAGTGCGCAACGCGGCGCGTGCCCTGGCAGAGGCTGTCAAAATGCGCCGGGCAGGGAGACGCGACGAGATCGGAAGCCGGCTGCATCAACCTCGTCAGAAGTAGCTGTCGGCTGTCGTGCTACCGCGCCTATGCCGCGAGCCTATTCGCCGACGCCAGCGGCGGGCTTGTCGACCGGCTTCACGGCCGGCTTGTCGGCATCGCCGGTATCCTTCTCTGGATCGGGATTGATCGACACCATCGTAGTCGCCTGTTTCCCCGGATTGCCCTGGATCGATTTCACGCGCTGCTGCTCTTCGGGGCTGAGCTTGTTGCCTTCGCCGTCTCGCATGACCGCCTCCTGCCTGGATGCCCCTCAAGGTGAACGGGCTTCGCTTGCGGCGGTTCCAAGCCGACGATCAGTGCAGCTCGCAAATCCCGACCACGAGGCTTTGCCAGAACATATTTGGTAGCGAGTTGTCCACGGAACCGCCGTGTCGCGAAATTCAGCTATCCATAACGACAGATAGGGAGGCAGTTGGTCGCTACAGCTAGTGGAAGCTTTCTGTGCACGTTGCACAGGGGGGCGGGCGGAATCCGTCGGACTCGGTCGCGTAACGACTTCGTCCGAAGGGCAAACTTCGAAGGGAAGCTACGGAGATATCGCCTTCCGCCGCACTCGAGCCAAGGGTCAGGATAAAGATGCGGTGGACGGAGAATGTCGCGAGGTGGCATGACCTCGAGGGCGAGCAGTGCCTCGAGCGCCTGCGGGCGGTTTGCGATCTGGTCGACGATGCGGTGATGGCTATCAAGAAGAGCCAGCATCTCTTTGACCCGATGGAATTCGCCGGCCTCGGAAAGGAGCAGGCGAAGCTCCTCGAACGTCACCTGGAAATCGCCTATCGGGAGATCCTTCAGATCAAGGCGGACAGCCGCGGAGATACCTTGCACTGATGCAAGGATGCAGGTGAGTGGGACGTCAAAAGGCCCGGCATCGACCGTGCCTTTTTGATTGGGCTCGGGATCCTGTGTGAGACCCAACTTCTTCATCCAGCCACGATGAGCTGAAAGCGAGTTGTGCGGCCGGCTCGACGGTCGCGCTGGATGATCCCGTGATGGTGCCAGACGAGGCGCTGGCGATAGTCAGCGGCCGAGCTAGACAGAGGCGGCGCCACGGGAATTTGGGATGCTCATAAACCTCCGCTCACGGGCCTCGCTAGAAGGCCTGTGCGCCCCAGCTCAGGGCGCGCGGAGGTCATCGTCCCAAAAATTTCCCATCGCCTAAACTGGCGGGGAAATGGGGCCGGCCAATGGGCCCAAGCCCCGGCTGTTCGAAGCTCAGATTCCGACTTTTTCCAATGCGCCTATTGGTCTGCAAATGGGCCGGAAAAGGCGGGATCAGAGCGTCACTCGAACAGCCCTTCAGGCGGCCCAGATGCTGGATTTTTCCAGCGTCTGCCAAAGGGGCCGCAAAGCCTCGCAGAGCCCAAGCCGGAGGCGAGTAAAGACTGGAGCATCTGCTCCAGCTTTACGGTATTGGGCCCTATGCTGAAGCGGTACTGGATCAGCCTTTTCGGCAAGCATTGGAAAATGCGGAGTCGTGGGGGTGGGGGGTCTACGACTCCGCAGTCAAAAACCAGCGCAAAAAGGACCTTCCAAAACCGCATGAATCGAGCATTGGAAAATGCGGAGTCGTGGGGGTGGGGGGTCCACGACTCCGCAGTCCTTTTTCGACCTCCATGAATCCGGTGAATCGCCGGCGCCGCGCCGCGCCAATGAGCGCGTTGAATCGGCCAGTCGGCAGTCCGGAGTGAATCCCTGGAGGGCACCACGGCAACGTGGTCAGGGCGCCCATGAATCAAGCGACCTGGAGGGCATCGCCGCGCCATGAATCGGCTGCCAGAGCATGTGTGCGGAGGCGGCCTCGGCAAGGCGAAGCCAAGCGCCCAATGAATCGAAACGTCAGGGGCGCAGACGGCGTCAGCCGTCGGCCGGATCAATTGCGTATGCGCCAGAACAGCGGGTAGCCCAAGCGCGTCAGCGCCAATCTCGGCGGTGATGAATCGGGGCCGTGGATTGGGCGATCAGGCATCGTGGACTGCAGAGATGATCAGCGCAGTCATAGTTCAACCTCCCATCGCGCAGGATGTAGCTTGGGTCAGTTTTTCAAAGCGCCTGCTCGGATCTTACCTTCCCGTCAACCAGATAACATAATAGCGCCCGCCCTGGCGCTTGATTCCTCAATGGCTTGCGTTGGCCAGCACGCCAAAGCTCTTGTCGTACCGGTCCGCCATTTGGAGTGACATGGCCACGCTCCAGTCGAATTAGTTTAAGCAAATTTTGTCAGATAATATCCCTCAATACTCACACGAAAATTCAGGATATTATTTCAGGTCAGGGCTTATCATCGAGGTGCTGATTTTGCCTGCCGGGATCGCTGATGCAACACGACAAGAAGCGCTCAGCCACAATGGACCGGCGGCGTCAGCGCGTTCGGTGGCAGATCATGAACGCGATGCCACGCCGGGATTCCACCGCCGCTAAGCGTTCGGACAAGAACTTTTTGCAGGTGACTGACAAGGGCTGGCGTCGTCTAATCAAACTTGTCGATGAGAAGCCTCAGTACGTAGAGTTATTTTGCCTTATAGTTGCAAATATGGATGCCACGACAAATATGTTCGCAGCTACCCAGTCCGCATTCGCAGAATCTGCCGGCATTAAACCAAGAACGCTCGCTCGTCATATCCGAGGTCTGATTGAGTTCGGGTGCATTTCAAAAAATTGGCTGCCTCAACATAGGTCACTCGCTTATCGCGTTGACCCGGAAGAGTTTTGCCAGTTTCGCAAGGTGAAAAAATTCACGCAGGTTACGCCTCAAGGGCTGCAGCGCATTTGCGAGCTGTGTTCAAACAATCATACTGCCGCAAGATTGTTCGTTTTCCTGGCGTCGCATATCGACGCCGATCAAGGTGCATTGACTGTTGGTCAAAAATATCTTGGCAAGATTCTCAATGTGTCAGTGCGAACGATCAGCCGGGCTGTAGCTTACCTTGTTGAGCAGGGCGCAATCGTAACGACAAATCTAAATGGCGATACCGGAAATTCCGGCGGTCGCGAACTCCTTTACAGCCTCAACCCGCACGAAATTTGGATAAGCCACGAGTGGAACAAGGCGAATTCCTCCTATTTTGGTTGCGCGGACGTGCCACGCCCGTCGGATGCCGATGGTATTCGCGTGAGGCGAGTGAAGGTGATCGCTCCGACCAGCCAAAATGCGGAGCTCGACTACCACATCGTCGTAAGCGTCCCAGCCGAGGGGGCGGAAGTTGTCGTCAACGGATGGGAGCGCTGGCTTCGCATGCGAAGCGATCGATTGCAGATCGATCGGCATCCGACCCGGGGCATCATTCGCATTCGAACCAACGACCTGGATCTGGCCGAGCAGTTCACGAAGGATTACGGCGGCTGTCTCGTCTCGATGCGCGTAGCCAATCAATTTCTGTCTGGAGACAATCGGGTGAGAGCGAGCCTGCTGCTGCAAAGCCAATGGCGACAGTCCGCGGAATTCGCCTAGCGGCCTGATCCGGTATGCCGCACAAGCCTCACGCGAAGCCCGGAACGAAGCGATCATCGACCGGGAGGCGCTGCTTTCCAGCTTCATGGAACAACAAACTCCGACAACCCAAGGCCCCGCCTCGCCCCCAGCAGCTGATGCGCAACGGCTAGGCAAAAGATGTCACAAGCGGCTCAATGTGGACGCGCGCCTGTCGCCGGTTCACTCCAGAAGGCGAGCACCTTGAAATTTTTTGCTTCGCCACGGCGCAGGGTATCGAGGCCCAACTAACTCACGACAGAGGCAACAGCGATCACAATCAAGCAGTCACGTTCGGCGCTTGCACGACTTGCAGTCAAGCGCCGGGGATTACAACAATCCGGATTGGCGAGATCATCTGGCCAGCAGCAGGGGAGGGGAGCGGCATCTCGACGGATCCCTCACCCCATCTGCGAGAGCAGCCGTTTCAACTCAATTGAAAGTGGCAGTGGAGAAAACGGCCGGTATGAGCCCCAGAGCTGCAATGCTCAGGACGATTGCTAAACGAACCCAGGCACCGAAAGAACGAGAACTCACAAGCATTACCGACCTCGTGCCGTACTCAATGGACTCGCAAAGCAATTCAATCTTGTCACGCAGCCTAGCGCAACATCTGGTGCTTTGGCCGCAGTAGGCGACAGTTTATCCACATGAACTTTCGGATGACCGTAGATGCTTCTTGGCGAACTCTCATTAGAATGGATCACCCCGCGGTTAAAATCCGAATTTAAATTTCATCAACTAATTTTCCTGACGCTCTCCTATAATTACCTACTTATCGAAACGATTATCTATAGTTACAATAATTAATTACAGTAACAGTGACATGATATTCACTTAATATATTTATCATTATGCGAAAGCAATTATCTGTAATCAGATTTCTCTATTTCTAAAATTTACTCACATATAATTCTGTATTATCTGTAGACCAAAATCGAGACTCCGGAACTTGTCGGTTTAATCTCTTGCTTTGAATTACAAAATCGACAATGAAGTAGAAGCAACTCCGGATCCTGAGGATTTGAAATTGTCAGAGAACAAAAATGCCATTGTCGACCTCGTCGCGGGAATTGTCTCGGCCTTTGTAGCGCACAACAGCGTTCCAACGTCTGAGCTTCCAGCTCTCATCGCCAGCACGCACGCCGCGCTCGCTAATCTAGGTAAGGAGCCGGCACCGGCGGTTGAGGAGCGCGCTGCTCCGGCGGTTTCGATCAAAAAGTCGATCACCGCAGATTACCTGGTCTGCTTGGAAGATGGCAAAAAATTCAAGTCACTTAAGCGCCACCTCCGCACTGCTTACGAGATGTCGCCAGAGGAATATCGGGCGAAATGGAACCTCCCTGCTGACTATCCAATGGTCGCGCCAAACTATGCTGAGGCGCGCTCGCAGCTAGCCAAAAAAATGGGGCTTGGACAGCAGCGTAAGAAGACGCCCGTTTCGCGGCGCAGCAAAAGCGCCGGTTGATTCAATCCGCCTCCGCCCGACCGGCTGTGGCGAATGAGCTTCGGCTGGTCGGCTGCTACTAATCTCCGCATCGGATGCGGCGATTAGCGGCGTTATTCTCCGCATGTGACGAGACAGTCCCCAGCACAAGCTTCGCCGACGGCGTTCCGATCAGGCCGCCATTGCTTGTTTTGATTGTGGTCGCGCCGCTATTTTGGGTAGCTCGACGCCTACTGCCAATTGTCATCCTCGTCGTGATGGGCGTCCCATTCGTCGGTCGCTTCTACGAGCGCATCTAGCTCGGCTTGTTCGAGCGTCCCCTCCATGGGAATGCCCAGCTCAGCGATGCGCTCGACGGCGCGCTCGTAGTCATCCGGGCAGCGCACGATGACCTTCCTATGGGCGATCGGGCTCTGATCCGAGCGCTGGATGACTACGGGTTTCGTAATCGACCATAGCAGCGCTGATGTCCAAGAACTCATCTCGATCAACTCCAGCTTCGGGCGCGTCGCCGAGTTCTGCCAATCGGGCGATCGCGGCTTCGTACTCTTCGTTGGTTTCAATCGTCATTGGCGCAGGCTGTCCTGTCGTTGCTAAAGAGCAACTCAATACGGCGTAGGACGTTCCGACCGTCAGCAGGCGCACGGCTGACGTCCTAACCGCTTGGCCCGACCGAGGTCATGAGAGAGCGTGGCTGCCGCTACAACACAGAGAGCGAGTCCTCACGCGTCGCTCGCAATCGATCGGGTTCCGCATGGATCTAAGTTCCATACGATTCTCAGAATCCCCACCTCGGAAGCGCGGGCCAGTGGCCGAGGTGGCGTCGTCGATCAGCGCTGGCGTAGATTCCAGTAGGTAGCCGCTCCCGCGATCGCGATGAGCGAAAGGGGCAGGATAACGTAGCCCAAAAGCCAGTTGCTCATTGCTCGCTGCTCACTACGCGCAGGCTCTACCAGCCCAACCCAGTGTATCAGACTAGCGCAGCAGGCAAAAAAAGGGCGGCCGGTGAGGGCCTCCTTTGTGGATCGCGCGGAGCGAGTTCTTACTGGCGCTCAAGCGTGGCATTCGCGCAATTGCCGCTCGCGGCATTCTTGGCAAAATAGCGCACCGTGCCTTCTCGGTTTCGGGTCATGGTGTTGGTGATCGTGCCGCCCGTAAATGTGATGGTGTCACCGTCAGTGCGGCCCGGACGCTGCTTGCCAGACTTGCTCTGAACAACAACGCTTCTGCCGCTGATACTGGCGCGGTTGAGGCCATGGTCGGTTCGAACGGTGTCGTCTGGGTGGCGATAATCATCCTCGTCGGGACCGGCGCGCTGGTGATCGCGCGATCCAAGAGCGTCTTCGCTTTCGCCAACCTGTTCATCGCCCCGCTGGTCGACACGTCCACGGGCAACCAGGCTGAAGACGCGCTGAAGAGGGGCGCGGCGGCAATTACGCCGAAGCTGGGCAGGTAGAGGGCCGAGGGCTTAACGAACGGGCCGCGCAGCGTTGCAGGCGACTAGCCATGAAGATAGTCTGCCTCAGTCGATCGCGGCACCGGCCGTTTCGCTCAGACGCTTGGACTGGTGGACATTGACCAGCTCGCCAGTTCTACAAAATGAGGGCCGCGCAGCCATGCGCGGCCCTTTCTAATCTCCGCATTTGGTGCGGAGATTAGCGGTCTTATTCTCCGCACGTAGCGAAAGATTTCCACGCGCATCGCTGGCTTCGCTCCTACAGCAGCAAGGAGTCGAAGGCGGAATTGCAGCGACAGATCCTTTGCAGCCTGGCCGGGTGCCGGTATCTGGCTGCATCAGAAAGATTCGGGGACACCAGTGTATCTGATCAAAGCTATGGTTCGGGCCGAAAAGGTTACGAACCGCGTAGCGAGCGCGACTGAGGCGCTTCGTGTTTTTCGTGAGATGCAGACGCGATCCGGTCTAAAGTCATGCGCCGTGTTTCGCAGCGGCGTTTTGGTGGGTCAGTCCGAGCTTGAGAGTGCAGCACGTCGCGAGCAGAACTGATCCTCTTATTTGCCGAAGCATTCAACCTGGCCGCAACGGTTCGATCAGGCGCAGCACTGTCCATAAATCGAGCCGCTCTCTTGGTTCCATAATCTATGTTATGCGAATCTCGTTTGTCGACGCTCATTAGAAGGGTCACCAGTCCCCCTGTTAGAGATGTCGCTCTTTCAGAGCGCGGAATGCCTCGCACCTTCGCCGCGCGTTTCGAGGACAACCCTGTCAGCGCGGCCAGCTTACAAATCGGCCCGGACCGCCGGCTTGCGGTCGGCTGCGTCCGCGCCGCGCAAACCTATCGGCATCGGGGGGCCCTTGGTCGTATCGCGCTGCGTCTGTCGTTCGGCTTCGGCATTCATCTCAGCGCCGATCAGGAGAATGGTAGCCGAGAGCCACATCCAGGTCAGGAGGCCGATTACGGCGCCGATGGCGCCATAGGTCTTGTTGTAGTCCTCGAAGTTGGCGACATACCAGGAGAACAACATCGAGCCCGCAAGCCAAGCAAAGGCGGCAAAGAGCGCGCCTGGGCTAACCCACCTCCATTGCGCATCATCGCGGCTCGGCCCAAGGCGATACAGAATAGCAAGTCCCAGCAGCAGCACGACGAACAGCGCAGGCCAGCGAGCGATCGCGATCAGCCATTCGCTCGCGGCACCAAGATAGAGATAATCGAGCACGACAGGAATGACGGCGATGGCGCCGAGCGCGGTCAAGAGGAAGAGCAGAATGCCCGCGGTGAAAACCAGCGAGATTGCGTTCAGCTTAAAGAAGCCGCGCTTTTCATCTTCGCCATAGGCGACGTTGAGCGCGTCGAACAGCGCCTTGACGCCTGCATTCGCGCTCCAGATTGCGGCCGAGAGGCTGATGAAGAAGGCAAACCCCAGCGTCGCAGATCCGCCGGAGCCGATCCGCGCCACTTGGTCCCTGAGAAAGTCCGTCGCGCCAGTGGGCAGAAATCCATCGAGCAACGCCAGGTCTTTTCCGATCGCGGATGGATCAGCCGCGAGGCCGTAAAGCGAGACAAATGCGGTCAGCGCGGGGAAAAGAGCCAGAAGGCTGTAGAACGTGACGCCGGCTGCGACGGCCAGCACGCGGTCCCGGTCCACCTCGGCATAGGTCCGGCGGATGATGTCCGACCAGCCCCGGGCTGGAATGTCGGTCGGTGTCGAAGCCGACGATCCCTGAGGCGAGCGGTTGTCCGTCTTGGCAGCGTATCGTCTTTCGCGTGCATCGGGACGTTCCCCGCCCATGGCCAAGTGCAATACCGCGACCAGGCCGAGCGCCCCAGCCGCCAGCACCAAGCCGTCGCGCCAGGGGAAGCGGCGGGAGCGCCCCCTCGATGGGGCAGCCGTTCTTTCCAACCTGATCAACTCCTTCTCCCCGAAATGAGCTCTAGGGATGGGCGAATGGCTTGAGCCAAGCCTCCGCGCCCGTCCAGAAACGCATCGGCGGAAAATGTTGTGCCGATCCACCGTTCCACGAATCCGAAGCCGCGCTCCGATATGGGCCAACCCTTGATTCCTCTTCATTGCCAAGGGATCCAACCGGCCAGATGAGAGCCTGGTTCCGGAAAGCTAGACCGCAGGTCAGGCGCCCGTACTTCGACATCATAGGCGCGAGTGGCAGCCGAAACTCTGACCGGCTCTCGCAGGCTGGCTCCTTCCCGACAGGCAGCGCTCCTCGGTAACGGAACATTGGTAGGCTTCGAGCGTCCTGCTTCAGGCAAACAGCCCAGCTTATAACGCTCGGAGACTTCGAAAATGGCTGCCGGTAACCACGAAGCATTGGACGATCAGATCGCCCTCCTCCGCAGGCAGGTCTCCGACCTGACAGAACTTGCCGCTGCCGCGTCAGGCTCGGCCCAGGAGGAGAATTTGCAGGACCAGATCAATCAGAAGCAGGAGCGGTTGGAACGGCTTCTCAAAGAGCGCGACGGGGCAAGCTAGGCGCCTCAAGCAGGTTTCATTTGAACTCGGCCCAGACCGGCGCGTGGTCGCTGGCCTTCTCCCAGCCGCGCACATACCGATCGACCTCCGCCGCTGTGAGCCCGTTCGCCAGTGCGGGGCTCAGAAGAAGGTGGTCAATCCGAAGGCCGGCGTCCCGCCCCCACGCATTCCGCAAATAATCCCAGAATGTGTAGATCCGCTCGCCGGGATGCATAGCCCGCAGCGCATCGGTCCATCCCTGGGCGACGAGCGCGTGAAAGGCATCGCGAACTTCCGGGCGGAACAGCGCGTCATCGAGCCAGCGTTCCGGCCTGTAGACGTCAATCTCCGTCGGCATCACGTTGAAGTCCCCCACAAGAGCAACGGGGATCTCATGCGTCAGAAGCTCGGCCGCATAGGCCGTCAGCCGCTCGAACCAGCGCAGCTTGTAGTCGAATTTTGGCCCTGGGGCCGGATTGCCATTCGGCAGATAGAGACAGCCGATTAGCACGCCGTTCACGGCCGCTTCGATGTAGCGGCTCTGCGTGTCACCTTCCTCGCCGGGCAGGCCGCGGCGTGTCTCGATCGGATCGGCCCCCCGCGCCAGAATGGCGATGCCGTTCCAGCTCTTCTGCCCTCGCCAGATCGCACCGTATCCGGCTTTGCGGATGGCCGCTTCCGGGAACTTCTCGCTTGGCGCCTTGAGCTCCTGGAGGCAAACTACATCCGGTTCCGCTTCGGCCAGCCATTGCAGCAGTATCGGCAGCCGCCCATTGATGCCGTTGACGTTGAAAGTGGCGATCTTCACCGGAACGCGGCCTCCCTCGCGGACTTGTGCGCGAATGCTTGAAGCCCATCCTCGCAAGCGGAGAAGGTCGGGAGCCGTCGCGCTGTTCTTCCGCCCCTACGCCTTGAGCATCTTGCCGGGGGAACGAGGAAGGCGCGTCCGGGTTCGCTGCCCGCTCGATACCAGTCTCCCTGCGACTCAACGTGCCACGTCCGATCGATAACCCGGCGGCGAAACCCGTGGCTAAGCCATGCCCGGCGCGGCGGATAGATCTACGCCATTTCGCTCAGCGATGCCTCCTCCCTGAAGGCACAGACAGCCGCAATGGCGAGATCGCCCAAATCGTTGGGGCCATTCCCAATAAGCTGCATGACGATGCGCCCGAGGCGAGCCTTAGCCTCATCGGGTGATGCCCCTGCGTAACACAGATCGTCGCTGATTTTTTTCCACGCGCGGGCATGGATGGCTTCAGCAACCAACATCTCCTTTGAGTTCAGAACACCCGGGAAGCGGAAGTCGGGATTTGATATAGGCATGTTTCGGTCAACTCGGTGGATTCTCTGGCGACTGGCAGACTTGCTGGGTGCAGTCCGCGTCGTAGAACGCGGGATTCCGAAGAATGATCCGGGGTTCAGCGAAGTACTTCCCTGAGACTGTCCCCTATGGGACGGATGGCTTTCCACCCGACCTTTAGAGTCGGTCAGTCCAATGCGACTGAGTGGTCCATTCTCTCCGTGGACAGGGCCGGTCGCGGGAAATTCAGTCCGGCGATCGCTTCGCGGATTGTCGCGGTTGGAGCGCCGCGAAGGATGTCGGCCTTCTGACTTCGGGACAAGCGCCGATGACGAGGAGATCGTCGGAGACGCGTGTCCGGCAGTGTCCGCTCCCGCCGGCAGCAACAGGATCGCCAGCCTCAACGGTCAACTCACGTCGGCCCGATTGCCGATGACGTCTCACGCAGCCCAGCGTAGACAGGCCTTTTCAAGCTCGCGAGCAGGCATCGGCCGGCCAAAGAGATATCCTTGGCCTTCCTGGCAGCCAAGCGCGGCCAATAGCGCGGCAACCGCCTCGGTTTCGATGCCCTCCGCGATGATCGATTTGCCCAAGGCCTTCCCCAGTTCGATGGTCGCCGCCACGATCGCAGCATTCTCGCTCCCGGGCTCCAGGTTTCGAACGAAGGTCTGGTCGACCTTGATGGTGTCGAGCGGAAAATCCCTCAGCGAGGTCAAGCTGCCATAGCCTGTTCCGAAATCGTCGAACGCGATGTGTACACCGAGTTCATGCACCGACCTGAGGATAGCCCTGACGCGGCTGATGTCATCCAGGATGATGTCTTCCGTCACTTCGAGTTCGAGCCAAGCCGGATCGAGCCGGCTGGCGTCGAGAAGACGTGCAACGTCCATCGCAAGCGTACCTGCGGTGAACTGGGACTGCGCGAGATTGATTCCGACACGCAGAGGCGTTCCTTGGTGCTGCCAGATGGCAGCCTGGCGGATTGCGGTTTCAAGAACCCAGGCCGAGACGCTATCCGCGAGCGAACTGCTGTTGATCACCGGCATGAATTCGCCGGGTGAAACATAGCCTCGCTCAGGGTGGTGCCAGCGGATCAGGGCCTCGGCGCCGACGATCACGCGGGTCTGAAGATCCACCTGCGGCTGATAGAAGAGTTCAAACTCTCCGGCTGCCAGCGCCTGGCGGAGCCGGTTCTCGAGGTCCATCCGCTTCTCGACCTCCCCGCGCATCACGGGGCTGAAGCTGATGGCGCTCTCCCCTTCCTGCCGCTGAGCGGATGCAAGTGCGAACCGAGCATTACCGAGCCAGATTTCCGGATCTGCGGCTTCCTCGGAACCAGCATGGCCGAGGACCACCGGGACGCGCACTGTTCGGCCCTCAACGTCGAGCGGTTCATTCCGGAACGTTTCGATGAGCAATGCCGCGAGGTGATCGACATCCACCTCGGCTTCCGGAAGCAGAATCGCGAATTCGTCACTGTCGCTCCGCGACAGCAGCAGCCCCTGGCCGATCCTGGATCTCAGCCTTGCCGCGGCGGAGCGGATTAGAGCGTCGGCGAAGGTTTGGCCTTCGAGGTCCCGCATCCGGCGGAAATGCCAGAGGCTCGCGAGCATGAGGCGTTGCGGCGCGTCCTGTCGAAGGGCGTCGCTCAAGGCTACGATCAGGCTATTGCTGTTCGGGAGGTCCGAGACCGGATCCGTTTCGGCGAGATATCGAATGCGTTCCTGTTGACGGCGGCGCTCGGAAATGTCGCGCAGCACGACGCCGTATTGCCTGCCGTACGGGGTCTCCCAGACCGACCAACTGCATTCCAGCGGGAAAAGCTCGCCATTCGCGCGTTTCCCGGTCTCCTCGCGGACCTGGCCATTGGCAGTCCGAGATGCGTCGGCGTCACGACCGGTTGGCTCGCCCGCCAGCAGCTGGGTAAATTTCAGGCCCCTCATCTGCGGCGCATCGAAGCCGAAAATCCGGCTCGCTGCCTCGTTCGACATCGAGATCCGGCCTTCCCGGTCGACGCAAACGAGACCGTCAGAAAGCGACATGGCGACGTTGTTGAAGCGCCTTTCCGCTGCAAGGCGAAGCAGCCCGCGAAGGTCGACTTCTTCCACAAGTGCAATCAGGGCATAGGCGATCGCCGCGACATGGAGCAGCGATGTGTCTATTGCGATCGGATGGAAGTACTGCAGCGCGATCGCGCCGGTCTCGGCTGTGAGAGCCGCCGCGATCACGGCGAGTATGCGGTGCCGTGTGCGACGCTGCCTCAGCAGGAACGCCGTCAGGAGCGGCACCAGCAGCAGCGCGACCGAAAGCGCGAGTGTGGTCGTTCGCAGGGTTCGGTCCTGCAGCATCGATTCCGCGGCAAGAACCTGCAGTAAGGCTCCGGGAATGATCTGCCCGCCAGGGATCACAAAACGGTCGCCGAGCTCCGCGGCCGTTCCGGCCACGATGACTTTTTTGCCGCGCAGGGCGGTCAGGTCGCCAGTCCCGCGCAGGATGTCGATATAGGAGGCGCCGCGCACCGCACCGTGATCGATGCCGAAATCGATCCGGAACTCCGGCGCGGTGGGTTCGTGCAATCCAGCCAGCAGCGAGGCGATCGAGGGTATGAACTGACCGTCGATCGTTGCGCCGAAGCTGAAGTCACGTGCGACACCATCCCGGTCCGGCGCGACGTTGACCATCCCGAGCCAGGCATCCGCCTCGAACACGGCGAGTGGTCGGTTTACATAGCCTTGCCGCGCGCCGCCTGGGTCGGAGGCGACCTGCCTGAAGATCGGCAGTATGACGCTGCCGCCTGCCCCCTTGAGAGCCTCCGAAAACCGTCGATCCTCCGCATCCACAGACCGGGCGCTGAAATCGACGTCGAAGGCGATGTCCGTCACGCCCAGTTCGGCGAGCTTGCCGACCAACTCGGCGTGAAGCGACCTCGGCCAGGGCCAGCGCCCGATTGCAGCGATCGAACGCGGGTCGATCTCGACCATGGCGATGGTACCGGATGGCGCACGTTTGACCATGTGGAAACGGGCATCCAACACCGTCTCGCGCAGGCTGGCATGGGCTCCGGCCAGAACGACCAACGCCACGGCCAAAAGAGCGAACAGATACGACCGGGACGGAAGCAACCACCTTCCGAACTCGGCCTTCAGCCCCATGCCGCCGCGTGGCGCCCCTTGCACGTCCACTTTCAGTTCTTCTTGCCCAGGCCCAGGGCTTTGCCGATGCCGTTCCCGCCAATGAGGCCGTAGGCGTGACCGCGGCCGCGATGGTCCGTGAGAGCGTCGAGGCCGCCGACAACCTGACCAACCACGCCGCCCGATATGACGCCGGAAGATCCTCCGGAATTGCCGCTGGCACCGCCGCCCTGCCCGTTCTGGCTGCCGCCTCCGGAGCTGGCGCCATTCGTCACAGCATTCGAGATGACGACACTGTTGGCCGCTGAGCCAGCGGTGACGGATGCAGAAGCGGCGGATCCGGACGATGAACTATTGCCGGTCGGCCCGGCCGATCCGTTGTTGTCTGATCGCATGTCGTTGCCACCATTCCCCGGCTGCAGGCGACTCGACCAGCTCTTGCCCCTCGCGTTGCCGGCGCTGTCGCTACGCGCCATGCCGTTGGTGACGTCACGAATGTTGAGATTCAGCTCTCCGATCGGGGCGATGATACGCGCCCCCCCCGCCGACGTACGGGCGATGACCGGCTGGCCGGAGCCCGGCGCGGCGGCCGACGTCGTGGGTTGAGCGCTGCGCAAGGGCACGGCGCCGGCGTCTGGCTTCAGCCCACCGGTCGGCACGGACAGCGGCTGCACGCGAGGGGCCTGCGCTGGTCCACGCAAGATGGTGCCGCGCTCTCCACCGCCGCCCACTCTCAAGCCGGGAGCCCCGCCTCCTGACGATCGCGCGAATTGCTGCGGGTTCACGAGAGTATAGTCGCCGGAGCGGAAATCGGTGACTTGGACCTGACCGCGAACGACGTCGACCTTCGTCTGCCCGGCGGCGACCGAAACGCGGAAGCGCGTCCCTTTCACCACCGCCGCGAGGTAGGGGGTCTCAACCTCGAAATGCTGCACGTTCCGTTTTTCGACATCCAGCATGATGGTGCCGGCCTGCTGAATGACGGTCGACAGTCCAGACCGCCCAGCTTCGGGCAAGCTGATCGCGGAGTTCGGCGAGACCAGGATCGTCTCCTGCCCCCGCACGAGCAGAACGCGGCCGTTGCGCCCGGTTCGGACGGAATCGCCCGGACGCAATTCGGTCTTTTGCGTGATCGAAACGGGGTGACTTGCCGAGCCTACCCAGGCATCGCCGGAACTCTTTGCGACCGTCCAGATGTTGTCCTGCGCGATAGCGGGCCGGCCGCAGGCGCAGAACAACAACGCTGCCGCAGCGGCGAACCAGAACGCGAAACGGCCCGTCATGCACTCATTCCTTGAGGCGGATGGCTTCCGTGCTGGAAGCGTGATGGCCGCCACCTAAGCATCAAGCCATGAAGAGAAACTTAGCTGCCGGCAAAGCAACAATCCTTAATCGCTACACTTCGTTAACCACTTCCGTTCACTCCTTCTTAAAGAATAAAATTCGGCAGGCAGGCGTTCAATGAATAAAAGCTCGCGTCTCAGGGGCGAGACGGTTGCTGCGATCGTCTTATCGCAGCTCATCGTCGCGCCGGTTTTCGCGCAATCATTGCCTCCCGCGACCCCGCTGCGCCCCTCTCCGTTGGGTGTCGAGACGCAGGCGGAGCGACGCGAGGCGGATGAGCGCCGCAATCCCGTCGCGCTACCGTCAATCGAGGCCAGAACGCAGCTTGAGGATCATGAGCCGCTCTTCCGACTCAAGCGGGTCGAGCTACAAGGCGCGACCGCGTTCTCGTCCACCGAGCTGGAGCCCTCCTATCAGCCCTATCTCGATCACGAGCTTTCCGCGCAGGATCTGGTCGAGATCGCAGCCGCCATCACCGCGCGATACCGCGCTGCCGGCTTTCATCTCAGCCGGGCGCTGATTCCGCCACAGGACATGCGCTCGGGTGCATTGAGGATCACCGTCGTCGAAGGCGTGATCGAGCAGGTTAGCGTCTCCGGGGCGAATGCTGCCTTTGGGCTGGAGCCCCTGCTTGAGCCGCTAACCGAAGAGCGGCCGTCGCGCCTCGCCACCTTGGAACGCCAGTTGCTCCTCATCAACGAGCGGCCGGGCATCAAAATTGTCGACACGACGCTCGATGAGACATCGCCCGGCTCGGGCCGGTTCCGTCTCGGGGTCAAGACTCAGAGCTGGCGCATCTATGGAGCTACGGCCATCGACAACATGGGGTCTTCGTCGACAGGCCCTTGGCAGGTATCTGGTAGCGTCGCGCTCAATTCCATGGTGATGCCAGGCGACAGCCTGACGGTCACCGGATCGTTCGTTCCCGGCTCGCCGCGCGAAATGCGGTATGGCAGGATCGCCTATGATCTTCCGCTCGGCTCCGATAGCTGGCGCATTGGGGTCACTGCATCGCGTAGCGAAAACTGGCCGGGCGACCTTCGCCGCTATTTGAGGAACCGCTCTGAGGCTGAGACGGTCGAAGCCAAGATCTCCTTCGCACCGATTCTCAGCCAGATGCAGTCGCTATGGCTCACCGCGTCGCTCGGCGTGACGCGGTCCTCCGAACGGGATTTCATCGGGCCGCTCTTCGCCGACAGGGTCGGTATCGCCAGCTTCACTGCCGACTACAAACTGCATCTACGCCCCAGCAGCTGGACCTATGTTTCCGGGACCGTTCGTAAGGGCTTGGGCCTCATCGACGGAAAGCCTGATAGTGCCGACTGGCTGTCTCGCCGTGATGCGTCTCCGTATTTTGCTCTGATCAACGGTGCGCTGACGCATTACGAGAATTTCAGCGAGAACTGGTCGATCAGGTTAGCCTCGGGTGGGCAACTGGCGTCCGGCCCTCTCCTGGCATCGCAACAATACGCACTCGGTGGGCTTTCGTTTGGCCGTGGCTTCGACGCCGGCTGGATCTCCGGCGACGACGCGATCGCAGGCTCGACCGAACTTCGCTACGACCAGTCGCTGTCGCTCAAATTCCTCAAAGGCTATCAGCTGTTCACTTTCGTGGAAGGTGGAGCGGCGCGGACCAGACTCCCGGGCGATGACCTCGACCAGAGCTTCGCGTCCGTGGGCGCGGGCGTGCGCCTGTTCCTGACCGAAGATCTCCAATTTTCGATCGGCGTTGCCAAGCCGGTAATGGTGAACTCACCGTTCGAACCGAAGAAGGACGCGCGCCTGCTCTTCTCGCTTTCGAATATACTGAGATTGTAGAGCCGCCGAGCCTGGGAGAATGTTCAACGACCGTTCAATTCGGCTTCAAAAGCAATGCCGACGAAGGTCTGATCGCACCATTTGATATGCCCCGTTCGCTGCCCATCCAAGATGTCTGCCGTAATGTGCACACGGCCTTGAATGTGCGCTCCAGCAGGGACGCGAACCTTCGCTCCACCGATCGATAAATCGCGAATGATGCAATTATACTGAGTACCAGCCTCTGTGACGAGCTTCGCCATCTCAACCTTCGGGGCACGTCGAAATTTTCTTTGAATGGCCTGCATACTGGCGAGCTAACACAGCCCACATGATGCGACGTGAATGAGCTCGGTCGCATTCTAATTATGCGCTTCAGTAACATGCTGTTCCACGACAGCAGGGTTGGCGCGGCCTCAAGGGGACCTAGCTTAGGTTGGCTTTGAAGCGCTCCAGCGCCCGCGTGGCTAGGTCTTCTTTATCGAGCGCAACCATCGCGAAGCTGGAAACAATGTAGGCAAGCCGAACTCGCGCCGTCTCACGCTGGTCCGCGGCGATCTCAGCTTCGATCTTCCCCCAAACGGCGGCTAGCGCATCTTCGGCACGGTTCAAATCGACGGGGTCGGCAAGAGACGAGAACGGCATTAACTGGTTATGCCGCGATTATGCGTTCGGTCAACACCAGTGCAAAGAGTCGTGGTGAGAGCCGGCCGGCGCCAGCAATTTTACCCGTGATGCCTCGCGCGCCGCGATCGCGTGTGCCCGTCATTTCGCAAGCCATTTCAACGCTATATCCGAATGGGAACAGCGTAGTTTTTAATTAGTCGACTTTGGAACTAGGCGAGATCGGGAGTGTTTGGGGGACATCGCACGAGGGTGCGTCATCGGAGGACCCAACATGAAACAGACGATTCTTGGTTTGGCCGCTGCGACGGCTCTGGTCACCAGCTCGGCGGCCTTCGCGCAGACCAGCACCCAAATCACTATAACCCAGCCCGAGCAGACCCGGATCAAGGAATATGTGGTCAAGGAGAAGGTGAAGCCGGTCACCGTCAAGGAGAAGGTTACGATCGGCGCGACTCTTCCCGCGGATGTCGAACTGCGTACCGCTCCCTCCGATTGGGGCACAAGCGTTAGCAAGTACAGCTATGTCTACACCGACAACCACGTTGTTCTGGTAGAGCCTTCCAGCCGAAAGATCGTTCAGATCATCGAGTGATCAAGGCAATCAGGGCCGGACTTCAGTCCGGCTCTGATTGCAATGCATTCGCATTCCCATGGCAAACGCGAACGCACTTTCTGCCGAGGATGGGCTTTCTTTGATGAATCGACGGTTCTTATTGCGGAAGCGCGCGGACGGGCGGCAGTCACGGCCGCTTCGCCGACGGGCTCTTTTTTGGCTTTTCCTTTCCGTCGCCGCAGCCTCGGGAGGTGCACAAGCAGTCGACGCGGCGACGGCCACAGTCGTCCGCTTGTGCGAAGACAGTCGACGCGAGGTCGCTCGGAACGGCGAAGCTGTTCTGGTAAATCGTGGCGAAGAGGAAGCTCGCTTCGTTCGCGACCGGAGCTTTTGCCACACAACCGAGCGTGCGGTGCCGGCGTTCATAAGAAGCCAGGACAGGGACATGTGCTTCGTCGGCTACAGGTGCCAGAAGAGCTGATTACTCATGCTTGCCTGGAGAGAAGCCCACCGCAAGCCGGGATCGTGGTCCTGGAATGACAACGCCGGAATCAAATGATTATGCCGTTCACGTCCTTCAAAGAGCCGGCCGACCTCTCCCGCGCTAAAAGGGCCCTGGATGCCGCATGGCGACAGCTTGAGCCGGAGGTCCCGGATTTCGACCGTGGCGATGCCCGCACGCGCTTGGCTTACATCGTTGCAAGCTACGTCCACACGGCCATCGATGAAGGCGACCTGATCCGGCGTGCAATTGAACGCTTCAGGCGCAAGCCTTCGATCTGAGAACTGCAACCGCTAGCTCTATTCCTTCGGCGCGCGGCCCAGCATTTCTCAATAGTTGGCGCGAATCTGGTCGCAAGACGGACCTCATCGTCACTATGAAAATCCAGGTGACCGAGACCGTAATATGAAACCAGGGCGGAACTGCCCCACCCGGACTTCAACGGAACCTCCAGCAGCAGTCGCCGTTCCAGAGGGGCCGGCTACCGGGGACTCAATGAAAATCGCAAGATATCCCCTCATGATAGCGTTGCTATCCGCCGCGCTTGGCGTGTTCGGTTCGCTCGTCGTCGGCAACTTACTGCCGGAACGTAGCGAACTTCAGGAGCCCCTTCCGCACAACTTGGCGTCCTGGGACACGCAATTCAAAACTTCGATGGGCGCGCTGTTTGGCTCCAACAGCATTCCCGGCAACAGGGTCGAGACCCTGGTCAACGGCAACCAGATTTTCCCTGCGATGCTCACTGCGATTGGCGACGCCAGGAACACCATCACATTCGAGACCTATATTTACTGGCGGGGGGATATCGCTAACCAGTTCGCCGATGCGCTCTCAAAGAAGGCGCGTGAGGGGGTGAGCACTAAAGTCTTGCTTGATTGGGTGGGCAGCATCCCAATGGATGAGGGTCTAATAGCGCGTATGCAGGCAGCTGGCGTGGAAGTGGTGCGCTTCCGGCCGCTTCACTGGCACACGCTCGACCGTGTGAACAATCGCACCCATCGAAAGCTTCTTGTCGTCGATGGGCATATCGGTTTTACCGGAGGCGTTGGCATTGGCGACGAATGGAACGGCGATGCACGCTCGCCGAGCGAGTGGCGCGATAACCATTACCGCCTAGAGGGCCCTGCGGTTTCCGAGCTCCAAGCCGCTTTTGCGGAACACTGGATCGAAGCGACCGGCGAACTCCTCATGGGCGATCGTTTCTTCCCGGTGATCCAGCCCGGCGGCGACAATGACGCCCAAGTCGTCGTCAGCTCGACCCATCAACGCAATGTCATGCATCTGATGCTGATGACGGCGCTTGCGGCCGCTGAGCGCAAAATCCGCATCGGAACGCCTTATCTCATACCTGATGCTCTCGCCCGGAAGCAGCTTCTTGAGGCACGGAGGCGCGGCGTGGAGATCGAGATCATCGTGCCGGGGGCTCAGACCGATGCCCGGATCGTCCAGAAGGCTTCGCGGCATTTCTGGGGTGAACTTCTCGAGGCCGGGATCAGGATCCACGAGTTTCAACCGACGATGTATCACTGCAAGGTCATCATCATTGATGACGTCTGGACCTCGATTGGCTCAACCAACATCGACGCACGCGCACTTCGTCTGAATGATGAAGCCAACATCAATTTCTACGATCGGCGCTTCGCAACTTCCCAAATAGCGCTCTACGACCGCGATCTCGAACGCTCGAAGCCCTACACCCTCGCCCGGTGGCGTGCGCGCCCAACCACAGAAAAGATCTCTGATTGGCTTGCGAGCCTATTGCGGTCGCAGCTTTAGCGAGAGCTGTAGCTCGAGATGCGATCGAGGCAATCGCCTGCTTCCGCGATGTGGGCGTTCGAAAAGCATGCTGTTGCCGCTCTTTCCTCCTCATCGACCATTTGACATGCACCGACCGCTTTCATTGCTGCTCGATCTCCCGAGGCTCGACCGTCGGCTCCAAGCGCTTCCCTGTCCCGTCTACGGAGCCTCCAAGCCCCTGTCGGTTCTGAAGCGGGACCGATACCTCCTGCGCGTCGAGCTCTAGATCTGCCAGGACTGCGGAGCGTGCCGCAAGTCGATTCCGTTCTGACTATCGCCGATGTCAGCCGAGTAACGATGGCCACCAATCCGCGGGGCGATCTGAAGGCACGCCCGCCCGGAACTAATCGAAGGGCTCGCCATTCTTCGCTTAAGCGGTGGAGGATGTTACCATGACCAAGCCTAAAGATGACACAGTAGGCCAACCCCGGCGGGCCAGTGACAGTCGGCCGCGGCCCGATTCGGGAACGCCGGAAGCAAAACCGGCCGGCCACGTCGGAGCGAAGGCTCCGCCGGCACCGAGGGGCGAGCGTAAGGCCTCCTCATCTTGGAGCCCGATTGATCCTGGTCGGCCGGTCGACAAGAAGTGATTTCTGAGCTGGTGCCCATAAGGGGCATCTTTTTGGCTACGGCTCTAACCTTTGGCGCCCGCGCAGCATCATCCGGTTGCGCAGTTGCTCCCAGCGCGGGATCGACGAGTTAATTGTGCGGATAATTTTCAGAGAGCGCGAGTTCCCTGATCGTCCCCATCTTCCCTGCCCTCGCAAGTTTGAAGGCTCGCTACAAGGTCGCTTTCCTGACACGCCGCGAAAGTTGCCCGTCCATGTCATTCGTGGGTCCAGCGACTGAAGGCTTTCGTGCAGAGCGCTGGACGCCTCCTCGCTGGAGCGGCGGAGTTACCTTGCGCGGGGACCGCCCTTAGGTAGAGCCGGTAAAATCCCTGGCGACCCATTCTTCGCCGGCTCGATGGACGGTCAGCGTCTGCGCCATTGCACCTGCCCCCCGAAGAAGCGCGAACGGGTCGTATACCACCACCTTGTTCGAAATACCGTCGTTCATCCGGACGAACGCCGAACGACACACTTCGCGGAGAGAGGCGACGCTCGCCTAACTCCTTTGCTCGCCGCGTGTGAAGAGTCTGCTGAGGTTCAAAGCCGCCAATGGCATCCCTCGCGATTAAGGTCTCATTCGGCTGCCTCGTAATGTCTACTGGCGCGAGTATGGCTGTCGGCCCTTTTCCTGAGACGCCGCGGAGGGCAGCAAACGCCACTCCGGCGCTTTTCCAATTGAAAAGACCTTCCTGGAACCTGCCTACTTTAGTCACGTTCTAAGGTTGGTTTGCGGAAGCGTACTGCAATCGGGCGATCCGTGGAAATTTCTGTGTTTGCACTTTCTCGCCGCACGATTCCCGTTTTTGCTTCGGTCGTCAGCACGCTCTCGACCGTGAGCGAGACTTGGACGGCGAACTGGATAGTCGCTTCAGGCGACACCGCACGGCTGCAATCATCAAGATAGTAGCTGCGACGATCAACCTCCAGATGGCCGCACGCGCTGGCGTCCAGCTTGAAAGAAAAAAAGCGATGCCCGCGATCGATAATTCACCCAACGACCCGAGACAAGAAGATAGATCAACTACTAATGGCGTCGCCAATGTTGTCATCGGCGCCTTTGTTATATCTGCGCTCTATATTGGACGCGAGGTCTTCGTCCCCGTAGCTCTCGCAATCCTGTTTAGTTTCGTATTGGCTCCCTTGGTCAAAGGCTTGCAGAGGTTGCGTGTTCCGCGAGCGCTGGCGGTCTTTGCTATTGTTCTAATAGCATTCGCAACATTGGCGATATTGACAATGGCAATGGTTGGACAGGCAACGCAGCTGGCAAGTGATCTGCCGACCTATCAGAGTACAATCCGCGCCAAGATTGCCGCTCTAAAGGGCTCAGGGCCCGAGAGTGGGGTATTGAGCAGGGCCGCGGATGTCCTGCAAGATTTGGGCAAGGAGCTCGACCGCCCCAAGGCAGCCCCTGATGCTCGGAATGAAGCTCCTGGCCCTGCGCGGGATGCCCGCCCTATTCCGGTCGAAGTTCATCAACCGGAGCCTGGCGCAATCCAAACGCTGCAGGCCTTTCTCTCGCCGTTGATCCATCCGCTGACAACGACAGGCATCGTACTGATTTTCGTGATTTTCATTCTTCTGCAGCGCGAAGACCTACGAAACCGGTTCATCCGACTGACCGGCACCCACGACCTGCAGAAGACGACGGCCGCGTTCGATGACGCCGCCAAGCGTCTCAGCCGGTTGTTTCTCACCCAGCTTATCGTGAACGCTGGTTTCGGCGTAGTGATCGGTTGCGGGCTCTGGGCGATCGGCCTGCCCAGCGCTCTGCTCTGGGGAATTCTAGCCGCAATCCTTCGGTTCATTCCCTACATCGGCGCAATCCTCTCGGCTATTTTTCCGATGGTGATTGCCGCATCGGTCGATCCTGGATGGATGACGCTCGCCCTAACGGCCACCTTGTTTGTGATCGCCGAGCCACTTGTCGGACATGTAATTGAACCGTTGGCCTATGGCCGCACTACCGGGCTCTCGCCTGTTGCCATTGTGGTCGCGGCAACATTCTGGACTTGGCTGTGGGGGCCTATCGGGCTGGTTTTGGCTACACCGCTAACCGTGTGTCTCGTGGTCCTTGGTCGCCATGTTGAAAGGCTGGAATTTCTGGACGTCATGCTGGGGGATCGACCGCCTCTGTCCGCGCCGGAGATATTCTATCAACGCATTCTGGCGGGAGATCCTGCGGAAGCTGCCGACAAGGCGGAAGAGGTGCTTAAGGAACGCTCGCTATCCGCTTACTACGACGAGGTCGCGATTGAAGGCTTGCGGCTTGCCGCGGCGGACAACATTCGCGGTGTGCTGGACGGTGCGCGTCGAAACCAAATTCTCGCTAGCATTCGGGAGGTAGTTGAAGATCTATCGGATCATGAGGATCGCCGCCCCGGACCGACAGATCCGATGGCAGATCCAGAGACTGCGGCTACTGTCGAACAGACCGACGAAAACGAAGGCGCCGCGGGTCTGCCCGTGCTCACCGTGTCGGAGTTGAAGCAAGCATTTCAGGGGGGAAGTCGAGTTATCTGCATAGGCGCCCGGTCGCAACTTGATGAGGCTGCCGCTCTTATGTTGAGCCAAATATTGGGCAAGCACGGGTTACCGGCAGAAGCACACCCGCCAACCACTCTCTTAACCACTGGCTTAGACCGCCTCGCGGAGTTAAATCCGGCATTGATTTGTCTTTGCTCAATCGCCCCGCAGGGGGCAGCTCACATGAGGTATGCAGTCAGGCGCTTGCGGCGCCGCATACCAAACGCAATCCTCGTCCTTGGCCTGTTGTCGCAAACGTCGAACGCTTTTCCGGATAAATCGTTTTCAACCGACGCGATCGAAACGTCGTTACAAGGTATTTGTCGAGCTTGCCTTGCTTTGGCGACACAGAATGAAGAGACGCGATCCGTTTGATAAGCTTCGAGCAGAACCCTTCATGGCGATAGCAATCAACCTCTTGTTCGGATCGCACTACTAACCGTGCACATTTCGGCGTGCCCCGCAATGACGCTGTAGCGGGAACCCATCGTCCCCAATCTAGTTATCTCCGCGGCGCCGCCTGATGCCAGCCTGCTCTTTAGTTGGATGCGTTGCCGCGGATTTGCCGGCCGTAACCGAAGCGGCCAAAACGTGTTTCCCGGCGATGGCCGGAATCGGAAAGTCCTGACTGCGTGTCAGAGGCCCGTCGCCACCGAGCGGCGGGCTTTTCACTTGAGCGATCCGAGCCGATCATCAGCAGCGTTTTCGACCCTAACGTGGGGCGCTCGGGTACTCTACTGCTGCGTTCTCCTCAGCATATTGGTGTTGTAACCAAGGGCCTTCGCCTTCCCGACCAAGGCCGCATATTGGCGAGGGCTGACAGTTTGGTTTCGGGTCAAGATCCACAGAAAGCGGCCTGAGGGTTCGCCCACGATCGACCACGAATAGTCGGGGGCTCGATCCAGAACCCAGTAGTCGCCCTCGACCGGCCAAAAGAACGTAACTTTCAGCTTCGTGCCACCGGAGCCATCAATGACCCGGGCTGTAGCTTCTGCGGTCTTTAGAGTGCCAGTCATGCTGCCTTGCCGGCAAGAGTTGACGACAGCGACCGATCCATCGGGCTTCTGCGCGTACTCCGCTGTCACGCCTTCGCAACCCTTCTGGAAGCTGGCCTCGTAGCGAGCCTGCTCGTACCATTTGCCCAAATAGCGGCTCACATCCACCGGCTTCGAGGGCTGAGGAACACTCGCGTTTCCGACGGGCTGGTTCGCCAACGGATTGCAGGCCGCCAATCCCAGGCTCGATCCGATCACGAGCGCAACCATCAATGTCTTCATCGTCATTCTCGCTGTAGGCGTCACCCGGCGGCCGAAGAATGAGAGGCGAGCATGCCCGGCCTCCCCAACCACTATTTCGACAAGCGTCTGACGTTGGCCCGGACCTTCCGCCGATAGCCGCGGACAAGAGCAACAGGGGCCGACCCGGTCGCAGCTTTGATCATGGTTTGCTGCCCGGCGGAGATCTTTTCCCGCACCATGAGGCTGGCTTCGCGTTCAGCAGCCAAGCCGCCGGCAGCGAACTTCATTCCTCTCAGCCAGATTGCCTGCTGCGCCTCGAAGGCCAGCACCGACATCTCGAAGAAGAGCTTAAACATCGGCAGAACCGGCCGTGGCGGGTGTCTCCCGACGCCCTGAGCTTTGCCGGGGCCTTTTACGCGCAGGCTTGGCGCTTCGATTAGATGGCCTTCGTGGACCAGGTGTTACATCCTTCGCGGTGTGGGCTCGCGCATCTTGGTTCAGGCGATAGAACCCGTACCCGATCGCGCCAGCTAAAAGGACTGGCGCAGGAAGGCGCGTTGCCAGGAATGTCAGGGGTACGGCGAATTTTTCTGGGATGGCGCCAAGTTCGACATTCCGGGCGACCCAAGCGCCCGCCAGGCTTGAGAATACAGCTCTAATCATTGTCTTTCCTCGGGAGCCTGCTCCGCTTTGACATGGAACGCGGCGATCCGGCGCGCCGTTCCACGGCGCTTCGTTCGTTTTTCGGCGCGGTCAGCGCAGGAAGCTGACAACAGCTACCCACAAAGCTCCGGGACGGATCAGTTGTCGCACAAGGCAAGGTCAAGGGCATCGGCGGGCGATAGGGGCCCGCGTTCCCGTCGAAGCGATTGGGCCAACGGCGTCATGCTCGGCCTCACTCAGCGACCTGATGAGGTTGAACGGCCCGCCAAAGTTGCCGGTTAGCCTCTCGCGAACACTCCGCCGCGAACTATTCGCTATGCCGTGGGGGAGCCCCGAATCCGTAGAGGAGTGATGCCGTTTTCGACGCTGAATGAACCTGCTGATTTGGCTCGCGCCTATGCTGCTACGGAAGCTGTATGGGCCGAAGTGAAAATCTCCATTCCCGGCGCGGATCAGGAGAATGTGCGGAGATGATAGCCGATTTGATCGCTGCCTTCGCTCCGGTGTCAATCGATGAGTGATGACCTGACTCGGACATACTATTCATTTAGCGCACCAGTCGTAGCGTAAGAGATAGCCCGCCGAATCGCGCGGCGGGCTTTTTCCTATTGTATTAGGCGTCCGCCTTGGATAGCGCCCGGGTTTCGGCCGCTATGCCAACCCCGCCCACTTGAGTTCCGGCGCCTGTCGCCGTCTCCTCGACGTATTTGAGGCGGGTCGCCGCCGTGTTTGGAAGCCCACGTGCTTCGAGCCAGGCGAGGAACTCGTCAGGTTTGATTGTGACGATCTGGAGGGCGCGGCCTCTCGCAAGCCATGCATTGACGACGCGACGCGCTGCGGCATGCCAAATCTCATAGTCGCTCGGCATATCGTCATGGTCGTGGGCAAGCTCCCACAAACGCTGGAAATCGGCGCGCTCGTACCACGGTATTGCTACCGTGTACGCATCAACTGTCGGTTTCACGTGTTTGCCGATCGTCCGCGTGCGACGCGGAAACTGAGGTGCCAACCGCCCAACAGGGGTAGTCGGCGAAGTTCAACACATGGGCTTCGTAGGAGGGCTGGTCAATCCGCCGCTTACTCATTTGGCAGGCTTTGCTATCTTTAGCGTCTGCGAAACCTCCCCCAAAATCCTAATGCCGACCTCGCGGGAGGGGACATTTTCGGCGGTTTTTCACCAGGCTTCTCACTCGCGACCAGCTGGTAGTATTCTTCGGCCTCGGCAGTAAATTGGACGAGTCCTCCGACACGCCGAGCTAGCGCCTCAGCCATCTCCACCGCTGCTTCGATGTTTTGAGAGCGGCCGTACTCTGCGCCGGTTACATCGCGAAAGCCCCATTCGTTGCCGATTCGGCATATGGTCAAGATTTGGGCCATTTCAGTTCCCGACTGAGACGGACGTGAACGCGATGAAGCGCCGGCTGTTCCTTCCGCGGCATCGTTCCAGAACGACCGCCATTCGCAGCCATCGGAACGAACGACGACGTGGCCCCCACTCGGTTGTATTCAGAAGATGCCATTATGTGGGCGCGTCGGTTCTGAGGGCCGGGCCGGCCGGCGACACCGGCAAGGGACCACTCATTAGGCGGCGCAAGTCCGGCCCGGGCCTATGCACAGGCAGACGCCAGAGCGGATAGAGGGACGGCTCGACCCACCATCCAGATCGAGCGAGGTCGAGCCCTTCATCACCCGCGGCGGCGTGATTGCACCATGCGCTTCCCGACCATTAGCTGAGTCGAGGCGCGTTAGTCAGGAGAAGAGACGCGACGAGTGCTTCCACCCGGTGATAATGACTTTGATGGAACCGCACAGCCGGAGGCTGACCGGGTTGGGTCCACCCAACGCAATCGGCTGGAAAGACGGTTGATTTGGACCCACCTCTCATCCAGGCCACAAGTTCCGCCACAGAAGCGTAGGGCAGTCAGCGCTGCCCCAAGGGCTGATGCGACACATTTCGACAACCCGCAGCTCGTAGCCGCGCCGCTCGCGGTGGCGCATCGTTCCCGGGCTGTTCGATTAGCCTCTCAACCCGAATCCGTGATTGGGCAGGGCGCTGATCGGCGCGGCGGCAATGCTGCCAAAAAATAGAAAGCTTCGACGATCTTGTATCGCCGGCATTTGAGGAATGCTCGCTGAGGCAATCGAAAGGAGCCCACCCAACGGAGGGTGAGCTCCAACTGGTCATTCGATGATCTGAACGATCTTGCGAGTCTTCGGCTCGACCAAGACGGTTTGGTCGTTCACGACCGTATAGCGGTACTCCGTCTTGCCGAACTTAGCGGGAACTTCGCGATACGTCACGGTGTCGGGCAACGTCGCACCCACAACGACCTTTTCCCGATAAGCCACCGACGGCACTTTCTGCTCCCTCACATAGGTGCGGAATTCCGTGCGGTGATCGGCCGAGATGCCGCCCACGATTGCGCCGGCTGCAGCACCGCCAACGGCACCGACGGCAGCGCCAGCCGGGCCGCCTACGATTGCGCCGCCCACGGCACCCGTGGCTGCGCCGCCGGCGGCACCACCTGCTGCGCCAGAGTTAGACTGTGCGAAGCCGGTGGCCGGAACGACGGCGAGCGCGGCGATCAGAACAAGGCTCTTGATCATAGTTCCTTCTCCCTGTTGCCCCAAGCCGCACAGATAACGGCTTCCGACCCACAGAGTTCCATGAATAACCATTCATAATTAAGGGGTTAGCGGCCTTTTCCCAGTCGTTTCGCGTTCGGCGAATGCTGCAATCGCTCGACCGGGCACATGGCGCAGCTCCCTCTAGCGAGGAAGCGGACAAACGACACGGACCTTGCGCTCAAAGCGGGTGGGTGGGGCAATAGAGTCAACGGCGGGCGTGACTTGAGGAGTTGCTTGCAAGACCGCCGGTGAGGTCGGCTTGCTGCGCGGTTCGCCGAGCTCTACCCCGCCTTGATAAGGACGGCTTCGGCCAATGCTGGAGCGCCCACAGCAGTCAGCGCTAGGGGAGCACGGAAGACAAACTTTAACATGGCGGTTCCTTCAGCGAGAAAGGAGCGCACACCCTTCACGCCCTCCAACGGTTCCTTGCCCACCGCGCGCCCACTGGCGGCTTGGCTCGGCTGGGACGGTTATCTCGAAGGCTCCATCGACCTGAATGCTGAATGAGCAACCGCCCAGAGCTCACAACTCCAACGTCGGAGGAAAAGTGTCAATTTCGGCCAGGGCAGATTCCGCGGCAGGGTGGATTGCTTATGTCCAGAACGCTAGGAAGGCGGCGTCTCTCGAAAACTGATGCGATGCTGTGAACGAGCTTCAAGAATCAAGCCTTCGGATGATCTCGATCCCGGCGGGCATTGTGTCCTTGAGGGATGATCGGACCAGCCGACAATGGGATGTCGAGCTTCAACCCTACTGCATCGGGGCCGTCCCGGTGACGCAGGGCCTCTACGCCGCCGTTACTGGAAGGGCCCCTTCGGCGTATCTGAACGCCAAATGCCCTGTCGAAAACGTCTCCTGGTTTGACGCCGTAGCTTTCTGCAACCAGCTCTCAGAACGTCTGGGACGCTCGGCCGCCTATGCTCTCCATGACGACCACGAAGGGGCAAATCTCATCGCGAACGCCGACGGATATCGCCTCCCTACTGAGGCGGAATGGGAATATGCCTGCCGTGCAGGGAGCCGAGGTCCCCGATATGGCGAACTCAGCGACATTGCCTGGTTTGCCGGCAACTCGGGCGGACGCCCCCAGCCTGTGGGCGGTAAGCTTCCCAATGCGTGGGGTCTCTACGACATGCTCGGGAACGTCTGGGAGTGGTGTTCAGATCAATACGACCCTCAGGTTTACGGTGCGTACCGCATCTTCCGCGGTGGCGGCTGGGCGGATCCTGAAAGAGGTTGCCTGGCAACCAATCGCCGTCGGAGCCATCCCACGTTCTGGATCGACGATCTAGGTTTTCGCCTCTGCATGAACGCCCGTACCTAGATAACGGTTGAGCAGTGAAATAGCCTTGGGCTGGAGGCACGTCCCGATCGCGGATCTGGGAAGATCCGTTATCGCGCTGGGCTCCAAGCCTCCTTGGCGCGTCCTGCTACGCCAAGGCGGCTTCTCCCTCATTCCACCACTGTCCGGCCCTGTTCTTCCATCAAAGGGATCGTCTATTTTGCAATCGTAATCCGCGCACTCCCGTGACGAGCGAGCACGTTTGCAGTGACGTCAGAGCCGTATCTGTGGAGACGAATATCCGCGCGGGAGTCTCCAAGCCGAAGGCCGCGAATTATTACCTCGTCTAGGAAATTAGGCATCACCGGCTCACTTAGCCGGATCTCGTCCTGCTCATGCTTGAGCTCGAGGCCGAGGCAGGCGCCTAGCAGGCCCACTACGGCAGCCGCAGACCAAGCTTGGGGTGCGCAGGCGACCGGATAAGGCGTCGGAACCCAATGCGGCCGCCGATTGAATCCGCAGAACAGCTCAGGCAGGCGTGACATGTTCTGATGACGGCCCGCTTCGACGATCGCGGCAAAGACGCGGCTCGCTTCGGCTTTCAAGCCATAGCGCGCCAACCCGATCGCGATCAGCGCGTTGTCATGCGGCCAGATCGAGCCGTTGTGATAAGACATCGGATTATAGCGTGCCTGCCCTGCCGCGAGCGTCCGGATCCCCCAGCCACTGAATGCGCCGGGAGCGAGCAGGGAGGCAGCCACGCGCGCGGCTCTGTCCGGAGCGGCGATCCCCGCAAAAAGCGCGTGACCGGCGTTAGACGTCGCAACCCGGCAAACTCGCTTCTCTCCGTCGAGAGCTAGCGCATATGTCTCCAGATCATCGCACCAGAAGGCCTGTTCGAAATGGGCGCGCAGGCGTTCCGCATCGACCGCCAGCGCGGAAGCCATCGCCGAATGGCCGAGCATGCGCGCCATGAGCGAGGCCTGTTGCTTGGCAGCGTAGGCATAGGCTTGGACCTCGCACAGTGCGATGGGGCCGACAGGGTCACTGCCATCGGCATGGAAGATGGCGTCATGCGAATCCTTCCAACCCTGGTTGGCCAGGCCGCTTTCCCGAGCACGGGCATATTCGATGAAACCGTCGCCGTCCTTATCACCGTATTCGTCCATCCAGCGTAGGGCGGCGCAGATGTTCGGCCAGATCGCCTCTATCGTCGCCAAGTCGCCGGTGCGGTCGAGATAAAGGCCGGCCAACATGACAAAAAGCGGCGTAGCATCGATCGTGCCGTAATAGCGACCGAAGGGGACTTCCCGCAGCCTGGCCATTTCGCCGTGCCGCATCTCGTGGAGGATCTTGCCCGGCTGAGCGTCAGCGTCCGGGTCGACGGTTTGTGCTTGGGTCGCCGAAAGCGTGCGCAGCACCCCTTTTGCGATCTTAGGATCCATCCATAGCATAAGCATCGCGGTGATGATGCCGTCGCGTCCGAACACCGTGTTGAACCATGGAATGCCTGCGTACGGGTATGGTCCGTGTGCGCCCCAAGTGATCAGTGTGTAGACATCCGAGGTCGCTCGATTGAGCACCTCGTCGAAGGCCGAGTTCGAGGTTGTCACCTTGGCGATCTCCTCGGTGGCCCAGCGGCGAGCACGGCGGGAATCGCGATAGGCGGAAAGGAAGTTACCCGAAGTCTTAGTTTCGATGGACCCGTCGAAGCAGGAGACGGTCAGAAACAGCGAACGCTGCCCATAGGGACCGAGTTCGACGTCGAACGTCATGCGTCCGGCGTCGATCGCCACAGGCGGCGGGCTCATCTGGAGAACTGTCCTGCGTTCGATCCTGTCGAGGCCGAGATATCGGTATTCGACACGATCGGGCGCGACCACCTGGGCGGTGCCCGTGCCGCGATGCAGACGCTGCGTGCCGCGCACCTCGAACATGTCGTGGAAATCCGCATCGAACAGGATATCGACGAGAAGGCGCTGCGGCTCCGCGCTGAAGCTCCTCATGCTGATGCGTTCATAACAAACGCCGCGCCAAAGCAACTTGGTCCGCTCGATGAATATACTGTCGCGGGGGAGCTTGTGTTCGCCCCGATGCAGATCCGGGTTCGTGAGCTCGACTGACAGAGCCGCCTTGTCCTGATGGACGGCCGAGCTCAGCAGCAACGGCCGCTTGCCTTCGACACGCAGTTCCAGATGCGAGAGGAAGCGCGTGTCGCGATAGTAGAGGCCCTCGGCGGTATCGCTCAAGGTGCCGATGTCACCGAAAGCATCGAGCACGGCGAAGGCGTCGCCATGTTTCAGATTGCGCAGTATGCGATCGGTTAGCGAGGTCTTCGCCTCGATCTCGTATTCCGACCACAGGTTCGGTCCGCTCGGTTCAGGCGTGTTTTGGGCGAATGGGCGTATGTTGTCCGGCATGATGACTGCCTTGGCTACGCCGTTTGCGACGGGACCGGACCCGCCGCTTGGCCGTTCAGAATGGCAGGCCGCAAGGGCTTCGGCTGCATACTGGCGGCCGCAACGGTACCGGGGCGACCTTTCAGCAAGGCCTCGAAGGTCTCGATATAGTTGGCGGCCATGCGGGCCGCCGTGAATCGCGCTTCGAAGGTCTTCCGCACGCCACGCCGATCCAGGTTGCGGATTTCGCCGACCGCTGCGACCGCCTCTTCCAATGAGGAGACGATCAAGCCGGAGACCCCATGGTCGATAACCTCGGGCACGGAGCCTTCCCTCCAGGCGATGACGGGAGTACCGCTCGCCATGGCCTCAATCATGACGAGGCCGAATGGCTCGGGCCAGTCGATCGGGAATAGCAAGGCCATTGCCTCGCCGAGAAACTGACGCTTCCTAGTCTCGTCGATCTCGCCGATGAACTCGATCAGGGGATGGTCGAGCAAGGGCTCGATCGTGCTGGCGAAATACTCCCGATCGACGGGATCGACCTTCGCGGCGATCTTTAGCGGAACGCGGCTCCGCTTCGCGATCTCGATGGCACGGTCCGGACGCTTCTCCGGCGCAATACGACCGAGGAAGGCGAGATAGCCGCCGCCCTCTCCACAGAAACGATAAAGCTGCTCGGGCAAACCGTGAGCAATGGTCCCGAGCCAATTGACCGGCGGCATGGGGCGGCGCTGATTGTGTGAAATCGAGACCAGCGGCATGCCGGGAAAGGCCCGGAAGATTGGATGGATATCGGGCAGATCTAGCCGGCCATGAAGCGTCGTGACGCATTTCGTGAAGACGTCGCTGAACAATGGGAATTGCAGCGTGTCGATATGGAAGTGGATGATGTCGAACTCGTCCGCCCGCCGCCTGACCTCATCAACCATGACTAGCGTGCTGGGGATGTGATCCCGAATACCGGCCAGTCGCAGAGCTTCCGGGATGACCGGAACGCAGCGCGCGCCGCTGCGCGAATCGCCACTTGCAAAAAGAGTGACATCCTGACCTTGGCGGACCAGCTCTTCGGTCAGCCACGATACCACCCTCTCGGTGCCGCCATAGAGTCTGGGCGGCACAGCCTCCGCCAAGGGAGCAATTTGAGCGATCCGCATCGAGTCGGTTCCTTGTGCTCCCCCGGAACATCGACAACGCCGGGAACCCGGCGGGGTTCAATAGCGGTCGCAGCTCTGTGGTTTCGCTGAGGACCCTCATCCGAACTCCGGAGGACCAGCCGCAGCTATTGGCCGGGCATCCGCAGGCTCTGCGTCAGCGGCAAGGCAACGGCACACAGCGCAGCCATCGCGAGAAAGGCAGCAGAGTCGAAGTGCGCGTAGAGCGCCCCCGCGGCGAACGTCAGCACAGCGGAGGCGAGCGCCGCGGCCAGCGCATAGGCCGCCTGACCCGTTGCTGCCAATTGCGGCGGCACGATCTCGATCAGGAGCCCCATACAGGCCAGATGAAGCAGCGCGAAGGTCAGACCATGAAGCGGCTGAACGAGGACCAGAGCGAGCGGCTCGGCCGTCAGCGCCATGACCACCCAGCGCAGCAGGCCGGCGCCCGCTGCAATGGCGGCTGCTCCGGCGGGCCCAGCCCGCCGCACCAATCCCGGCCCGATCAGGAAGAATACGACGACCTCGCCCGCAACCGAGAGCGACCAAAGCGCGCTCGCCACGCCGGGGCCTATCCCTCCTGCATGCCAGCGAATGACCGCGAAGGCATCATGCATGGCATGGCTGCCGAGGATCAGCGCCGCGACCAGCAGCAAACGCCGAAAACGCGCGATACGAAGCAGAGCCGCCAAGTCCTTGAAGGGCGCGACTACCCGCTCTGCCCCATCCTGACGATCGATCGTTGGCCCGATTGCAACCGCAGCGAAGAAGGCCGCACCGGCGAGCAGTCCTGCATGGAGCGCGATAATTGACGAAAGACCGGTAGCGCTGACGAACTGACCGGCCATCAGTGTGCCGCCGACAAAGGCCGCCGAGCCGGCACCTCGCACCCATCCATACTCGAAGCGCCCCGGCATGCCTGGCGCCGCGGCCTGACGCGACCCGAGGGCATCCGCCAGCACCGTCACCGGCGCTAGGGCGGCCGCATGGCATACGCTGACCAGCAGCAGGAACGGAAAACGTCCCACCCAGAGGAAGCCGAGCGCGATCGCGGCCGATAGGCCGATGCAGATCACGAGAACCGCGCGACGGGCTCTCAGCCGGTCCGCTATCCCACTCGCAACTGGACTGGACATGAGGCGCACGGCCGTTCCCAGGCCAAGCATAAGTCCGAGCTGTTCCGGCCCTATCCCGCGCTCTTCGAAGAAGAGCGGCCAAAATGGCGACGCCGCGCCAAAGGCCGCGTAGAGGAACATGTAGAGGATCACAAAGCCCCGCAGCTGGTTGCGGTCTGGCTGCGGCCTGCCCACAATTACGAACTCCAACTTCACCTCAGTCGCCTGCTTCGAAAGCTCGCGCTACGGGGAGCCGCGGGGATCCGGAAGCGCACGCGGCTAGCGCCGTCAGATCGGAGATCGGTCGGCGCAACAGGGCGATCTAATCGTTCATTGCTTCGCGATTGCCGTTCACCATGCTCTATGCTCCCGATGCTGCGGCTGAGCGGGCCAAAAATACGACGCCGAACTAAGGCGGCTGTTCCCGGTCCCTCATGATTTCGTCCGAGCGTATGAGCTGCGACTATCGATGTGCGTTGCATTTAATCGTGACCCGGGGAGTGCCGGTTGAATTTCGATCTGGCGAAGCTTGATGCGCTGGAGTTAGCTCCCCGTCTCATCGGAGCCGAACTGTTGATCGATGGCGTCGGCGGCACAATCGTCGAGACGGAAGCTTACCTGCTCGACGATCCCGCTTCGCACAGTTACCGGGGGCGAACGCCCGCCAACGCAGCCATGTTCGGGCCGCCGTGGCGAGCCTATGTATATCGCTCCTACGGGTTGCACTGGTGCTTCAACATCGTTGCGAGCGGAAACGGAGCGGTCCTGATCCGGGCGCTGGCACCCACTCAGGGAGTCGACGTCATGGCGGCCCGCCGGCAGACGAGCATCAATCTATGCGCAGGGCCGGGGCGGCTGGCGCAGGCGCTCGCGGTCACAGGCGCGCTGAACGGCCATCGCCTCGACTTGCCGCCGTTTTCTCTCAGCCCTGGAATAGACGAGCCGAACGTTATTACCGGGCCGCGCATCGGCATTTCGAAAGCCTTGGACCACCCCTGGCGCTTTGGCCTGGCGGGATCGGCTTTTCTCAGCAAGCCTTTCGGAAGCCGCGGCGGCAAAACGCGGGGCTGATGCCGTCTCCTTACGAGACAGCCTTGGAAAGATCGTCCGCACGCGAAATGTCTTCGTCAGGCTGAGGTTCGATGGGCATCGCCGCATCCATGATCGCCGTTACCACCGCGACGTTTGGTCCGTCGACGCGAACGGAGACCACCGATCTGCCGCTGCGGTGTTCGTTTTCGTACCTCTGCGCCTCCGATTGCGGCACGCCGGCATCGACCAGCGCGCCAAGAATACCGCCGGCCAGAGCGCCCATGACCGCTCCGGAGAGGAGCCAGCCGGCAGCGATGATTGGGCCGACACCAGGCATTGTGACTGCACCCAGCCCGATCACGAAACCCGTAGCCGCGCCGGCAGCCCCACCGACACCGGCGCCGGCAGCGGTATTGTCCTCCCCTCCGGATTGGCGGCCGAGGAGGCCTATGGTGTCTGGCGGAATGCCGGCATTAACGAGCCGGACCACCACGTTTCTCGCATCTTCGAAACTCGAATAAGAGCGGGTCACCGTTTTGAGCTGGGTCATGTTCAATCCATTATGGGGGCGCCAAAACGGGGGCCGACCCGAGCCTGCCGTGCGCCGACCAGGCTTCGGCCCCTAAGCTTCGGCCATTGGCGAGTTCATGACCTCTCAACGAAAGTCGGGCCTGAATGATCCTGGCACTGACCATGGAGCTCCGGCGAGGCGCTCATTCGTCCGGCGCGGCGCTCTCACCTCCCGAGCCGCGGCGAGGCGCGTGGGTAGTTACTTTGAGCGACCTGAGGAACGCTATCCAACGCTCCTGATTGTCTCAGGATGAGATCCTCGATTGAGAAAATCCCTCTCCGGGCACCGGGCGGCTATAACGTCATAGTCGAGACGCCCCGAGCGAGCCGCGTCAAGTTCGCCTATGATATCAGCGCGGGCCTCTTCCGGGCCAAGAAGCTCCTGGCGATGGGATTTGCCTTTCCTTGGCCCTTCGGCTTCTTTCCTTCGACTCTTGCAGACGACGGCGATCCATTGGACGTGCTCGTTCTGACCGATCTGGATCTTCCAGTGGGTGCCCTGGTGCGATGCAGGATTATCGGCGGGGTCGCTGTCGAAGAGGCGGTCTCGGACCAGGGAGAAAGACTACGGAATGACCGCCTGGTGGCTGTACCGCTCCTGCATCATCAGGATCGACCGCCCCACGCACTGTCGGATCTACCTTCCGCCGAACTCAAGGATTTGGAAGACTTTCTCGTCGCCTACCAGCAAGCGGACGGCAAGGCCGTGAAAATCGTTGGACGTCTCGGCAAGTCTGAAGCCGAGGCGGTTATCGAGCATGCCGTTCGCACGTTTGACGGCGGTTGAGCGGCCGCTCGGAAGTCGTCGATGACGCGCCCTTCCGATCGGCGACCGGAACTGTTCGAGCCTGGATTTCGTTTCGAAAGGGTTCCTTCAGGAGCCCGTCATGCCCGAGAATCCACGCATCCCTATCCATCCCCTGCCCTATCGGCCCGAGTTCGAGCAGTCGGAACCGCAGGAGCGCGCCACGGAGGATGGGCTGGTTTCGACGCTTCGCAGCATCAGCGAAACGACGCTCAAGGATGAGGGGCGCGCATTGCGCAGCGTTCATGCCAAGAGCCACGCGCTGCTGCAAGGCGAGATGGTCGTGGCGTCTGATCTGCCTCCGGAGCTCGCCCAAGGCCTCTTCGCCCGCGCGGGCCGCTATCCTGTGATCCTGCGCCTGTCGACGATACCCGGGGACGTCCTAGATGACGACGTCTCAGTGCCGCGCGGTCTCGCCATGAAGGTCATCGGCGTCGAGGGGGAACGTTTGCCCGGCTCCGAAGACGAGGCCGTGCAGGACTTCGTACTGGTCAACGGGCCCGTATTCGCTGCGCCCAGCGGCAAGGCCTTCCTTAGCAGTCTGAAGCTCGTCGCAGCGACGACGGACAAGGCGCAGTTCCTCAAGAAGGCATTGAGCTACACGCTTAGGGGCATCGAGAGCGCGGTCGAGGGCGTCGGCGGCGAGAGTGCGCTGCTGAAGCAGCTCGGCGCTCACCCCGCGACCCATCCGCTGGGTGAAACCTATTTCAGCGCAGCACCCATCCTGTTCGGGGACTACATGGCGAAGGTGCAGCTCGCCCCCGTGATCCCCGAGCTGACCAGCCTGACGGACAAGCCGGTGAAAGTCTTCGGGCATCCCTACGGACTGCGCGAGGCCTGCAACGACTTCTTTGCGCATCACGGAGGCGCCTGGGAGCTGCGTGTACAGCTCTGCACCGACCTCGAAACGATGCCGATCGAGGATGCGAGCGTCGAGTGGTCGCAGGACCGGAGCCCATATCAGACTGTCGCGACGGTGACCGCGCCCCGCCAGATCGCCTGGGATGAAGAGAAATCACATGCCATCGACGATGGGCAGTCTTTCAGTCCCTGGCATGGGCTTGCAGCGCATAGGCCGCTCGGCTCGATCATGCGGCTTCGGAAAGCCGCCTATCGCAGCTCAGCACGGTTCCGATCGGAGCATAGCGGCTGCCCGATGCATCAGCCGCGATCGATCGAGGATGTCGATCTGCCCGCGTGATCGAAGACTGTGCAGAACCATGCGAACGCTTCCAATTCCAAGGAACTAAGCTTCACGGTTCCTGTTCTGACCAGACCATGCGGCTGGGGGATCGGCATCATCGGATCGGAGCTTCCGCATGTCCCATCGCCCCGCAGAGGCTTCTGCCGGCATCGGCATCACCATCACGATCAACGAACAAGTTCGCCAGATCGAGGTCCAACCTTCGACAACGCTCCTTGATTTGCTCAGACACGATCTGGCGCTGGCGGGCACGAAGAAGGGGTGCGATCACGGCCAGTGCGGTGCCTGCACCGTCCTGATCGACGGCCGGCGCATCAATTCGTGCCTTCAGTTGGCGGTGATGCAGGACGGCAAAGAGATCACGACCATCGAGGGGCTGGCGCAGGGCGGGCAACTCCATCCGTTGCAGCAGGCCTTCATTGAGCGTGACGCCTTCCAGTGCGGCTACTGCACCCCCGGCCAGATCTGTTCCGCCATTGGCCTGCTCGAGGAAGGACACGCCGGTACGCGGGACGAGATTCGCGAGCTTATGAGCGGCAACCTCTGCCGCTGCGGCGCCTACTCCAACATCGTCGACGCGATCGAGGACGTCATGATCCAGCGAGCCGGCATCGTGCGGGAGGCCGCAGAATGAACCGCTTCTCTTATCATCGGGCTGAGAGCCTCGCCGACGCCGTGGCCCGCCTTCAAACTAATCCGGCAGCCGCTATCATCGCTGGCGGAACCAACCTCGTCGATCTGATGAAGTATGAAGTGGAGCGTCCGGAAGAACTGATCGACGTCACCCGCCTCGATGAGCTGCAAACCATGTCCTGGATTGAGGATGGCGGGCTGCGCATCGGCGCTCTCGTCCCGAACAGCGATGTCGCCTATGACGAGCGAATTGCCGAGCACTATCCGCTGCTGACACATGCTGTGCTCGCCGGCGCAACGCCGCAACTGCGGAATGCGGCCACCACGGGCGGGAACCTAAACCAGCGCACCCGCTGCTACTATTTCAACGACGTCTCCACGCCGTGCAACAAGCGCGAGCCGGGCTCCGGCTGCAGCGCAATCGGCGGGGTAAACCGCATACACGCCATCCTCGGCGCTAGCAGCCACTGCATCGCGACGCATCCGTCGGACATGTGCGTCGCACTGGCGGCGCTCGACGCTGCAGTGGAGGTGGTCGGCCCCGAAGGCGCGCGGTCCATCCCGTTCGGTGATTATCATCGCTTGCCCGAAGATCAGCCGCAGCGTGACAACACCCTGCGCCAAGGCGAAATCGTCGTCGCTGTCACCTTGCCGCGAGAGGCATCCGACTTTGCGGGGAATTACACCTACCTGAAACTCCGCGACCGGCTGTCCTATGCGTTCGCACTCGTATCCGTCGCGGCGGCATTGCAACTCGACGGCGAGCGGATCGCAGCCGCGCGGCTCGCTCTCGGTGGGGTCGCGCACAAGCCCTGGCGCAGGACGGAGGCTGAGGAGGCTCTTGTCGGCATGGTGCCGGACGAGACCGCATTCATGTCTGCTGCCGACTTCCTGATCGCTGGCGCCGAGCCCCATGAGCACAACGCGTTCAAAGTCGAACTCGCGCGGCGGGCGATCGTATGCGCCCTGTCGCAGGCAGCTTCAGGAACAGCTCAGTCCCTGACTGACAAGCGGATCGCCTGAGGAGAACGCCATGCTGAGAAATGATCTGCACATCGGCGCTCCGCGAAGCCGGGTCGACGGCCCGGCAAAGGTTACGGGAGCGGCGACCTACGCGGCCGAATTCGCGGCTGGAGATATCGCTCACGGCTACATCGTCGAGAGCGCCATCGCCCGCGGAAAGATCCGCTCGATCGATGCCAGCGCTGCGGAAGCGATGCCTGGCGTGATCAAGGTTTTCACGCATGAGAACCGACCGAAGACCGCCTGGTTCACCTACAAATATCGCGACCAGGTCGGCCCCCCGGGCTCGCCCTTCCGCCCGTTGTATAGCGACGAGGTTCAGTATAGCGGGCAGCCGATCGCACTCGTGGTCGCAACAAGCTTCGAGGCTGCTCGTGACGCTGCCGCGCTCGTTGCAGTGTCCTATGATCGGGCGCCGCATCTGACCGATCTCGGCATCGCCCGGAACAACGCCTACGACCCGCCGAAGAAGCGGACGGGCATAGCCCCTCCTCCCGATCCGCGCGGCGATGCGGTGAAGGCTTTCAGCGAGGCCGCGGTGCGGGTCAGTGCCGAATATGCCATCGCGGGCGAGCACCACAATCCGATGGAGCCGCATGCGACCACCGTCATGTGGGAGGGCGGCGGCAAGATCATCGTTCATGACAAGACGCAAGGCGTCCAGAACAGCCAGGCCTATGTCGCGGGAGTTTTCGGGCTTTCGAGCGACGACGTTCGCGTCATCGCCCCTTATGTCGGCGGCGGTTTCGGGTCGGGCCTTCGCCCACAGCACCAGCTCTTCCTCGCGGTTATGGCGACGCTTGCGCTCGAACGTTCGGTGCGGGTGGAACTGACACGCCAGCAGATGTTCAGCCATGTCCACCGGCCGGAGACGATCAACGCCGTGGCGTTGGGCGCCGACGCCGACGGAAGGCTCGTCTCAATCCAGCATCACGCCGTCGCGGCGACGTCGCAGTTCGAGGACCATCAGGAGAACGTCGTCAACTGGTCGGGCATGCTCTACCACGCGCCGAACGTCGACCTCCGTTATGAGCTTGCGAAGCTCGACATCTATTCGCCGGGCGACATGCGGGCGCCGGGCGCACCGCTCGGCTTGTTCGCCCTCGAAAGCGCGATGGACGAACTGGCGATCGCTGCAAGGATCGACCCGATCGAACTGCGCCTTCGCAACTACACGGATCACGACGAGAACGACAACAAGGCCTTCACCTCGAAGGAGCTGCGGGCCTGTTACCGCGAAGGCGCGGCCCGGTTCGGTTGGAGCAAAAGAAACGCCCGCCCCGGATCGATGCGGGACGGGCGCGAGCTGATCGGCTGGGGCATGGCGAGCGGTGTCTGGGAAGCCGGCATGATGAAGACCGCGGCCCGCGCCACCTTTTCCGCCGATGGCCGTCTCGAACTGGCCTGCGCCACCTCCGACATCGGGACCGGTACCTACACCATCCTGAGCCAGATCGGGGCCGAGGCACTCGGTCTCGAGATGGAGCAGGTCACGGTGAGACTGGCGGATTCGACCCTGCCGGCTTCACCGGTGCAGGGCGGTTCATGGACGGCAGCCTCTGCCGGGAGCGCCGTGATGGCGGCCTGTCAGGAATTACAGGAGCAGCTCTTCAAGCTGGCGAGCAAGCTCGACGGCTCGCCGCTGGCCGATGCGAGCCTCGATGACGTCGCCTTCGCCAACGGGCGCGTCCTGCTCCGCACCAACCCTGCGAAATCCGTTTCCCTTGCCGAGACGCTCTCCTCGGCGGGGCAAGAGAAAGTGGAGGCCGAGAAGAGCGCCAGCCCTGGCCTGATCGGGCCGCTGCGCTACGCTGCCTATACGCACTCCGCTGTGTTCGCTGAGGTGCGGGTCGATGAGCAGCTCGGCCAAATCCGCGTCACCCGCGTCGTTAACGCCGTTGCGGCCGGACGCATCCTCAATCCGAAAACGGCGCGCAGCCAGATCATCGGTGGGGTTGTCTGGGGCATCGGCATGGCTCTGCACGAGGAGACGCTGACCGACCATCGCCTCGGCCGGATCATGAACCACTCTCTTGCCGAGTATCATATCCCGGCCAATGCGGACATCTACGACATCGACGTCATGTTCGTGGAGGAGCATGACGACAAGGCCAGCCCGATCGGCGTTAAGGGCCTCGGCGAGATCGGCATCGTGGGCACCGCTGCCGCCATAGCGAACGCGATCCACCACGCGACCGGCAAACGACTGCGCCGCCTGCCGATGACGATCGACAAGCTTTTGGCGGCCTAAGCCCGAAGGAGACAGCTATGAAAATCTCCAACCACGACGAATACGATGCTGCCGTCGCCCGGGCGAGTTCGCTGTCGGATGCTCCCGAGGGATCGCCGGCCGCTGCAGAACATGCCGAATTGATGGCGGCCATTCGAGCCTGGGACGAGGCGCACAAAGGCGAAAACAGCCACGGGCCGGAGCCGGTCGTGGGGTTGACCCGCCCTGACGACCTCAGCGTGTCGGGATTGCCTGGCAATCTCGGGAAGCTGCACGACACCTGAAATGCTCAGCCCCTTCGCTTCCACGTCTCAAAGATGACTTCCGTGTCCGCGGTCGCGAATTGGGCTTCCGGCATTACACATGCCGGAACAATGCCTTCGAGGCAGCCGTTGCCACTTCATCAACCGATCGAAAGCGGGCTGTTTCCTCGACGCGCCAGCCAGTCACGTCGGCTGGAGTGGCCGCCAGCTCAGCCTTAACTGAGGAGCTCATCATGGCCACGACCGTCTCGGATTTCATCTGGTCCCGGCTTCACGAGTGGGGCGTGCAGAGGGTCTACGGCTATCCGGGGGATGGCATCGGAGGACTGATCGCAGCCCTGCAGCGACGAGAGGGGGACATCGATTTCGTCCAGGTCCGGCATGAAGAGACCGCTAGCCTGATGGCATCCGGCGAAACGCGCTTTACCGGAAATGTCGGCGTCTGCATCGCGACCTCGGGCCCAGGAGCGGTTCACCTTCTCAATGGCCTGTATGATGCGCGGCTCGACCACCGCCCCGTAGTGGCTCTCGTTGGCCAGCAGGCGAGGTCGGCGATGGGCTCCCACTACCAGCAGGATCTCGACCTACAATCGCTCTTTAAGGACGTGGCTGGCGCCTATATTGAAACAGCATCGGTGCCCGCGCAGATTCCGCATCTCATCGACCGCGCGTTCCGCATTGCGCAGGCCGAACGGCGAGTTACCTGCGTGATCCTGCCTAACGACCTCCAGCTCGAGGATATGGTCGAGCCCTCGCGCGAGCATGGCATGACGCATTCAGGGGTAGGGATCGAGCTCTCACCGGTGGTGCCTGCCATGGCCGCCCTTCAACGCGCGGCCGACGTGCTCAATGCGGGCGAGAAGGTCGCCATTCTGGTCGGGGCCGGAGCGGTGAACGCAACCGACGCGGTGCTCGCCACAGCAGAAAAGCTCAGGGCCGGTATCGCGAAGGCGCTGCTCGGCAAGGCGGCAGTGCCGGACGACGTCTCGTTTTGCACCGGCTCGATCGGACTGCTCGGTACCAAGGCGAGCTGGGATCTGATGCAGGGCTGCGACACACTGCTGATGATCGGATCGGGTTTTCCCTATACCGAATTCCTGCCGAAGCCGGGACAGGCTCGCGGCGTCCAGATCGACATCGACGCCGGCATGCTCGGTCTGCGATATCCGATGGAGGTGAACCTCATCGGTGATGCCGCAGCGACGCTCGAGGCGCTGCTGCCGCTCTTGAACCCGAAGGCTGCCGACGATTGGCGGGCGACGATCGAGACGAGCGTCAGCGAGGCCTGGCAGGAAGCGCGGGACAGCGCGATGGTCGAGGCAGCGCCGATCAACCCGCAGCGCGTGGCCTCTGAGTTGTCCGAGCGCCTTCCGGAACGGTGCATCGTTACTGCGGACAGCGGCACGACGACGGTCTGGTATGCGCGCCACCTGCGCCTCAGGCGCGGCATGATGGGCTCCGTCTCGGGCACGCTGGCGACGATGGGGTGCGCCATCCCCTACGCCGTCGCTGCGAAGTTCGCCCATCCGGACCGGCCGGCGATCGCGCTCGTCGGCGACGGCGCGATGCAAATGAACGGCATCACCGAGCTCGTGACCATCGCGAAATATTGGGAGCGCTGGGTCGATCCGCGGCTCGTTATCATGGTGCTCAACAATCGCGAACTGGCCTATGTGACTTGGGAAGAGCGAATCCAGGCCGGCGACCCGAAGTGGCCCACGAGCCAGGACCTGCCAGACCTGCCATATGCAGAAATCGCCAAGTTGATGGGGCTCGGTGGAAGGCGGGTGGAGGAGCCTGAGCAGATCGGGCCGGCCTGGGACGAGGCTTTGGCGGCTGATCGCCCCTTCGTCCTCGACATGGTGACGGACCCTAACGTACCGCCGCTGCCTCCGCATATCACCTTGGCGCAGGCCCGCGGTCTTGCAGGAGCGCTGGCGAGCGGCGATCCGGAGGCGGGAAGCGTGATGGTGAATACTGCACGTTCGTTGCTCGCTAACCTGCTTCCAACACGGAAAGACGGCTGATCTCGCCTCTAGCACACCTGGCGCCGGTCATGCCCGGGGCCGACGATCGCACCCGATCGCTCGATCCCGGACTAACTCGTCCTTGCAAGCCATCACTGTCCCGACCGGCGCAGGGAAACCGAAGGCGGGCAATATCAAGTCAGGCCGTTCCCTAGTTGTCACCGTCTTGGGCTGCGCGCCGAGCCTTCGACGCGCGCTGGCAAAAATCACGCCGAATGATGGCGAGATCTTCCTCGTCCAACTCCTCCAAGTCGAGAAGTTCCTCTCGCGCCCCTTCCAACCTGAGAATGAGTTCATCGAGCTTGATCTGCATCGCTGCTGTGTCGCGATTCTGACTGTTCTGGATGATGAAGACCATCAGAAAGGTGATGATGGTCGTGGAGGTGTTGATGACAAGCTGCCAAGTATCGTTGAACCCGAATATTGGACCGGAAGCGGCCCATACAACGATCAAGCCGACAGCGACGAAGAAGGTGATCGGCTTTCCGGTCCAACTTGAGACCGACTGAGAAATCCTCGTGAACAACGACACCTTGTTGTCCTTGTGGACGATGTGTTCGTGACTCGACATGTTGCACCTTAATGCTCTTTCAAAGGATTCGTCCGAGGACCAAGTGAACCGTCGGTGCTCTTCGCGAGTTCCCTTTGCTCGCATCGGAGCGACCGCATGAGCGTGGTTCGAAGAATTCTCGACCGGATGCGCTTGGTTCGCCCGAAACCTGCGTGACGAGGAACAGGCATGGGCGAGGTCTTACCGACGCTCAACGATCGCACTGTCCACATCTGCGTGGATATGCAGAGGCTCTTCGCTTCGGAGGGCCCTTGGACCACGCCATGGATGCCGCGTGTCCTTCCGCAATGTGTCGCACTGTCAGAGATGCGGCCAAAGGCCACCATTTTCACCCGCTTCATCACCCCGCCCGCTCCGGAGGCGGCTGTGGGGACGTGGCGTGAATTCTATCGCCGATGGCCCGAGACGACCCGTGACCGGCTGGATCCGGTGCTTCTCGAGCTCGTCCCGGAACTGGCCAGGTTCGCGCCACCTGCCCCCGTTTTCGACAAGCCCGTCTACTCCGCCTTCGCGAGCAGCAAGTTGCTCGCGCACCTCCGCGAGCGCTCGGTCGACACCGTCGTGTTGTCCGGTGCCGAGACCGATGTCTGCGTTCTGTCCACCGCGTTAGGAGCCGTTGATCATGGCTACCGCGTCGTGATCGCGACCGACGCCGTGTGCAGCTACTCCGACGTTGGGCACGACAGCCTGCTGGCGCTCTTCCGGGACCGTTTCAGTCAGCAGATTTCGGCTGCCACGGTCGAAGAGATTCTCGACCGTTGGCACGGCTGATCCAGAAGCACTTTCGCCCGCTTTCGAAGACATCTGGCGCTTTAGGTGGTTCCGGTTCCCGCCGCACGATCGAGCCAGGGTCAAAACGACATGGAGGGCGTCTCCTATGTTCGAAGGTTTCACCCTTGAAACAGTCGAGGTGACCGGCGGAAGGATCCGCCTCCGCGTGGGCGGTAGCGGCCCGCCCCTCCTGCTCCTGCACGGTCATCCTCGCACCCATACAACCTGGCATGAGGTCGCCGGAATACTCCGGACCAGCCATACGGTCGTCTGTCCGGATCTGCCGGGGTTCGGAGGATCGTTCAGACCAACGGATCGGCCCGACCACGCGAATTCGTCAAAACGGGCGAAGGCGCAGGCTCTCGTGGAGCTGATGCGCATACTGGGACACGACGCGTTTGGCGTCGCAGGCCATGACAGGGGCTCGTACGTAGCATTTCGGATGGCGATGGATCATCCAGAACGCGTTCGGAAGCTAGCGGTCCTCGACGGCGTTCCGATCCTAGAAGCGCTCGACCGTTGTCGCGTGGATTTTGCACGGCGCTGGTGGCACTGGTTTTTTTACGCCCAGCCCGAGAAGCCCGAGCGCGCGATCGGAGCCGATCCATTGGCCTGGTACGGAGGTTCCCCTGAAGCGATGGGCGAGGAGAATTTCGCGGATTTCATTCGCGCCATCTCGGACCCACTCACCATCCACACGATGATCGAGGATTACCGTGCGGGCTTGAGCGTCGATGCCCAGCATGATCGCGAGGACCTTACCCAGGGCCGCCGCATTAGGTGCCCAATGCTCGCTCTTTGGTCCGAGCGCGACGATCTGCCGGAACTCTACGACGACGTCGTCGCAGTCTGGAAAAGGTGGGCTGACGATGTTCGGGGTGCCTCGATCCCGAGCGGACATCATATGGCGGAGGAAGCCCCCGCAGAGCTGGCTCAGGCCCTCGATGGCTTCTTCCGAGCTAGCAGCAATGAAAGTCTGCCGTCCTGAGAAACGCCCTACGGGCCCCCACGAACCTCGGCAGCTCCCGCACGCAATCGCCGTGCATCGATGGCCACGATGCGAGCAGGATCCGAAATGGGGCATGCCTTCCGATCGGCTGGAACCTCGCCACTTCGGCTCGGTTGAGTATCTCGCAGCGACGAGATCCCCATGGCGAAAAAGTCGAAATCGAAACCAGGCGACGGACTTCATGGAGCGTCGCAACTGCCCTCCGTCCTGGTGACGAGCTATAATCTCGAAGCTCGCGATGAGGACGGTTTCGTAGGCGACAAGGCGAGGCGGGCTGCGATCTTCGAGCACCTGGAGGACGTGCGCGAGGTACTGCGCGAGAACGGCGACGATCCCCTCACGGTGCCCAGCGAAGAACTCAAGAAGAAGGATCTCGATACCCTGCTCGCCGAAGGCGATCCTCAGGAAGCTGCGGTGGTCCACAGTGCTGTCGAGCGATATGCGGAATCACTGGCGACGGTCGTTCGAAGGTTTTGTCGCGGCAAAGCTTGGTCACAGATCGAACGGGTCGTGGTGGGAGGCGGCTTTCGGCAAAGCCGCGTCGGCGAACTCGCAATTGCGCGGGCCGGCATCATCCTGCGTACGGAAGGCCAGGCCATAGAGCTGCAACCGATCCGAAATCATCCCGATGAAGCGGGCCTCATCGGAAACGCACACATCGCCCCGAAGTGGATGTTCGAGGCGTTCGATAGTTTGGTCGCCGTCGACATCGGCGGCTCGAACATCCGGGCCGGTATCGTCGAGCTCCGCCAGGACAAGGCCTCGGACCTGAGCAAGGCAAGAGTCTTCGAATTCGAACTTTGGCGTCATGCCGACGAGACCACGGACCGCGATCGGGCCGTCGAACGCATGGGCGAGATGATTCGAAGTCAGATCAAGGCTGCCGAGCGCGGCGGATTACGAGTCGCGCCCTTCATCGGGATTGGATGCCCGGGAATCATTCAACCGGATGGCACCATCGATCGCGGAGCCCAAAACTTGCCGGGAAACTGGGAAAGCAGTCGCTTCAATTTGATCGAGAGCGTGCGGGAAACCGTACCGACGATCGGGAAGAACGAGACCATGGTGACCATGCACAATGACGCCGTGATCCAGGGCCTCAGCGAAATGCCCTTCATGCAGGACGTCCGGCATTGGGGCGTCCTCACGATCGGCACCGGGCTCGGGAACGCCAGCTTCGAAAACAGGGCGCACGCAAAGAAGCCGGCTTGATCCGAAGGTTTCATCCTTCACGCACTCCCATACTTCGGAACCGTTCGAACTTATTCAGCATGGAGACGTTTGAGGCAGACCACGGAGGTCAGCCATGAACGCCAAACGGGAACGCAGTCGGTCGGTCTGGATGGACGTCGAGGTCGCGCCCGACGCGGTACCGCTGGAGGCCGACCATTCCGCAGATGTTGCCGTGGTGGGTGCCGGCATCGCTGGCTTGTCCATCGCCTATGAGCTGGTCTTGCGCGGCCTTTCCGTCGTGGTGCTCGACCGTGGTGAGATCGCCGGGGGGATGACCTCGCGCACGACCGCTCATCTTGCGCCGATCTGCGACGATTCTCTCAGCGAGTTGCTGTCAATGCGCGGGCTGGAACTCGCAAAGGGATTCCAGGCCAGTCAGGGCGCCGCCGTCGACCGGATCGAGGCCATTCAAGCGGAGCTCGAAATCGACTGCGAATTCCGGCGTCTCGACGGGATCCTGTTCCTGGACCCCGAGAGCCAAGAGAGCGTCCTGGATGACGAGGTCTCGGCAGCGAAGGACATCTGCGTCACCGTGAAGCGTGGAAAAGGCCTACCGCTGCGAACGCTCGAGGATCGTCCGTTCCTACGCTACCCGGCTCAAGCGACTTTCCACCCGCTGAAGTATCTCCGAGGCTTGGCGAAGGCGCTCACGGACAAAGGTGCCGGTCTGCACCCCAACACCGCCGTCGTCGAGGTGAAGGAGGAGAACGACAGGGTCCAACTCAAACTGGAGTCCGGCCAGACGGTTACCGCCGGCCACGCTGTTATCGCGACGAATTCCCCGATCCACGATCTCGTTGCCCTGCATACGAAGCAGGCGCCGTATCGTACCTATGCGATGGGTTTCGAAATCGGGGCCGGGACGCTCGACGACGCTCTCTATTGGGATACGGAGGAGCCCTACCACTATGTCCGCCTGACGTCCGGTGACGACGGCAAGGACATCCTGATCGTCGGCGGGGAGGATCACAAGACGGGCGAGGCCGACGATGCTCACGCTCGGTTCGCCGCCCTCACCTCTTGGATCAAGACGCTGGTCCCGGAACTCGGCCCCGAGCGTTATCGCTGGTCGGGTCAAGTTATGGACACGCTCGACTATTGCGGCTTCATCGGACGCGAGGCGGGAAGCGAACGCGTCTTCGTTTCCACCGGAGATTCCGGGCAAGGCATCACACACGGCGTGGTAGCGAGCCTTCTCATCCCCGATCTCATCCTTGGGCGGGAGAATGAGTTCACCGAGGTCTACGATCCCGACCGGAAGCCGCTGAAGGCTGCGACGACCTATGTCAGCGAGAACCTCACGGCGGTGAAAAACTTCGCCGAATATCTCGCTCCTGGAGAACTCTCCTCGATCGAGGAACTGGAGCCTGGCCAAGGTGCAATCATCAGGCGCGGCCTCAGCAAGGTCGCGGCCTTCCGGACCGAGGACGGCGACGTCATCGAGAAGTCAGCCGCCTGCACTCACCTCGGCTGTCATCTCCATTGGAATTCGTTCGAGGAGTGCTGGGATTGCCCATGCCACGGGTCCCATTTCGCGCCGGACGGCAGCGTCCTCAACGCCCCGGCCATCGGTCCGCTCGCTGATGTCGAAGCGGCGGATTCCGGAGAAGGCGGATGATCCACCACGTCTCGGTAGGAACGAATGATGTCGCTCGGAGCAAGCGCTTCTACGACGCGGTGCTGGAAGTGATCGGCTTGCGTCTGCTGAAGGCGTCTGACGAATCCGCGGACTACGGCGTGTCGTCGGTAATCTTCAGCCTCGAGACTCCGGTGGACGGCAAACCGGCCTCCGCAGGTAACGGCGTCCATATCGCCTTCGACGCCGGAGGGCGGGAAATGGTCGACGAGTTCCATCGGGTGGCCTTGCAGCAGGGCGGAAAGGACGCAGGAGCACCAGGTCTTCGCCCCGAATACGATCCCCACTATTACGGGGCCTTCGTTCTCGACCCGGACGGCAACAAGATTGAGGCAGTCACGCATCATGGGAAGTGACGCTCCTTAGAATTTGGTGCATCCAGATGCGGCAGTTCCTCCGTGACAATGGCTTGATGCTGGCACTTTCCGCGATGTTCCTTGCTTCGCTGATCGGAATGTCCTTGACAGGACACGCAGCTCGCAACCAGGAACTCACCGAACATAGTCAAGCTGCAATCGGCCTAGGCGCATATCTTTCCGGAGGTGTCTTTCTTTCGGCCCTTTTCGAGAACTGGGAGAGCGAGTTTCTACAGATGGCCGTCTATGTCGTACTGACGGCGATGCTGTTCCAGCGTGGATCAGCGGAATCGCGCGATCCGGACGATCCCCACCGAGAGGGCGACGACGTTCCCTGGCGCGACCGTCACCCGATAGCGGCATGGCTTTACGAAAGGTCGCTCGGCATCACGTTGGGCATTCTCTTCGTTGCCTCGTTCCTGCTCCACTGGTGGTTCAGCATGGTTGCCGCCAATCACGAAGCCGAGCTTCACGGAATGGCGCCGCAAACGGCCTTCGCATATCTCGGAAACTCGCAACTCTGGTTCGAGTCCTTCCAGAATTGGCAATCGGAATTCCTCTCGACGGGACTTTTGGTCATCTTGTCGATCTTCCTTCGCCACCGTGGCTCTCCGGAGTCCAAGCCAGCGGCAGCAGGCAATGACGAGACCGGTGCGTGACGACGCGCGGGCTGGGAGTGGAACGAACGAGAACAGTGAGCGATTCCTGAAACCCTCGACTGCCTGACATCGGCGGAGCATCTGCGGGACTGGCCGCGGCGATCTATCTGGAGCGGACCATCTATCCGTGAGAGTGGCCGACAATGGGAACAGCCGGGCTCGGCAAATCCCCTGCACTGATAATCAACGCCGGGGCACCTCGAGTTTGAGGGTCGGGGTCGTGAGGGCGTCGGCCCTGCCCGAACCGTGCTTCTCGCAGCTCAAACGGGGCGACCCGATGTCCCCGAGGTCTTCCTGGCTTTGCGCGCTGGCAGTTTGCGATATTGCCCGGCATGCGACGCCTACAAATGACCGACCAGAACGCAGCAGTTGCCGTGCATCTTCCCTCGGCTCCAAGATCCATTCGAAACTGGCCGCGTCGCTCGGTGCAACCTTGACCGAGGAGCGATGCATCAAAGTCGATACTTGCCAGCGTCCGAATCTCTTAGGGTTGTAAGCCGCCGGCGATGTCGTGGTCGGTTGGACTAGATCAGCCACGCGATGGGCCAAGTCTAGCTGCAACGACGATCCGCAACGAACTGGCACCGAGCAAGCCGATCCTGCGCTAGCCGAATTTCAGCGGTGGCGCCTGTCCGCACGGATATCTCGAACGGAAGGCGCGCGGCCTCTCAGGAGCGCCAAAGTTACGACCGCTACGGCGCCCGCGATTGCCCCGGCTGCGGCCGGCGCCATCGTCCGCTTTGGCCGCACTAGCATCTTTGCCGTTCTCGAGATTTTCGGAGACGCCTGCAGGCGCTGGTATAGCGACGGCGACCGTGTGCGCGAGAGAAGATATCCGGCGACGATGAGCCCGAACGCGCAGAGCAAAAGGCCGCCCGCCACGACGAGGCTGGCTGTTGTCGAACCCCAGCGGAAAATCAGTGATGCATGGACCGCATGGAGCGCGTATCCCGCCGCGAAGATCACGAAAAGGCCGCTGGCGACCCAGAGGCCATATATGATCACCTGGCGCTTGAGCGCCGCCGTCGCCGCAGACACAAGTTGCGCGACAAGTCCGGCCATGGCCTATTTCGCGGCCCAGAAGCCGATGACGACCCCCGCGGCCGCAGCCCAGGCAAGGGCGCGTAAGGGCTGGGCCCTCACCTCATCGATCAGCAAGCTCTGCAACTCGCTGCCACCTTCACCCGCGGCCTCGGTCATACGGTCCGTGTCGACACCAACTGATCTGAGGTCGGCGGAGACTTCACTCGCTACGGCTTGGGCCTTTTCCATCTGCGAGCGCTGATCGTCACCCGAACGGTCGGATTCGTTCTCATCTGCCATCGTTCCCTCCTTCGGTTCGAGCAAGTTCAGATGAGCATTCGAGCAAGACCCGGCGGATCGCGCCGGGGTCGAGATCGCTGGCGATGACGGCGAGTCCACCAGATGGGTTCGTGGTCAGGCGGCCTTCTTCGTCGCGGCTGCGTTGACGGTCTTGCTGAGTGCGCTGAGCGCCTTGTCCGTCTGTTCTTCCTCAGCGAGCGTCTCGGCGAGCAGCTTCGAAGCGTCCTTGAGGCCAAGCTGGTCGGCCCAAGCCCTGAGCGTGCCGTAGCGGGATATCTCATAGTGCTCGACGGCCTGCGCGGAAGCGGCCAGGCCGGCATCCAGGGCAGGGCTATCCGAATATTCCTCGATGACCGCCTTGCCCTCCTCGATGATGCCCAGGATCGCATCGCAGGTCTTTCCGCGCGGCGCCTTGCCGATGAGCTCGAAGACCTCGGTCAAGCGCTCGACGTGTCCTTCTGTTTCCTCTCGATGGGTTTCGAAGGCCTTTTTCAGTTCCGGCGACTGCGCCGCCTTCGCCATCTTGGGAAGCGTCTTCAGGATCTGCTTCTCGGCGTAATAGACGTCCTTGAGCGTGTCATGAAATAGGTCTTCGAGTGCCTTGGGCTGGGTGGCCATGAGCATTCTCCGGGAATGAGTGGCTGATGGAGCCCAAACGGACGTGGAGCCCCGGTGTTCCGTCCAATCCAAGCCGTCAGATCTGGAACTTTCCTGGGCGAATTGCCGTTGCATTGTGCATCGCGGCAATGCCGCTCGACCTGCAGGAGACAATCATGAAAAAGCTGCTCATCGCCACCTTGATCGCCTCCGCGACGTCCCTCGGTGCCATGGCCCAGACGTCGACCACGGCCCCGACGCCCGCACCGAATGCCGACGCAGACAAAAACGCCCCTCTGCCGGGCGCGAACAGTTTCACCGAAGGGCAAGCGAAAAGCCGACTTGAGGCGAATGGCTACTCCAACGTTGGCGCCCTGAAGAAGGACGATAACGGCGTCTGGAAGGGGACCGCGACGCATTCCGGCGCGCAGGTCAATGTCTCCGTCGATTACCGGGGCAACATCACCCGCAACTGATCTTTGACGCTCTCACCTCGAACCCTGGAGACGAACATGACCCGCACCCTCACCCGCTCCTACGACAGCTACGAAACTGCTCGCTCGATCGTCGAGCAACTCGAGGCCGCTGGTGTTTCCAGCAGCGATATCAGCCTCGTTGGCCGTGATGGCAAAACCGACGAAACCAACGCAGCTGAGGGCGCCGGGATTGGCGCCGGCGTTGGGGGCGCCGCCGGCCTGCTCGCAGGCCTAGGCATCATGGCGATCCCCGGCATCGGACCGGTCGTCGCCGCCGGTTGGCTCGCCTCGACTGCCGCTGGTGCCGTGGCAGGAGCGGCGACGGGCGGCCTCGTCGGCTCCTTCGTGAAGGAAGGGCACGACGAGGAGGAAGCTCACTACTACGCCGAGACGGTTCGCCGTGGCGGCTCGGTGGTCTCGGTCCGCACCGAGCCCGAGCACGAAGCGGCGGTACAGGCCATTCTCGATGGCGCGACCCCGATCGATCGCACCGCTCGCGAGGCCGAGTATCGCGCGGGTGGCTGGAACCGTTTTGACGAGAATGCTGGGCCGTATCGTCCGCCGGTCGTCTGACCGTCTCGCAAGGAAGAACGACGGCCCCGGAATCTCCGGGGCCGTTTTCGTTGGCGTTTGCACCTAACCCGATCCCGGCCACGGGCGGAACCCGGGCGATAGAGCCGCGTTATGTGGCCGATCCTCGCAATGCCGACGACCTGGATTGCGTACCAAGGATATACTGGGCGCTGCCGGTCTCGGAAGCGCCAGATCGAAATTCGGTAGTGGTGCAGCGCTTCGGCAGCAGCGCCGACCCAAGGAGCCCCGCCCGACGATCGTCGGGCGGGGCTCCTTTTCCATGCCAACGATCTAGGAAGATTATGAGACTGCGAACCACCGCAAATCTGACATATCACTTTGCCCAGCCGACGCAGGTCATCGGCTTTCTTCACGTCGCTCAGTCGGCCGACCAAACGGTAGCGACTGAAAGCTTCACCATGTCGCCGAATGTGGATTTTACGCTGGATGTCGATTTTGAGGGCCGACGGATGGTCCGCGCGTGCCTGTCAGGCGAAGTGAGCATCACGTACGAAGCGGAGGTCGACAACGGCGAACGGCAACTCCTGCCTGCAAGCGGCGCGCAACATGTCTGGAGCGAACTACCGGCAGAAGCCCTGCCGCTGCTTCTACCGAGCCGCTTCTGCCCGAGCGATCGGTTCCAGCGCTTTGCGTTGCGGGAATTTGGTCAGGCTGGGGACGGCGTAGCGCGCGTGATGGCAATTATGGACTGGATCGGCCGGCATGTGGACTACATGGCTGGGGTCAGCACACCAGAATCCGATGCCGCGCACACTTTCACCGTTAGAGCCGGAGTTTGCCGTGATTTCACGCATCTCGGCATCACGCTCTGTCGGGCTCTATCCATTCCCGCGCGCGCTGTGAGTGCGTACGCGCTCGACCTTCGGCCCCCGGATTTTCATGCTGTCATGGAAGTCTATCTAGATGGTCGCTGGTGGCTCGTTGACCCAACGCGGCTTGCGCCTGTCGAAGGCTTGGTTCGCATCGCCAATGGCCGGGATGCCGCCGACATAGCATTTTTGACGACCGATAAGCCTTGTGAGCTCATCAGCCAGGCCGTCACAGTGCTTCGAGTATGAGCCTGAGCTCAGCGAAACGAGCTCCAAAATGGCATATTTCGGCACTCTCCCCACCGGCATCAGTGTGCGAGATTATCTAATCATGCCGGGCAAACAGCTAAAGCGTATGCCGACGCCGCTTGATCGGGAACGCGTGTGTCATATTTCCCAGACATCTCCTTATCCGGAAGCATTAGCCGGACTGGAGCTAACATCGCCTAGCAGAGGGGCTATGGCCCCTCCGTCCTCCCGACCGGTTCATGTCCATCGTAGTTAAGCGCCTTGCGACCCACGGCGCAGCGGCGGCTTGGAACGAGCCGCCAAGGATGGCGTTCGTTGGAAATCAGGAGGCAAAATCGTGCGCAGCAAGCTAATTCACGATGCGAAAGGCCAACGCACCTTTGCTATCGTGCTCGACAGCGGCGATGAAGTAATGGCTTGCCTCAAGCAATTCGCAACCGAGCAAGAGCTGACCGCTGCAAGCTTTAAGGCGATTGGTGCGTTTCAGGCAGCCGAACTGAGTTTTTTCCACTGGGAGACGAAGGCGTACGGCCCCATCCCGTCGCGGAACAGGTGGAGGTTGCGTCCTTAACCGGCGACATCGCAGTTGAGCCCAGCGGCAAGCCGTCCATTCATGTTCATGCTGTTCTCGGAAAGCGAGACGGAAGTGCCGTGGCCGGCCACCTGAATTCTGGCCACGTTAGACCAACCTTGGAGATCATCCTGACAGAATCACCCGCGCATCTGCGCAAGCGCCACGATGCTGAGACCGGCCTGATGCTCATAGACTTGGGCCAGTGAGAACACCGAGCATTCCGGGAAGGCTCACGAACCGCAGAGCGTGAGTGCTGCCGTAGAACGATCCCCTGACGTTCCGCGCCCTAGCGAAAGTGCAGCGCGCTTAGTCCGGCCCACTCACTAGTGGACAACGCACAGACTAAAGTTCGCGTTGTGGTTCGATGATGGCGCGGGCGGCATCACGCAGCGCTCGACGAGAGTCATCTCGCGATTAAAACATGGTGACCGCACGTTCAATAGAGCGCTCGAGGGCCCAAACGGATTTGACGCCGGCCGAAGCTCCAGCCGTCACTGAAGTTTGGATGAGCCTTGGATGGGACTGGATCATGGCATGGCATGTGCTTAAGCTCGATGCCAACGAGCGCCCCAAGCGCTGACTACCCTCGGACGCGATTTTGTTTCCAACGTCGACACGGCACCGCAGATCTACGGTCCTGACAAGGGCGCATCGATAATGGGCCTGTCGATCAGCAACCTTACGCTCGACTTCTATGGCGTCCAAGTGCTGCGCGGCGTCGAGCTTTCCGTCCCGGAAGGATCCTTCACCGGCCTGATCGGCCCCAACGGTGCCGGCAAGTCCACCTTGTTCAACGCCGTCTCCGGACTTTATCATCCGAAGGCGGGCAGCGTCAGGCTAGGTGATCGGGACATCACCGGGCTTTCCCCGGAGAAGCTCGTCACGGCCGGCCTCGTCCGCTCCTTCCAGCTTGCGCGCGGCTTCCCCAAGCTCAGCGTCTTTCAGCATCTGATGCTCTATGGCGCCGGGCAGCCGGGCGAGAACCTGCTCGCCGGCATGTTCGGCTCGTCGGCGGCGCGCCGGCGGGAGGCTGAGCTTGCCGAACGCGCCCATTACATCGCACGGCGCCTGCGCCTTTCCCATGTCCTCGACAATCCCGTCACGGCGCTGTCGGGCGGCCAGAAGAAGCTCGTCGAGATCGGCCGCGCGCTGATGGCCGACCCGAAGATCCTGCTGCTCGACGAACCGATGGCGGGCGTGAACCCGACGCTCGCCGAAGAGATCGCGGGCCATCTCGTCGCGCTCAACCAAGGTGGGCTGACCATCTGCCTGATCGAGCACGACATGGCGCTGATCCGGAAGCTCTGCGAACCCGTGATCGTGATGGCCGAGGGGAAGGTGCTCACGAAGGGGCATTTCGACGAGGTCGCTGCCGACGAACGCGTGCAGGAAGCCTATCTCGGGAGGCGGCATTGAACAGCGCTGCGCCGATCCTATCCGCCACCGGGCTCGTTGCCGGCTATGGCGCCGCCGAGCAGATCCTCAAGGGCGTCTCGATCACCGTCGCGCGCGGCGAGATCGTCTCCATCATCGGCCCCAACGGCGCGGGCAAGTCGACCTTGCTGAAGACCATCGCAGGTCTCGTTGCGGCGAGCGAGGGCGCCATTCTGCTCGAAGACAAGGACGTCAGCCGCCAGGATGCACTCGGCCGCTCGCGTGCCGGCATCGGCTTCGTCCCGCAGGAGCGCAACGTCTTCGGGGCGATGACGGTGGCCGAGAACCTGGAGATCAGCGGCTTCCAGCAGCCGGGCAAGGTCCGCGAACGCGCGGAAGCGATGTATGCGCGCTATCCGATGCTGGCCGACAAGCGCAAGGCGCTTGCGCGCACGCTGTCCGGGGGGCAGCGTCAGATCCTGGCGATGGCGATGGGGTTGATGAACGCGCCCGCGCTGCTGCTGCTGGATGAGCCGACAGCCGGGCTCTCGCCCAAGGCGGCCGAGGAGCTGTTCGATGCCATCGTCGCGCTGAACCAGGGCGGGCTGCCGATCCTGATGGTCGAGCAGCATGCGCTCGAAGCGCTTGAGATTTCGACCCGCGGCTATGTCCTGGTCTCGGGCCGCAACAGCCGGGAAGGCGCCGGCCCGGCGCTCGCTGTCGATCCCGACATCCGTCGGCTCTTCCTCGGTGGGGAGTGAACTGCAGCAGCAAGGCCGAAGGTCCACAATTTCAAGACCAACGACAAAAGAGGGAAGAACCATGACGCAGTTCCACATCGACCGCCGTCGGCTTCTCGCCGGCTCCGCTGCCCTCGCCGCCGCCGCGGCCCTGCCGCGGGTTGCGTTTGCCCAGGGGGCTCCGATCAGGATCGCGACGCTGACGCCGCTGACGGGCTCGGGAGGCCCCTACGGCCCGGTGATGGCCAAGACCGTCAAGGCGGTCGTGGACGAGGTGAATGCCGCGGGCGGCGTGCTGGGCCGCAAGATCGAACTCATCTCGGAGGACGATCAGACGAACCCGGAGGCCGGCGTGCGCGCGGCCCGCAAGCTGATCGACGTCGACAAGGTTTCCGCCATCCTTGGCACCTGGGCCTCCTCGGTGACGACGGCGGTTGCGCCGCTGTGCTGGGAATCGAAGACCTTCCTCTGCACCACCTCGGGCGCGGATTCGATCACGCAGCTGCCGCATCAGGGCTTCCTGATCCGCACCCAGCCCAACACAACCTTGCAGGGCCAGAAATTCGGCGAATTCGCGCTCGCCGAGAAGGCCAAGAAGGTGTTCTTCCTCTCGCCGCAGACGCCCTTCGCCAAGAGCCAGTTCGACAACATCACGGCCGCGGTGAAGGCCGGTGGCGGCGAGACGGCGTCCCTGATCTACGACGACAAGAAGCCGGCCTACCGCACCGAGGTCGACGAGGTGATGCGCTTCAAGCCGGACGCGATCGTCTTCGGCGGCTACACGCCCGACACTTCGGTGATGCTGAAGGATCTTTATCGCGCCGGCTTCGGCGGCACGAAGGTCGCCTTCGGCTATTCGGTCAATCAGAAGCTGGTCGAGAGCGTGCCTGCGGAGGTGGTCGACAAGACCTACACCATCTCGCCTTCGCCGGCGGAGGGCTCGAAGGCCTATGAGCGCCTGGTCAAGCTGATCGGCGTCGCCTCTCCCGATCCCTACACGACGCAGATCTACGACCACATCAATCTCGTGCTGATGGCGATCGCCATGGCGGGAGACGCTTCGGGCACCGCCATCAAGGACAACGTCCGCAAGATCAGCCAGGCGCCGGGCGGCACCAAGATCGACAACGCCATCGACGGGTTGAAGGCGATCGCGGCCAAGCAGCCCGTCGATTACGATGGCGCGAGCGGCCCCTGCGACTTCACCGACACCGGCGACATCAAGGACTGCAAGTTCCGCTACGAGCAGGTGCAGGGCGGCAAGATCACCCTGGTGAAAATCGCGTGACGCAGGACGTTCTCGTCATGTGGGAGCGCAGGCTGTGATGACACAGCTCCTGCAGGCGCTGATCAATGGCGTGATGGCCGGGACGCTGATCGCTGTCCCCGCCATCGGCTTCTCCGCCATCTTCGCGGTGCTGCGCTTCCCCAACTTCGCGATCGCCTCCTATGCAACGATCGGTGCCTTCGCGGCCTGGTGGGCGAATACAGCGCTCGCCTTGCCGATCCTGCCCTCGGTGCTGGTCGCCTTCGCGCTGACCGGCATCGTCGGTGTGGTCGCGGAAGAGGCTTCGCTCAAGCGCCTCCGCGGCAACGGCGCGCTGATCGTCGCGATTGCCTCGATCGCGCTGAACCTCGTGCTCGAAAACATCGTGCGCTTCTTCTTCGGCAACGAGATGCGCGGCTATGACCTGCCGATCGCGCGGGACATCCGCTTCTGGGATCTCCGGATCGGGCCGCAGCAGCTTCAGAGCCTCGGCTTTGCGGTCGCGATCATGGCGGCGGTCTTTTTGTTCCTGCGCTATACGCGCTTCGGAAAGGCCATGCGCGCCGTAGCCGACAACCCGGATCTCGCCCGCTTGAAGGGCATCGACCCGGCCCGCATCGCCATCGCCACGATCTTTCTCGGTGCCGGATTGTCAGGGGTCGGCGGGGTGCTGATCGGGCTCGATACGACGATCGACCCGCTGACCGGATACCGCGTGCTGCTGTCTGTTTTCGCCGCGGCAGTGCTTGGCGGGCTCGGCTCCATTCCCGGAGCAGTCATCGGAGCGCTCTCGCTCGGCATCGCGGAAGAACTCGCGCTGCTGGTCGCGCCCGCGAGCTATCGCACCGGCGTCGGTTTCATCGCGATCCTGCTGATGCTGACCTTCCGGCCGCGCGGAATCCTCGGGGAAAGGGCCGCCTGATGCTGTCCTATGTCGTCTTCACCCTGACGCTCTGCGGCATCTACGCCCTGCTGGCCCTGAGCCTCAACCTGATCTGGGGCGGCGTCGGCCTCGTCAATCTCGGCCTTGCGGGCTTTTTCGCCGTCGGCGCCTATGCTTCCGCGCTGGCGACCGGCGCCGGCGCGCCGGTCCTGATCGGCTGGGGCGCTGCACTCGTCGTTGGCGCAGCGGTGGGCGTGATCGTCACCTTCGCGACGCTGCGATTGCGCGATGACTATCTTGCCATCGTCACGCTCGGTTTCGCCGAGCTCATCCGCCTGGTCGCGCTGAACGAGCGTTGGCTGACCAACGGCTCGGACGGCATTTCCGGCATTCGCGCGCCCTTGCGGGCAGAGCTCGGCGCGCAGAACTTCGCCTATCTGTATCTCGCGCTGGTGACGCTCGTGCTCGCGCTCGTCTGGTTGCTGCTCCGACGGCTGGACGCCTCGCCTTATGGCCGGGCGATGAAGGCCATCCGCGAGGACCAGCAGCTTGCCGCCTTCGCGGGCAAGCCGGTGCTGCGCTTCAAGATCCAGGCCTTCGCGTTGTCTGCGGCGATAGCGGCACTCGCGGGCGCGCTCTACGCCCATTTCCAGTCCTATGTCTCGCCGGATCATTTCCAGCCGTTGATCACGATCTACATCTTCCTGGCAGTCACGGCCGGCGGCGTCGGCCGGCCGAGCGGGGCCGTTCTGGGGGCGTATTTCGTCGTGATCTTCCTGGAGGCGACACGTTTCCTGACCGAGTGGGTGCCCGGGCTTCAGGCAGTGCAGGTCGCTGCCATGCGCGAGATGCTGATCGGCCTCGCCCTGATCCTGGTGCTCCATCTCAGGCCGCAGGGCATCCTGCCCGAGCGCATTCCGAAGGCGCCGCCCGCGCCAGGCCAAGTTTAGCCCAGGCATTGTCTAACCAAAGAGGCTCAAGCCCATGTCCAACCATCTCGCGACCCTCGCCGCCCTGCTGCAGCAGACGGGCCAGCCCGAGCCGGTCTTCAAGGCCTTCGACGACATCGCGCGCCGCCTCGTCGGCCACGAGCTGTTCACACTGCTCTATGTCGACGGGCAGGAGGTCGCGCGGATTTATTCCAACCGCCCGAGCGAATATCCAGTCTCCGGCCGCAAGACGATGGGCCCGACCCCTTGGGGCAAGCATGTCATCGACGGCAAGCAGCCCTATCTCGGCAAGGACAAAGCCGGAATCCGCTGGGCGTTCTTCGATCACGAGCTGATCGAGAGCATGGGCCTCGGCTCGGTGATCAACGTGCCGGCGCTCTATGACGGCCAGGTGGTCGGAACCATCAACCTGCTCGCGCCGGAACATCACTATCGCGAAGAGCACATCGCGCCAATCGTCCAGCTCGCGCCGCTGCTCGTCCCCGGCTTCCTGGCGGCGCGCGCCCGCGCCGGGGTCGCCTGACGCCGAGGCGAATCCGATAGGTGGCGCCGTCGGTTACCGACCATTGTGTCCGGTTCTTGCCAGGCGACATTCTGTCAGAGAGGCGCCATTTGCGGGCATTGGGTCATTGCCTGGAAGCGGACACTCCCTGCTGCGGCTCGAGGTGCAGATCGCCCACCACTTCGGTCATGTCAAAATCCGCAGAAGGGCGCATCACGCCCAGCAGGCGCAGGCACGAGACGTCTTGGGCTTAATGGAGGCGAGCGCGGAAGAACTGGCGAGCGCGCTCCAATGCGCCGAAGTTGATAAGGTCGTTGTGCCGACCTCCCTCGATCGCAAAGAACTCCTTCGGCTCTGCCGCGACGGCGTAAAGCGCTCTGCCTTGCTCGAATGGGATCACCTCGTCGCGATCGCCGTGGACCACCAGAAGCGGGGAGTTGATTTTTCCGATGGCGAGATCGGACCGGAATTGATCGCGCATCAGCAGTGAGACCGGGAGCCAAGGAAACAGACGCTTGGCGAGGGAGACCGTCGAGAGGAATGGCGCTTCGAGCACGATCGCTTTGAACGGCTTGCGAGCGGCAAGCTGGGTTATCACGCCGGTACCGAGGGACTCGCCGTAGCCGACAAGGCGTTCGGCACCATAGCGGGCCGCAGCAGCATCGTAAGCGGCGTCAGCGTCCATCTGAAGGCCTGCCTCGGTCGGCGAACCTGTAGAACCTCCATAGCCGCGGTAGTTGATCGCAAATAGGCCGGCTCCGTCGGCCGTGAGTTCTACGAATTTCTCGATCCGCCCATACGCGAAATTACCCCCGTTGCCGTGGAAGTAGAGGATCACAGGCTTTCCGGGCGACGGGTCGACCGCCCACGCGACGATCGTCTGTCCATCGGCCGTCTGGAAGGACGCCTCCGTGAAAGCCGTGCCGACAGTGAGCGGGACTCTGACGCGGGCGCGATCGGGATGGTACATCATCGAGCGCTGCATCAAGAACAGTGCCGCGCAAATCCCAGCGTAGACCAGTGTGATGATGAGAAAGATCGTGGTCAGCATCCTGGTGGTGGCGTTTGTCGCGCGGAGATTTGCAGAGGGCACCAATTTGCTCCGGCGTGCTTCTCAACGACCGCAGACGATCCGAAAGAGGAAACTCAAACTAGGTAATCTCAAGCATTTGCCTTGCGAAGGGCGGCGGCCCTTCGCTGCGCAAACCGCGCCTCAACACGCTCGCCGGAACTGTCGGCGCTATGGTCTTCGAGCGCCTCTCTAACCATCGAACGAAACCAGACGTCATACGCCCCACTGGTGCTGACTAATTCAATCGGCAGGACACCTTCGTTAGCCGTACGGGTCAGCAGGATGAACCGCATCCGATACGGTTAACCCCATGCCTTGCAGCACAGCCGCCGCCTTGTCCCTGATATCCACATCGATGCGGGCCTGAACGAGTGCGTTTGCGGGCATGATAAGCTCCGAAAGCGGAGGCTTGATAGTAATGCAGATGATTGACGCATGCGACCCGTGGAATCGGGATTGCCGAGGCTGTCAGGCATACACCAGCAGAAATGATCGGCCGGCCTCGGTCCGGCAGCGCTGAGTTTTCGCCAAGATTTTGAGAGCGGTGCGCTGAGGCGGCGCGCCACGGCTGCTCCGCAGCAGTTCGCCCCCACCATCTTCGAGATCTGCGGCTCCGCTTGGCGTCCTGAGGATGAGTTGCGCCATGAACAGACACTCAGACGTCGCCAGATTCCGGACATCCGTGCGGTGCCGTCGATAACCGTGACTGGCCAGTCGCCGCTCGTCGGTCATGGCGAGCGAGGCATCGATCGAGAGACGGTCCCGGCCGAGACGCTCGTTAGCCCGGTTTGGATTGCCCGGAGATCGTGGGCGACTTGAGAGATCAGGGCGCAGACCCAACGCGGTGCAGGAGCGCTGCAAGACACCGAACCTTGAAGGGGTGTCGAAGTTGTAGTTGCTAGTGGCTAGACTTGCGCTGGCGCAGCGCGCCGTTTCGGAAGCGTCGCCTGCCAACAGCTTGCCGCTCGAAACAATGGCTTTGAGACCGAGGCGGCGTTGTCTCCAAGGCCAGGGATGCCCGCCTAGGTCTGCATAATGACTCAGCCGCAGTTTCTTTCGGTCGCCTTGATCTGCGTGATGATGGGGGCGTTTCTCTGGGGCAAACTGCGCTACGACATAGTCGCGCTGATCGCATTGCTGGTCGGCCTCGCCATTGGCGTCGTGCCGGTCTCGGACGCCTTCAAGGGCTTTTCGGATGACATCGTCATCATCGTCGGCAGCGCGCTGGTTCTGAGCGCGGCGGTAGCCCGTTCGAAGCTGATCGAGCGGGCACTCTCCAGTATTTCGCCCAAGCTCGGTTCGACGCAGGTGCAGGTCGCCGTGCTCGTCGCGGCCGTCGCTGTGCTCTCGGCCTTCATCAAGAACATCGGCGCCTTGGCGATGATGCTGCCGATCGCCTATCAGCTCGCGCGCAAGAGCGGCAAGTCGCCCTCGATCTTCCTAATGCCCATGGCGTTCGGATCCCTGCTCGGCGGGATCGTCACCTTGGTCGGAACCTCGCCCAATGTCATCGTCGCGCGCGTCAGGCAGGAACTGACCGGCGAAGCTTTCGGCATGTTCGACTTTACACCCGTCGGACTCGTGATCGCGGTGGTGGGCTGCGCCTTTCTCACCATCGGCTATCGTCTCCTGCCGAAAGACCGTCGTGGAGCGGTGTCGCTGGAAGCAGCGCTCGACATCAAGGATTACGTCACCGAAGCGAAAGTGGGCGAAAAATCCGCACTCGCCGGCAAGACGGTGGCCGATCTCAGAGCGATCGGTGGCGGGGAGGTCGAGATCATCTCCATCATGCGCAGCGAGAGACGGCTGCCGACGCCATTGCCTGATGCCAGCCTGAAACCGGGGGACGTGCTGCTGCTTCGTGGCGAGAGCGACGGGCTCGAACGTGTCGTTGCCGAGGGGCAGCTCGATCTCGTCGGCAAGGGCCGGAAGGAGCGTGAGATCGCGCAGACCGGCGTCGAGCCCACGGAGCGGGTCTCCGAAGCTGTCATTGCGCCAGACTCGCTTCTCGTCGGCCACACGGCCAAATATCTCGATCTCCATGCGCGGCACGGCATCAACGTGCTCGCGATCAGCCGTTCCGGGGAGCGCTTGACCGAGCGCCTGCGCGACATCCGGCTGCGCTCTAGCGACGTCGTCGTGGTCCAGGGGGCCGAGGAAGTGCTACCCGAGACGCTCGCCGAACTCGGCCTTCTTCCGCTTGCCGATCGGCCCGTCGCGCTCGGCAGCACGCGTCGCGCCTGGGTCACGGGTACGATCCTGGCCGGCACGATCGCGGCATTGGCCTTCAGCCTTGCGCCTGTTCCGGTGGTTTTCTTTGCCGCTGCCGTGTTGCTGATCGCGTTTCGGGCTCTGCCGCTGCGCGATGCCTACAGCAATGTCGAAGCGCCGATCCTGCTCATGCTCGCCGCTCTCATTCCGATCAGCGATTCACTGCGCGCGACCGGAGCGACGGAGGTCTTCGCCGCCTGGCTGGCGCATATCGGCTCTTCCCTGCCGGGTTGGGCTGCGGTCGGGCTGATGCTGGTCGCTGCGATGGCGGTGACACCGTTCCTGAACAATGCCGCTACGGTTCTCGTGATGGCGCCGATCGGCGCCGGCTTCGCCACCCAGCTCGGCTACCGGCCCGACGCCTTCCTGATGGCGGTGGCGATTGGAGCGGCCTGCGACTTCCTCACGCCGATCGGCCACCAGTGCAACACGCTGGTGATGGGGCCCGGCGGCTATCGCTTCAGCGACTACGCCCGGCTGGGTGCGCCCTTGTCCATGTTGGTGGTTCTGCTCGCGGTGCCAGCGATCCTGATCTTCTTCCCATTGCGGTAGGGCTCATGCCGGAGAGCCATGAGCTCGCGCCGCATGCCAAGTATGTCGCCCGCAAGGGCGAGGTGAATGCCCGGGACAATGAGGACGTTGTCAGGACAGTACGGGCCACGGGCCGCAAAACGCTAATAATGGCGGACATGTGGACCAGAGTCGGCGTCGTGTTTCCGGCGCTCGACGCGACGCTGGCGCGCTACAATGCCTACGTCGTGATGGACGCTTCCGTCGACTTCAGCGCCCTGTGACATTCTGCTGTGCGGCCGTTCGATCCGGACCGCCTCCAGACGGACAATGAGAAGCGCTCGACGCTGCGCCTGAGATCGTTCACACTCCGCTCGCCCTGAGGGCGTGAAGGAGGCTCGCATGGGTCTTGTTCTCGATAACGTGCGTCGCGACGTTGGAGCGCTGACGCATATTCACGAGACCACGCTGCGGCTCCTGCCGGGAACGATGACCGTGCTTCTCGGCGCGACGCTCGCCGGCAAGACCTCGCTGATGCGCCTGATGGCCGGCCTCGATCGGCCGACGGCGGGGCGCATCCTGGTCGAGGAAAATGGCCGCGAGCGCGATGTCACCGGGCTGCCTGTGCGCGAACGCTCGGTCGCGATGGTCTACCAGCAATTCATCAACTACCCGAACTTCAACGTCTTCGAGAACATCGCCTCGCCGCTCAGGGTCAAGGGCCTGCCCAAGGCCGAGATCGACGGCAAGGTGCGGGCGATGGCACGCCTGATGCAGTTGGAGCCGTTCCTGGAGCGGATGCCGCTCAACCTCTCCGGCGGGCAGCAGCAACGCACCGCCATGGCCCGCGCCCTGATCAAGGGCGCCGATCTCGTCCTGCTCGACGAGCCGCTAGCCAATCTCGACTACAAGCTGCGCGAAGAGCTGCGGGAGGAGCTGCCGCGGATCGTCCGCATGTCGAACGCGACGGTCGTCTACGCCACCACCGAGCCGCAGGAAGCGCTGCTGCTCGGCTCGCATACCGCCACGCTCTGGCAGGGTCGGGTGACGCAATATGGGCCGAGCGCGGAGGTTTATCGGCGGCCGCAGGATCTGATCACGGCCCAGATTTTCTCCGATCCGCCGCTCAACCTCCTGCCTGTCACCAAGGCCGGCGCGGACATCCTGTTGCCCGACGGCACGAGAGCCCCTGCAACGGGAGTGCTCGCCGGATTGGCGGATGGCGACTATCAGCTGGGCTTCCGCGCGCACCAGCTCGGGTTGCGAGCCCCGGCCCGGCCCGGCCTGCGCTTCGAGGGGCAGGTCATCGTGTCCGAGATCGCCGGCTCCGAGAGCTTCGTCCACCTGGAATGTTCCGGGGGGCGCTGGGTGGCGCTGGCGCCGGGCGTGCACAGGCTGGAGCCCGGCACGGCGATCTCTGCCCATATCGATCCGGCTTCCGTCTTCGTCTTCGATCCCGCCGGGAAACTGGCTCACGCCCCGGCCTTTCTCTCGGCTGCTTGAGGAGACGCCTGATGGCGCGTATCGAGCTTTCCGATCTCGCGCATTCCTACAAGAAGGGCGCCTCGGCCCTAGCTGATTTCGCTCTCAAGCCGATGACGCTGACCTGGCGCCAAGGCGGCGCCTACGCCCTGCTCGGTCCCTCGGGCTGCGGCAAGACCACCCTGCTGAACATCATCTCGGGGCTGCTCGTTCCCTCCCATGGCCGCGTGCTGTTCGACGGCCGGGATGTGGCGCATCTGCCGACGGAGAAGCGCAATATCGCGCAGGTTTTTCAATTTCCGGTCGTCTACGACACGATGACCGTCTACGAGAACCTGGCCTTCCCGCTGCGCAATCGCGGAATGGCGGCTGGCGCGGTCGATGACCGCGTGCGCGAGATCGCGTCGCTTCTGGACCTGACCGGCGAGCTGCAGCGCAAGGCCCGCGGGCTCACGGCCGACGCCAAGCAGAAGATCTCGCTCGGGCGCGGCCTCGTGCGCCCCGACGTGGCGGCCATCCTCTTCGACGAGCCTTTAACCGTTATCGATCCGCAGCTGAAGTGGGAGCTGCGCTCCAAGCTCAAGGCCTTACACAAGGCGCTGGACGTCACCATGATCTATGTGACGCATGACCAGACCGAGGCGCTGACCTTCGCCGACACCGTTGTTGTGATGCATGACGGGCGGGTCGTTCAGGTCGGGCGGCCGGACGAGCTGTTTGAGAAGCCGGCGCACACCTTCGTCGGCTATTTCATTGGCTCGCCCGGCATGAACGTCATCCCGGCCTCCGTCGCGGGCAGTCAGGCGCATGTTGCGGGGGCGACGATCGCGTTGCATCGCCACTACGAGGTCCCGCCGGGCAAGCGGATAGAGATCGGGGTTCGGCCGGAGTTTGCGAGGCTCGCACCGTCGGGGGAAGGGTTCCCCGTCAAGATCGAGCGCATCGACGATCTCGGGCGCTCCCGGCTGGCGCGTCTGCGTCTGCGGGAGCACGCCGTTGCGGCGAGCGTGCCGGACGAGCTTCGCGAGATCGGCGAGACGGCGGGACTCATCCTCGAACCCGAGCATATCCACGTCTATGCCGACGGCGAGCGGCTGGAGGGGAGGTCGTGATGGACAAGCCCTACGACAACCGCGCCTGGTTTCTCGTCCTGCCGGTGCTCGCGATCGTCGCCTTCTCAGCAGTGATCCCTTTGATGACCGTGGTCAATTATTCGGTGCAGGACACCTTCGGCAACAACCAGTTTTTCTGGAACGGCACCGGCTGGTTCAAGGAATTGCTCGATCCGACCACCGATCTCGGCGGACGAGTGCGCGACTCGCTCTGGCGCAACCTGCTGTTCTCCGCGATCATCCTCGTGATCGAGGTGCCGCTCGGCATCGCGGTCGCTCTCGCCATGCCGCGCGAAGGTTGGAAAGTCGCGGCCACGCTGGTGTTGATGGCAATGCCGCTGCTCGTGCCCTGGAACGTCGTCGGCACAATCTGGCAGGTCTTCGCGCGCAGCGACATCGGTCTGCTCGGCTATACGGTCAACCGGCTCGGCATCGATTACAACTATGTCGCGGATCCGCTGGCGGCCTGGGTCACGATCATCGTGATGGATGTCTGGCACTGGACCTCGCTGGTCGCGCTGCTCTGCTATGCCGGCCTGAAATCGATCCCGGACGCCTATTACCAAGCGGCCCGCATCGACGGCGCCAGCCGTTGGGCGGTTTTCCGCTTTATCCAGCTGCCCAAGATGCGGCGCGTGCTGATCATCGCCGTGCTGCTGCGCTTCATGGACTCGTTCATGATCTATACCGAGCCCTTCGTCGTCACCGGCGGCGGGCCAGGCAATTCCACGACCTTCCTCTCGATCGAGCTGGTGAAGCTGGCGCTTGGCCAGTTCGACCTCGGCAAGGCTGCGGCGATGTCGATCGTCTACAATCTGATCATCCTCGCCGTGTGCTGGGTGTTCTACACGGTGATGACCAATCTCGATGTCGAGCACCGACGCTCGCCGGCGGACGGGTGAGGGCGGGCCATGTCGACGGACAGCCTGGGTTCAACCGCGCCACTCTCCGCCGCCGAGGCGAGTGCGAAGGCGCGCTCGGCGTTCCGTTTCAACGGCGGCGCTCTGACGCTCGGCCTCTATCTGATGTTCCTGATCCTGCCGATCTATTGGCTTATCGTGATGAGCCTGAAGACCAATGCCGAGATCAATTCCGGCATGACGCTCTGGCCGCAGCGGATCACGTTCGAGAACTACCGGACGATCTTCACCGATCCGTCCTGGTATTCCGGCTACATCAACTCGCTAACCTATGTGGTCATGAACACGGTGATTTCGATTACGCTGGCGCTTCCGGCGGCCTATGCCTTCTCGCGCTACCGCTTCCTCGGCGACAAGCACCTGTTCTTCTGGCTGCTCTCGAACCGCATGGCGCCGCCGGCGATCTTCGCGCTGCCCTTCTTCAATCTCTATTCGGCGATCGGGCTATTCGACACGCCGCTTGCGGTGGCCCTGGCGCACTGCCTGTTCAACGTGCCGCTCGCGGTCTGGATTCTCGAAGGCTTCATGTCGGGTGTGCCGCGCGAGATCGACGAGACCGCCTATCTGGACGGCTATTCCTTCCCGCGCTTCTTCGTGAAGATCTTCACGCCGATCATCGCCAACGGCATCGGCGTCACCGCCTTCTTCTGTTTCATGTTCTCCTGGGTCGAGCTGCTGCTGGCGCGCACCCTGACCACCGTCAACGCCAAGCCGATCGCCGCGACGATGACGCGCACTGTCTCGGCGGCCGGCATGGATTGGGGGTTGTTGGCGGCCGCCGGCGTCCTGACGTTGATCCCCGGCGCGCTCGTGATCTGGTTCGTGCGAAACTACATCGCCAAGGGCTTTGCCCTGGGGAGGGTCTGATGCCCGATCTGGCATGGATGGCGTGGACGCCGCAGACCGGGCTGTTCTTCGCCGGGCTCTTCGCCCTGCTCGGCGTGATGACCGTGCTGGCGATCTGGCGGCCCGAGATCGAGCGCGTCGGCGTGCTGGGCATCCCGACGACACGCGGCGACAGGCTGTTCCTCAGCCTGCTCGGGGCGGCGTTCATCCACCTGGCCTGGCTCGGCCTCGCCGCCGCCGATCTGTGGTGGGCGACCGGCCTTTCGCTTCTCTACGCCGTTCTGGTTTTCCGCTTCATCTAACCAACCACGGAGGCTGCCCTCGGAGGATCACTATCTGCGCAAAAAGGAGCCGCCACGGCTCGCAAGAACAATCAACTCGTGGAGGAAACGATGAGAAAGCAGATGCTAGCCGCGACCGCGCTCAGCCTTTTGCTCGGCGCCGTGCCCGCCCTCGCCGACATGGACGCAGCGCGACGCTGGGTCGACAGCGAGTTCCAGCCTTCCACCATCAGCAAGGACGAGCAACTCAAGGAGATGGAGTGGTTCGTCAACGCCGCTAAGCCCTTCGCCGGCATGGACGTCAATATCGTCTCCGAGACGATCACCACCCATGAATACGAAGCGCGGACGCTGGCCAGAGCGTTCAGCGAGATCACCGGGATCAAGCTGAAGCACGATTTGATCCAGGAAGGCGACGTGGTCGAGAAGCTGCAGACACAGATGCAATCCGGCCGCAACGTCTATGACGGTTGGATCAACGATTCCGACCTGATCGGCACGCATTTCCGCTACAAGCAGACCACCAACCTGACCGATTGGATGGCGGGGCCGGGCAAGGACGTCACCAGTCCGACGCTCGATGTCGACGACTTCATCGGCAAATCCTTCGGCACCGCGCCGGACGGCAAGCTCTACCAGCTTCCCGACCAGCAATTCGCGAACCTCTACTGGTTCCGCTACGACTGGTTCGCCCGGCCGGACCTTAAGGAGAAGTTCAAGGCGAAGTACGGCTACGAGCTCGGCGTGCCCGTCAACTGGTCGGCCTATGAGGACATCGCCGAGTTCTTCTCGAACGATGTCAAGGAGATCGACGGCGTCCGGGTCTATGGCCATATGGATTATGGCAAGAAGGACCCCTCGCTCGGCTGGCGCTTCACCGATGCCTGGCTCTCGATGGCCGGCAATGGCGACAAGGGCATCCCGAACGGCAAGCCGGTCGACGAATGGGGCATCCGCATGGAGGGTTGCCGGCCGGTCGGCTCGTCGGTCGATCGCGGCGGAGATACCAACGGCCCGGCCTCGGTCTACGCCGTCCAGAAATATGTCGACTGGCTCAACAAATACGCGCCGCCGCAGGCGCGCGGCATGACCTTCTCGGAATCCGGACCTGTGCCGGCGCAGGGCGCCATCGCCCAGCAGATCTTCTGGTATACCGCCTTCACGGCGGACATGGTCAAGCCTGGCCTGCCCGTGGTGAATGCCGACGGCACGCCTAAATGGCGGATGGCGCCCTCGCCAAAGGGCTCCTATTGGAAGGATGGCATGAAGCTCGGCTACCAGGACGCCGGATCGCTGACACTGCTGGAATCGACCCCGCTGGAGAAGCGCAAGGCGGCCTGGCTCTATCTCCAGTTCATCGTCTCCAAGTCGGTCAGCCTGAAGAAGAGCCATGTCGGGCTGACGTTCATCCGCGAGAGCGACATCTGGGACAAGAGCTTCACCGAACGGGCGCCGAAGCTCGGCGGGCTGATCGAGTTCTACCGTTCACCGGCGCGCGTGCAGTGGACGCCGACCGGCAACAACGTGCCCGACTATCCACGCCTCGCCCAGCTCTGGTGGCAGAATATCGGCGATGCCTCCTCGGGAGCCAAGACCGCACAGGCGGCGATGGATTCGCTCGCGGCGGCGCAGGATTCGGTGCTCGAGCGCTTGGAACGCTCTGGCGTCCAGGGCGATTGCGGCCCGAAGTTGAACCCCAAGACGACGGCGGATGCCTGGTTCGCCAAGTCGAAAGCAGACGGCAACATCGCGCCTCAGCCCAAGCTCTCCAATGAGAAGCCCAAGGGCGAGACGATCGATTACGACACGCTGATCAAGTCCTGGCCCGCGACGCCGCCCAAGAAGAACTAAAACTGAAGCGCGAGGCGCGTGCGAACGAAACGCTCGCACGCGCCTCGCGCTTCGAGATTGTCGAGCTCTCGATCCGAGAGGCGCCGATAGCGTTGAAAAAGTCGGCGTTCGAGCGAGGCGAGCACGGGCTGAGTTTTGCCGGCGAGCGCCTTCGCCGGTCACACGGCCCTGATCTGCGGCCCGTTCGGCAGGAG
>Ga0209564_1000376_pt1 | contig 82120 bp, 79 predicted proteins | sample AraplaCol_mMF_r2_FD_184272 | JGI IMG/M metagenome (GOLD analysis project Ga0209564, IMG submission 184272) | Arabidopsis root microbial communities from North Carolina, USA - plate scrape MF_Col_mMF_r2 (SPAdes) (version 3) | ecosystem: Host-associated > Plants > Roots > Endosphere | place: USA...
CTGCCTGCGACCACTACGCCGGCAGTGAAAAGCTGATGCGCAAATCCATGGCCCTGCAACAAGAGCTTGGTCCCCTGTTCGACATCACCTTCGATTGCGAGGACGGCGCCGCCGCCGGCAACGAAGAATCCCACGCCAAGCTGGTCGCCCTGCTGCTGCTCGACGAAGCCAATGAGTTCAACCGCATCGGCGCCCGCGTGCATGACGTGAACAGTCCGTTCTTCGAACGCGACGTGGAGATCATCTGCACCGAGGCAGGCCACAAGCTGGCCTATATCGTAGTACCGAAACCGGAAAGCGTGCAGGAAGTCGAGCGCGCCATTGACCTGGTCAACAAGCATGCCGCCAAGTCCGGCCGCACCACGCCCGTGCCGGTGCACGTGCTGATCGAGACCCACGGCGCGCTGCGCGACGTGCACGATATCGCCGCCCTGCCCCAGGTCGAGTGCCTGTCCTTCGGCATCATGGACTTCGTCTCGGCCCACTACGGCGCCGTGCCGGGAAGCGCCATGCGCACGCCGGGCCAGTTCACCCACCCGCTGGTGGTGCGCGCCAAGCTGGAAATCGCCGCCGCCTGCCACGCGCACGGCAAGGTGCCGTCGCATAACGTGACCACTGAAATCAAGGACTCCGCCGTGGTGGCCACCGATGCCCAGCGCGCAGCCGCGGAGTTCGGCTTCACACGCATGTGGAGCATCCATCCGAGCCAGATAAAACCTGTCATAAAGGCATTTACCCCGCGTGCATCCGAAGTCAATGAGGCTGCAACCATCCTGCATGAGGCAGAGAAGGTACAGTGGGGGCCGATTAACCTGCATGGTCGCTTGCATGACCGCGCGAGCTATCGCTATTATTGGACGGTTCTGCAGCGAGCCAAGCTCGCAGGCCTGCCGCTGCCGGACTCCGTTGCCGCCCTAGTCGGGGCGGCCGAATCAAAAGGAGCCCAATAATGTCTTTTATGAAACTGATCACCGCCTGCGCCATGGCCCTCGCCATCGCCGCCCCTTCCGCTTACGCCGCCCCCAAGAAAGTCGCCAAACCAGCCGCCGAACAAGGCGTGCCGGAATCGAGCGTGACCGGGCAGACGGCCACCAACTATGCCTGCGAACTGGGCAACAAGATCACCATTTACAGCAGCGCTGACGACGGCAACAGCATCGTCATGCGCTGGAAAAACCGCCTGCACCGCCTGACTCGCGAAGCCACCTCCACCGGTGCGCATCGCTTCGAGAACAAGATTGCAGGCCTGATCTGGATCGGCATTCCTGCCAAGGGCATGCTGCTGGATTCCAAGGTGAACCGCCAATTGGCGAACGAATGCAAGACATCTGATCAAGCGCTCGGACTTTAATCAATAAGGAGAGGACATGTCCCGCAACACACTGAATACGCTTAAGGATTTCCCGATCGGGGCAAAGAAGGGTAAGTTCTACTCCCTGCCAGCCCTGGAAAAGGAACTGGGCGCCAAGATTTCCCGCCTGCCGGTATCGATTCGCGTCGTACTGGAATCCGTTCTGCGTAACTGCGACGGTAAGAAAGTGACCGAAGAGCACGTCAAGCAGTTGGCTAACTGGGGCGCTACCGCTGCCCGCACCGACGAGATCCCATTCGTCGTAGCCCGCGTTGTGCTGCAGGACTTCACCGGCGTTCCGCTGCTGGCCGACCTGGCTGCAATGCGTAACGTCGCCTCCAAAATGGGCGTCAACCCTAAGAAAATCGAACCGCTGGTCCCAGTGGACCTGGTGGTTGACCACTCGGTCACCATCGACCACTTCCGCGAGCCTAAGGCCCTGGACCTGAACATGAAGCTGGAATTCTCGCGCAACAACGAGCGCTACCAGTTCATGAAGTGGGGCATGCAAGCCTTCGACACGTTCGGCGTGGTGCCACCAGGCTTCGGTATCGTGCACCAGGTGAACCTGGAATACCTGGCACGCGGCGTGCACAATGCATCCGGCGTGTACTACCCTGACTCGCTGGTGGGCACCGACTCCCACACCACCATGATCAACGGTATCGGCGTGGTGGGCTGGGGCGTGGGCGGCATCGAGGCGGAAGCCGGCATGCTGGGCCAGCCAGTGTACTTCCTGACCCCGGACGTAATCGGCGTGAACCTGACCGGCGCCCTGCGCGAAGGCTGCACCGCGACCGACCTGGTGCTGACCATCACCGAAATGCTGCGTAAAGAAAAAGTCGTGGGCAAGTTCGTCGAGTTCTTCGGCGAAGGCACCGAGTCCCTGTCCGTGACCGACCGCGCAACCATCGCCAACATGGCTCCGGAATACGGCGCGACCATGGGCTTCTTCCCGGTCGACGACGCGACCATCGAATACTTCGAAGGCACCGGCCGCACCAAGGACGAAATCGCTGCATTCCAGTCCTACTTCAAGGCGCAAGGCATGTACGGCGTGCCGAAGAAAGGCGACATCGACTACACCCGCGAACTGCACCTGGACCTGTCCACCGTTGCACCGTCGCTGGCCGGCCCTAAGCGTCCGCAAGACCGCATCGAAATCGGCAACGTGAAGTCCACCTTCACCGAACTGTTCTCGAAGCCAACCACCGAGAACGGCTTCAACAAGAAGTCCGACGACCTGACCAAGACCTACACCACCAGCAATGGCGTGAACGTGAAGAACGGCGACGTGCTGATCGCCGCCATCACCTCCTGCACCAACACCTCGAACCCGAGCGTGCTGCTGGCAGCCGGCCTGCTGGCCAAGAAAGCCGTGGAAGCCGGCCTGACCGTCGCTCCGCACATCAAGACCTCGCTGGCTCCTGGCTCGCGCGTCGTGACCGAGTACCTGACCGCCGCCGGCCTGCTGCCATACCTGGAAAAGCTGGGCTTCGGCGTGACCGCTTACGGCTGCACCACCTGCATCGGCAACGCCGGCGACCTGACCCCGGAACTGAACGCCACCATCACCGGCAACGACATCGTTGCTGCTGCTGTGCTGTCCGGCAACCGTAACTTTGAAGCGCGTATCCACCCGAACATCCGCTCCAACTTCCTGGCATCGCCACCGCTGGTCGTCGCTTACGCGATCGCCGGCAACGTGACCCGCGACCTGATGACCGAACCAGTCGGCCAGGGCAAGGATGGCAAGGACGTGTACCTGGGCGACATCTGGCCGACCTCGAAAGAGATCAATGCCCTGATGAAGTTCGCAATGAACTCCAAGGTCTTCAAGTCCAACTACGCCGACGTCAAGGGCAACCCAGGCAAGCTGTGGGAAGCCGTGTCGTCGACCGAAGGCCAAGTGTACAACTGGCCTGATTCGACCTACATCGCAGAACCTCCATTCTTTGATGGCTTCGAGATGAAGCCGAAGGCTGCGGAAGCCGGCATCAAAGGCGCGCGCGCACTGGGCGTGTTCGGCGATTCCATCACCACCGACCACATCTCGCCAGCGGGCTCGATCAAGGAAGACGGCCCGGCAGGCAAATGGCTGAAGGAAAACGGCGTTCTGAAGGCCGACTTCAACTCCTACGGCTCGCGTCGCGGCAACCACGAGATCATGATGCGCGGCACCTTCGCCAACGTGCGTATCAAGAACAAGATGATCCCTCCTAAGGCCGACGGTTCCGCGGTTGAAGGCGGCATCACCCTGCACCAGCCGTCGGGCGAACAACTGTCGATCTACGATGCAGCAATGCGCTACATCGAAGAAGGCACCCCGACCATGATCTTCGGCGGCGAAGAATACGGTACCGGCTCCTCCCGTGACTGGGCGGCCAAGGGCACCCAGCTGCTGGGCGTGAAGGCTGTGATCTGCCGTTCCTTCGAGCGTATCCACCGTTCCAACCTGGTGGGCATGGGCGTGCTGCCGCTGCAGTTCATCGGCAACGACTCCGTGGAATCGCTGGGCATCACCGGCAAGGAAGTGTACGACCTGAAGGGCCTGGAAGGCGAAATCAAGCCTCAACAGCAAGCCACCCTGGTGATCCACCGCGCCGACGGCTCGACCAAGGAAGTGCAAGTGCTGCTGCGTATCGACACCCCGATCGAAGTGGACTACTACAAGCACGGCGGCATCCTGCCATTCGTGCTGCGCCAGCTGCTGGCTGCCTAATAAAATAAATGGGGACGTACCCCATTTATTTAGCAACAAACGCCACCCTCGGGTGGCGTTTTTTATTGCAGCGCTCATTTACCGCGAAGTCTTGCCGAATCCACTACAATAAGGGTACCAAGGTTTCCTTTCTCACTAAGAAAAGCGCTATGCGTCGCCCATCCAAAGATTCAACCCATAAACTATCTGCCGACAGCCAGCGCCTTATCTCCCTCGCCCAAGCCCTGGGCCAGGCCGCCAGCCGCATTGAAGAGCGTAACTGGGAACGGGTGCTGGATGCCCAATTGCACAAACTGCTGCGCACAGGACATCAGGATACTGTCGACTCGGCACTGAACGCGCTGTTCAGCGTGGACCTGCCTGCCTACGACATCCTGATGGACAGCGTGGAAGCGGTCAGCGAATCCGACACCATCGTGGTGGAAGTCGACGGCGAATCGCGCGAATACGACATCCTGCTGGTGGCTGCCCCGGTGCTGGCCTGGACGCGCTTCTCGATCGCCTCGGGCCAGATCCCGGCCGACATCCTGAACACCCTGTCAGCACACTTCTCCGCCCACCTGCTGGCCGATGGCACGCACATGGCGATGTCGTCCACGCTGTACTCAATCGACCAGCTGCCGCGCACCCATGCCGAGGCCTACTCAAAAGTGCACAAGCTGGCGCAGGCCGCGCTGAAAGGCCAGGCCGTCAAATCCGAAGCCAAGCAAGCCGAAACCGCGCCCTTCCTGGCCGATACCCGCTACCTGATGGTGGCCGTGGTAGCGCCGCACAACGGCCCGATGTTCCGCTGGCAAATGCCGGCACATCATGCCACACAAGCCGAAGTACGCCGCGATGCGCTGGCCGCGTGGATCACGCAAGCCACGCCGACTGTCGCACGCCTGCTGCCGGGCTGCGGCATCGAACTGTTGCTGCCGGAAGCCTATTACACCGGCTGCCGCGAAGCCGACAAGCTGATTCGCCCGGTTTCGATCCGCGCTGCCGTGCATTACCTGACGCATTCGCTGGCTTGCGAGCCATCCGACCTGCGCGCGGTGATCGCAGGCTTCGGCGACGAGTCCGCACCGGATGGGCAGGTGGACGAATACCGTGTCGCCTTCACCCGACGCTCCGACAGCGATGTGATGTATGGCGTGGTGTGGCCACTGTATGGCCAGGAAGATGAAGAAGGAACGCCGGCTGAAGGCCTGTCCGGCAGCATGGCCGAACTGCTCAAGCCGCGCACGCCGGTCGAAGAAATCGTCGAGCACCTGAATGCCGCCGGCGTATCGCAGGTGAAGAAACTGGGCGAGAAGTATGTCGCCGAATACTGCGACGACTGCGGCGCTCCCCTCTTCGCCGATCCTTCAGGCGAGCTGGTCCACGCAGAAATGCCGGAAGACGCCGCCACTGGCACAGAGCATTTCCACTAAAAAGAAAAGCCCGCGGTCAACGCGGGCTTTTCTCTTGGGGAGACGCTCCTGCGGGCGGTGCTCCAGGCAAATAAATAATCATCGGCGGTTGCGCTGGGGCGCGGGTCATTGCCGGATCCTGCCTCCAATAAAGATTCCCCATGCCGACGAACAACCCTGAGAATCCCAGGAACAAGCCGATGACGGTCGCCAACGTCCAGCGCGCGATGTCGGCACGCAACGCCTCCAGGTCAGCCTTGGTTGCTAAGGTCGGCAAGATTGCCTCGATACGGGCGAGGCGGGAGTCGTGATCTTCGTCCATACATCCAGCATACGCCGGACGGGTATCACTTCCAAGTGCTGAAAGGCTGCTTAATCAGGCGTGAATTGAGGTATCGCAAGTCGTGGGTAACTTCCTCACCAGCCCAGTCCGGCTTGTCGAAAACAGCGTCTTCTGCCGGCAATTCGATCTCGGCGACGACAAGGCCGGCGTTCTCGCCGAGGAATTCGTCCACTTCCCACACAAAGCCACCGTAAGGGATACGGCGGCGATACTTCTCGATCAGCGGCCGCTCGCACAAGTTGTCCAGCAGTTCGGCGGCTTCGGCGACGGGGATCTCATACTCCCACTCCCCGCGCGCCGCACCGACATTCTTGCTCTTGATGGTCAAGACCGCCCGCTCCCCCTCAATCCGCACGCGCACGGTGCGCTCGGCATGCGAGGACAAGTAGCCCTGGCGCAGCAGCACCGGCTCGCCTTGCGCGCGCCAGCCCTCGCCTTTCACCAGAAACTTGCGTTCGATCTCGACGCCCATCTGTCTTACTCGTCCAGCGACAGCAGGATAGGCTGCAGGATCGCCGCGCCCAGCGCTGCGCTGCGCGAGCCGTTCCACCCGACGGTCGGAACCGGCAGGTCCGCGTTATCCTTGAACGGCATTTCCAGCGTCAGCGACAGCACCTTGAAGTGGTGGCCGATGTACTTGGAAGCCAGCGTGAGCATGTCTTCCTTGTACTTGGAAGGCGCATAGCCCACCGCGTCCTGGAAGTCAGGCGAAGCATTCTTGTAGCGGTCGATGAAGTTCTTCTGGCGCGCCATCTGCTCCGGCGTGAAGTTCTCCAGCATCTCGTTACCGGCCACGAAGTTGTAAGGCAGCGCCTCATCTCCGTGGATGTCAAAGAACATGTCGACGCCGGTTTCGTGGATCTTCTGTTTCACGCACAGCACTTCAGGCGAGCGCTCCAGCGAAGGCGTCATCCATTCGCGGTTCAGGTTGGCGCCGGCCGCGTTGGTACGCAGGTTGCCGCGCACCGAGCCGTCCGGATTCATGTTCGGCACGATGTAGAAGCAGCAGCGCTGCAGCAGCTTGCGCGCGATCGGGTTGGCATCGTCCAGCAGGGAGTCGACCAGGCCTTCGATGAACCACTCGGCCATCGATTCGCCTGGGTGCTGGCGAGCGATGAACCAGATTTTCTTTTCAGCTTCCGGCTCGCCGATCACGACCAGGTTCATGTCGCGGCCGTCGACGGTGGAGCCAATATCCAGCACGCGAGCGATCGGGTTTTCGGCCACTTCGCCCAGCAGGCGCAGGTGGCGTTCCCACGAATACGGCTCGAAATAAGCGTAGTACACGCTGTCGTTATGCGGCGTGTGCTTGATGGTCATGACCTGGCCATCGAAGGAAGTCGGGACGCGGAACCAGTTCTCGCCATCGTAGCTGGCGGCAGCGTTGTAGTCTTCGAAGCCTTTGGCGTAGGTGGCGTCGCCGGCGTTCAGGAACTTCATCGTCACCGCTTCGCCACGCGCGCCTTGCAGGCGGAAGTGGAACCACTGGTGGATATCGGCGGCGTTGTCCTTGCGGAGTTTCAGTTCGATGTTCGCGGCGTTGTCGGCGCGGACTACTTCGATGGCGCCAGAGTCGAAATTCTGGCTGATTTTGATGGTCATTACGGTCCCGTTCAGAGGCTTGGGTTGATCGGAAACGCTATTGTACACACCCAAACCGGTAGGGCGGTGCCTGACCCGCAGGGTCAGGCACCTATGACGCGACGGCCGCAGGCCAAGTGTCTGACCTGCGGGTCAGACGGGACGGCCATCCGGCTGGTTTACCGGTTTTAATCGACGTTCCGCCCGCGCGCTTTCAACGCCGCCCGCACACCCGCACCGTAAGCCGCATCCGCCTTGTCAAAATGCCCCAGCTGCCGCTGGATAATCTCATCGGGAACCTGGCTCAGCGGCCCAGCAATATTCTCGAACAGGTTCAGCTTCTCCTGCTCCGGCAACAAACGGAACAGATTCCCCGCCTGGGTGTAATCATCCTCCTTGCCCCGCCCATCGTAGCGCCCCGCCCCGCCGTTCAGCGCCAGCACCGGCTCGCCATGCCCCATGCCCTGCGGATTGGAACCCGCCGCCTCGGTCGCAGCATAATTCTGCTCAGAGCCGCCAAAGCCCGCCGCCATTGCCCCATCGCGCTGCTGGTGATGGAAAGGACAGCGCGGCGCATTCACCGGCAGTTGCTGGTGATTGGTACCCACCCGGTACAACTGCGCATCGTGGTAGGCAAACAAGCGCGCCTGCAGCATCTTGTCCGGCGAATAGCCCATGCCCGGCACCACATTCGCCGGCGACAGCGCCGCCTGCTCGACCTCCGCATGGTAATTGACCGGATTGCGGTTCAATTCCAGCACGCCCACTGGAATCAGCGGGAAGTCAGCATGCGGCCAAACCTTGGTCAGGTCGAACGGATTCCAGCCGGTGCGCTGCTCCCATGCCGCCAGCTGCTGCTCGGTCGCCACCTGCACTTTCACTTCCCACTGCGGGAAGTCGCCCGCAGCAATGGCGTTGAACAGGTCGCGCTGCGCATGGTCCGGGTCAGCGCCGGCAAGGCGCGTGGCCTCCGCTGCGGTCAGGTTCTTGATGCCCTGCTTGGTCTTGAGGTGCCACTTCACATAAACGCGTTCGCCAGCAGCGTTGAGCAGGCTGAAGGTATGGCTGCCGAAACCGTCCATATGGCGGTAGCCATCCGGCGTGCCGCGGTCGCTGAACAGCATGGTGACCTGGTGCAGCGATTCCGGCGTCTTGCTCCAGAAATCGAACATCATGGTCGGCGATTTCAGGTTGGTTTGCGGGTCGCGCTTCTGGGTGTGAATGAAGTCGGGGAACTTGATGCCGTCCTTGATGAAGAACATCGGGGTGTTATTGCCAACCAGGTCCCAGTTGCCTTCCTCGGTATAGAAACGCACTGCGAAGCCGCGCGGATCGCGTTCGGTATCGGCGCTGCCACGCTCACCGCCAACGGTGGAGAAGCGCACAAAGGTTTCGGTCTGCTTGCCAACGGCCGAGAACAGCTTGGCCTTGGTGTATTTGCTGATGTCGTGGGTGACAGTGAAAGTGCCGTAGGCGCCGGAGCCTTTGGCATGCACGACGCGCTCAGGGATGCGCTCGCGGTTGAAATGCTGGAGCTTTTCAATCAAGTGGAAGTCCTGCAGCAGGACGGGACCACGCGGGCCGGCAGTCAGGGAGTTCTGGTTATCGACGACTGGAATGCCGGATGCGGTGGTAATCGGGGTCTGGCTCATTTACTGGCTCCTTCATGTGATCGGTGAAATCATTCTAAAGAGACACGAGCGATTAATAAATTTGATTAATCCTATGAAACTGATAGTCAAAATTGTTCATGGATGGCAATCCCCTCGAAAGTGTCCGCTCCTGCAGCCCACGGCCTTGCCTTGAAAGCCCGCTGCGCATCCGCGTAGCCGGCCTGCCAGCGCTGGTTGATGCCAGCGCTCGAGAAGTCGATGTCTTTGGTGTGGTCTTCGCAGCTCAGGTGCGGCGCCTTCAGCAGCACCACATGCATCAAAGTGCCGCAGCCCCACAGCGCCAGCTCACGCACCTCCGGGGTGGCGCGCACGTCTTCCGGAAGTTTCATCGCCAGTTCGCGGATCACGCGCCGCAGGCGGTGCAGCTTGCGCTGCTGCTCAATGTGGCTGGCGCGGCTGGCGTACTGGATTTCCTTGTGCTTCTCCAGCACGTCAAGCACGCTTTGCGGCTCGCTGCCGTCCGGGTTCCACACCTGGACCGAGAAGATCACCGAATCGCGCCGTGGCTCATCATCGAGCACCGCTTCAATCGGCGTGTTCGAGTAGATGCCGCCATCCCAATAGGGCTCGCTGCCAATGCGCACCGCCGGGAAGGCCGGCGGAATTGCGCCGGATGCGATCACGTGCGACAGCTCCAGTGCTTCCTTGCGCGAATCGAAATAGCGCATCACTCCGTTGCGGGCGTTGACCGCGCCCACCGTCAGGCGCGTGTGGCGCTCGTTCAGGTAAGCCATGTCCACCAGGCCTTCCAGCGTGTTGCGCAAGGCGTTGGTGCGGTAGAACGAGGCGTTCTCCACGCCCAGCGGCGCGGCCGGATTCCACCACGCAAGCGGATTGGGATCGAAGAAGGCCGGAATGCCCTGCGCCAGCGTGAGCGCATTGGCAAAGGCAGGCGGCAGGCTGCCGAAAATATCGTGGCGCTCCATCGCCTCCCAGAAGGCGCGCAGGCGCGGCAAGCGCTGCTCCGGCGGATTGCCGGCGATGATGGCGCCGTTCAGCGCACCGATCGAAGTGCCGATCACCCAGTCCGGTTCCACGCCCGCTTCGTGCATCGCCTGGTAGACACCGAGCTGGTAAGCGCCAAGCGCACCGCCGCCCTGCAGCACCAGCACCACCTGTCCTGGCATGCCCTTCTTCACAGGCGCACCGACAGGCCAACGGTAAATGCCAGGTCCGGCGTCCGGTGGTTCAGGCCGAGCATGACGCCGGCGTCGACGTGCAGGTCGCGCGTGAACGAATATCCGCCGCCAAAGTCAAAGCTGGCGGTGCTGCCGCCGTCACGTGCGCGGGCAATGCGCGGCGCCGCCACTTCGACGAAAGTGTAAGCGCGTTCGCCAAGGTTCTTCGCCAGCGTTACGCCGAACTGGCCGGTGGAGACATGGCGCCCGCGTTCATCGCGGTCGAGGTAAAAGCCGGGCATGACGCCCAGTTCCAGGTCATGCGGCAGCTCCCATTCGATCGGCACGCGGAATGATGGGCGGGTGCCATTGCCCCTGAAATCGCGCGTTCCTGTCGCAAAGTCCGTCTGCATGATCAGCCCAACCGAGGGCGCGCCAGCCTCCCCCTCATGCACCTGCCACTTGAAACTCACCGCAGCATCACCCCAGCCGCGCGTACGCGCCGGGTCACTGCGGTCGGTCAGGCGGCCATCGGATTCCAGGCGCAATTCCAGGTCGTCCGCTATGCCGATGCGCAGCAGCGTGGGCGTGCTGCGCGCTTCCTTCGATTGCAGGATGCCGGTCTCCAGCTGCATGCGCCCTTTGCCCACCACCTCGGGTGCATCCACGAAATCGGGACGGTCGGTGGTGATCCAGCTATCAGGTTCGCCCGCCGCGCAGCACAAAGGCAACGCGAAGGCAAAGGCAGCGCACAGTACATGGTTCGGCATATCGCTCTCCAGGGCATTTCCAGCTTAGGATAGAAATATGCCATTAATACCGGAGATCAACAATGAAGCTTAACCATATTGATTTGCCCGTAACAGAGCTGGAAGCGGCAGCCGACTATTTCCAGCGCGGTTTTGGCTTTGAACGGGTACCGGCCCCCGCCGATGGCATGGCAATCTTGCGCGGCGAAGACGGTTTTGCACTGATCCTGCAGCAGGTGCCCCAAGCCGCTTACCCGCCAGGATTCCACATCGGCTTCCTTCAGCCTTCCGACGACGCCGTGCACGCCGCCTACCAGCGACTGGCCAACGCCGGCCTGCCCCAGCCGCCCGCTCCGGCGGTGAGTTACGGCTGCCTGGGGTTCTGGTGCGAAGCACCCGGCGGCATCCTTATCGAAGTCAGCCACCGCCCCGGTTAGGCCATTCGCCCCGTGCGCAGGGCGACCACCCAATCCGGCCGGCCGTGGCGTTGCGCCACTTCCGCTGCGGCATGCCAATCATAGGCGACCGCATATTGCTCGACCGCCCAGCCGCCGGCAGTCCGTTCGACAATCGCATAGCGCGCATGCGGCGAACCGTTTTCGGCCTTGTGCGGATAAGGCATGTCATCGTCGTAGGCCTGCAAGCCGACGCTGCCCGGATTGACGATCAGGCGTCCGTCATCCAGCAGCACCGTACGCGGAACGTGAGTATGCCCGCACAGGATCAGCGAGGCTTGTGCGTCGCCCGCCCGCTCAAGCACTTCCGCGTAGCTTGCCGTACGCTGCCCGCCAGGATCAACAGTTTCCATCCAGTAAACCAGGTCGGAACCGGGCGTGCCGTGGACCAGCAGCACGTCGTCCTGCAAGCGCATGGAAGCAGGCAGGGACGCGATCCACTCGCGATGCGCAGGAGCCATATGCTCATGCGCCCACAGGTCCGAGGCCCCCATGCGTGCCGGATTATGTTCCAGCACCTGGCGCTCGTGGTTGCCGCGAATCGTCGGCAGTCCCAGCACCATCAGGCGCTCGGCTGTTTCGGCAGGCAGCAATGGGCCGGACAAAATGTCCCCGAGGTTGACCGTGACATCAACATTGCGCCGGGCGATGTCGGCCAGTACCGCATCCAGGGCCCACAAGTTTCCATGGATATCCGACATCACTGCAAACCGCATCGCTCAATCTCCTAGGTGGCCAAAGCGGCGACCTGCGCCGCACTCAGGGCACCATTATAGATGCGGAAGTCGTCTATTTTCCCCTTGAAGTACGGATCGCGCGGGAATTGCGAACGGCCTAGCCAGTTCTGCGTCGTGCTGCGCATGCGAAACGGTGCGTGGGTCATGGCCGTATTGGTCGCCACCGCGCTGCCGTTCACGTACAAGGTGCCCGTGCTGCCCGACAGGGTCACCGCCAGATGCACCCATTGCCCCGTGGGTAAAGCCGCCGTTGTCAACGCCTGGTCGCCCCAGCCATTCATCAGATTGATCACGAAGCGCATGCTGCCATCTTCGGCTTGCGGCGTCAGGAACATGTAATGGGTAGGGCCAGATCCGAAATCGAAAATGCGGGTCCAATTGCGGCCGCCTTCCCAGAAGACCCAGGCCGCGACTGAAAAATCGGCCAGGTCATTCACCAGTTTTGCCGGCAGCGCGACGTAATCGTCTACCCCATCCAGCTGGACGGCATTGCCCAGCTTGCCTTGGGTCCATTGGGCTCCGTTCATCAACACGCCGTGGTGTGCATTGCCGCTGGAATCGGAAACCGTCGTGCCTTCGGACTCGCTGAATTGGAGCACGGTATGCGGTGCGACCGCCGTGAGCACACGCGCCTCTTTCGATGGTGCGCTATTGCCCGCCGGAGTCTGCGCCGTGACCACGTAATAATAGGTACCGGGCGCCATGCCGCTGTCGGTATAGGTCAGCAGGCCGCTGATGCCGGTAGCGACGGCGGTGTACGGTCCACCCGCGCTGGTCGAGCGCAAGAGCGTGTAGCTGCTGGCCTTTGCTATCCCCCACCACGACAGCTCGACCTTGCCACCCACCAGCCGTGCCGTCAGGCCGCTCGGCGCCACGTTCGCTGCCAGCGGATCACGGCTGAATGTCAGCGTTCCCAGGCCAAACTGGTCGCCGCCGCCGCCATCGCCTTCCGGACCAACCGTGGCTGCCATCTGCACGCTGAACGGCGCTGCCAGCCCAAGCCGGTTGACGTAATGGTTATGGATCATTTCCCAGATCGGGCGCAAATGCGGCAAAGGGCCTCCCGCGATGGCAGTGCCCGTGCCCTGCCTGTTGACGAGGGTATCGAAGGGCATCGAGAGATAGTACCGGTTGCCGCTGGCATCGGACAGGTTGGCCTTGGCCACGTATTCGGCACCGGCAAGGAAGCGGTTGTTGTCGTATCCGTAGAAATCGTCACCCTGGTTCCAGGCCATTTCGCAAAACGCGCCGGCGAGGCCGATGCCGAGCGTGCTGTGGCCCTGGTCACGCGAACTCTCCTCCCATTGGCCCAGATAGCCCGGATGGACAAAGGGCACGGACTGGCTTGAGGAGCCGTTGCCGCGGCCAGTCAGGAAATAGGACGCCGCCTCGTCATATACGTCCTGGCGGTCGCACAGCACGCCAATGGCCAGCATGCAGGCCATGTTGCACAGGTCCCAGTTGGCCCAATAATTGGTGATCTCGGAGCCGTTATGCGTTATCAGGAACTCGTGGTTCATGGGATAGAACACGGTCAGCATCATGTTCTGGAAACGCGCAAAGTCCGCAGCGGCCCACCCGGAGTAAGTCCGCATGATTTCACCGACATTGGCGAACTGGTAGCCGTAAATGCCGGCGGCCAGGAAGCGGTCGGAATTGCCGGTGACTAAAGTCAGCGTCGACGACCAGGCATTCAGGAATTCCACCGCCTTGTCGGCATAAGCCGTGTCGCCGGTCACCTTCCAGCGCAACGCCAATTGGTAACTGCGCGCCACGTCCGTAAAGAACTGCCAGAAATTGCTGCCATCGCCGCCGCGGATCACGGTCTGCAAGGGGCGTGGGCTGGCATCCAGGTTCGAGTGGCCTGAGCGCAGCAGCTTGTTCCAGCCGTCCAGCCAGGGTTGCGCGCCCGCCGCGACTTTGGCGCGCATGCGGGCGAAGTCCTCTTCGGTATGCAGCAGGCCTGGGTGCACGAAAGTGCGCGGCTTGACAGGTTGCGCGGGCTGCGCAGGTTGGGCAGTTTGCGAGCCGGCGGCTGAGGCACCAGGCGTGCCCTGCGCCCCGCCACCGCCACCGCCGCCGCCACAGGCGCTGAGCTGGAGCGAGCCAATCGCCACCAGGCTAAGCGAACCGGCGCAAAAAGTCCTGCGTGGGAGGGAAATATCTTGGTCTTGCTTGGACATGGTTACCTTTCGAACGACGCGCGCGCAAGACGCCGCGCGGGCTCGATAGTAACTTACCAGGAAGCAACACTTCTATAAGAACATGATGAAATTTAGCGCGTCAAATCGCCTGGCGCGCCAGATTTTGGAATCAGTTGCCGGCCAACGCATCCGCCACCTTGTCCATTTGGGACGCCTTGGCAATTGCATTTGCAGGCTTCTTCTGATCTTTTTGCGAGTCCTTGGCCTGCTGCGCCGGCGGAGGCACCGGCAGCATCGAGGCCACTCGGACCGTATCCATGGCATACATGGACGCCGCGAGCCCAACCGTTCCGATCAATAACCAGCGTACCCACGAGGACAACACGATAGCCTCCGGCAAACTCTTCTACTAATTAGTTTAGTGTCGAAATTTGCCGGGATTCTATTCTATTGTCACAGGCCCTGAAGATTTTATTGCTGGGGTTGCTGGGCCATATAAACCAGTTCCCAGATATGGCCGTCCAGGTCTTCGAAGCCGTGTGCGTACATGAAGCCATAGTCCTTCGGCTCACGCGGCGTCTTGCCGCCGGCGGCAACGGCTTTGCGCACCAGGTCATCGACCTCTTCCCTGCTCTCACAGGACAGGCACACCAGCACCTCGGTCGCTTCTTTAGCATTGGCGATCGGCTTCGCCGTAAAGGTGCGGAAGAAGTCTTCGACCAACAGCATCGCATAGATGCTGCCGTCATGGATCACCATGCTGGCTGCATTTTCATCAGTGAATTGCGGATTGAAGGTGTACCCCAGGGCGGCGAAGAATGCCTTCGATTTTTCCAGGTTCTTGACGGGCAGGTTGACGAAGATTTGTTTGTTCATTTTGGCTTCTCCAAAGGGATTAACAGGGTGGTTTGTAATCCTATGACGCGCCAGCTTTCTTCAAATCGACATCAAACGCAAAAAAAGTTTCAGGGGCGCATGGGTCGCGCGAATATAGCATTCCGCCTCAAGCAAAAAGTTCGCAGATTGTCACAAACACAAATATTATTAAAAAATACAAATTTGTGACAAATGACATGCTAGATTCATAGGTGCACCTTGAGCGCGAGCGCTCTGGGTTTTTCAAATCCACAAGAGACAGGAATAAGTATGAAGAAAATGATCTTTGCTGCCATGTCTGCAGCACTCATGGCTGGCTGTGCTGATTTGCCGAAAGAAGGTGATACCGGAGTTAAGGAAGAAACGATCGTGATGACCGGCTCACACATCCCGCGCAAGGCTAGCAACGCGACGTTCACCAACACGCGCGTCATCGATAAAGAAGAACTGGCACGCCAGATGCAAAACCAGTCGGCCACGATTAACGCCCCAACAGGCCGTTGATTCGCGCCAGTAACCCGAAAGCTGCAGGCCAGTTTTCGGGCATCCCTCAAACCGTGCGTCACCATCCATAATTTTTTGTTAACTTCGCCAGCCTTATCCACTCCGTAGCAGGCTATGGCACAAGCAGCCCGGTTGCACGATCCCATTGGGCACAGCCCCACAATGAGCTGGTTGCTCACAGGCCTTTTGGCTGGCGCCGCAATTGCCGTCGCAGCAGTTGCTATCGTCGGCACCGGTGGCCTGGCTGCAGCAGCCATCGTCGGCGGGATGGCGGCAGCCGGCGCCGGGCTGGGGGAAGTAATGAGCACCATGAGCTGGGCGCCGAAAGAAGTCGTCGGCAAGATCATGCGCGCAGGCTCCGCCAACGTCTTCACCAACCGGCGCCCAGCCGCGCGCGCCCACCTCGACTACGCCAAATGCGACAAGCATACCGACAATGAAGTCATTGCCACCGGCAGCGGCACGGTCTTCATCAACGGCATGCCCGCAGCGCGGGAATCCGACAAGACAAGCTGCAGTGCCGAAATCACAGAAGGCTCAAAGAACGTCAACATCGGCGGCGAAACGGTGCAGACGGATGAAATGCATGCAGAAGACCTGGTACCGGCCTGGGTGCACGTCGGACTGTTCGTCGTAGGCGCCGGAGCCGCAGTTGTACTGGGCGGCCCATTGCTGGCCGCCGGCGGCCTGGTTGGTGGACTGGCGGGAGGCTTCGGTGGCGGCTGGCTGGGCGGCAAAATCTTCGGCGAAGGCTCGGACGGCCAGAAATGGTCGATGCTCGCCGGCAGCGTGTTGGGCGGGATCTTCGGCGCCAAAGGCGCCAATTGGGCTGGCGGCCGCTTTGGCCCGCCGAAAGTGGCGCCGAAGACGTCGAGTCCTGAACTTCTCAACCAGGCTGGCGGCAAGACCAGTGGCGGCAAGTTCCCCAAGAGCGAAGGCCTTGGTACCCACACCACAATGGCAGAATTGAAGGCGACCGGCCACCTGCCTGGCGAACATGGCGTCATCGTCACGGATAAGACCATTCGTTTTGGCGATGTGTACGAACTCGGCACGCTGGGAGGCCGCAAAGTTGAATTTGCGCTGGTGAGTGAGCGCATCAACGGCAAGCTTGTAAAGACGCTTTACAGTGGCGATGCCTGGAGTAGTCCAGTACCAAAGAATGGACGCTTGATCGGTCACGTACACCCGAACGAGATCAGCACGCAGAAATGGCCCTCGCCGGCAGATATGGACATGATCAACAACCGCTATTTCAAGGAACTGCTGGTCAATCCCGATGCCCGTCCCGTGCCAACCAGGATCTTCTGGGGTCCAGGCGATGCAGACAATACGGTGTACTATCCGGGCTTCTACAAAGACCCGGTCCCTAAAATCGGAAACAAAAGATGAATGAAGCAGAATTGAAAGAGCGAGTCACGGAATTTCTCTTCGGTCGCGGCCAGACTCTCGACAGCTACTACATCGAGGTGACGCCCTATTCCGAGATGCTGTGCTACGTGAACGAAGAGGGACGCGAGTTCGACCTTCCGATCAATGACGAAGAGTTGGCGCAGGCAGTCCTGCTGCGCCTGCGCGAGATGGGCGTGCGCATCGTCAAATACGGCGCTTAGTCCAGGAGCACTTATGACCCAGCCAAACCTGACCGGCATCCTCCAGGACTTGCAGCGGACCCTGCCCCGCTACGATTCCCTTTCGACAGACAATCTCAACGAGCTGCAGGATGCGATTGAGGCTGTGCTGGGCCGCGAAAAAATACGCATCCACGAACACCAGGACGGCAGCACGCTGCCGCACGGCCTCCAGCAGCTGTACGACGCGCTGGATTATTTTCAAACCGTCTGGTTCATGCAGGGCGCGATAGCCTGGGATGGAATGCTCTCGGTGCCATACAACTTCACCGGCTTGGAAATCGCGCACACCAGGGCGGTGCTGAGCAAATTCGATCCTGTGTTGAGCGAGATGGTTGAAAGCCTGTGCAAACTTGCAGCACCGTTGCTGACGGCTGCACCGGACAGCAACTGGTGGACGGCAAATCCCGACGGCGATCCCTACGCTACGGTCGGCGAAGAAGCGTGCGAGGAGATCGAGAGACTCGAAGAAGAATTCGAAGACCAGCTTGAGGAGATGTGGCAGCGAACGATCGCAAGGCTGGGCGAGGCCCAGCGCACAAAATGAAGCAGCTGGCCCCTTAGCCATCGCTGCGCAGTGCAGCCATCGGATCCAGTGCGGCCGCCTGGCGCGCAGGATAAACGCCAAAGGCAACGCCAACCGCCACGCAAAGGAACACCGCGACGGCCAGGCTTAAGGGCGACCACGCCACCGACCAGCCGGCCAGCGCTGCAATACTGTAAGCCGCCACCGCCCCCAGCGCGATGCCCAGCAGGGCACCGCTGACCGCGATCACCAGCGCCTCCGCCAGGAACTGCTCCACCACATCCCTTCGGCGTGCGCCCAGCGCCCGCTTCAGGCCGATTTCGCGCCGGCGCTCCAGCACATTGGCCAGCATGATATTCATGATGCCGATGCCGCCCACCAGCAGCGACACCGCCGCGATCGAACTCATGACGATGGTGAAGATGCGCTGCGTCTGCTGATTCTGGCGATAAAGGCCCATGGGCACGATCAGGTTGGTGTCGTCGATGCCGCCATGCCGCTGCTTGATCAAGGCCTGCAAGACGCGTGCTGCGCTATCCGGCCCCACCTTGCCGTCCAGCCGCACGCTAATGCCGTCCACTTCATCCTCGATGCGCTTGAAACTGAAGCGGGCCCGCCCTGTCTCCCATGGAACGAACAGGCGCTCGTCATCCAGCCCCAGTTTGACGCCCTCGAATTCGGTTTTGCTTTGCGTGCGGTCCTCGAGAACGCCGATCACTTCCAGCCACACGTGATTGAGCTTGACGCGCTGGCCGACAGCCGCTGCTGTGCCGAACAGTGAGCGCGCCAGCCGGGCGCCCACCACGCAGACAGGCGCCAGGGTGGCGCCATCGGCCTGCGCCAGCCAGCGGCCGGACTTCAGCGCCAGCGCGCTGTGCTCCGCATAACCCGGCGACACGGCAAATGCACGCCCGCTCGCGACCTGGTTGCCAAACACCAGCTGCTCGACCTTGATTTCCTTTTTCAGCGCGACCGAACGCACACCCGGCACCACCACTTGCGCGGCGGTGCCGTCTGCGGCGGACAATCCCAGTGAGCGCGTGCGCAGCTCTTTCAGTTGTCCGTCCTCGATCGGCTTGCTTTCGACCAGCACATTGTTCAACCCAAGTTCAGCCACCAGCCGCAGCGCCTCGCGCTTGCTGCCCTCGCCCACCGCCAGCATGGCGACGATGGCGCCCACGCCAAAGATCATCCCCAGCAGCGTGAGCCCGGTGCGCAGTTTGCGGCGCCGCAGTTCGGCGACGGCTTCGATAATCAATGCCCGGTTCATGTTTTCTTGTCCGTTGGCGGCACCAGGAGAATGCGCGCACCCGGCGCCAGGCCGCTCTTGATTTCACTGCGCACGGGACCGCGCTGGCCCAACTCAACCTGGTGCTTTACCTGCCGGCCGCCATCGTCGGAATACACGATGTACGCGCTCCCCTCCTGCACCAGCGCGATGTTCGGCACCGTCAGCGCCGAGGCCTGCGCCACCAGCTTGACCGTGCCGTGCAAAGCCTGCCCGGGTTTCAATCCCAGCCGGTGCGCCACGCCGGTGCCGATGGCGGCATCGAATTCAATGTATTTGACCGGCGATTCGGCCGAGATGGCACTGGCGCTGTTTCCGACCTTGTCCACCGTCAGGTCCAGCTCGGTCCCGGTACCGGCCAGGCGTACACGCACCTGCATGCCCGCCCGAAGCCCATAGGCCTGTCCTTCCGCCACGCTGAAGCGCGCAACCAGCCGGTCCAGGTTCGGCAGCGAACCGAAAGCCTCGCCGGCCATCTGGTTGGCGCCAACCTGCGCCTTTGCGCCATCCCAGCGCGCGGCCTGCTGGAACACGCCATCGTGCGGGGCCACCAGTTCCAGCGACTCCAGGCTCTGGCGCTTTTGCGCGGCGGCCTGCTGCACGCTATCGCGCTGCGAATGCAGCACAGCATCTTGCGCAGCACTGCGTGCCTTCGCCTGGCCGTCCTTCCAATCCAGGTAGCCGCGCTTGGTAGTGAGGAAGCCAACGTCGGCCAGCGCATCGAGGATGGTATTTTTGGCGAACACGCTCAGGTCGACGTTGGCATACCGCTGGCTCAGGCCAAGATCGTCGTCGACCTTGGCACGGTCTCCTGCCAGCACCGCGCGTTCGACTGCGGCGTTCTGCCGGCTGGCCTCTTCGGCCAAGGTCTTGCGCAATAGTTCGACTTCGCTCTGGCTCAGCTCCATGCGTGCCTGCGGCGCGTCGAAGCGCGCCACTACCTGCCCTTTCGTGACGCTGCTGCCGTCGGGTACCATCTCCACCAGGATGCGGTTGGACCAGCCGCTGCCAGGTACCGCCAAGGGCGTGCTGGCGGTAGCCTTGATTTCGCCGTCAGCTTCCAGGGTTTCATTCCACGCCCGTGCGGCCAGTGCTTCGCTGGGACTGGCCGCAGCAGAAGATCCGCCATCGCAGCCGGACAGCGTTGCAATCGCCAACCCCGCCGCCAGCAAGGCGCCAAGTGCCGCGCCGGCGGCCGGCATGGATCGGTTTAGCATCGGCTTCCTCATGATTTTTTGGCAGGTGCCGGCAGCAGCTCCACCTGGACCGCGGCGCCCGGCTTGAGATCTTTGGGCGGGCCGTCGAACTGAAGCTCGAGGTCGCGCACAGTGATCGATTGCGCAGCGGATTTGCTGTGGAAGGCACGCCCCAGGGCAGTGACATGCGCCGGCAATGCCTGGCGCGCACCGGACACGGTAACCCGCGCAGCCTGCCCTACATGCACGCCGGCAGACTGTACCTCCGGCACCGTCGCGTTGACGCAAAGCTGGTCCGGGTCGGCCAGCGTCGCCACCGACAATCCCATCCAGACCTGGCTACCGATAACGAACTTCTCACCGCTCGAAACACTCCGGTGCAGTACCATTCCTCTTCGCGGCGCCACGACGGTCAGCTCGGCTTGCCCCTTGAGCAAAGCAGCTATCTGGCCGCGCAACTGGGCCACTTCGGATTGCAGGTCCGCGCGTTCGGCCTGGCGGGCGCGCCGCTGCGCCTCATATTGGGACTGCGCCAATTTCGCCAGTTCGTTTTTCTCACTGCGCTCGATCACCAGTTTGTCGTAATCGACACGGCGTATCAATTCCTTCGGCTGGCTGGCCTTGCGCTCGGCCTTTTCGGCATTACTGCGTGCTTCGGCCTGCGCCAGCATGCCGCTGCGGTCGGCTTCCGCCTGGTCCAGTTGCAGCTTTTCCAGCGCCCGCTCGCGTTCCTTCAGCGTGCCCTGCAGGCTGATCAGCTGGTTAGTCACTTCCATCGACTCGAACACGGCAATGGGTTGGCCCGCTTCCACCATCATTCCCTCGGGCGCGAGCTGTGCCAGTTTGTATGTCCAGACAAAGGGAATGGTGGGCGGTGCTACCGGCATCGTGCGGCGCGAGGCGATTTCACCTTCGACAGTCAGCGCGGCAGCGGCGGGACGGGCCGTTGGCGCCGATGCCGCAGCGCCGGACAGCGGTTCGGCCAGCACACTCATTCCAGCCACCAGCGGCAAGGCCTGGTTCTCGGGCAGTTCGATCTTGACCCGGAAATAGCGTCCCATCCCCCAGCGCGGATAGGACTCCGGCGCACTGGTGATGGAGGCGACTTTGCCGTCCAACACCGTCCCTGGCAAGGCATCGAAGCGCAGGCTGACCGCCTGGCCTTCGCGCAGGTATGGGCGATCCGCTTCCAATACCCTGGCCGTAACGCCCATGCGGCCTTGGCCCAGCACCTTGCCTGCGACATTGCCGGGCCAGGCGCTCGCTCCCTCGTCCAGCCGTTCACCCCGCCAAGGGCTGAAGCCGTGCACCACCACGCCGTCGCGTGTGGCGCGCACTTCCGCTTGCGCCAATTGGGCAATCTGGAAAGCGATATTGACCTGCGCCTTCTTCACTTCAAGTTCGCTGTCCTCGCTGCGGCGCGCCACGGCCCGGCGGGCGTTTTGCAAGCTCTCCTGCTTGATCGCGAGATCGCGTGTGGCACGGTCCAATTCGGCCTGGTAGCGGTCATAGTTCAAGCCCGCCACCTGCTGCTTGGGCAAGGCAGCATCGATCCGGGCCTTGTCCAGCGCTGCCTTGGCGCTGGCCAAGGCCTTTTCCGCCTCGACCGAGGTAACCTCAAGGTTCGAAATCTCTCGCTCGGCGCGCGCGCGGGTTCGTACCAGCTCGATCTTCAATTGATCGATATTGGGAGCACCGGCAGTTTCGATCCGCAGTACCAGGTCACCCGCCTTGACCTGGCTTCCCTCGGCAACGAAATTGCGCAGCACGATCGGCGAACTGTTCGAGGGCGGAACGAAGATGGTCTGCGAGTCCTGCGCCTCCACTTCGCCGGTCAACAATACAGGCCGCACTTCTGCTTTCACTGCGGCCAAGACAGGCGCAGGCGACGCCGACGTATTGGCGTAGCCGACCGCGCCAGCGATCGCCAAGGCCAGCACGGGCACTGCGCACAACAAGCAGACATTTCGGCGTTTCATGCGTGGTCAGCGTCGATGCGGCCATCGCGCAGGTGGATGGTGCGTTGCGCGCTGGCGGCGATGGCTGGATCGTGCGTAACCAGCACCAGGGTCTGGCCGCCCGCATGCAGTTCACGCAGCAGCGACATCACATCTGCCGCGCTGTTGGAATCCAGGTTGCCCGTAGGCTCATCGGCCAGCAGCAAGGCCGGCTGGTTCAGCAGCGCGCGGGCAATCGCGGCGCGCTGCAACTGCCCGCCGGACAATTGGCCCGGCAGATGGTCGAACCGTTTGCCAAGGCCGATGCGCTCGAGCAGTTCGCGGGCGCGCGCTGGTGCCTGGGGATCCTCTTCGCGCGCATAGCGCTGCGGCAGAAGCACGTTTTCCAGCACGGTCAGGCGCGGCAGCAGGTGGAAGGATTGAAATACAAAGCCGATGCGACGGTTGCGGACATCGGAGGCGGCGTCATCATCGAGCGCGCTGATCTCGTCTTGCGCAAGGCGATAGCGGCCACTGTCAGGCCGGTCCAATCCACCCAGCACATTAAGCAACGTCGATTTGCCGGAGCCGGAAGGCCCCATGACCGCAATGAACTCGCCCGGCGGGACCCGCAGATCAATGCCATCGAGTGCATGGATATCGCTGCCGCCCTGGCGATACGTTTTGCGGATGTTGCTCAGTTCGATCATGCGCAGAATAATCCCTGCGGCATATTTTTCCGTCAATTATAAAAAACACCATGAAGCTTCATGATTTTCAAGAACTCGTGCGGCTACAATGGAGCCGGAAGGCCTGCCGGCACAAGCTTATCAGTGCGCCACCGTACGGACGCGACAATGCAGTCGAGCCAGACTGACTTCCAAGGCTATAGGCAACTATAGCCATGCCGGCCCCAGCTCCACGGAAAGGGGGAATAACATGCTCAAACTCCTCATCATGTTGGCGATAGCGGTGCTGACTTCCTTGCCGGCACGCGCCACAGTCAGCGTCGACATTGGCATTAATGTGCCGGCCTACCCAACCCTGCGGCGTATTCCTGGCTATCCGGTTTATTACGTGCCACGCCTGCACGCCAACTACTTCTTCTACGACGGACTGTATTGGGTTTATGCGCCCGATGGCTGGTATGTCAGTCCCTGGTATGACGGCCCTTGGGACTTCGTACCTATCGATAGCGTGCCTTTGTTCATACTGCGGGTTCCTGTGCGCTATTACGGCTATCCGCCAGTGATATTCCGCGAATGGGTAATGGATGCACCTCCGCGATGGGATAGGGTGTGGGGTCCCGACTGGGCGCGTCGCCACCCGCAATGGCAGCACTGGAATCGCGCCGCTACGCCGGCCCCTGCTCCGCTACCGCGCTATCAGCAGCGCTTTACACGAGCTAATTACCCGGATGACGCCCAGCGCCGAGAGCTCGCGCAACAGCACTACAGATACATGCCGCATGACAAGCAAGCACGCCAACATTGGCATTCGCACGTCGGCGAAGTCCCCATGCAACCGCTAGCGCGCTCTAACTCTCATCGCGAAACCAGGAAAGAGCCCGTGCGAACGCAGGACCTTGAAACGCGCGTCCATGGCCGGCATGCGGTCGAACATGACAATGTCCCCGCCCCGCGCCATGCGCCACAACGCGGCGCCGTATTCGCTCCTCCCGAGCCGCAGCATAGACGTGTCGAGGAGCGCGAGTTCGCCCGGACTGCAAGGCCCGAACATGGCGGCCACCCCGACAAGCCTAAGAAAGAAGATAACGAAGGTGGACACGATCGGGGCAAGCATCACTAGGCTTGATCTGCCGATAACAAAAAAGGGCTACAGTCCAAAAACTGTAACCCTTTGATTTGTATGGTCGGGGCGAGAAGATTCGAACTTCCGACCCCCTGCACCCCATGCAGGTACGCTACCAGGCTGCGCTACGCCCCGACTCGAGCCACGGATTATATCAGAGCAATTTGTGGTTTTGTCAAAGTTACCTCAAACTATACGGATGACGATCGAACCTCAACTGGCGGCGCGCGCTGCCGAACTCTTTGCGCAATCTGATGGCCTGGTCATTGCCGCCGGCGCGGGCATTGGCGTCGATTCGGGCTTGCCGGACTTTCGTGGCAATGAAGGGTTCTGGAAAGCCTACCCTGCCCTCGGGCGGGCGCGGATGGAGTTCACCAGCGTGGCGTCGCCGCGCACTTTTCAGGAAGATCCGGCGCTGGCATGGGGATTTTATGGCCATCGGCTGAAGCTTTATCGCGAAACCGTGCCCCATGAGGGGTTTGCGCTGTTGAAGGCGTGGGGCGAAGCGATGGACCATGGCTGTTTTGTCTTCACCAGCAATGTGGACGGACAGTTCCAGAAGGCGGGCTTTGACCCGCGCGCTATTTATGAGTGCCATGGGTCGATCCACCATCTGCAATGCCTGGAACCCTGCGGAAGCAAGATCTGGCCGGCGGATGACTTTGCGCCGGAGGTGGATGCTGATGCTTGCCGGCTGCGGAATGAAGCGCCGCGCTGCCCGGATTGTGGTGGGCTGGCGCGGCCGAATATCCTGATGTTTGGGGATTGGGGCTGGCTTGAGCGCCGAAGCGAGATGCAGGCGGCGCGGCTGGAGGCTTGGCTGGAGAAGGTGCGCAGGCCGCTTGTGATTGAACTGGGAGCGGGGACGGCGATTCCTTCGGTGCGGCACTTTGGGCATGCTGTGGTGCAGCGAGGTGGGCGGATGGTGCGGATTAATCCGCGAGAGTTTGCGGTTGGCAGCGCGGCGGATGTGGGAATTGCGGCGGGGGCGCTGGAGGGGTTGAGGGCGATTAGGGCAGCCATGGGGTAGCGGCTGGACGCGAAGTCAAAACCGGTAAACCGGTGTCAGACCCGCAGGGTCTGACACCATCCGCGCTGGCCTGGAGCTAGACGAACTTTACGGACAGGCTGGCGAGGCCTTCGATGCTGGCGGTGAGGGATTGGCCGCGCGCTACTGCACCGACGCCTTCGGGGGTGCCAGTGAAAATCAGGTCGCCGGGTTCCAGGCGGAATAGCGTGGAGAGGTTGGCGATGGTCTCGGAGACGGACCAGATCATGTGGTCGGTCGTACTCGACTGTTTGACCGTGCCGTCCAGGGCCAACGCGATGGCAGCGCTTTCGACACCGGGCACTTCGGCTGCGCGGCGCAACTCACCTGTTGGCGCCGAATAGTCGAAGGCTTTGCCGATTTCCCATGGGCGGCCGGCGTCCTTCATCTTGCCTTGCAGGTCGCGTCGGGTCATGTCCAGGCCCACGGCGTAGCCGAAAATGTGCTTTGGCGCGTCTGCTACGGAAATATCGCTGCCGCCGGTGCCGATCGCCACCACCAGTTCGCACTCGAAGTGGAAATTGCTGGTCTGCGGCGGGTATGGCAGTTCAGCCACGGTGCCAGGAGCGACCGGCACCACGGCAGCTGCATCGCCGGGCTTGCAGAAGAAGAATGGCGGCTCGCGGTCCGGATCGGAACCCATTTCGCGTGCGTGGCCAGCGTAGTTGCGGCCCACGCAGTAGACGCGGCGCACCGGGAAACGCGCGTCGGTACCGTTGATCTGCAGTGCCGCGGCCTGGTGCGGCGGAAATACGTAATCAGTCATTCTTAATATCCTCAAGTGAACAGGAGCGCCCGCATGGCGATGCGGAAGGATGCTACCAGTTCCGGGACCGGCAAGTCGGGATAGTTCAGCACCCGCAATTGCAAGCCCTGATGCAGGCAAATCACGGCCTGCATGCGTCCTTCGACCGTGACGTCGTCGGCCGGCAGGCCATGCTTTTCGCGGCCGGCCTTCAGCAGCGCCAGCAGGCCTGCGCACATGCGGCGGTCGGCATCCCGGCTCAAGGCGGCGATCGCGGGGTTGCGGGCGCTTTCCGCGGCAATTTCCAGCGGCAGCGCCCAGTGATCCGGGTCCAGGTTGTCGTGGACACTCTGCTCGACGTCGTCGATGATCGCCTGCAGCGGGTCCGGCCGGCTGCCAATATTGCTGATGATCTCATGCACCCGCGTTTCGTTTTCTTCCACGAAGGCGGCGATGATGGCGTCTTTGCTGGCGAAGTAGTTGTAGATATGGCCGGCGCTCATGCCGGCCGCCTTGGAAATCTCGGACATGCTCGCGCCGTGGAATCCGCTGCGGCGGAAACAGGTGGCGGCGGCGTCCAGTACCTGGCGGCGGCGGTTGGCGGCGCGCTCTGGGTCAATGTGGCGTTTTTCAGTCATAAGGCGTAACAATGGCCAAGGGAATGAGCTTTGTCAAATTACAACGTGCTATGATGGAAAAGCAGTTACTTCATTCTTAAAGGAAAGAGTGATATGCCCTCCCGTACCTCTCGCTCGATTGAGATGCGGCCCGCCGAAGCGGGCGACCTGGCGTTCATGCAGCAACTGTATTCCAGCACGCGCAGCGCCGAAGTTCGGATGGGGGGCTGTGACCTCGCCACCGAAACCCTGCTGCAAGGCCTGCAGTTCAAGGCGCAGCAAACCTGGTACGAAACCCAATACCCCAATGCCGACCTGGCCGTGATCATGGATCGCGAACGCCCGGTCGGGCGCCTCTACGTCGATTACGGGCCGGACGAATTGCGCATCCTCGATATTTGCCTGCTGCCCGACTACCGCAATCGCGGCATCGGGCTTGGCTTGCTGCGTAGCCTTCAGGCGCAGGGCGAGCGCCTGCGCCTGCCGGTGCGGATCAACGTTCCGTTAGGCAGCCTGGCACAGCGCCTGCTGCTGCGCTGCGGGTTTGAGGTACTGGCGACGGACGGCATCTACAACATCATGGAATGGATGCCGCCCGCCGGTATCGACTGAACCCAGGCTAGGCCCAGCCCCCGAGCACTTTGTACAAAGTGACCTGGTTGGTTGCCTTCGCCAGGCGCACGCTGATCAGGCTTTGCTGCGCCGCGTACAAGGCACGCTGCGACACCAGGGCATTCAGGTAGGACTCAGCCCCTTTCTGGTAACGCGCTTCGTGGATGCGGTAGCTGCGGCTTGCCGCTTCGGTCAACGCCGTCTGGGACTCAACCCGTTCGTCCAGCGTGCCGCGCTGTGCCAGCGCATCGGCCACCTCGCGGAAGGCCGACTGGATCGCTTTTTCGTAACGTGCCACGGCGATGCCGTTGTCGGCCTTGGCGATATCCAGCCTTGCGCTATTGGCGCCGCTGTCGAACAGGGGCAGCGTCAGCTGCGGCAGGAAGGTCCAGGCACCGGTACCGGCCTTGAACAGGTTGCCCAGGCTATTGCTTGCACTGCCAGCCGTCCCGGTCAGGGTAATGCTCGGGAAGAAGGCGGCACGCGCCACACCGATATTGGCGTTGGCAGCCTTCAGCGCGTGCTCGGCTTCCAGAACGTCCGGGCGTTGCAGCAGCACTGACGAGGGCACGCCTTCCGGCAGTTCGGCCAGGGTGCTTACCGCGGTGGGCAAGGCTTGCGGCAGCAGGCTTGCCGGCACTTGGGTACCGACCAGCAGGGCCAGCGCGTTTTCGCCGGCCGCTACCTGGGCGGTGTAAAGGGCCATGTCGTTGCGCGCGGCTTCGACACTGGTTTGCGCTTCGTACATATCAAGGCCGGAGGTGGCGCCGGATTCGAAGCGGCGCTTGCTCAGCTCATACGTGATCTGCTGGCTCTTCAGCGTTTCCTGCGCCAGCAGCAGGCGCTCCTTGTCGGCCGCCAGGCCAAGCCAGGTGCTGGCCACTTCGGCCACGAGGCTGAGGCGCTGCGCTCGCTGCGCTTCTTGCGTGCCGAGGTAGGTTTGCAGCCCGGCTTCCGACGCGTTGCGCAGCTTGCCGAACAGGTCCAGCTCGTAGGCTGGAATGGCCAGGCCGCCCGTGTACTGGCGGCTGATGTCGCCGCCCGGCGCACGCGAGGCGCTCTGGCCGACTTGCGCATTCACCTTGGGCAGTTGGGCGGAACGGTCGATGCCGTATTGCGCCCTCGCCTTTTCGATATTCAGCGCCGACACGCGCAGGTCGCGATTGTTCTTCAGCGCCAGCTCCACGACTTCACGCAGTTGCGGGTCGCCGATGAAATCCTGCCAGGCGATTTCGCTGGATGGCTTGGCATCGGCCGCGGTTTTTGCCGGCTTGTAGGCTTCGCCCTGCGGCCAGGCCGCAGCTATTGGCGAATCAGGGCGCTGGTAAGTTGGCGCCAGGCTGCAGCCGGCCAGCAAAGCTGCCGCTGCAAGTGTAAACAGAGTCTTGTTCATATCAATTCGCCTCCGAAGCGACGGCCGGTGCGGCAGGAGCGGCCGGGGCAGCCTTGCGGCCAACCCATGCACGTACCACCACGAAGAACACCGGCACGAAGAAGATGCCAAGGAAAGTAGCCGTCAGCATGCCGCCCAGCACGCCTACGCCGATCGCGTTCTGGCTGCCGGAACCTGCGCCGCTTGCCAGCGCCAGCGGCAGCACGCCGAGGCCGAAGGCGATGGACGTCATCAGGATCGGGCGCAGGCGCAGCTTGACTGCCTGCAGCGTGGCTTCGCGCAGTTCGATGCCTTTTTCCTGCAGCTCCTTGGCGAATTCCACGATCAGGATCGCGTTCTTCGCCGACAGGCCGACCACGGTCAGCAAGCCGACCTGGAAGTAGACGTCGTTCGCCAGGTGGAAGCCCCAGGTCGCCAGCACGGTACCGATCACGCCGAGCGGCACCACCAGCAGCACCGAGAACGGCACGGACCAGCTTTCATACAATGCGGCCAGGCACAGGAATACGATCAGCACGGAGATGGTGTACAGCACGGTGGTCTGCGAACCGGAGTCGCGTTCTTCCACCGACAGGCCAGTCCACTCGAAGCCGATACCCGGCGGCAACTGCGCCACCAGCTTTTCCATTTCAGCCATGGCGACACCGGAGCTGACGCCCGGCGCAGGCATGCCCTGCACGTTCATCGAAGGAATGCCGTTGTAGCGCTCCAGGCGTGGCGAGGCATAAACCCAGCGGCCGGTGGCAAAGGCAGAGAATGGCACCATTTCGCCCTGCGCATTACGCACGAACCACTTGTTCAGGTCTTCCGGCGCCATGCGCGATTCCGGCGTGCCCTGCAGGTAGACGCGCTTGACGCGGCCACGGTCGACGAAGTCGTTCACGTAGGAAGAACCCCAGCCCACGCTCAGTACGCGGTTGACATCGGCCACGGTAAGCCCCAATGCAGTGGCTTTCTGCTGGTCGATATCCAGCTTGAATTGCGGCGTATCTTCCTGGCCGTTAGGACGCACTGCCATCAGCAGCGGGTTCTTGGCTGCCATGCCCAGCAGCTGGTTACGCGCTGCCATCAGCGCATCGTGGCCCACGCCGCCCTGGTCCTGCAGTTGCAGGTCGAAGCCGCTGGCATTACCCAGTTCCATCACCGCTGGCGGCGCAAAGGCAAACACCATCGCTTCACGGATCTGCGAGAAGGCGCCCATGGCGCGGCCGGCGACGGCTTTCACTTTCTGGTCCGGGTTCTTGCGCTCGGACCAGTCTTTCAGGCGCACGAAGGCCAGGCCGGTATTCTGGCCGTTACCTGCAAAGCTGAAGCCCGCCACCGTGAACACGGAGGCTACATTCGCCTTTTCGTCGTCCATGAAGTGATGTTCCAGCTTCTCCAGCACTTTCAGCGTGCGTTGCTGGGTAGCGCCAGTAGGCAACTGCACCATGGAGAACAGCATGCCCTGGTCTTCATCCGGCAGGAAGGAAGTCGGCAGGCGCATGAAAGACACCGCCAGCACGGCCAGCAGCGCGCCGTACACCACCAACGAGCGGCCGCTGCGCGACAGCATCTTGCCGACCAGACCCTGGTACTTGGTGCTGCTGCGGTCGAAGGTTCGGTTGAACCAGCCGAAGAAGCCTTTCTCCGATACATGGCTGCCAGGCTTCAGGAAGGTGGCGCAGAGCGCCGGCGTAAACACCATTGCCACCAGCACCGACAGCACCATGGCAGACACGATGGTCACCGAGAACTGACGGTAAATCACGCCGGTGGAACCGCCAAAGAAAGCCATCGGCACGAACACGGCCGACAGCACCAGCGCGATACCTACCAGTGCGCCAGAAATCTGGCCCATCGACTTGATGGTCGCTTCTTTCGGCGACAAGCCCTCTTCCGTCATCACGCGTTCAACGTTTTCCACCACCACGATCGCATCGTCCACCAGCAGGCCGATCGCCAGCACCATGGCAAACATGGTCAGCGTGTTGATCGAGTAGCCGAGCGAGAACAGCACGCCGAAAGTACCCAGCAACACCACCGGCACTGCGAAGGTCGGGATCAGGGTGGCGCGGAAGTTCTGCAGGAAGACATACATCACGATGAACACCAGGATCACCGCCTCCACCAGGGTTTTCACCACTTCTTCGATGGACAGCTTGACGAACGGCGTGGTATCGAAGGCCACCTGGGCTTTCATCCCTTGGGGGAACTGCTTGCCCATCACCTCAATCTTCTTCTTGATCAGTTCTGCGGTTTCCAGCGCGTTGGCGCCGGTTGCAAGCTTGATCGCCACACCCACCGCCGGTGCGCCGTTGTAGCGCGCCACGGTGTTGTAGTTTTCGTTGCCCAGTTCCACGCGGGCCACGTCGCGCAGGTGCACGGTAGCGCCGCTGGCGGTCGTCTTGAGCAGGATGGCGCCGAACTGCTCCGGCGTTTGCAGGCGGCTTTGCGCAGTAACGGTGGCATTCAGCTGCTGTTCCGGCACGGCTGGCGCGCCGCCCAGCTCACCGGCAGACACCTCTGCATTCTGCGCCTGGATTGCTGCTGCCACGTCGGCCGGCGTCAACTGGAAGCCTTGCAGCTTCTGCGGGTCCAGCCAGATGCGCATCGCGTACTGGGAGCCGAACAGCGTGACTTCGCCCACGCCTTGCACGCGGCTCAGCGGGTCGATCACGTTGGCGGCCACATAGTCGCCCAGGTCGGACTGCTTCATCTTGCCGTCTTCGGAGATGAAGCCGAACACCATCAGGAAGTTGCGGGTCGCTTTCGACACCACCAGGCCTTGCTGGGTGACCGCGCTAGGCAGCAGCGGCGTAGCCAGTTGCAGCTTGTTCTGCACCTGCACCTGTGCGATGTCCGGATTGGTGCCGCTCTTGAAGGTCAGCGTGATGTTGATGCCGCCAGTCGAATCGCTGGTCGACGACATGTAGCGCAGGCCGTCGATACCCTTCATCTTCTGCTCGATGATCTGGGTGACGGCATCTTCCACCGTCTTGGCCGATGCGCCCGGATAGGAACCGGTGATCGAGATCGATGGCGGCGCAATACTTGGGTACTGAGAAATTGGCAGCCCCTTGATCGCCATCACACCCGCCAGCATTACAACGATGGCGAGCACCCAGGCGAAAATGGGGCGGTTGATAAAGAAGCGGGACATGATGGAAACCTCCGCTTAGCGCGCCGCGACGGCTGGCTTGTCCGCAGCTGCGGGGGTGGCCGGCACGGTGGAATTCTTTGCCACGACAGCAGGCGCGCCTGGCTTCACCTTCTGCAAACCCTCAACGATGACGCGGTCGCCTGACACCAGGCCGGACTTCACCAGCCATTTGTCGCCGATGGTACCGCCGGTCTGCAGCACACGCTGTTCGACCTTGCCTTCCTTGTTCAGCACCATGGCTGTCGCCTCCCCTTTCGAGTTGCGGCTCACGCCCATTTGCGGCACGGCGATGGCTTGTTCGCTGACGCCCGTTTCCAGCACGGCGCGCACGAACATGCCCGGCAGCAGGTCATGCTTCGGATTCGGGAACAGCGCGCGCAGGGTTACGTTGCCGGTGCCAGGATCAACGCTCACGTCGGAGAACTGCAGCTTGCCCGGCAGCGCGTACTTGCTGCCGTCGGCCAGCAGCAGCGTTACTGCGGCCTGGCCGTTGGCTTTCTTGAGCGAGCCGCTCTCCATTTCGCGCTTCAGGCGCAGCAGCTCTTCGCTGGACTGGGTGACGTCGACATAGATCGGGTCCAGTTGCTGCACGGTGGTCAACGCAGTCGCCTGGCCGGCAGTCACCAGTGCACCTGGCGTTACGTTGGAACGGCTGATGCGGCCGGAGATCGGCGACGCCACCTTTGTGTAATCAACATTGATGCGCGCTGAATCGACCGCGGCTTGTGCGGCTTCCACTTCGGCTTTGGCCTGCTCGTGGGCGGCGATGGCATCGTCGTAATCCTGGCGACTCACGCCTTCGATTGCCACCAGTTCCTTATAGCGTGCGACTTTCGGAGTAGCGGCAGCCAGGTTGGCCTTGGCCTTGGCCAGGTTGGCCTTGGCGGAGTTGAAGGCCGCCTCGTAAGTTGCAGCATCGATCTGGTAAAGCTGCACGCCGGCTTTGACGTCTGCGCCTTCAGTGAACAGGCGCTTCTGGATCAAGCCACCGACTTGCGGGCGCACTTCGGCGACCTGGTAGGCAGCCGTGCGGCCCGGCAGTTCGGTGCTCATGGCCAGCGTTTGCGGCGCCACGGTGAATACGGCCACTTCGGGCGCCTGCTGGGCGCCACCCTGGGCTGGACCAGCCTGTTTGCCACCACAACCGGCGACCATTGCGGCTACCGCGGCAGCGGCACCCAGCAGCATGAAATTCTTGTGCATGTTTTTCATCTTTTTTCCCGAAAGACTTAGAATGAACGATCATTCTAACATGATTTTGAATTCTGACTCACTGGTCAGTAATTCTACGTAGCAGTTAGAGGCAGGGTTCTAATCGCAGTGCAGCATCTTTAAGTTTTATCAATATCTGCCAGAATGAGTTCATGCACTCACTGAAGAGCAATAACAAAAATCGTGTTTGACCTCGTGTCACCAGCGCTTCGCGCGCAACCGCAGTTTCCCTCACTGGCTTATGCCAACCTCCCAGCTTCCCTTTTGCCTGTTACGGCCCCGCCGCGACGCTGACTTTTCGCGCGCCTATTGCGTCGCCGTGACGCATCCGTATTTCCAGCTTTATCCACAACCGAAAGGTATGTATGTCAAGCCTCCTTCTTGGGGTTATCGTAGTTGTAGCGACTCTGTTGGTTGTTCTGCTGTTGGTATTGATATCCGGTGTAATCAAATACATCCCCAATGACCGGATCGGGGTCGTTGAAAAACTCTGGAGCCCGTCCGGCTCCGTACAAAGCGGCCTGCTCGCGCTGAATGGCGAAGCGGGCCTGCAGCCTGAACTCCGCCGCGGCGGTTTCCATTTCTTCGCGCCGTTCCAGTACCGCGTCCACATTCATCCAATGGTGTCCGTAACGCAGGGCACCATCGGCTACGTCTTCGCGCGCGACGGCATCGACCTGCCCGCCGGACAGACGCTGGCCGACAACTCGAGCATCGACGACTTCCGCGACGTGCGCGCCTTCCTCAGTAACGGTGGCCAGAAAGGCCCGCAGCGCAAGATCCTGCGCGAAGGTACGCACATCATCAACCCTGCCCTGTTTGTCGTGATGACCGGCGAGGCGACGTATTCGATGTCGCTCGACGCCAAGGAAAAGATCTACTACGAACAAATGCGCGGCCTGCTCGATGAGCGCAGCGGCTTCACGCCCGTGGTAATCAAGGAAACCACCGGTTCGCACGACTCCGACCAGCTGGCCGTGGTCACCGTGCAGGACGGGCCAGGCCTGGTGAAAGACGAACTGCTGGCGCCTGACGTCGGCGATACGCACAACTCCTTCCAGGAACCAGAGAAGTTCCTGTCGGCCGGTGGCCGCCGCGGCCGCCAGGAGCGCGTACTGGTGGAAGGCACCTACTTCATCAACCGCCTGTTCGCGACGGTGGAATTCATCAAGAAGACTGTGATCCCGGTCGGCTTCGTTGGCGTGGTAGTGTCCTACACCGGCCGCAAAGGCCCGGACTTGTCAGGTACCGAATACTCGCACGGCGAGCTGGTGGAGAGCGGCTGCCGCGGTGTGTGGCGCGATCCGCTCATGCCGGGTAAATATGCCTTCAACACCTACGCCGGCAAGATCGAACTGGTGCCGACCACGAACTTCGTGCTGATGTGGAAGTCGGGCGAAAGCGGTTCCAGCTTCGACAAGAACCTGCGCGAGATCACGCTGATCACCAAGGACGCCTTCGAGCCGCAGCTTCCGCTGTCGGTGGTGGTGCACATCGACTATCGCAAGGCGCCGATGGTGGTGCAGCGCTTCGGCAACGTAGCGCAACTGGTGGAACAGACGCTGGACCCGATGGTGTCCTCGTACTTCAAGAACGTCTCTCAGACCAAGACCTTCATTGAACTGATCCAGTCGCGCAGCGAATTGCAGCACAACGCGTCGGCCGACATGAAGCAGCGCTTCCAGGCCTATTCGCTGGAATTCCAGGAAGTCCTGATCGGCACGCCAAAGCCGCAGCAAGGCGACAACAAGATCGAGAACATCATGGCCCAGCTTCGCGACCGCCAGATCGCACGCGAACAGGTGGAAACCTTCGCACAGAAACAGATCGCTGCCGACAAGGAGCGCGAGCTGAATGAAGCCGAGCAGCGCGCCGCAAAGCAGAAAGAGCTGACTGGATCACTGGTCGATATCTCGATCAAGGAAAACCAGGGTGCCGCGAACGTGAAAGCCGCCGAAAAGCGCCGCCAGGAAATTGAAGCACTGGCGCAAGCCGAACGCTTCAAGCAGGAGATGGAAGGCTCCGGCCGCGCATCCGCAATCCGCTCGGTTGGTGAAGCGGAAGCTGCCGCAATACAGGCCAAGTCCGAAGCGATGCAGGGCGAAGGCGCCGACAAGCAGCTGATGCAGACTGTGATGCTGCGTCTGGCCGAAGCGTTCGAAGCCTCGAAAGTGCCCCTCGTACCGCAGATCCAGATGGGTGGCGGCGACAACAACGCCTTCAATACCCTGCTTGGCCTGATGAGCGCCATCAAGGCGGGTGAACTGGCCGAAACCACTGCGAAGGAGTAAGCCTGCATCGCGGACCGGTAGAAAGAACCGGCCCGCGCTCCCATAACCATGAACAGCCTTGATATTTTTGAAGCACTTTGCGGCGCACTCGCAATTTACATCGGCGCCGGTTACTGGCTCGCAGGCCGCATTCCGATACAAAACGAAGGCGAAACGGAGCCGATCGCGGAAATCACCGGGTGGGAAATTAAAGCTTTGAGTTGCCTCTTCATCTGCTTCGGGTTGTACCTGATTGCACTTGCAACTGGGTTTCTCGACTTTTTAAGGTCTTTAAATTGAAACAGCTACCTCAAACTATGCGGGTACCGGAACTAAATGCCTGCGGCTCCTGGCAGGACACTTGCAATTTCCTGGGCAAGTCACGCGGTGCAGATACCGTCACCGCGGTATGCGCTGCGCAATACGCGATGCTCCTTGCCGCGCGAAGTGCAATCGGAACCTCGAACTATTTTGAAGATGCACTGCAGGTCCTGGACAGCATGGCTCGGGCAAAGGCCGAAATGGATATCGTGTCCTGCCATTCGCCCCATGTGATCGTGGAGACACAATCCATCCTGCGAGCAGCCCAAGACTTCCTTGAAGCGAACACGATCCCATGCAACGAATGGCCGCGTCCTCAGGAGATTGCCGAGGAAGTTGAGCGCGTCGTCATGCAACGTGCCCCAAGAAGGCCCTTGCTCAGGTACTTCCGTAAAACCTGCGAGCCAAGCGGATTTCCACCACAAGCAATCGAATCGCTGGCCATGTACATCGAGTACTCCGATGCAAACGACATCCTGAATATTTTTGACGCGATCGACGCCAAACCCGAAACCAACGACGGCACCGGGACCTGGATTGCAGACCCTGGCCACTGTGAGATATTTGGCATTAAGGTTTTCATCTCATACACCGAGGGCGCCATCAGGATCTCGGCAAGCCCGGGATCGTATGACGTTACGGATATCCACATCAAAAATGCGGAGAAAATAGAAGCCAACCTGGTCAACTTGAGGCTTAAGATACGCTAAGCAAAAATCACGCGAGAACACGCACCGTCGCCCAGCACTTAAAATGACGCCTTTGAAATGGAGAACGATGTGAAGAAAACTGACTTGGCGAAGAACGACGCGAAAAAACTGATGGGCAAGATGGTAGTGCCGGGTGCCGCGACGTTTGGCCCGTCTGCAGGCGCTGTCATCGACAAACGAGAACAACGCAAGCGCGATCAGGCACTAGGGCTGGTACCGTTTGCGGTCAAACTCAATGGCGACCTTGTGAAGCGCTTGCACGCTGTTGCAAACGAACGTGGGCTTGACTTGAACACCGTTGTCGCTGACGTTCTTACCAAAGGCCTTGACGCGCAGTGAAGCAAGCTCCTGCCCTGCCTGTCTTACTTGCTGCCATTCTGGGTACAGCCCCGGCCGATGCAAAGGATCTGTGCCGCCAAGAGTTTAAATGGACGGATGCCACTTACGCAAAACGCGACACCCGGAAAGGTGGCCAAGTAACACTGGCAGAAGTTGAAGTCTTTGCCAATGCCACCGTAGTCCGTCTGAACATTGACGGCGCTCGTTCCGGAGTGATCGATTTGAGGAGGACAGCGAATGCCACCTCAATTCAACTAACGTACGGAAACAACAAACCTGCTCCACTCGAGTTTGCGGAAATTTCGATGATCGTTGAACCGCCAATGGCAAGGGGCAACTGGACTCGCCTGACGGGGCCATGTTCAATCCCGGATGGAACGGCCGTCACCTTTGACGAGAACGACATACCAGCCTCTGAAAGAATAGGTGCCTATCCGCCAAAATTTCGAGGGACACTGCAACGTCATGGCCTTCGGGTACGCTATTCGATGACCTCCGATGACGGAGAGGTTTGGCAAGGTGAGCTCGCTTACGGGCGGCGCTTAAAAGATCTCGACCCGAATGCCGACGTAAGCGGATGGAACGTCTTTCGCGCCGGATCGTATGTGGAAACACTTCCTGCGAATACGCCCGCTCCTCTCCGTGTTGCTCTAGAGCGGATCTCCGGTAGGCCGGGCCTGCCTCCTGCGCGCTAATTCGCGATCCAGCGCGTTGGCAAAGTTCTGCCGGTCGCCCTGGCTGAAAGCCGCCGGCCCGCCGGTTTCGACACCTGCGCCACGCAGCTCCTCCATGAAGGCCCGCATCGTCAACTGCTGCGCGATGGTGTCCTTGGTGTACCAGTCGCCGCGTGGATTGAGCGGGAGGCCCCCCTTCTCCAGCACCTGGGCAGCCAGTGGGATATCGCCAGTTACGACGATGTCACCGGCACTTACGCGCTCAACGATTTCGGCATCCGCCGCGTCAGCCCCTGCCGGCACTTGCAGCGCGCGAATGAAGCGCGAGCCGGGCACGCGGATTAACTGGTTGGCCACCAGCGTGACATTGATCTGCGTGCGGTCCGCCACGCGGAACAGGATGTCCTTGATTACAGCAGGACAGGCATCCGCATCTACCCAAATGTGCATGAATTACATCGAATTCGATAAAAAGAATCAGGCATTGTAATCAAGTTCGCCAAACTATATCGTCCAAAAGGCGCTGAAGCCTGGCCGCTCGGCCAGAATTTACCATCGCCACGTAAGAAATCCTGCCTGCAAGGTAGGCTTGAAAGTTGGGATGATTCTCCCTGTTCTGGGATTCCGGGCCATGACGCACGCAATTGGTCAGCATCGCTTTGAGCTTGTCATACTCGTCGCGGGCGATATTCGGATGCGAATTGACGACGATACCGGTCACTTGCTGCCGCACGCCTTCTCGCATAAGCCGCGTCTTGCGGGTGTTGACGCGGAAGCCCTCTTCCAGCGCGATTGCCGCAACCTGGATATGGAAGCGCTCGGCAGCCCGCGCAAACTCCTCCCCGCCAGAAAAGGCCAGGTCGTCGGCGTAACGGCTATACGACGCACCTAGCGACCGCGCCAACGAATCGAGACGCATATCGAGACGGTAGGCGCAGAGATTGGCCAGCGCTGGAGAGCACGGCGAACCTTGCGGCAGGTGGGGCGATTTCAGCGCCTGGCGCTCCGCCCAGGGCAACGAACCTCCAAGCTGCCTGTCGCGGAACAGTCCATGTGGCGCGCGGTTGACGCAAATACGTGCGAGCGTTCCAGCGACATTTTCGGGGTAGCCCAATTTTTCAAACAGCGCATGGATGCGCGAGTGCTGGATGCTCGGGAAAAAATCCTTCAAGTCCATGCGGACAACAGCATGCTGTCCAGCGTGCCGCGCAGCGTGCGTGACGCAGGAGTGCCCGCGACGGAAGCCGTGTGCGGCAGGATGCGGCGGCACCAGGTCCAGGATCTGGCGCAGGATTTTCTGCTGGATGCGGCGCACGCGTTCTTTGGGAATCTCAATCAGGCGCAGGCCGCCGCTGCGCTTCGGCACCCAGCGATAGTGGTAATGCTGGAGGCTCGACTGCTCGTCGCGTGCAATACGCCACTGGTCCGCGAACCAGCGCAGTGCGCCGACCGGTTCATTCAGCCATGCTGACAGGTCGCCGACGGTCGGCAGTTCCGGCAATGCTAGTGCAGCCAGCCATTCCGGCTTCGGCGGACGTATCGGCTGGTCGAGGCAATAGCGCCGTACTTCCGGCAGCTCGATGAAGGGTGGCGCGTCGTCATCCTCGTCATCGTCGTAATCATCGTCCTCGTCGTCGAAATCAGCGTGCGTGCGGCCGAGAAGCTCGAGCAGGATATCCGCCAACTCATGCCGGCTGAAGTAATGGAAATTCTCGCCAGTCCGCAAAACGAGCGCCACGCAGACTCCAGGCGCCCAGGGCAGCGCTGCATCGAAAACGCGCTCGCACGCAGCGACGAGGCTCTCCGGGCTGCCGTCCGTGGCCAGCATCGTGTCGGCAAGCGCCAGTGCCGTGAGTTTTTCGATATTCATGGATTGAGATGGAGCGGAGAGCCGTCAACGAGTCTCGTGAAGCGTGCGTAGTGTCTGCGCGAAGCGCAAGGCCACTCATGCGGCGAAATGCAGAACATCAAACATCCCGCGGGGTAACCCCGCAGAGGCTGTCCCTGCACGAGGCAAAGACAGGCCGGCTTGACGGATCCGCCCCGCCGACACAGTAGGTCAAATTTGCCAGACGGTCAATACTGGGACGATTACAGCGTCGCCGGAATCGCGTCGACCTGGATGCTTTGCAAGAAGACCTGCGAATACGCTTCAAAGCCGGAATCGATACCCAGCATGACCCACACCGCGCCGTTCGCATCGGTGGTCACCTTCTGCGTCTTCTCATTCTTCAAGGTCTTGCTGACATAGGACACCGCGGTGCCGCAAGCCTGGCCGTTGGCGATATTGCCGATCACCTGCGCATCCTTGCCGCCTTCGGCCTGGTTGCCGCGCTCGATGTTCATGCGGATCGCATTATTGACCGTGACTGCTTTGGGCTCCGCGGCCGTGGCGCCGGCATAGACCCACACCGCTTCGCCTGGCGCGCCACCCACACCCATGCAGCCGGTTTGCGCGTTGCTCGCAAATTTGAGCGAGAAGGTGATGTTGTAGGTGGTGTTCTTTTCCAGGCCGAAGAACTGCTTCTTCACAAACAGGAACAAGTCGTCGCTGCGATTGGTGCCGCCTACCAGGTAGCCCTTGCCGGTCAGCGGGGTTGGCAGCGTGCGCTGTTCGAAGACGACATTGGTCGGCGCAGTCTCCGGCGTGTAGTCGGAGGAGCTGCCGGTCCAGCCAGTAATGCCATCCTTGTCGAAGTCCACCACCGCCGAAACTTGCTTAGGACCTTTGTCAGTCTCGTTGCCGCCACCGCAAGCAGCCAGCACGGACAGCATGGCGACGGAGAGACCGGTTTTCAGGATTGTTTTCATTGACTGCCCTTCTCACAAAAGTTTTTGGAAAACCAATTGTAAAAAGGAGCAAAGGCGCCGAGACGGCGCCTTTGTATGTAGAGGTATGTAGCCCGCTTAGACCATTGACTACATTTTTCTACTTCCAGTCACCGCGCAGTTCTGCTACCTGGCGGTACAGCAGTTCCGGGCTCACTTCGGTCGGCTCGACCGGTTGGCCAACGGCCAGCGAGAGCTGAGAACGGAAACCTTTGCGGAAGGCGCGTTCCAGCAAGCCGTCCTTGCTGCGGCTAAGCAGGTGGCCCCACAGGCCGCGCAGCGCCATCGGGATCACCGGCACTTTGGTACGTTCGATGATCTTGCTGATGCCGCCCTTGAACTCATTCATCTCGCCGGTGCTGGTCAGCTTACCTTCCGGGAAAATGCAAACCAGCTCGCCTTCGTGCAGCGCCTGTGCGATATCGACGAAGGCTTTCTCCATCAGCCACGGGTCTTCTTTGGCAGGTGCAATCGGGATCGCCTTGGCGGTGCGGAAGATCCAGCCGAAGAATGGGGTCTTGAAGATGCGGTGGTCCATCACGAAGCGGATCGGGCGCGGGCTGGCCGCCACGATCACGATTGCGTCGACATAGCTGACGTGGTTGCACACCAGGACGGCGCCACCCTCTTCGGGAATACGGTCGGCATCAATCGTTTTCACATTGTGCACGGTGTGGATCAGGAGCCAGGCCAGGAAGCGCATCAGGAATTCAGGCACCAGCGAGAAGATGTACGCCGCCACGATGGCATTCATGATCGCTGTCGCCAGGAAGACTTCTGGAATCGTGAAACCCTGGCCCAGCAGCACAATCGCTACGCCGGTCGCCACCACCATGAACAGCGCGTTCATGATATTCATGCCGGCAATGGTGCGCGACAAGTGTTGCGGGTCGGCGCGGAGTTGGATCAAAGCGAACAGCGGGACGATGAAGAAGCCACCGAACACGCCGATCATCACCACGTCGAAAATGATGCGCCAGGCGCCAGGCAGCATCACCATGGCGTAGGCATTCACTTCGCCCGGTGCGCTGTAGCCCTGGCTGGCCAGGTACAGGTCGATGCCGAACACCGACAGGCCGATGGAGCCAAATGGCACCAGGCCGATTTCCACTTTGCGTCCGGAGAGCTTTTCGCACAGCAGCGAGCCAGCGCCGATACCCAGCGAGAACATCGTCAGCAGCAGCACGAACACGCTGTTGTCGCCCTTCAGGTAATCCTTGGCGTACACAGGAAACTGTGCCAGCACGATTGCGCCGTAGAACCAGAACCACGAGTTGCCCAGCATCGAAAGGAATACGGAGCGGTTGCCGGCCGAGAAGAGCAGGTTGCGAATCGATTCTGTGAAGGGGTTCCAGTTCACTTTCAGGTCAGGCTGCGGCGCCGGGGTTTTCGGGATGCCGTACGCGGTGAACAGGCCTGCGATTGCGAAAAACACGGTTGCGACAGCCAGCCAGGTGATACCGTCCGGCTTGTGGTTGACGATGACTGCGCCGAACACCTGGCCAAGCAGGATGCCGACGAAAGTGCCCATTTCAACGATGCCGTTGCCGCCGGTGAGTTCTTCCGGCTTCAAGTGCTGCGGCATATAAGCGTATTTAACAGGGCCAAACAGGGTTGAGTGCATGCCCATGCCGAAGATGGCGATCATCAGCAGCGCCAGCGTGTGGGTGAACCAGCCGATGGCTGCCACGCCCATGATGCCGATTTCCAGCCACTTGATGAAGCGCGCCAGCCTGCCCTTCTCTATTTTCTCAGCGATCTGGCCGGACGTGGCGGAGAACAGCACGTACGGCAGGATGAACAAGCCCGGCACCAGGTTGGTGATCAGCGACGGATCGAGAGTCGTCCAGCTGGACGCTTCGTAGGTCAGCGCTACGATCAGGGCGGTTTTGAACAGGTTGTCGTTAAACGCGCCAAGGAATTGGGTCCAGAAGAACGGCGCAAAACGGCGTTGTTTCAGGAGATCAAACTGGCTGGGATGGCTCATGTTGCGTCACGGGAATAGTGAAAATATCGACAACATACAGCACATTCCGCAAGCTCTCAACTCGACTTGTCAAAGTATCGCAATTTAATACTTCTCGACAGCAGCGTCACATGCGTACCAGTCGACGAAATGCCGGGCCGACGGCCAATACTAGCACCACCATCCGGCATACATGGAAGGCGGTTACCACCGGCACTTCAACGTGCAGTGCGCGTGCAGTCAGCGCCATTTCGGCGATGCCGCCGGGCGAAGTCGCCAGCAATGCCGTTGCCGGATGCAGGTTGCCGAATTTCGCGAGCAGCAGCCCGAAAAGCGCGGCCAGGCCAAGCGCGGTCACGGTGCAGGCGGCCACCGCTGCCATGAAACGCGGGGCCGTGCGCAGGAAGCCGGGCGTGAAGCGTGTGCCGAGCGACAGGCCGATGCAAAGCTGGCCGGTACGGACCATCCATTCGGGCACACTGCCAACCGGCACCTGCGCGGCCGCCAGCAGCCCTGCGCCCATTAGCGGTCCAAGCACCCAGGCGTTCGGCACGCCGCGTTTCCAAAGCAGCCAGCCCGCCGCGCAAGTTACGGCAGCAAGCAGTCCGAAGGCCAGCAACGCGTCCCCTACACCGGGCGGCAGTGCGGTCCCGGTGCTCGCGGCTCCCGCGGCCCCTGCGCCAGCTAATGGCGGCATGCCATGTCCACTCCAATAGCGCAGCACGAACGGCAGGAAGCTCACGACAAACATCAGCCGCAAGCCCTGTGCCGCCGCCACGTGCTGCGTGACCGCGCCATGCCGCTCGCCTTGCACCGCCATTTCAGAGGCGCCGCCCAAGGCCATCGAGAAGAACGCCGTCGCGGCGCTGACGTCCGCCAGCCGCTTGAGCAGCCAGGCGCAGAAACATCCCAGCGCCAAAGCAAATGCCACCGCCCCAGCGATGTACCCGGCGCGCGCCGCCACCACCGCCAGCACTGCAGGCGTGAAGTACAGTCCAAGCACAGTGCCAATCGCCCACTGCCCGGCCGCGCGCGCAGGAACCGGGCAGCACAGGTCAACGCCCGCGATGCGCAGCGCCGCACTGGCGAACAGCGGCCCGATCAGCCATGGCAGCGGAGTATCAAGCCACCTGCAAAAAAAAGCGGCCAGCAAGCCGGCCGCCAAAGCTTGGAGGAAGCAACGGTGGCGGATCAGAAGACCCACAGCTTGTCGGCCGGCAGTTGCAGCCAATATTGGCCATCCTGCAGGCGGTATTTGGAATGGGCGCGCACGCTGATATCGCCGCGCTTGAACAGGCATTCCCAGCGGTCGCCAAGATACATGCAGGTCACCAGCGCAAGCTCCAGCGAGTTCTCGACCTGGCTGCTGCTCACGCGCACTTCTTCAACTCGGATCAGCGGGGCGATCGACTCGCTGCCCTTGCCGCGCGCAGTCGCCTGCAGCCTGGTGCCGGCAACTTCGATCACAACGCGGTCGCCGTCGCGCGAAACCAGCGTGCCGGGCAAGCGGTTGTTGCTGCCCATGAATTCAGCCGTGAACAAGGTCTCCGGCGTTTCGTACATCGACTGCGGCGTGCCCTGTTGCTCGATCTTGCCATTATTGAGCAGCAGGATGCGGTCGGAAATCGCCATCGCCTCGTCCTGGTCGTGGGTCACCATCAGTGCCGAAAGGCCAAGGCGCACGATCAGCTCGCGCAGGAAGGCGCGCGCTTCTTCGCGCAGCTTCGCGTCCAGGTTGGACAGCGGTTCATCCAGCAGGATGACCGGCGGGTTGTACACCAGTGCACGGGCAATCGCCACGCGCTGCTGCTGGCCGCCTGACAACTGGTGCGGGAAACGCTCGCCCAGGTGGCCCAGGCCAAGCTGCTTCAGCACCTCGGTCACTCGCTGGCCGATTTCTTCCTTGTTCATCTTGCGCAGCTTCAGGCCGTAGGCCACGTTCTCCGCCACGGTCTTGTGCGGCCACAGTGCATAGGACTGGAACACCAGGCCCAGGTTGCGCTGTTCGGCCGGCATTTCGAAGCCCTTGCTGCCATCGAACACGCGGCGGTCGCCGATATCGATAGAGCCCAGGCGCGGGCTTTCCAGGCCGGCCACGGCACGCAGCAGCGTGGTCTTGCCGCTGCCCGATGGGCCCAGCAGCGCAACCACTTCGCCTTTTTGCAGGTGCATCGACACACCCTTCAGGATAGGGTTGGCGTGGGCGCCGGTGCCGTAGTCCAGGTGCAGGTCTTCGACGGACAGTTCGTTCATTTTGAGGTCTCGTTTCATGATCTATGTCTCAGTTATGCAGCTTGACGCCGAAGCGCAGCGCGATGCCCAGGCCGATGCCGACCAGGGTGATGTTGATGAAGGACAGTGCCGCCACCAGGTCGGTCGAACCACCCGCCCACAGCGACACGATCAGCGCGCCAATCACTTCGGTACCCGGCGACAACAGGTACACGCCTGTCGAATATTCGCGTTCGAAGATCAGGAAAATCATCAGCCACGCGCCCAGCAGGCCGTATTTGATCAGCGGCAGCGTCACGTCACGGGTCACCTGGCCGCGGCGGGCGCCGACAGCGCGTGCCGCTTCTTCCAGTTCAGGGCCAACTTGCAGCAGCGCGGTAGAAATCAGGCGCATGCCATAAGCCATCCACACCACCGAGTAGGCCAGCCACACCGCAAAGATGGTGGTACGCAGGCTGCGCAGCGCAGGGATCGCGTTTTCGACCAGCCATACCGCCAGGCCATTTTCAGAACCTTTGAGCATGCCATCCAGCCAGCTGGGCACGAACAGGAACACCCACAGGAAAGCCAGGCCAGCCAGCAGGCCAGGAATTGCACGAGGCACCAGAACGCTGTAGTCCAGCACGCGGGTCAGCAAGTCCGGTTTGCGGTGCATGGCCAGCGCGATGAAGCTGTAGCAGAAGATCGCCAGGCCGCCGCCGATCACGCCGATCAGCACCGTGTTGATGATGCCGCGGATCAGTGCATGCTGTTCGAAGATGTCACGGAAGTGCTGCAAGGTCAGGACGTCGGCCAGCTTCACGCCCTCCCCCCAGTACTGCACGAAGGAGCGCAGCGCGATGCCGGAAAGCGGCATGAACACGGTCACCAGCAGCCAGGAGCCCAGTACGGCAAACGCCAGCCACTTCCAGCGGCCCAGCGGCAGCGCCTTGCTGCGCGCGCCCTTGCCCTTGATCGACACGTATTTGTTGGCCGATTTGAGCAGCCAGCGCTGCAGCATCACAAGCGGCATGGTCACCGCCACCAGGCACACGGCCACGGCGGCCATCAGGTGATAGGACGGGGTGCCAAGCTTGTTGGTCAGTTTATACAGGTAAGTCGGCAGCACCAGGTGGCCTTCCGGATCACCCAGTACCAGTACCAGGCCGAACACTTCGAAGCCGAGGAAGAACACCAGCACGCCCGCATAAGCCAGCGCCGGCATGATCATCGGCAGCGACACGTTGAACATCACCTGCAGCGGCGAGGCGCCGGCTACGCGTGCAGCTTCTTCAACGTCCGAGCCAAGGCTCTTCAGCGCCGAAGAAGCGTACAGGTAGACGTGCGGCACGTGGGTCAGGCCGGCGATGATCACGATGCTGGTGAAGGAATACACGTTCCATGGGATGAAGCCGATCAGGTCTTTCACCCAGGTGGAGTAGAAGCCGACTGGCCCCATCGCCACTACATAGCCGAAGCCCATCACCATTGGCGACACGAAGATCGGCACCAGCAGCAGCGGGGAAATCCAGCCGCGACCCGGCAGGTCGGTGCGCACCATCAGGAAAGCCAGCATGCCGCCCAAAGGCACGGCGATAGCAGCCAGGCCGGCTGCCAGCAACAGGCCATTCTTGAATGCCACTGCAAAATCCGGATCATCGAAGATGAAGCGGAAGGCATCCAGTCCTACTTCCTTGCCGGGCATGAAGAACGGCGCCGACAGGAAGCTCTGGTAAAAGATCAGGAACAGCGGCAGGAAGATGGCCGTACAGGTCAGCACTGCCACAATCCCGCGCGGCCAGTTAATGCTGGCGCGCCCTGTTCCCTGCAAAGTCGCGGTTGTCATTTACAGCTCCTTATTTCTTGCCGGCGGTTTCTTTCCACTGCTTCAGGAAGGCCATGCGCTTCTGCGGGCCGAGGAACTGCAGCAGGATCGGATGCACAGGCACCGGCTTGATCTTGTCCTGGCCGATCTGCTTGACCAGGTCGGAAGAGGTAGTTTCGCCAGTTACGTCGGCGCGGATCGCGAACAGCTTGGACTCATTGGCGATGATGGTCTGGCCGCGGTGCGACAAGGTGTAGTCCAGCCACAGCTTGGCAGCGTTGACGTTCTTTGCGCCCTTGTTGATGAACATCACGCGCGACATCACGAGGGTGTAATCCTTGGGCAGCTGCACGCCAATCGAAGGATCGGTCTTGGCGCGCACCAGGGCGTAGGAACCCAGCACGTTATAGCCGATCAGGTTTTCGCCGGAGGAGATGCGCTCCATCATGGTGCCGGTGGAGGATTGCACGCGCACTTTCGCTTCACCGAAGGCATTTTCCAGGTCCAGGAATTTCGGGAATTCCTTCGCATCCTGGCTCATGAACATGAAGCCGACGCCGGATTTTTCGATGTCGTAAGTGGTGACCTTGTCCTTGAACTTCGGCTGCTGGATCAGCTTCACGAAGTCGGCGTGGGTCTGCGGTACTTCTTTCGCATCGACCAGGCGCTTGTTGTAGACGATGGCGGCCGGCTCGAAGGTGGTGCCGTAGGCCTGGTCGTCCCACACTGCCCAGCCAGGAATCTTCGGTGCTTCCACCGATTTGTATTTCAGTGCGTAGCCATCGGAGGCCAGGCGCATCTGCAAGTCCATGGCGGAGGACCACATCACGTCGGCAGTGTTGCCGCCCGCGGCCATCTCGGAGATGAAGCGGTTGTACACCTCGGTCGAATTCATGTCGTTGTATTCGACGGTGATGCCCGGATAGAGGGCGTTGAAGTCGCGGATCAGCGGCTGCGCAGCCTTGCTGTCGGTGGCGCCATACACCACCAGCTTGCCTTCTTTTTTCGCCGCATCGATGACCTTCTGGTAATCGGCGGGATAGCCGGCAGGGGTTTGTGCGAATGCGGTGCACGCAAACAGTCCGGCAGCGGCGGCCACCATGGTCGTCTTGATCATTTTTGTCTCCTAGATTTTTGAGGGATGTTTCAGCGCATCAGGCCTAGCTGGCTGGCGCGTTTTCCGTAGTCGTCCACGGCTTTATGCACATACTCGTTGAGTGCCTGTCCTGTCAGGCTGAAGGGATAGAATCCCGCTTCCGTTCGCAGCTTGGCAAATTCCGGCGTGGCCATCACGTGCTCGAAAGTCTTGACCCAATGCTGGTAATCGGCATCGCTCACCTTCGGGCCCATCCACAGACCGCGGATCACTGGCCAGACGATGTCGTAGCCCTGTTCGCGCGCGGTCGGTACCGAAGACAGCCTGCCGGGCAGGCGTTCCTCCGACATCACTGCCAGCACGCGGATCGAGTCCCCGGCAAGATGGACTTCCGAAGCATCGCCCGACATCACCTGCACGTAGTTGGCCTGCATTGCGGTGAACGCTTCGCCACCGCCTTCCAGCGCCACGAAACGCAGAACTTTCGGATCCATGCCGGCCTGGCGCACCAGCAGCGCCACCTTCAGCCAGTCCTGGCTGCCGACGGTTCCGCTGACGCCGATCAGCACCTTGGAAGGGTCGCGCTTGAGCGCCGCCACCAGGTCGGTCAGCGACTTGTAGGGCGAATCGGAACGCACAGCGATCATGCCGTAGTCCGCCCCCAGAGCCGCCACCCAGCGCACGTCGTCCGCCTTGACCTTGCCGAATTTGCCCTGCGCGAGGTTCAGCAGCGAGCCGCCGGAGAATGCCACCAGCGTATTCGGCGTAGCGCCGCGCTGCGACACCAGCGAATGCCACGCTACAGCACCGATCCCGCCCGGGCGATACACCAGCTTCATGGGCTGGCCGCCCGGCACCGTCGCCAGGCCCTTCTGGGCCAGCTTGCACGTCAGGTCCATCGCACCGCCCGGCTTGGACGGCACAATGCATTCTGCGGCTTGCGCCTGCCCTGCCAGCAGCAGGACAGCAGCGGAGATGATATGCAGGATCTTCATGGCTTCATTAATATCAGAAGCGGTGCTGGATGCCAACCATTACGCCGTGCTGGCTGTCGCCAAAGGCTGCATCGTCGCGCGACAGGCCGACCAGCTGGTCATGCTTGGCTTTGGTGTAACCGACAGTAGCATACAGGTCGGTGCGCTTGGAAGCGGCGTAACGGTAGCGCAGCACATACATGGTTGGATCGGCGTCCTTGCCGGCGGCCAGGTTGCGCTGGTCGATGTGGTAGACAGCGCCGGTAATGGTGACGTTTGGCTGCGGCTTGTAGGCCACGCCGGCCCACAGGGTGTTGCCTTTTATATCAGCCGTAGCGGCTTTGCCGGAGACTAGCTTGTAAGTACGGCCACCGAGCCAGAACTTGAAATCGCCGGTGGCGTAATAGCCGCCCAGGTGGAATGCCGTGGTCTCGTCACGGTTGCCGGTGGCAACCACGTTATTGCCATTGATGCGCTCCGCCGTGAACATGGCGCCCAGCGTTTCGGACTGGTAGCTCACAGCGCCGGCATACTTGGCGCTGTCGGCCGAACTGGCGCCGGCGCCCTGCTGCTCGCCCGCACCGTAGCTGAAACCGTAGTTCCAGTCCCCAGTCTTGCCGGAGTATTTGATCAGGTTATCGAAACCGGTAGTCATGCCGTACTTGCTTGGCAGGGTGGCGCTGCCGCCGGTCGCCCAGGAGTAGTAAGGCGCAAAGCCCATCGGGTCGAAGCGGATGACGGTGTCATACACGCTGGTGAAGGAGCGGCCCAGCACCACGCGGCCCCAGTTGCCTTCCAGGCCAACGTTGGCCTGGCGCTTGAACAGGTTGCCGTCCTGCGCGCCGGTATCCATCAGGATGCCGCCTTCGAGCTGGAACACGGCTTTCAGGCCGCCGCCCAGGTCTTCGCTGCCTTTAATGCCCCAGCGCGAAGTGTTCATGCCGCCGGAGCTGACGTGGGTGACGCTGCCGCCGCCTTGTTGCGCATTGTTGGAAATGTCGACACCCATGTCGAGCAGGCCGTAGACCTGCACATTGGATTGGGCGTGGGCGGAAGTATAGGCGGCAAACATCATTGCGACGGCCGCTGCCATCGAAGTTCTTTTCACAATCAGTCTCCTGGGTTTATAGTTATTTCAGTCATGCCTCGCTCTGGCACGGTTCAACTATAAAATCGCCAACCTTTCAAACGCCTTTCAGGCAGATGCCATGCGAATATTGTTAGTGGAAGACCACACCGAATTACAACACTGGCTTTCCCAAGCCCTGCGTGATGCCAACCTTTCAGTCGAATGCGCCGATAACGGCGCCGACGCCGACTCTCTCTTGCTGACCCAGGAATATGCCCTGGTGATCCTCGATTTGACCCTGCCCCGCATGGACGGGCTGGAAGTGCTGAAACGCCTGCGTGCGCGCGGCGGCAAGACGCCCGTATTGATCCTGACCGCGCGCGGCGGCCTGGAAGACCGTGTGCAGGGCCTGAACCTGGGCGCCGACGATTACCTCGCCAAACCTTTCGAACTGGCCGAACTGGAAGCGCGCGTCAAGGCTTTGCTGCGCCGCAGCGCAGGCAATGAATCGCTGGTGTACGAATGCGGAGCGCTGCGTTTCGATACGGTCAGCCGCATGTTTTCCTATTTCGGCGAAAACCTGCAGCTCACGCCGCGCGAACACGCCGTGCTCGAAGCGCTGATTACGAAAGGCGGCAAGCCGGTCGCAAAAGAAAAACTGTTCTCCCAGGTGTTCTCCCTGGCCGACGATGCCAACCTCGACGCGATCGAGCTGTACATCCACCGCGTGCGCAAGAAGCTCGACCGCAAAGAGCCTGGCGCCGCAGCGATCACCACCTTGCGCGGCATCGGCTACCTGCTGCAGCCGGCCGAAGCGAAAGCCTGATGAAAGCCATGCCCGCCATGGGCAGCCTGCGCGGCCAGTTGCTGCGCTGGCTGCTGCTGCCTTTAGTCCTGCTGGAGATCATCAACACCATCTCCGTCTACTACAACGCGGTGGATGCGGCTGACATGGCATATGACCGCTCGCTGCTGGCCTCCACCCGTGCACTTGCGGAACGCGTGACGGTGGAAGACGGCAAGGTGGTGGCTGATGTGCCCTACGTTGCACTGGACAGCTTCGAGACTGACACGCTGGGCCGCATCTACTACAAAGTCACGGGCATCAATGGCGAAACAGTGTCCGGCTACGATGACCTGCCCGCAGTACCAGCCAACGTGCCGCGCTCGGAAAACTACCCTGCCCTGGTGCGCTTCTACCACGCCAACTACAACGGCCAGCCAATCCGCATCGCAGCCCTGCTGCAGCCGGTGTATGACGACAATATGCGCGGCATCGCTCTGATCCAGGTCGGCGAAACGCTCGATGCACGCAAAGGCCTGACGCTCAAGATCCTGTACGACACCATCGCCTGGCAGGCCAGCGTGGTGCTGCTTGCTGGCTTGCTGGTGTGGTTCGCGGTCAAGCTGGTGCTGCGGCCGTTGATGCAGTTGAAGCAGGAGGTGGAGACGCGCGACGTGTCCGACCTTTCCGACCTTGATCCCGCACTGGTGCACAAGGAAGTGCGGCCGCTGGTGCAGGCCATGAACGCCTCCACCACGCGCATTGCGGGACTGATCGCCAGCCAGCGCCGCTTCATCGCCGATGCCTCGCACCAGCTGCGTACTCCGCTGACAGTGCTCAAGACCCAGGCTGAACTGGCGCAACGCGAGCTGGAACGGGAAGCTTCGGCCTCGCCCGGGCTGCGCAATGTCGTGGCCAGCATGGCAGCCACCACCGACTCTACGGTGCACCTGGCCAATCGCCTGCTGATGCTGGCGCGCATTGAACACAGCGAGAATGGCGAGCCCGTGCCGGTGCCCTTGCGCGAGACCGTGCAGCAAGTGGCGTTGGAATTGGCCTTGTCCGCCGTGAACCGGGGCATTGACCTGTCACTTGAAGGCGATGGGGAAGCCAGCGTGAATGGCCAGGCCTTGCTGCTGCACGAGTTAGTATCGAACCTGGTCGACAATGCCCTGCATTACACGCCACGCGGCGGCAGCGTCGTGCTGCGAGTGCTGCCCGGCGCGGCCCATGTGGTGCTGGAAGTGGAAGACAGCGGCCCTGGCATTCCGCAGGAAGACCGCGACCGGGTCTTCTCGCCCTTCTACCGTGCCGCTTCCACCATGCAGGCAAACCCGGGCGGCTCCGGCCTGGGGCTGGCGATCGTGCGCGATATCGCTGTGCTGCACCACGCCGAGCTGGAACTCGAGCAGGGTGCCGCCGGCCGCGGTTTACTGGTGCGCGTCAGGTTCCCGCGCGCCATGCCGCCACCGGCAGCGTGATGCCTATGCGGGTGCCGGAGGTGCAGTCCATGGCGAAGCTGCCGCCCAGTGCCTGCACGCGTTCGCGCATGCCCGCCAGGCCAACGCCTGCTGCGGTGCGCGCCGGGTCAAAGCCAATGCCATCATCAGCCACCGCTATGTGCAAGGAATCGCCTCGCCGCGCGACTTCCACACTGGCCGTGCCGGCGCGCGCGTGCTTCACGATATTCGACAGCGCTTCCTGCACGATGCGGTAAGCCGAGATCGCGGCATCGCCGTCCAGGCCAGCGAAGTCGCCTTCGGTGTGCAGCGAGAAGCGGCAGGCCGGATGACTGCTGCCGACCTGGCGGACCATCTCCTCCAGCGCCCCCTGCAAGCCAAGCATGTCCAGCATCTCCGGCCGCAAGCGTCGCACCAGCGTGCGGCCGCTGTTGTACAAGCCCAGCGCCAGCCTGGTGATCGCCTGCGCTTTATCGCGCACCTTTTCCGCGGCATCGGCCGGCTGCAACGCTGCGGCCAGGCCGGCAATCTGCTGCGCCTCCAGCCGCACCGCGATCAGCGTTGCATTCAATTCGTCGTGGATCTCGAGCGCGATCGCCTTGCGCTCATCCTCCACCGCCGTGGTTACGCGCTGCAGCAGGCGGCGCTTCTCCGCATCCGCCGCGCGCACCGCCTGCATCGAAGCCTGCAGCGACGAAGCAAATCCGCTCGTCATCTGCCACGCCAGCGCCGCGCACGCCAGCAAACCCGCCAGCGCCACCGCAAGTTCTAGCTGGAAGCGGTAACGCGCCTTGCGCAGCAAATCAACTGGCGACATACGCACCTGCACATAGCCCATCGTGCCGACATTTCGATTGCCGCCGCCGGTTACGTAAAGCAAACGCTTGTGCACTGCCGCTTCGTAGTAGCGCGCCTCCGGCAAGGCATCGCCGCGCGCAGCCACATCCAGCAAGGGCTTGCGGTCCGCATCCAGCAAGGTCACGCGATGGATCGCGCTGTCGGTCTGCAGCATGCCGTTGATGGTCGCGCGCAGCTCGTCGAACTGGCCATGTACCAGGCTGATTTCACTGCTCGCTACCAGCGCACTGGCCAGCAACTGCCCGCGCTCCGCCAACTCGGCATGAACCTCGGACTGGCGCGACTGGTAGTTGTACCAGGTCAGCGTGACAAACAACGCCAGCACCGGCAGCAAGGTAATCGCCAGCAACCGCCCGCGCGTGCCGACGCGCCACCTGGCCCGCATCAGGCTTGCAGCACGCCGTGGCGCACCGCCAGGCGGGTGATGTCGGCCGCGCGTTCAACGCCCAGCTTGTCCTTGATGGCCTGGCTGGAATTGCTGATCGTCTTGCTGGAGACGCCCAGCTTTTCGGCGATTTCCGCGTTGGTCAGGCCTTCCGCCATCAGTTTGAAGATCTCCAGCGACCGTTCATCGAGCAGCGCTTGTGGCGATTGTTCGCCCAGGACCGACAGGCTGGCCAAGCGTTCCGCGATGGCGGGCATGAAATACAACTCGCCTTGCGCGGCACGCTGCACGGCTGTGAAAAGTTCGGCCGGATCGCAATCCTTCGTGACCAGCGCCCGCGCGCCAATGCGGTAGGCCTCTTTGACCAGCGCATCCTGGTCAAACTGGGTCAGGAAGATGATGTGCGCCTTGGGCGCAACCGCCAGGATCTGGCGCGCCGCGTCCAAACCCGTCATTTGCTCGCCGAAGCGCATATCGAGGATAGCAACGTCCGGTGCCATGGCCTGGTAAGCCTCGACCGCCTCGACCGGCGTCCTTGCCTGCCCCACGACTTCCACCCCAAAACCGGCCAGCGCCATCGCGAAACCGTCCATTACGACGGGGTGATCGTCTGCCAGCAGTACTCTGATCTTATTCATGGCATTCCTTATTTCCAGATGATGGAAGGATACCACGCCAAGACATAGCAATAAAAATTGCTTGCTTATTTCCATGAGATGGAAGAATATCTTGCCATGGACTGGCAATTAGGCCTACCAACAAGAAGAAAGGAGCATTTCCATGAACTTCGATACCTCCCGCAAGAACTACTCCGGCCTCGCTTTCGTCGCTGTTTTGCACCTTGTTGCCGCCGGCATCGCGCTCAAGCACTCCACGATCCTGATCACCCGCCCCGATCAACTCATCGTGGACTATATTCCGCCGCTGCCGCCCTTACAGAAAGAGCCGCCGCCAAAGGCACCGGACATCGAGCCGACAAAGCTGCCGGTAATTACACCGCCCGAATTGCCGATCCTTGAAATAGCACCAGTCGATCCGCCGATCACGAAACTTTCGACCGATGACGGGCCCCGTGAGAAAACAACTCCTGGCATTCCTGGACCCGGCACCGTACGCGATCCGGTCGAACCTGTGCGCCATCAACCAGTGAATGTGGCCGCGGTGATCGATGCAGCCAACTGCGCCAAGCCGACTTACCCTGCAGGCGCCCTGCGCAACGGCGACGAAGGCACGGTCACCCTCGCCTTCCTGATTGGCAAAGACGGGCACGTGGCCAGCGCCAAGGTAGAACGCACCAGCGGCCACCGCGACCTGGACCGCGCCGCGCTGCAAGGCCTCTCGATGTGCGCGTTCAAGCCCGGCACTGTCGATGGCGTGGCGCAGGAATCGTGGGCTCGCATGCAATACGCATGGCGCCTCGACGAGTAAGCAAACGGGTGAGCAATAGAGCGCGGCAGTAAAGCAAATTCCCCTATCATGCGCCGGTTAACCATGTGGTTGCCGGCGCATGCTCTATGTTCATCAAGCTTTCTTTCCGCCAATTACTACTGGGCGTCTTCCTGCTGATCGCCCTGCTGCTCAGCGCTACCTCCATCCAGGCCCTGTTCACGCTGGACCGGCTGGCCGCTGAAAGCCGCGAAGTCGGCCAGCACGCCGTCGTCCTGACGGCGAACGTGCAACGCCTGGCCGAACGCAGCGTGGCGATGGAACGCAGCGCGCGCCAGTTCCTGGTGCTTGACGATCCAGCCTTCCGCGACCGCTACGCCGCCGCCTGGCGCGATGGCGAAGATGCGCTGTCCGCACTGTCGGCCGGCCTGCCCTCCGTACCGAAAGCCAGTTTCGCCGCATGGCGCGACCAGGGCGAACAAGCCTGGCGCGCACTGCAGGCGCCACACGCCAAACGCGCGCAACGCCAACAGATGCTGAACACCGCGCTGGCCGGCCTGGCCCCGATCAACGAAGAACTGGCCGACGAAGTCAAACGCGAGGTCGACCAGCGCAACCAGCGCATCCTCCTTGGCCTGGAACACCGGCGCAGCGTATTGGCCGGACAACTGCTTGCATCCATCAGCCTTGCCGCCGCACTTGCACTCGGCTGCGGCATGTGGCTGTCGCGGCCACTGGCGCAGATCGAAGGCGCCATCGACCGCCTCGGTGGCAACCGCTACGACCAGCCGATCGAAGTCGAAGGACCCGACGACTTGCGCCGCCTCGGCCAGCAGTTGAACTGGCTGCGCCAGCGCCTGGCCAGCCTGGAGGCAGACAAATCGCGCTTCCTGCGCCATATCTCACACGAACTGAAAACTCCGCTGGCCGCACTGGTGGAAGGCGTCGCACTGCTGGAGGACGAAGTGGCCGGCACGCTGACGCCGAACCAGCGCGAAGTAGCCGGCATCCTGCGCCAGAACACGGCCTCGCTGCAGAACCAGATCGAAGACCTGCTGCGTTATAACACCGCCACCTTCGCCGCCCAGCACCTGCAGCGCCAGCCCACCGACATCGGCGCCCTGTTGCGCGATACGGTCGACGCCCAGCGCCTGCAATGGCAAGCCCGCCGCCTGGACGTGACGGTGGAAGGCAGCGCCCCGGCGATCGCGGTTGATCCGGGCAAGCTCGCCATTGCTACCAGCAACCTGCTGACGAACGCCGTGCGCTACAGCCCCGAAGGCGGCAGCGTGCGTTTCGTCATCGGTGAGCAAGCCGGCACGCTGGCCATCGATTGCATCGACCTGGGCCCAGGCGTTGCGCCGGAAGATGCCGCCCATATTTTCGAACCGTTCTACCAAGGGATGCGCCAGCCGCCTGGCGCACGGCGCGGCAACGGCGTCGGCCTGTCCATCGTGCTCGAATACATCAGCGCCCACGGCGGCTCACTGCAATTGCTGCCGGCCAGTACCGGCGCCCACTTCAGGATCGAACTGCCTTATGAACATTAAAGCTCCGGCTTCGCTGCCGATCATGCTGCCGATCTTGCTGGTACCCTTGCTGCTTGCAGCTTGCGCGCAGCGGCAGCCCATCACGCCAACATTGCCTCCCCTGCCGCCGCCGCCCGCTCCCGCACCATTGACGCTGCTGGTCGCGCCGCAGGACGAGGTGGCGCCGCTGCTGGCCTATCACCAGTCGCTGCGCCGCATGACGCAAGGCGAGTTGCTGAAGGAATTAAGCGGCCTGTCGCTGCAACAAAAGACGCCGAAGATACTGCTGCAATCGGCCATGGTGCTCTCGCTCACGCGCGGCAACGGCGACCTGGCGAAGGCGCAGGCGCAGTTCGATGTCGTCGCCACCGCACCTGAACCCGAAGCGCAAGGCTTGCGGCAACTGGCACAACTCCTTTCCGCACAATGCGCCGACACGCGCCGCCTGGTCGACGACGGCGACCGCCTGCGCGCGCAGCTGAAAGACAACCAACGCAAAAACGAACAATTGACCGAAACCCTGGAAGCGCTGAAAGAAATCGAGCGCGGCCTGCCTGCGAGAGCCAGCAAACAATGAACGCCCCTATCTCACCCCGCCTGCTGCTGGTGGACGACGACGCCGACCTGCTGCGTCTGCTTTCGATGCGCCTGAGCGCCAATGGCTACCAGGTGACCGCCGTCGGCAGTGCCGAAGCCGCGCTGGCCAACCTGTCGATCGCCCTGCCCTCCCTGGTCATCAGCGATGTGCGCTTGCCAGAGCGCGACGGCATGTCCCTGTTCCAGCAGATCCGCAACCAGCACCCGGCGCTGCCTGTCATCCTGCTCACCGCCCACGGCACCATTCCCGACGCGGTGGAAGCCACCTCGCTCGGCGCCTACGCCTACCTGACCAAGCCCTTCGATGCCAAGGTGCTGCTGGACCGCATCGGCCAGGCCCTGAGCGTGGCCGCGCCGGATGCCGCGCCAGACGCCGGCAGCGGCGCCTGGCGCTCCGACATCATCAGCCGCAGCCGCGCCATGGAAGAAGTGCTGCATGAAGCGCAGCTCGTCGCCGCCTCCGACGCCAGCGTATTGATACGCGGCGAAAGCGGCACCGGCAAGGAATTGCTGGCGCGTGCCATCCACCGCGCCAGCCGCCGTGCCGCCGCGCCCTTCATTGCCGTCAACTGCGGTGCGATTCCCGAGCAATTGCTGGAGTCCGAACTGTTCGGCCACGTGAAAGGCGCCTTCACCGGCGCCGTCGCCAGCCGCGAAGGCCTGCTGCAGGCGGCCGACGGCGGCACGCTCTTCCTCGACGAGATCGGCGATATGCCGCTGTTGCTCCAAGTGAAGCTGCTGCGCGTGCTGCAGGAGCGCGTGGTGCGGCAGGTCGGTTCCGACAACGGCCGCCCGGTCAATGTGCGCGTGCTCTCCGCCACCCACCGCGACCTGGAAGCAGCCATGCTGGAAGGCCAGTTCCGCGAAGATCTTTACTACCGGCTGAACGTCATCACGCTCACCCTTCCCGCGCTGGCAGAAAGGCGTGAAGACATCGGCCTGCTGGCCACGCGCTTCCTGCACATGCTGGCCGAAAAATACGGCAAGCCCGTCAACGGCTTTGCTCCTGAAGCGTTGGAAGCCCTGTCGCGCGCCTCCTGGCCGGGCAATGTACGCCAGCTCTATAACGTGGTGGAACATGCCTGCGCCCTGGCTACCGCGCCGCTGGTGCCGCTATCGCTGGTGCAGCGCGCGCTGCGCGTGCCCTCGCTCGAAGTCCTGAGCTACACGGAAGCCAAGCAGCGCTTCGAGCGCAACTACCTGGTGCAGCTCCTCAAGCTCACCGACGGCAACGTGGCCGACGCCGCGCGCCTGGCAGAACGCAACCGCACCGAGTTCTATCGCCTGCTGCAAAAGCACGAATTGAACGCCGCGCAGTTCCGCAATGAACCTGTCGCCGAAGGGCGACAGCCATAAAGCCCGTCAAATCAAGGCTTTGGGCATATCGGCCTGGAACGTGTCGCTGTGCGGCGACAAATTTGATGTTGCCGCACAGCTAAGTCATTGATTTGTCTACATGGCACGCGCCTTGCAATAACAAGGACAACGCAGATGCGTTGATTGCCAACTCAAAAATGGAGAGATAGACCATGAAGGATTCCAAACTGATCGCAGGCCTGTTCGCCGCCGCGGCATTCGCCCTCGCCTCGCTGTCCGCACATGCGCAGCAAGAAGGCGCCATGGCCGGTGCCGCCGTAGCGACCGCCGATTCCACGCTGCAGGCCAAGGTCAAGGCAGCCCTCGCGGACCAGAAAGAGATCATCGTGTCGGCTAACCAGGGCGTCGTCGTCCTGAGCGGCACAGTGTCCAGTTCCGACGCCGGCGCCAAAGCGATCCAGGCGGCATCTGCCGTGGCGGGAGTGAAGGAAGTGAAGAGTGAGCTAACTGTCGCCGGCAAATAATGCCTTCGCTGCAGTAGTACCTCCCTTATCGGGCGACCTGGTGTCGCCCGCTTTTTTTCTGTGCCTCCGCCATCCGCAGCAAGATGCGGTGCCCGATCCTGTCGGTCCAGTTGAAGTTATTTTGCAGGACCACCACCGCAGTTCGGGTCTGTTCATCGATGCCGATGTAAGCGGTGTAGCCGGCCACCAGCCCCACCTGGTGGGCGATCCGGTGGCCATCGATCTCGTCGACGAACCAGGCACTCGCCGCCGCCTCGGTCTTGCGCTCAAACTGGACCTTCAAGGTCTCGCGCAGGCTCGCATCGAGCACGCCATCACCGGTCGGGGACAAGTGCGCATTAGCATAAGCCAGCAAGTCGCGTGCATTGGAATACACCGCCGCGGAACCGCTCATGATGTCGGTGAATTGCCAGTCGGGGACCAGTTTTCCGCGCCGGATGAACTTGGGCTGGTCGCCCGCGTGGCCCAGCGCGCGCTCGCCGTAGCCTGGCAATTTCTGCGGCACGTATCCGGTGCTTTGCAGCCGCAGCGGGTCGAGCACTTTTTCATGCACCAGCGCGTCGACCTTCTTCCCGGTTTTCAGCTCCAGCACATAACCGAGCACGCCATAGCCGATATTGGAATACTGGGGCACGCCACCATTGTGCTTCTTGAACGATGACAGGTATTCCAGCAAATAGGGCCGGTCGAAATGGCGGTAGAAGCTTTTGCCGGTGAACAGGTACTCTACGAAATAGAGCAAGGTCCGCTCGGTCATCGGCTGGCGCGGAAGGCCTGCAGTATGCGTTACCAGCTGGCGCAAGGTGATGCGCTTTGCATCGTCGCTCAGCGCAGCATCGGCGGGCAGCAGCGTTGCGAGGGTATCGTCCCAATGCAGCACGCCCTCTTGCACGAGAACCGAAGTTGTCGCTGCCAGGAAGCCCTTGCTAAGCGAGCCGACGGCAAAGAGGGTATCGCCATCGGGGCGGTGTCCACCGTCCGGATGCGTCGTTCCAAAGCCGAAGAACTGCTGTTTGCCATCCGGCGTGAGAACGCCGACCACCAGTCCTGTCGTTTCCCCGGAATCGATCATCGGCTGGGCCAGGCCGGCGACTTCGGCCCCGATATCGCCGCTCAGCGCGAGGCGCTCCGCCGCACTGTTGTCAGGATCGAGCTGGCTGTCCGACAAGGTGCCGCATCCAGCCAAGGCGATCGAGATACAGGCCAAGCAAAGAATGCGAAACCAATTCTGCATAAAACTAGGATACAACTGCTTTCGTCAGTCTTTTATTCAAACTCGAACCGTACGTCTTTGACGATCTGGTGTTTGCCCCAATAGAAGTTGCACACCCGGGCAGACTCGGCGCCATCCTTGCTCTCCGGGACGCAACCACCTTTGATCGTGACCGTCTTCCCACCTTGCAGCGACAAGGGGAATTCGAGCGCCGGGCCGTCAGGAACCTCGTGCTCCAGCCGTACGTTATCCGCGTAGTCATCCACCAGCGCGAAGATGAGAACCTTGTCGGCCTTGAGGGTGTAGATATCGTGCTGGAACGCCGCGCCCCTCACCAGGCACATTTCGATCAAGCGCTTTTCGACGGTCTGTTGCCTGCACTCGGGCGCCTCTGCCGCCTGCACGCCAAAGGCCGCGCCCAGCGTGCAGATGAACGCCGCCAAAGATTTCATGTTAAACAATTTTATATTCCAAAAGGTAACAATTATATCAAAACTTCATGCCACCCTGGCTTGGCGCCGGATAAGAAAATGGCCCCAGCGGGGCCATTTGATCTGCGGATGCCGCGAGGTTTACGCGAGGTTCTCGAGGCGGATCTTGGTGACGTTGCCGACGATGCTGGTCAGCTTCTCGATCTTGTCGATCGCCGCCACCACATTCTTTTCCTGCGTCTGGTGCGTCAGCAGGATGATGTCGGTATGGGTCTCGCCCTCTGCCGGCTCCTTCTGCATCATCGCGTCGATGGAGATGGTAGCATCGGCCAGGATGCGGGTCAGTTCCGCCAGCACGCCCGGACGGTCAGCCACCGTCATGCGCAGGTAGTAGCTGGTGGTGATTTCGGACATCGGCATGATCTTGATGTCGGTCATCGCATTTGGCTGGAAGGCCAGGTGCGGCACGCGGTGCTCAGGATCGGCCGTGGCCAGGCGGGTGATGTCGACCAGGTCCGCGATCACGGCGGAAGCGGTTGGCTCAGGACCCGCGCCTTTGCCGTAGTACATGGTGGCGCCGATAGCGTCCCCTTGCACCAGCACTGCATTCATCGCACCTTCCACATTGGCGATCAGGCGCTTGGCCGGGATCAGGGTCGGATGCACGCGCAGTTCGATGCCCTCGCCGCCATTCACCTTGGCGCGGCGAGCGATGCCCAGCAGCTTGATGCGGTAGCCCAGTTGTTCGGCATACTTGATGTCGATCGCCTGCAGCTTGGTGATGCCCTCGATATGGGCCTTGTCGAACTGCACCGGGATGCCGAAGGCAATCGCCGACAGGATGGTCGCCTTGTGCGCCGCATCCACGCCTTCGATGTCGAAGGTCGGATCAGCCTCGGCGTAGCCCAGGCGCTGCGCTTCCTTCAGCACGGTGTCGAAGTCCAGCCCCTTGTCGCGCATCTCGGACAGGATGAAGTTGGTGGTGCCGTTGATGATGCCGGCGATCCATTCGATGCGGTTGGCGGTCAGTCCTTCGCGCAGGGCCTTGATGATCGGGATGCCGCCTGCAACTGCCGCCTCAAAGGCCACCATCACGCCCTTGGCCTGCGCCGCGGCGAAGATTTCGGTGCCATGCATGGCCAGCAGCGCCTTGTTGGCGGTGACTACGTGCTTGCCGTTGGCGATGGCCTGCATCACCAGTTCCTTGGCGGTGTCATAGCCGCCAATCAGCTCCACGACGATATCGATTTCCGGATCGTTGACGATCGCGAATGGGTCTGCCACCACCTTGCACTGGCCTTCGGTGCGCTCTTTTGCGCGCTCCAGGTTGCGGGCCGATACGGCCACAATCTCGATGCCGCGGCCGGCGCGGCGGCGGATCTCTTCCTGGTTGCGTCGCAATACACTGAACGTCCCGGCGCCTACATTGCCTACGCCCAGCAAACCTACTTTAATCGATTTCATCTTTCAAATTCCCTGGTTTTGTTAGCTGTGCCCGTGCCGTTTTCGGTAGCCTTCCATGAAGCGCGCGATACGGCCGAATGCATCTTCCATATCGTCCGAATTGGACAGGAACACCACGCGGAAGTGGTCCGGGCTATGCCAGTTGAAGCCCGTGCCCTGCACGATAAGGACCTTGGTTTCTTCCAGCAGTTCGTATGCAAATTGCTGGTCGTCCGCGATCGGGTAGATCTTCGGATCGAGGCGGGGGAACATATACAGTGCAGCTTTTGGCTTGACCACGCTGACACCCGGAATCTCGGACAGCAGCTTGTATGCAAGGTCGCGCTGTTTGAGCAGGCGCCCGCCAGGGGCCACCAGGTCATTGATGCTCTGGTAGCCGCCGAGCGCAGTCTGGATCGCAAACTGCCCCGGAGCGTTGGCGCAAAGGCGCATCGAGGCCAGCATGTTCAGGCCCCAGATGTAATCCTTCGCATATTTCTTGTTTTCGCCCGACAGCACCATCCAGCCGGCGCGGTAGCCGCAGGAACGGTAGCTCTTGGACAGGCCGTTGAAGGTCACGCAGAACACGTCGTCGCACAGCGCAGCGATCGAGGTGTGGGTGACGCCGTCGTACAGCACCTTGTCGTAGATTTCGTCGGCGTAGATGATCAGCTGGTGCTGGCGCGCCAGTTCGATAATCTGCAGCAGCACTTCGTCCGGGTACAGCGCGCCGGTAGGGTTGTTCGGGTTGATGACCACGATCGCCTTGGTATTCGGCGTGATCTTCTTGCGCATGTCGTCGATGTCGGGGAACCAGTCCTGCTGCTCGTCGCAGACATAGTGCACCGGCTTGCCGCCGGACAGGCTGACTGCCGCGGTCCACAACGGATAGTCCGGCGCCGGCACCAGCACCTCGTCGCCGTTGTTCAGCAGCGCGTTCATCGACATCACGATCAGCTCGGAAGCACCGTTGCCCAGGTAGATGTCGTCCATGGTCACGTTGGCGACTTTCTTCTGCTGGGTGTAATGCATGACCGCCTTGCGCGGCGCGAACAGGCCTTTGGAATCGGTATAACCCGCCGCATTCGGCAGGTTCAGGATCATGTCGTGGACGATTTCGTCGGGCGGATCGAAGCCGAACGGCTGCATATTGCCGATGTTCAGCTTGATGATCTTGTGGCCCTCTTCTTCCATCAGGCGGGCCTTCTCCGGCACAGGGCCGCGGATCTCGTAACAAATCTCGTTAAGCTTGTTGGATTTCTGAACCGGACGCAAAATCAATCCCTTACGTATAAATGCTGCATTGCGAAAATACCCATTCTGCCGAATTAAATTGGTTTAATCAACCATCGATATGCGCAAAACGTTACAATAAGATCTCTATTGTATTTAAATATAGCGAAAAGTTATGAAGCTCCACTCCAGCACCACCGGCCAATACCAGACTGTTTCCGGCTATTTTGAAGGTGGAGTCGAGATCAACGGCAAGCCTTTCGACTACAGCCTGCTGGTGCTGCCGGAAAGCGCGCCGCGCCCCTGGCCAGTGGCAAAGTTCGAGGAACTGACAGTCGAACACTTCGAACAACTGCTGGCCGAACAGCCGGATGTGGTCATCCTCGGCACTGGCGAGCGCCAGCGCTTCGTCCACCCGCGCCTGGCGGCACCGCTGACCGGCAAGCAGATCGGCGTTGAATGCATGGACACCAATGCCGCCTGCCGCACCTACAACATCCTGATGGGCGAAGGCCGCAAAGCCCTGCTGGCACTGATCATTGAAAAATAACACTTTGCCCCCATATAAACGCGCATGAGCCAAACCATCCCCGACTTCAGCGCCGCCATGACCAGCGGCCAGACCTTCCAGCTCTCCGGCCGCCCGGCCAAAGCCACCGTGCTGTTCTTCTACCCCAAGGACAACACCCCTGGCTGCACCACCGAGAACATGGCCTTCCGCGACCTGCACGACAAATTCACCGCCGCAGGTGCTGAAATTTATGGCATCAGCCGCGATTCGCTGCGCTCGCACGAAAACTTCAAGGCGAAACTGGGCCTGCCGTTCGAACTGATCTCCGATCCGGACGAGGCGGTATGCCTGGCCTTCAATGTCATGAAGATGAAAAAAATGTACGGTAAAGATGTACGCGGCGTCGAGCGAAGCACGTTTGTGATTGACGCAAAAGGCCGATTGGTGAAAGAATGGAGAGGCGTGAAAGTACCAGGTCACGTCGATGAAGTGCTGGAATTCGTGGCAAACCTGGGCTGATGGCAAGGCCCTCGCCGCGAATGTGTTAGCTCAACGGGAGCTTTACATTTGAACGTGTCAGCCAGATTTTGAGTCGAGTAAGTCCTTCCACCCACTGTCCCCGGTGGCATGCCCACCGGCTTTCGGGCGACGCAGACGCCCGCCAGGCATCCTTTAGTTTTTCCGATTCACCCCACAGTTCGTCCATGCCGGGCATTCGCCCTCGCGTGGGCGTATCTTTTTTAGATTGAGATCCTGATGCCACTGCCAAAACTGCCTAGCAAGCCAGCCACCCTGCTGCTGGCTAAAGACTATCCGAAGGCGAGCGGAGCAAATCCGGTTCCCTTCCCTACTGAAGAAAAGGCAGCACCAGCGCCGAAGAAAGCGGCCACCAAGACTGCTGCCAAAGCAGTGAAAGAACCAGTTGCGAAAAAGACCGCAGCGAAGAAGACGCCTGCATTGAAGGCCGTCAAGCTGCCGGACGACGTGCCAGCGCCACCGCGCACCAAAGCTGCGCCGCAAGCGCGCGCCAAGGTCACGCCGATCAAGGCCGATGCCCCGCACCCGGCCAAGCACAAAGAGCACGAAGTGGTGCTCAAGTCCGCCACCAGCCGCAAGGCCGACGTGGTGGGCAGCACCAAGCTGTTCGTGCTCGACACCAATGTGCTGATGCACGATCCGTCTTCGCTGTTCCGCTTTGAAGAACACGACGTCTTCCTGCCGATGATGACGCTGGAAGAATTGGACAACCACAAGAAAGGCATGTCCGAAGTCGCGCGCAATGCACGCCAGGTATCGCGTACGCTGGATGCCCTGGTCAGCAACACCGACGACGACGACATGGAAAACGGCATCCCGCTGAACAAGCTGGGTAACAAGGATGCTAAGGGCCACCTGTACTTCCAGACCAAGGTACAGGTAGCCGACCTGCCGGAAGGCCTGCCGCAAGGTAAGGCCGACAACCAGATCCTGGCCGTGGTGCGCTCGCTGGAAGCGGAGCAGCCCGGCCGCGCCGTGGTGCTGGTGTCGAAAGACATCAATATGCGCATCAAGGCGCGCGCCCTGGGCCTGCCGGCGGAAGACTACTTCAACGACCACGTACTGGAAGACACCGACCTGCTGTACTCGGGCATCGTCCAGCTGCCGGACGATTTCTGGAACAAGCATGGCAAGGACATGGAGTCGTGGCAGGAGAACAAGCACGGCCAGTCGAGCACCTTCTACCGCGTGACCGGTCCGTTCATCCCTTCCCTGCTGGTGAACCAGTTCGTGTTCCTGGAACCGAACAACGGCGAGTCGCCGTTCTACGCGCAAGTGAAGCAGATCAACGGCAAGACCGCCGTCCTGCAAACCTTGCGCGACTACTCGCACAACAAGAACAGCGTATGGGGCGTGACTGCCCGCAACCGAGAGCAGAACTTCGCGCTGAACCTGTTGATGAACCCGGAGTGCGACTTCATCACCCTGCTGGGCCAGGCCGGTACCGGCAAGACCCTGCTCGCCCTGGCCGCCGGCCTGGCGCAGGTGCTGGAGACCAAGCTGTATAACGAGATCATCGTCACCCGCGTTACGGTGCCGGTGGGCGAGGATATCGGCTTCCTGCCGGGTACCGAGGAAGAGAAGATGGGCCCGTGGATGGGCGCCTTCGACGACAACCTGGAAGTGCTGAACAAGTCCGACGGTGAAGGCGGCGAATGGGGCCGTGCGGCGACGCAGGACCTGCTCCGCTCGCGCATCAAGATCAAGTCCCTGAACTTCATGCGCGGCCGCACCTTCGTCAACAAGTTCCTCATCATCGACGAGGCGCAGAATCTGACGCCGAAGCAGATGAAAACCCTGGTGACGCGCGCCGGTCCGGGCACCAAGATTCTCTGCCTGGGCAACATTGCGCAGATCGACACGCCTTACCTGACCGAAGGCTCGTCCGGCCTGACCTACGTGGTCGACCGCTTCAAAGGCTGGGCGCACAGCGGCCACGTCACGCTGGCACGCGGCGAACGTTCCCGCCTGGCAGACCACGCGAGCGACGTGCTGTAATCCGGCCCGGCTCCGTCCACCAAGCCCCGCCAAGTGCGGGGCTTTTTTATTGCCGCTTACTCCTGCTGGATGTTTTCCGCCAGGAAGTCGAGCAGCAAACGCACGGCTGGCAGCAAACCACGCCGCGATGGAAAAACTGCGTGGATCACGCCGCCACGCGGCACCCAGCCTGGCATCACGTCAATCAGCTTTCCGCTGGCGAGTGCATCTTCCACCACCATGCAGGGCAACTGCACGACGCCCACGCCTTCCTGCGCCGCCTGGCGTAGCGCCGTCATATCGTCCGTAATGTAGCGCGGCTGGTGCCGCACCGTCGCCTGCGCGCCATCCGGCCCATCGAACTGCCAGGCATGATCGCGCGGCGCCCCCCAGTCCAGGCTGGGCAAGGCAGCCACTTCCAGTGCTTGCGGATTCCTGAGCGATTTGCGTGGCTTCAGCAGCCCAGGACTGGCCACCAGGCGCTGCGGGCTGTTGCCCAGCACGCGCATCACCAGGTCACTCGACTCCAGCGGCGGGAAGCGCACGCGCAGCGCGATGTCGATGCCTTCGCCCAGCACGTCGACGCGCCGGTTGGTCGCCTCGAGAAGGACACGTACCTTTGGCCATTGCTTCATGAAGCGCGCCACCAGCGGCCCAATGCGGTATTCCAGCAAGGCTGTCGGGCAGCTTACGCGCACCTGCCCTTGCGGCTCCGAGCGCTGGCGCTCCATCACTTCGCGCGCCCCTTGCACTTCCGCCAGCACCGCCAGGCATTGCTGGTAGAACTCGCGTCCCGTATCGGTGACGGAGAAATGGCGCGTGGTCCGCTGCAGCAGCCGCACATCGTATTGCTGCTCCAGCGCGGCGATGCGGCGGCTCAGTTTGGACTTCGGCATGCCCAGCGCGCGGCCAGCGGGCGTAAAACCGCCGTGGTCCACCACTTGCACGAAGTAGAAGAGGTCATTCAGGTCATCCATCATTGTTCCTTTAAAAGAACAGCGTGACCATTCTACGGCACTAGCGAAGGGATTGTTGTGTGTCTATGCTGTATTTACCCAACCACCCCAAGGAGACTCGCCATGTACAAACGCCTCGACAAGAACAACGCCGCCGTCCTGCTGGTCGATCACCAGGCAGGCCTTTTGTCCCTGGTGCGCGACATCGATCCGGATAAATTCAAGAACAATGTGCTTGCCACTGCCGCATTGGCCAAATACTTCAAGCTGCCCACTGTGCTCACCACCAGCTTCGAAAACGGCCCGAACGGCCCTCTGGTGCCGGAGTTGAAGCAAATGTTCCCGGAAGCGCCCTTCATTCCCCGCCCAGGCCAGATCAATGCGTGGGACAACGAAGACTTCGTGAAAGCCGTCAAGGCGACTGGCAAGAAGCAGCTGATCATCGCCGGCGTGGTCACCGAGGTGTGCGTCGCCTTCCCCGCCCTGTCGGCCATCGATGAAGGCTTCGACGTCTTCGTAGTGACCGATGCCTCCGGCACCTTCAACGAGATCACGCGCGACGCCGCCTGGCGCCGTATGCAGGACGCCGGCGTACAGCTTATGAGCTGGTTCGGCACGGCCTGCGAACTGCATCGCGACTGGCGCAACGACATCGAAGGCCTGGGTGCACTGTTCTCGAATTACATCCCGGACTACCGCAACCTGATCACCAGCTTCAACAAGGGCTGATCAGCCCCGGCGTGCGATCGGGTGGTCGGGATTCAGTTGCAGCAAGTCCCACAGGTTGCCGTACAAGTCTGCGAAGACGGCAACCATGCCGTAGTCCTGCTGCTTCGGCTCCCGCACGATCCGCACGCCTTTTGCCTTCAGCCGTTCGAAGTCGCGCCAGAAATCATCCGTATTCAGGAACAGGAACACCCGCCCGCCGGCCTGGTTGCCGACGAAAGCCTCCTGCTCCGGCTTGGAGGCCCGCGCCAGCAGGATCGTGGCGCCGCTTCCGCCCGGCGGCGCTACCACCACCCAGCGCTTGTCCTGCTCTGGCTGATAGGTATCGTCCAGCAGCTCAAAGCCAAGCGTGTTGACGTAGAAATCGATCGCCTCGTCGTAATCGCGAACGACCAGGGCAATGTGTACTATTGACTGTTTCATTCCTGCTCCATCATGTAATCCTGGACAGCGTGGAATATCCCCGCCGCGTCGGCCGCGTAAAGGCGCGACGCGTTCCAGCAGTTGTATTCGATGATCCGGATTCCATCCGATGTCTCGGCAAGATCCATCGTAAAGACCTCGTGCGGCTGGTATAGCCGCGCGAACGTTCTGGCCGCGCTCAGGATCTCGCCCGGGATGTTCGCGCTGAAGTTTGCCATCCCCGCAAAGCGGTACAAAGATCCTGTGACGACGTCTCCCTTCACCACGAAGAAACGATATTCCGCCGTAATCGTCTTGCACGGGGCAACGACGGCCGCTTCATCCAGCCAGCCGCGCGCCTTCGGTTGCCGCGAAATGAAGGCTTCAATCGTCTCGCCCGCCGTGAGGATACCGGCATCGAATGCCTTCTCATCCTTGCTGGGCTTGATGAACTTGTCGCGGTCGAAGGTCCGCGTCAGGTTTGCCGCGACCGGATACATCGTCGCGTCGCCATTCAGCAAAGGCAAGTCCAGCCCGGCATAATAAGCCTGGTCGAATTTCTGCTCGTCGTAAAAGATGCCTTGCCTGAGCTGACGCAGGTATTGCGCGCCAAACCTCGCCTGGCCGGGTGAGATACGCTCCCCCAGGTCGCTAATTTCCCCGGTTGCCTTCAAGAGTGAATACAAACGCGTACCGCCACGAACGACGAATCGCTCTTCCGGGTCCGTGAGGATGTTCTCTAGGTTCAGTACCTTGCCCGACGACGCCTGGACGCCAAAGCTGTCGTGCGGAAAGCCGAAGCGTTCCAGGACTTCGACGGTGTCCTCGCGGTTTGCCATCGAAAATCCTTCTTTCTGCACCAGCCATTTGATTTTGTGCATCACGACTTGCGCACCTTGCGCCAGACTTTGCGCACCAGCAGGCCAAGGATGAACAGGATAAGCGCCCATGGCAGCAAGTAGGCCGCGCCGGTAATGGCGCTGGCGATGCCTTCGGACAGGTTGCTGCCGAAGTCGCCCAGCGAGCGCTTGACCGGCGACCAGAAGCCGCGCTGGGTGCGGGACTGGATCGAGATGTTCAGCAGGTCCATGTTGACCCGCTCCATCAGGCGCGCTTCGACGCCGGTTGCCGATTCAAGCTCGCTTTGCACCGTCGCCAGTTCCTGCGACAGCTTGATCAGGGCTTCGGCTTTGTTGCCAACTTTGCTCTCCAGCGCCAGCAGCTTTTCGCGATAGGAGCGCAGCATGTCCAGGCGCTTGGCATTGTCGCGGATCGGTCCTTCGAGGTCTTCCGCCGATGTGTTGCGCGATGCGACTTCGCCTCCCGTCGCTGCCAGCGCGATCAGCTTCTCGATGCCGGGGCGCTTGACGCGGACGCGGATATGGGCGCTCGACTCGCGGCCGCCTTCGACTCCGGAGGCCAGCAGCGTGCACTGGTTCGCCACATCGGCCTGGCAAGCCGCGACCAGCTTGTCGAGCAGGGGCTTGACGCCGCCTTCGGGCGAATCGACCGTGACCGAGTGCTCATAGGCCAGATATTTGCCGCGCTGCGCATCGGCCTGCGCCGCAGGTGAACCATCGGCTGCCGGTGCCGGCACGCGCATCTCCGCGACGGCCCCCGCCGATCCTGGCGGCGGCGCATATTTCGCAGAACAGCCCTGCAGCAAAAGCAGCGCCAGCACGCTTGACCTTACCATGACAGGAAGGATTAAAGTACGATTACCCATATGACGAAAGGAACTCCAAATGTATGAACTGACTGTTGAAAACATGACTTGTGGCCACTGCGTTTCAGCCGTGACGGAAGCAGTGCACGCCGTTGACCCGGCCGCGTTTGTCGAGGTAGACCTGAAGGGCAAGCACGTCAAGGTCAACTCCGCCTCGGCGCTGGAGCCGATCAAGGCGGCCATCGTGGATGCGGGCTACCCGGTCACCCGCGCGGTCTGACGCGCACACCCTGCTCCAGTTCCGGGTAATGCCGGAACACGTCGTCCTCGTTGTTGGCGAGGCGGCGTTTGGATGCCAGGTAAGCTGCGATCCTTGGGCGTGCCGCTACCCGCCCGGCCAGACGCTGCAGGCCGGGCCAGCGTCCCTCGTAGGCTTCCATTGCCTTCGGGAAGGCATAGCGCAGGCCATCCAGCAACTGGAACAGCGACAGGTCGACATAGCTCAGCCGGGAACCGACGATCCAGCTGCCGCGCGACTGGTTTGCCCGCAGCACGCTTTCGAAATAGTCCAGGTATTTCGGAATGCGCTCAGTCGCAAAATCGCGCGCCCGCGCCTTCGATTCGCGCGCCTGCTCCTCGTAATACATATTGACCGAAATCGGGTGGTGGGTGTCGTGCGCTTCGCCGACGATGTCGGCAATGGTCAATTGCAGCTGGTTGCACCACAGCCGGCCTGCCTCAGAGCGCGGCGCCAGCTTATGCCGGGCGCCGAGAAACATCAGTATATTGGCCGTCTGCCCGATCATCAGCTCGCCGGCCTGCAGGATTGGCGGCGCAAACGACGCGCGCGGATCGCTGCCGCCGGCGATCAGCTCGGTCATCGCCTTCATGCCGCCCTTGCCGCGCGCGACATCGATGTAAGGCACGTCGCCCTCCTCGAGCGCCAGCCGCACGAATTCTCCCCGGCCCTGGATCGTCGGCCAGTAGTAAAGCTTGTAAGGCTCCATCATTGCACCTCCTGTGCCAGCAGCCAGTCCTCGACGGCGCGCACTTCTTCGCGCGGCTCGCCGCCCTCTGGCCGAACAACATAAAAATCGAATCCGCCAAGCACGGGCCCCACCGGCGCTTCCAGCAGTCCCATGCTGATTTCTTCACGCACGAGCGGCAAGGCAGTGAGTACCACGCCCTGACCGGCAATGGCCGCCTGCACCGCATGCGACTCTTCCGAAAAGCGCGCGCCGGAACCAAGATCCAGCGCCACACCCGCCGCCTTTGCCCATTTATCCCACGTCAATGCGCCCTTGAAGCCGCGCTGCCAGTCGAAGTGGATCAGCGGGTGGCGTGCCACGTCGCTTGCCTTGCGCAGTTTCAGGCGCGGGCTGGCTACCGGTGCGAAGCCGGCCTGCATCAGGCGTTGTGCATGCAGGCCCGCGAAATGCCCGCCGCCACCTCGTACCGCGAGATCCGCCGCACCGCCGGCCAGGTCGACCGGCTTGTTGCTGGCCTGGACATTGAGGGCGATGCCAGGATGCGCGGCGTTGAACGACGCCAGCCGTGGCACCAGCCAGCGCGCCGCAAATGATGGTGTGGTCGACAAGGTAACCGTGCGGTGCTGGTCGCGCCGAAGCCGTTCGACACCGGCGGCGATGGCGTCAAAACCATTGCCGGTCGCCTGCAACAGGATGCGCCCCTCCGGAGTCAACTCAACGGCCCGCGTCTTGCGCAGGAACAGCCGCACTTCCAGCACCTCCTCCAGCGCGCGCACCTGGTGGCTGATCGAGGTGGCACTGACCGACAATTCCTCGGCTGCGAGCTTGAAACTTTGCAGCCGCGCAGCTGCTTCAAAGCTGCGCAAGGCGGACAAGGATGGAAGGCGGCGTCTCATGTTATTAACTATACATGAATTCAGTTCATCCATCCGCTGAGAATTGATCGTTTGTCACCGCCCGCCTGGCAGCGCACAGTGTGGCCATCGCAACTTCACGGAGAAAAACCATGACCACCATCCTGCATATTGATTCAAGCGCCCGGCCGGGACGATCCGGGGAGCAGCCGCATGGCTCCCACACACGCCGCCTGACAGCACGTTTCGTCGAGCGCTACCTGCAGCTCGATAGCAGAGCAGAAGTCATCTATCGCGACGTTGGCGCGGAACCGCCATCTCCGGTTACCGGCGCCTGGGTGCATGCCGCCTTTACGCCGCCTGCGGCACGCGAGCAGTGGATGCACGAAGCGCTGTCGCAAAGCGATGCCTTGGTTGATGAGTTGCTGGCGGCCGATATTTTCGTCGCTGGTGTCCCGATGTATAACTTTGGCCCGCCAGCGCAGTTCAAAGCCTGGCTGGACAACATCGTGCGTGTCGGGCGGACCTTCGGCTTCGACCGCTCCCGCGCTGGCGAGCCCTATTGGCCGCTGCTGGCGGATGCAGGCAAGCAGCTGGTGATCCTGTCCTCACGCGGCGACTATGGCTACGGCCCCGGCGAGCGCCTTGAAGGCATCAACCATGTCGAGGGCTCGGTGCGTAGCGTGTTCCGCTACCTGGGCGTCACCGACGCCTACGGCGCCGCCATCGAATACGACGAATTCGGCGACGACCGTCTGCTGCAATCCATCGCCGATGCCGAGCGCGCCGCCGACCGCATCGCCGAAGCGCTCGCCAGCAGCCGCGCCGAGGCATGGCGCCGCACCGCCTGACCCGGGCCGCCTGGCCGCCCCGGCAAGTTCCTGGCAGCTTGGCTATAATGGTCCGATGCCTGAACTCCACACGATCTTACTGCTCGCCGCAGCAGGACTTTTCGCCGGCACGCAGAATGCGTTGGCTGGCGGCGGTTCCTTCATCACCTTTCCCGCCCTGCTGCTGGCCGGGCTGAATCCCGTGGCCGCGAACATGACCTCCACGGTCGCCATGTTTCCCAGCCAGGCTACTTCCGCCGTCGCCGGACGCAAGTTCGCAGAAGGCGTCAGTGGCCTGAGTTTCCCGCAGCTTTTCACGATCAGCGTTATTGGCGGCATTTTCGGCGCCATCCTGCTGTGGATCACGCCTCCGACCTTCTTTGCCAGGCTGGTGCCCTGGCTGGTGCTGTTTGCCACGACCATGTTCGCCTGGGGCGCCTTCCGGCGCCAGCCGATACAGGCCGCCTCCAGCATGCCGAAGTGGATGCTTGCCGTGGTCCAGTCCTGCATTTCAATCTATGGCGGCTACTTCGGCGGCGGCATCGGCTTCCTGATGCTGGCCGCGCTGACCATCGCTGGCCAGCAGATCCGCGCCGCCACGGCCACCAAGAACATGCTGGCCATGGCGATGAATGCTTCCGCCACCCTGATCTTCGCCTTCTCCGGCATGATCAGCTGGCCAGCCGCCCTGGCATTATGCGCGGGAGGTATTGCGGGCGGACTTCTGGGTTCGTGGCTGATCTATCGCCTTCCCCCTCAACTGATGCGCATCTTTGTGGTGATCGTGGGCGCAGTGCTCACCGTGTACATGTTCCTGCGCTGAACCCAGCGATTGCAGGATCGGGCAATCCGGCCGGTCGTCGCCGTGGCAGGTTTTCGCCAGGCTGGCCAGGGTGTCGCGCATTTCTGTCAGTTCAACGATGCGCTGGTTCAGTGCATCGACGTGGCTCATCGCGATCGTCTTCACGTCCGAACTGGCGCGGCCGGTATCCTGCCATAACGACAGCAGGTCGCTGATCTGCTCCAGCGAAAAACCCAGGTTGCGCGCACGCTTGATGAAGCGCAGCGTATGCAGGTCGTTGTCGCCGTAAATGCGGTATCCACTCTCAGTGCGCGCAGTCTCGCGCACCAGGCCAATGCTCTCGTAGTAGCGGATCATCTTGGCGCTGACGCCGGATGCGGCAGCGGCTTGTCCGATATTCATTCCATTACTCCTTCGAAGGCTGCCAACGGCGCAGCAGCAAAGCGTTGCTGATCACACTGACCGAGCTGAATGCCATCGCAGCGCCAGCCAGCAATGGATTCAGCATGCCGAGCGCCGCCAGAGGAATCCCGGCCACATTGTAGATGAAGGCCCAGAACAGGTTCTGGCGGATCTTGCTGAAGGTGCGGTGCGAAATGTCGATCGCGTCCGCCACCAGCAGCGGCTCGCCGCGCATCAGCGTGATGCCGGCCGCGTTCATCGCCACGTCGGTGCCGGTGGCCATGGCGATGCCAACGTGGGCTGCCGCCAGGGCCGGCGCATCGTTGATGCCGTCGCCAACCATGGCGATGCGCTTGCCCTCCGCCTTCAGCCTTGCGATGACGGCAGTTTTATCCGCCGGCAGCAGGTTGGCCTCCACGCTGCCTATACCCAGTGCCTGCGCCACCGCTTGCGCGCTGCCCTGGTTATCCCCAGTCAACATGACAGTGGCGATGCCGCGAGCATGCAGGCGCTCCACTGCAGCGCGGGCATGCTGTTTCGGCTGGTCCGAGAATGCCAGCAGGCCTAGCAGCTGCTTGCTGCCGGCATCGGCCAGCCAGGAAATCGTATGCCCTGACGCCTCCAGTTCGCCGGCGCGCTGCTGCAGCGGCATCAGGTCGACGCCACGCTCCGCCATCAATCGTCCACTGCCCAGCACCAGTTCGAGGCCGTCAACAGTGGCAGCCAAGCCGCGGCCTGCCAGCGTGGTCACCGCGTTCACGGTCAGCTGCGCCGCTTCGCCTGCCGCCGCGCCGGCGCCGACCGTTGCGGCTTCCGCATCGAGCACCGCGCGGGCCAGCGAGTGTTCGCTGCCGCGCTGGATAGCTGCCGCGAGTTGTAGCGCGCGAGCGGCCGGCACGTCATGCGGCAGAAGTTGCGCCAGCACTGGTTTGCCTTGCGTGAGCGTCCCGGTTTTGTCGAACACCACGGTATCGACTTGGCGCGCCATTTCCAGCGCCTCGGCATCCTTGATCAGGATGCCGTGCCGCGCCGCAACGCCGGTACCAGCCATGATCGCAGCCGGAGTGGCAAGGCCCAAAGCACATGGGCAGGCAATCACCATCACCACTACCGCATTGATCATAGCCTGCTCGACGTCCCCAGTGGCCAGCCACCATCCGGCGAGCGTCAGCAAAGCCAGCACCAGCACAACCGGCACGAACACCGCCGCCACTTTATCGACCAGCTTCTGCACCGGCGCCTTGGCCGACTGCGCGTCTTCCACCAGGCGGATAATGCGCGACAGTATGGTCTCGGCCCCGGTCGCGCTGGTGCGCACCAGCAGCAGGCCCTCGCCATTGATCGCGCCTCCGGTAACACGGTCCCCGATATGCTTGGCAACAGGCAGGCTCTCGCCGGTGATCAAGGATTCATCAACATGGCTCCCCCCGTCCACCACTTCGCCATCCACCGCCACACGTTCGCCGGCGCGGATCACCACGATGTCGCCCACCCGCACCTGGTCGATCGGCAGGTCGGCATCCGACTCGCCTTCGCGCCGCACGCGTGCAGTCACCGGGCGCAAGTCCTGCAGCGCGCGAATGGCGGAAGCCGTCTGCCGCTTAGCGCGAGCCTCCAGCCATTTACCGAGCAACACCAAAGTCAGCACCACTGCCGAAGCCTCGAAATACAGGTGCGCCATACCCTGCGACGGCACCAAAGCCAGGTAGACGCTCAGGCCATACGCCGCCGAAGTGCCCAGCGCAACCAGCAGGTCCATATTGCCGGCCCGTGCCTGCACTGCCTTCCAGCCCGCGCGATAGAAACGCGCACCGAACACGAATTGCACCGGCGTCGCCAGCAGCCATTGCAGCCACGCCGGCATCATCAGGTGCATGCCGAACCACTCCGCTACCATCGGCACTACCAGTGGCAAGGACAGCGCGGCGGACAAGATGACGGCCAGGCCTTCGGGAATGCGCGGTGCGGAATCGGCAGCAGGCGCGGCCAGTTCGCTGGCGGCATAGCCGGCCTTGCCGATGGCCTGCTGCAGGGCTGCGAAAGCCACCGGCGATTCGGAATCGACACGCGCGGTTTCTGTGGCCAGGTTGACGGCAGCATACGCCACACCCGGTACGGTCGCCAACGCCTTTTCGACGCGGCGCACGCAGGATGCGCAACTCATGCCTTCAATTCGGACGGTTTGTTGAAACTGACTCATGGGATACTCCTCGCCTATGCTCTGGCGACCAGTATCAAGTATCCCATGATTGGAAGGTCAAGGCTTTTTGCGAATTTATTTACCAGGTATAACCCATGCGCAGCGTCAACCGGTTGCGGGCATCGTCGGGCATCTGGTCGGAGCGCACTACCCGGCCGTAATCAAATTGCATGCTGGAGCGCTTGCCCATCTGCATGCGCACGCCAACGCCAACACTGCCGACGCGGCCGCTGCGAAGCTGGCCCGCATAATTGCGGTTATAGCGGATGTAATTCCGGTCATAGAACATCAGCGCCCTGCATTTGCGCAGCATGGAGGCACAGATATTCGGCGAATACAGCTCGAGGTTGCTGCCGATACCGCCGTCGCGCACCACGTCGCGGTCGCGCATCATCTTGAGCGAGGTGAAGGCAGGAGGCGCCAGCGCGTCCTGCAAGGTCAGGTCACCCGAGTTGTACTGGGTATTCACACTGGCCCGCACCATCCAGTCACGCTCCAGCGACTTGGTCAGCGTCGCCGCCAGGCGCACCGTGACATTATTGTTATTGGGATTGCCTGGCCAGTCGGAAAGCTTCGACTGGCTCGCACTGAGGTCGAAGACGGCGGCAGGCGCTCGCTCGCGATCTCGCTCAGGCCGCAAGGGCTCGGCTGCAAGATTTCCACAGGCTATGGCGATGGCAGCCATACCCACCAGACGAGGCGCGGGGCTATTCATTTTCGTTCTCCCGGCAATCATCTTGCCTAGCTAACGAGCAACTGTTGTTACTCTCAGTGTAGGACGAGAAGACCCAATTGACAGTTTTATTTTACGCCTGTGCGGGGCCGCACGGTTGAGTGTTGCTAATTTGGCCTATCATTGACAAAATTGGAAATTAGACAAGAAAAAGGGATGTGTTGTGAGCGATTCCGAACCACTGCAGCTCTACCGTAAGCTGCATGCCGTCAGCACCCGGCTGCATGCGGCGCGCGGCCTCGAGGCGCTGATGACCAGCGTGCCGGCCGACCTATGCCACCTGTTCGAATGCGACCGCTGCGTGCTGTTCGTGATGGACCAGGAAAAGGACTACCTGGTGTCGCGCGACTCGCGCGTCGCTGTCACGCCGGGCAGCATCGCCGGTTACGTCGCGTTGACGCAGCAGGTACTGAATATCGACGACGTGTATGACGCATCCCAACTGCGCGATATCTCGCCCGAACTGCAATTCCAGCAAGGCGTCGACCAGCGCACCGGATACCGCACCCGCCAGGTCCTGGCCGCGCCGATCGCTGATGCCCAGGGCAAGGAACTGCTGGGCGTGATCCAGTTAATGAATCCGCGCAGTGGCGAACGCTTCAGCGCAATGCAGGTCGAATGCCTGCAAGCGCTGTGCGAAACGCTGGCTGTTGCGCTGGCCGCACGCCAGTCGCCGCGCTTTGCAATGACGTCCACGGGCAGCAGACCGGGCGGCGCGCAAAGTGCCGCAGATGCCGACGCAGCCGCCGCTCTCGCAGAAAAGATCATTGCCGAAGCATGCCGCCTTGACGCCTCCGATATCCATATCGAACCCCACGTTGCGCGCGGCATCACGGTGCTGCGCCTGCGCCGCGATGGCGCCCTGCAGCCTTACGCCGAGACTGCGCTGTCCATGCACCCGTCCCTGGTCGCACGCCTGAAGACCATGTGCGGCCTGCCTGCGACCGCCACCGGCCATCCGGTTGAAGCCAAGCTGCTGTTCCGCGAATTCAGCCAGCTTGACATCGAATTGCGGGCCACCTTCATCCCCTCGGCCGGCGGCATGGAAGACGTGGTGCTGCATCTGCTTAGCAGCGGCGCCCCAATGCCGCTGGAGCGCCTGGGAATGGTCGCCGCCACGCAGGATAAGCTGCGCGCCGCCATCGACACTACGCACGGCCTGTTCCTGCTGTGCGGCCCCTCTGGTTCGGGGCGCACGACCGCCCTGCACTCGCTGCTGTTGCAGCTCGAACGCCCCGACACCAAAGTCTGGACCATCGAGGACCCGGTGGAAATCACGCAGCCCGGCGCGCGCCAAGTCCCGGTGCAGCGCGAAACCGGTACCGACTTCGCAACCGCCCTGCGCGCCGTGCTGCACGCCGATCCCGACCTGGTCGCCATCGGCGACATGCACGACAGCGATACGTCAGCAATGGCCATCGAAGCGGCGCTGAACGGGCGCATGGTCCTTGGCGCCATGCCCACTGCCAGTACCACAGACACCATCGCCCGCTTGCATGAGATGGGCAACGAACGCTTTGCCATGGCCGACGCCCTGCTTGGAGTGCTGGCCCTGCGCCTGGCCAAGCGCCTGTGCGAACACTGCAAGCTGGCCTACCAGCCGGGCGAAGCGGAACTCGAATTGATGCTGGCCGAATATTGCGAGGAATTGCAAAAGACCGAAGCCTGGCGCGCTGACCCGCGCGCAGCCCAACTGCGCATCGTCAACGCCTGGCGCGAGCGCTACGGCGATGCGCGCGGCGGCTTTACGCTATACCGGCCAGTGGGATGCAAGGAGTGCAGCAAAGGCTACAAGGGCCGCATCGGCTTGCACGAACTGCTGGTGCCGGGCGAACGCACGCGCCTATTGGTACGCGAGCGCGCCAGCTTGCCGCAACTGCGCAATGCCGCGCTGGCAGAAGGCCTGCAGACCTTGAAAATGGATGGCATCGAGAAGATCCTCGCGGGCCTGACCGACGTTAAAGCCGTAAGGGGCGCTTTATGATTTCGCACGTCTTCATGGGAGTCAGCGATTTTGCTGCCGCCTACCGTTTCCACGCAGCTGTCATGGCGGCGCTTGGCCACGCGCAGCGCTTCTGCGACGACAGCAAACCCTGGGCGGCCTGGCAGCCTGCCGGTGGCGGTCGCCCGCTGTTCATTATCGGCCGCCCCTACAACAACGAGCCTGTCGTGCCGGGCAACGGGCCCATGACCGCCTTGCAGGCCCCCACGCGTGCCGCGGTCGACGCGGCACACGCCGCGGCACTGGCCAATGGCGGATGCTGCGAAGGCCCGCCCGGCCTGCGGCCCCACTACCACCCCAACTACTACGGCGCCTACTTCCGCGACCCGGACGGCAACAAGATCGGCGTCTGCTGCCACGACCCGGCTTAAAGCCTCTTCTCGAAGCAGGCCGCAGCCGGATTGCCTGCATAGCGGCCGAAGTTCTCAATGCGCTGGTAGCCGTGCGCCAGGTAAAACTGCACGGCGCGCGTGTTCACCAGCCGCGTCTCCAGGCGCAGCGCACGGTAGCCGATCAGGCGTGCTTCCGCTTCCAGCCAGGCCAGCAACGCAGTGCCAATGCCTTTGCTGCCGGGGCGTGCATACATGCGCTTGATTTCCGCCACGCTGTCGTCCATCGGCCGCAGCGCACCGCATCCCAGCGCCTTCCCTTGCGCATCGCGCGCCAGGGCAAAGCGGCCTGCCGCGCCACGCACATCTTCAAGGCTGAACAAGGTGCGGCCGCTGTCGCCTGTCAGCGACTGCAGTGTGCCGTCCAGTTCTGCCATCAGCGCAAGCGAATCCGGCTCGCCCGGATCGGCCGCCGCCACGCGCGGCAGAAGCTTGTACATGAAAGTAGTCGCGCCGAAGCGGCCATCGGGCATGGTGGCGAATTGCGGGATCTCGCCACATCGTTCATAGCCCAGTTTCAGGTACATGCGTTCCGCCGGCTCGCCGGTGCAGGTATCGAGCACCAGCAGCGTGCGGCCCTGTGAGCGCGCAACTGCTTCGGCGTGCCGGATCAGCGCCTGCGCTAGTCCTTGCCGGCGCGCGCGCGGGTGCACCAGCATCTTCGACAGTTCGGCACGATGGCGGCCATTCGGCATGCCGGCCAACACGAGTTGCAGCGTGCCGTCGACGTGGCCATCCGCCCCGCGAGCGATGAACAGCCGGCGTTCGCCGCGCTCCACCGCAGCGTGCAGTCCCAGCCAGAACGCACGCGTTTCTTCATGCGGACATGGCAGTTCGAAGCCGACACTGGCGCCGGCCAGAACACAGGCGCGCAGCACTTCCGCCAGTTGCTCGGCATGCGCCAGCAAGCCGGCGCCATCCAGTTCTTCTATGGTTCGCATATCGCAATCAGGTAATGGGCCTCGCCGGGGCCGGGACAGGAAAAGCGCGTTGTGCCGTACAAGTGAAAGCGCAGGCAATCGCCTGGCTGCAGCCGGTGCGTCGTGCCGTCGATGGTGTAGTCCAGCGCGCCGGACAGCATCCACATATGCTGCTCCAGGCCGCGCACCGGCGGCTGTGCGTACTCGATCACGGCGCCGGGCGGCAAGCGCCCTTCGATCAGCTCCGCCTTGAAGCCGCGCGCCGGCGGCGACACCATGCGCCGGACGAAGCCCGTCGCCGGATCGTGCCACTCGGCTTGCTCGGCGCGGCGAATCAACTGCACCGGCGCCTGTTCCACTTCCGCGATCAGGCGCGACATCGGCATGCCGTACACGGCGCACAGCTTGCCCAGCATTTCCGCCGTCGGGCTGGTTTCGCCGCGCTCCAGGCGCGACAAGGTGGCGCGGCTGATGCCGCTTTGCGTAGCCAGTTCTTCCAGCGACAGCGCACGCTCCTCGCGCAAGGCCGCCAGGCGCCGCACCAGGCGGTCCTCAAATGAATTTCCCATATCAGAGAAGATATCTCAAATATGAGAACAACACAACGAAAAAAAACCCGGCGGCAGCCGGGTTCTTCGCATTACATGATGTGCTTGCCGACCCACCACGCCACTGCCGCAACGAAGGCGGAAGCAGGAATGGTGAAGATCCAGGCCCATACGATGTTACCCGCCACGCCCCAGCGCACGGCCGACATCTTCTGTGCCGAGCCAACGCCGACAATCGCGCCGGTAATGGTATGGGTGGTGGAGACAGGAACGCCCCAGAAGGACGCCATCAGCAGGGTGATCGCACCACCGGTTTCGGCACAGAAGCCGCCCACCGGTTTCAGCTTGGTGATCTTCTGGCCCATGGTCTTGACGATACGCCAGCCGCCGAACAGGGTGCCGAACGAGATCGCGCCGTAGCAGGCCACGATGACCCACACTGGCGGCGCCGAATCACCCGCGGCCACGTGGCCGGAAGCGATCAGCAGCATCCAGATAATGCCCATGGTCTTCTGCGCGTCGTTGCCGCCGTGGCCCAGCGAGTAGCCCGCTGCGGACAGCAGCTGCAGGCGGCGGAACCAGCCGTCAACCTTGCGCGGAGTGGACTTGACGAAGACCCACGACACGATCAGCATGATCAGCGAACCAAGCACAAAGCCCAGCAGCGGCGCGACGACGATGAAGGTCACGGTCTTGATCAAGCCGCCCGAGATCAGCGCACCGGTACCGGACTTGGCTACTGCCGAACCCACCAGGCCGCCGATCAGGGCGTGCGAGGACGAGGAAGGAATGCCGTAGTACCAGGTGATCACGTTCCAGACAATCGCCCCTATCAGCGCGCCGAAGATCACATAGTGGTCAATCACCGAAGGTTCGATGGTTCCCTTGCCGATGGTGGTCGCCACTTTCAGGCCGACCACGAAGATCGCGATGAAGTTGAAGAAGGCAGCCATCATCACGGCGGTCTGCGGTTTCAGCACGCCGGTGGACACCACCGTGGCGATCGCATTCGCGGCATCGTGGAAGCCGTTCATGAAGTCGAACACCAGTGCGAGGAAGACCAGTGCCCCCAGCGCCCAGATGCTAATTTCGAGGTTGCTCATGAAATGATCTTTTTAATTATGCGTTTTCAACGATGATGCCTTCGATGATGTTGGCAACATCTTCGCAGCGGTCGGTCACGGTTTCCAGAATCTCGTAGATGGCCTTCATCTTGATCAGGTTGCGCACGTCCGGTTCGTCGCGGAACAGCTTGGACATGGCAGCGCGCATCACGTGGTCGGCGTCCGATTCCAGGCGGTCGATCTCTTCGCAGATGCCGACGATCTTGGAGGCGTTGTCCATGTTCGACAGCAGGGCCACGGCATCTTTCACCTTTTCGGTGCAAGCCAGGACCAGCTCTGCCAGGCGCTTGGCTTCCGGGGTCACGGAGTGCAGGTCGTACAGCGACACGGTCTGGGCGGCGTCTTCCATCAGGTCCAGGATGTCGTCCATCTTGGTGATCAGCTTGTGGATGTCGTCGCGGTCCAGCGGGGTGATGAAGGTCTTGTGCAGCAGGTCTACCGCCTGGTAGGTGATCTTGTCAGCCTGTTTTTCGATGCTTTCGATGGCGTGGACACGGTTTTCCAGGTCATCGAAGTTGGCCATCAGGCCCAGCATTTCTTTGGCGCCCTTCACGCAAAGTTCGGCATGCTGGTTAAACATGTCAAAGAATTTGCCCTCCGAGGGCATCAAGCGTCCAAACATTTTTGTTCTCCGTTGGTTGATTCGTAGATACTGCAGCAAAGCCACCCAGCGTGGCCCGCCTGGTAATCAGTCGCCTTGGTAGATCGACAGGTTACCGGTGTAGTTGCCAAACTTGGTGTACGCACCGATCCAGGTCAGGCGCACCGCACCGATTGGACCGTTACGCTGCTTGCCGATAATGATCTCGGCGGTACCTTTATCCGGCGAGTCCGGGTTATAGACTTCGTCGCGATACAGGAAAATGATCACGTCCGCGTCCTGCTCGATAGCGCCGGATTCGCGCAGGTCGGACATGACGGGACGTTTGTTGGGACGTTGTTCCAGCGATCGGTTCAGCTGGGAGAGTGCGATGACGGGGCAATGCAGCTCTTTGGCCAGGCCCTTCAGGGAACGCGAGATCTCGGAGATCTCGGCCGAGCGGTTGTCGCCCGGCTGGCTGCCCTGCATCAGCTGCAGGTAATCGACCACGATCAGGCCCAGTTTCCCGCATTGGCGGGCCAGGCGGCGCGCGCGGGCGCGCATCTCGATCGGGTTCAGTGCCGGGGTCTCGTCGATGTAGACCTGGGCTTCATTCATTTTCTGGATGGCGTGCGTCAGGCGCGGCCAATCCTCGTCGATCAGTTTGCCGGTACGCAGGCGGTGCTGGTCCAGCAGGCCGACGGAACCGAGCATACGCATCG